>Ga0247727_10006017_pt1 | contig 24081 bp, 29 predicted proteins | sample WisWelCaveWW1625_FD_202498 | JGI IMG/M metagenome (GOLD analysis project Ga0247727, IMG submission 202498) | Biofilm microbial communities from Wishing Well Cave, Virginia, United States - WW16-25 | ecosystem: Environmental > Aquatic > Deep subsurface > Groundwater > Cave microbial mat | place... | reverse complement strand
CCTGAAGGGCCTTTAGCCGTTCCTCAATCCGAACAATGTTGCTATCCTCGCTCCTCCTGCGTTCCGTCATCATGTCTCCTGTCTACTGTGCGGTGACCTGAATCATCCGCCAGTGCGATGTGCCGATGGCCTCCAGGAACACCCCAGGCCCGCCAGAATCCGCACCGGCTGCATGATACACCCCGCTGAAATTCAGAGTGGATGGAGTGGGATCAACCAGAAAATCGCGCGTCGCAACGAGGTCCCCGTCAATGTACATGTCCGCGATGTGGTCGTTGAACTCGACCCCCAGTGACCACACAGAATCTTGTCCGACGGGGATCATCTTGCCGGTATTGGTGATCATTCCGGTACCGTCGTTAGTGGCCGTGCTAAGCACGCGCCATTGCGCGCCTAGAGATGGCACAATCTGGAAAAACAACACGCCTTCCGTGGAGGTCCCAACCACGGCCATCTCATCTGTTGGATGAACGTTGTCGAGTGAGCCCCGAAATGAAAATCCGCACTGGGCGATGGATGAGCCAAAAGCGAAGGTGGATTTTATTCCAATGACATCCTCCCATGTCCACCTATCCCCGATCACGAATTTTATGATTGATAGGGCTCCAAAAAGGTTGCCCGTCCAAAATCGCGTGAATAGACCATGCTGCGTTGTGATCCCAGAGGCGATCAATCCGCCATCCCAGAGGCCCGTGCTGCCGTACTCTCCGGTCTGTGCATAGCTCTCGCGCTCGCCGAATACTTTCACTCGCGAGGAGACCTCGGACAAGACCTCTATCGAGTCAGAGAGCGCCTGAATCGTGCGTGCCGTATGTGTCAGGCGAACGATTGCGCCCGTCGCGTGACCGGCGGCGGCGGTGCCTTGCTGTGCGCGCAACACGGAGAGAACCCCCGCCGATGGCAGCCCCGTGACGCGCATGATCTCGGTGTCGACGGACACGTCGTAGGGGGGCAGGATCGCGCTGAACAGGCCCCACCCAGTGAGGTCCACGGATAGCGTGCTGTCGCTGGTCGTGACAGGCGCTGCGAGCGGGGAGACGATAAAGTTCCCCACAGGGTCGAGTAGCCCGATCAATGACAATGGCGTTTTCATTCTATCGTATACGTGATCCCAACAATCTTGGATATGCCAATCTTTTTTGCCACGGCCTCCAGCGTCCTCGTCTTGATCGTAAAAAGAAGTGTGCTCGTCAGCGCGATAGTAGTGACCTCGGCCACCACGACACCGTTGATCGAATAGGTATATCCGCCGCTGCCGTCATGCTCGACACGGAATCTCATCGGCGCATCATTTGTCCACACGACCCCTGTCGGAATGATCGTGTGCGTAGTGCCAGTAGAAAAAATGGCCTGCCACGAGGTGTCCCCTGCCGAAGAAGAATGTCTGAAACATGCGCCTTCCACTGGGGTGTCAGAGGCGATGGGATCGGACCGTGGACACCCCACCCACGTGCGCTGTAGGAGTGGCGATGATCCCGTCAAAACCGAAGTCTCAAACACCCACGGAAAGGCGTTAAATCCGGAATCAAGAGTAGTGGATAAAATCCCCGCGTCAGAATTGATCGTGGCGGCAGAAAGATGGGAGATATACGCTCCGGTATCTGGGACCGTGACAAATGTGCGGGTCCCAACCAGTCCGATTGCCCCCGCAACCACTACCCCAGATTCATTATAGGTCGTGCTCCCACCAAGCGCCTGATAAAAAAATACCTTCCGATTTGCCGAACTGAAATTCTTGATCGTGTCCTGCAAGTCCGTAATCATCTTGGCCGTGACGCCGTAGACCATCCGACTCCCCAATGGATGTGGCGCGGCAAGCGTGCCCTCCTGTGCCCGCAACACGACGAGTATGTCTGGCGCAGTGTACCCAGTGACCCTGATGATCTCTCTGTCTGGGTCGTCCACCGGATCACGGTGTGTGTTGCGATCCCACCAGGACATGTTGAACCCGCCGTCTGGCAAGCGCGCTGAGATGTCGGCCCAGTCCAGGAGATCGATCTGGACGGTCGTATCACTGGAGATAGCCGGTGCAGTCGTGTCGGCAGAAATGAAATTGGCGATAGGGTCAATGCTCAAGCGACTCTCCCTCTCACGTGCCGTGACAAATCAAACTCACGACGCCAGTATCCGTGCCGGACGAGCTGACCACCGTCACTGCTGTGGCGCTCGTCCGAGTCACAGACATGCCAAAGGTCCCTGTTTGGCGGCTCACAGTGCAGACATAGCTTGTGCTCGTGGAATAGGAGATCGCCAGCGTGCAATCGGATGGCGCTACGCCATCCAGCGTGCATTGCCCGCTCTGAATATTCTGCGATGTCTGGACGGTGCGCCTGATCGCGTCCGAGCCGGTCACGCTCAGGGCAGTCCCCGTGAACTCTATCGCTCCGACCTCTGGCGTCGTCATGTTTGTGCCGGACGTAAGTTTCAGCGGGGCCGAGGATGCAGTGGCTGTGCCTGCCGGTAGCTGGAGTGCAGCGGTCGGAGACGCTACCCCGATGCCGACAGCGCCAGACAAAACAGGCGAGGCGGAAAAAACTAAATTTGAGGTGAGACCACCGGTCGTGCCGCTTGCCGATGAAAGAAAATTTAGCTGCGTGCCGGTGGTCGTCACCGTGGTGGCACCGAGCGTGAATGGTGACGTTACCGCTGAGGCTGGCCCACCGCCCCCGCCACCGGCCCCACCGCTAAAGAAATTGGCCGCCGTGGACTCGTGCCCCAAATCAAGAATAAACGTCCACACCAACACCGAAATGATCAGCATCAATGAGACAACGACCCGCTTCATCCATTTGCGCCGCATCGCTAGACCCTCCCCTATTTTCTGGCCTCGGATAATATCTCAACCCCGTCTCCAGCCGTGCCAACCACCGAAATCGCGCGAGTGTCCGTTACGGCAAGCACCACTCCCTCCCCTGCGGCTAACGTAAAGTTCTCATCCGCTGTTTTTCCGATCCGTACCGTCGCCGCGTTTGCGCTCTTGGCTCTGACGATCACGGATGCGCCATCCGGGACGAACTGCGATGGCAACGCCTGAGATACGCCAGTGGCAGCAATGGTGACAGTCTGGCTGGCAATAGCTGGCTGCCCGTCAGCCATGACAAACCGCGCCAACAGCATCATCGCAATCATGACCCCGATAATCAATATCCATCTATTCATTTTCCCCTCCCTCAAATTACCTGCTCGATGAAATAGGCTCCGCCCCTGCCTGCCCCCCCTACTGCTCCGGCGGCGTCTCCGCCGCCAGCTCCTCCAGCCCCGCCAGAGGCGCTGGCCTTCGGCGTCCCGGACACGATCCGAGAACGCACGTAGACTACGCCGCCACCACCGCCGCCGCCGCCACCACCATTGTTGGATGGGGCATTCAATCCGTTCGCGCCATCGCAGTTGATTTTGTGCGTTGCATCCGAATCCCACACCACGGCATCTGCCACGATGTAAATGCCACCCCCCGCCTGCCCACCGTTCCCGCCCAGATCGCTGCCCTGGAACGATCCCGCGCCACCGCCGCCCCCAATGGCAATCACTCCGTGGAGCAGGTTGAGTAGCGAGTACATGCCCTGCTCCACGGTTGACGCCGCTCCATCGCCCCCCGCCTCGTTGCCAGGAGACCCGACACCAGGAGCCCCACCCGCGTTGGAGTATCCGTCATTTGCGATCCCCCCTCCAGCTCCGGCATTGAGGGGACTATCCGTGTCCTGCCCGCCTCCGCCGCCCGCCCCACCAAAAGTCCCCCCACTCCCGTTCGCACTGCCACCAGATATGCCACCTGTGTCGCCCAGGACGCGCACCTGCGCGTTAATCGTCAGAGTGCCACTGATGTATAGGACGATCCATCCTGTGACCGTCAGAAGAGCGTTGATGGTCAGGTCGTGGTAGTAGTGTATCTTGCGACTCAGGGCGGTTGGAACGCTGAACGTTTCGTCTGGAGGCGTCCCCTCCGGAACCAGGACGCTGTTTGTCCAGATGACTCCTGGCGCTCCAGCGGGGATGCGTATCTCTACCCACACCACGCCGTCGTCATAAAATTGCTGGAGGGTATCCGTGGCGTAGTATTTTCTGCCTCTCACGCCTGCCGTAGGAATGGCCGCCAAGAGCCCGACGAAGCCGCGACCACTCCCCTCCTTGTGCCCGCTCCCCGCTGGCAATGGGGGCAGGGCCGTAACAATCGGATGGTCGTGATTAAAATCTTGCTTTAGGGCTCCTGTCTTGTAGGCTGTGAGCCCTGCGGGAACGCTGTCTATCTCCAGGTCGATATTGTCGTACACCTCCTGGAGCTCATCGTTGCCGACGATGGTGCCTAAAGTATTGCTGCCATCATCGTCCACCCATGTTGATCGCGTTACGCTCATTCAGCACACTCCTATGGTCGTCGGGTCCGCATCGTTTGTACGCGCTAGAGCCACGGTGGGCAGCAATAGCTCCTGCGCTGTCAGCTCCTGCACCTCCGACTTGGCGGTCTTCTGCGCGAGCACCTGCAACAGGTCAAAATACATGTCATGATGCGAGGACGTAAACGATACCTGATAGCCCAGTCTGCCTTGCGCAATGTATTTTGTCCTGACGTGGTAGACGTACACTGTGCGCTCAATATCCCTGTCCAGCAGAGAGAGATGCAGCGCATCCCCAACGCGGAACTGTAGCAGGTGCGTGTTGAATGATCCCCTCACTATCGGCTCTGAATACTGCATCAGTTCTGCTCGCGCCCGATTGCACGCCGTCTCTTCGTCGGTCAGTCCCGCACCATCCACCATCGCGTCATATATTCCGTCCGTGCCATCCCGCGCAACCTGATGTGTCACCGCGTTGGCGTCCTGCGCCGAGGTAATGATCGGCACGTAGTATTGGTACGTCACCTCCAGAGACTCGGTGCCCGCCGACAGCGGATAGAGCGGTGACGGACGGATATTTTTTTCGGAGAAATTCACGATCCATTTTGGGTCCGCAACACCAATCCCCTCCCCTGCGTCGTCCACCTGGATGCCTTCGTACCCAATCGTTTCGGGCAAGCCGCCAGCAAGGATTGTTATCCCCACCGGAGCGTAAAGTAGCGATACCGTTTTCAAACTCCCCAGTCGCGTGTCGGATGGCAATATCTCCGTCAAGGGATCGGATAATCTCTGCGCCCCGCGAACGAACACACGGGTACGTAGCTGCGCGCCATCCTCCTCGATAACCAGGCCATCATAGTTCATCGCGCCGTCAGTAATGGACTGTGCCGATCCCTGTGTCTCGCTGTCTGTCAGGCGTATTTTCCCAGAATAATCGAGATACCAAAACAGGTATGATGCCTCGCAGATTTTCTTGATTGCGTCTCCAGCCCGCTCGTAGTCCACGTCCCATACGGGGAAAATGATGTCACGCCCTGCCCCGGATATGGCCGGAACAACTGTGAGCGGTAGACCGCCAGGTCCCGTCGTTTGCGTGGCAATGTCGGCCACGATCTGAGACACGCTCATGTTCTCATACTTTTTTCGGACCAGTCTCCGATTCATCGCGTGGAATGCGTTGGCGCACCCGACCCTCCATTCTAGCCCCGCCACGTCGTCGGACACGCCTCGGCCAATTCTCGATGTCGAGACGGAGATGATCGATCCACGGAAAATAAAATTATCCGGTGCTCCGTAAGAGATGTCAACAGACTGGAACAGGGTCGGGCGCACTCCACCAAAATTGCAGATCACGGGCGCATTCCCTGCGCCACTCACGAGCACTTTCCCTTGCATCGAGAACGATGCCGTCCACGCCTGGGAGGTCGAGTATTCATCGATAGAAAGAGAGTCCCGCTTGATGAACGGCGTCAAGAACACACCGTTGATGCGATAGTAGAGGACGAGATGATGAAAATGTTTGGATCGAAAATTGTTCGACCGCATCACACCCGATCTGGCTTCCGGTCCAGGCATTTTTACGCTCTGTTATACGTCCTCATCTTCCGCATGATGGCGTCACCGACTCGTTCGGCCACGTCGTCCAGGTCGCGCTCGGACGAAATCGTGTTGCCGGTGATCGTCACAGATATATTTGTTGCGCCAATCGCGCCCAGTCCACGGCTAAGAGGAATCACGGCCTCTGGCCCCGCCTCTCCGATGCGCGCGAAGGTCTCACGTGTCACGATGCCGCCCTCCGCAAGCGAGGCATATCCTTTCGCCGAGGACACGGCGGATCGCTGCACGGCTGCGATAGCTGCCACTAGCCCTGCGGCCACGAGCAGGCTCACCCCGAACGTTTGTATTGCCGCGCCAAATCCGGCCATCTTTGCCTTGGCCCCCTCCAGCACTGCGGCAATGGCAAGCTCTGCCGCGAACTGTCTGATAATCCCCTGAAGGATAGCCTGCAAGAATTGCGATGTCACGGCCAGCAGCGTATCGCGCAGCGTCTTCGCGCCGGATAGCACGGCGACAAAGGAGCTAGAGATGGTGGAGAGCACGCGCTCTGCCTGACTCTTCATCGCATTGATTTGGCGTGTCGAGATCGCCTGCTCCTGCTGCTGCCGCCGCGTCAACGCAGAGATTATTTCTCGGTTGCTCTCCTCCGTGATCCTGCGTTTCGCAGATCGCAATTCTTCCTGCGCCCGTATCTGTGCGTCAATATCAGCCTGCATTTCGAGCTGCATTGACACCCGTGTGGATCGTATTGTCTCGGCAAATTCCGCCTCTCGCAATACCCGCTCGCGCGTCGCATCTTCCAGCGCGATGGCAAGGCGTGACTCCTCGGCCAAGTGACGCGCATTCAGGATCGCAAGATCGTCTTCATATTTGGTCCGCACGGCCAGCTTTGACGCTGCCAGTTTTTCTTCGCTGGCCTGTTCCTTCGCCGCAGCGTCCTCCACGGCGCGCATTTGTTCACCGAGCATACGCTGCGCCCCTGCCACTTTCTCGGCATGGAGCATTCTCTCGGAATCGATCTCGAAGCGTATCTGCTGCTCTTTATCCCGCATCGCATCAGATTGACGCTTTCTATCGATCTCCAGAATTTCCAGCCCCGCAGCAACATGATCTTTTGTCGAGCTGGCTCGGATTGCCGATAGTTCCGCTTGAAGAGCTATTTCGCCCTGTGTTAATGCGGTATCTGTGGTCTTCGCATCTTCGACACGATCCGCCGAGGATACACCCCAGATGTCTTTTAGGGACGCGGCCAGAGCTTTGTTCCGGCTATCAATCCGGTTCGCCAACCGTTCCCACTCTGCCGCCGCGCCAGCAAAGTCTCCGGTCGCCTGAGTCCACGCCGCGTGGACAGATGTCGAAAGCGTGTCGGCAAAAGTATGGACGATCGTCGTGGCCGTAAGAATAGCGCTGCTAAGCGCTCGCACCGCGACGGTCACAATCCCCAATGCTGGCGCGGCTGCAATCAATGCAGTGGCCATCTCCTTGATCGCTGGGATCAGGGCTCGCGACAAGTCCAGAAACCATTTCTGGGCCTGATCCTTCACGTCGGCCACTGCCAGCGACATGCTTCGGAACATGCCTACGTCTTTTTCCGTTACGTCAAACAGCTCTTCGTTCTCTGCGATGATCTTCTCGATCTGCTCGGACTCCAACGAGAAGAGAGTTGTCAGCGAAACAGCGCCACGACCAAACAATTCCCGCATCGCCGTTGCTCTTTCCGTCTCGGACGACATGTCCGCAATCCGGTCTCGCACCTCCAGGAATAGATCGCCCGATGATTTCAGCCCCCCGTCCGCATTGCGGATGGAAATGCCCAGCCGTTGCAGCGCGCCCCCACCCTGATCTATCTCGGATGACATCTTAAAAAGCGCCGTCTGTAGCGTCCCGACCTCGAGGCCGAGATCGTCCATCGCGCCGGCCAGACCAGCGGCTTTACCGATCGTCAAGCCAGTGATCTCCGACATCTCCTTTGCCTGCCGGACAAAGAGGGCGGAGGAGGAGATGACGTGGGTGATCGCTGCCGTCATTGCGGCGATGACTGCGGTGGCAGCCACGAATGGGCCTGTCAGCGTGCTCAGCGTTTTCCCTACGCCGCCGATAGACGCTGTGATGTCGCGCATGGAACGCACCACGGCGTCCGATCCGACAGCCTGGAATTTTAGGTCTACTCGTTCTTCGGCCATTCCGTTATCCCGTCTTCCGCCCTGTCATGGAGCGTATGTCCACATATCCGTTGGGGCACGCATCGGCACCGCTCTCCACGCCGCTGTCTCTCTGTGCCACCATCATGACCCCGAGGTCGAAATCGAATGCGAGCGCTGACGCAGGATCAAGGCCAATGACCGCCGATGGCCTCGCGTGATACCGCATCGCCAGCCGATCCAGCAGCAGCATCGCTGTCCGGTCCTTGGCGAAAGGAGGCGGCCTTGTCGGTCACCCCATCGGCAAGAATCCGCTGGAACAAGTAGAGCTTGTCCTGCATTGGCACGTCCTGCGCCTTGAGCGATCCGTTTTTCCCGTCCGGCGTTACCACCGGCGAGACCATTGCTGCGCAGCAATAGGCATCCAGTATGCCCACATATTCCCCCATCGCTTCGGCGGGCAATGTCTTTGCCCCCTCCAGCGACGATACGATCCCAATGATTCTGGACGGGATGTGGCCCGCTGCAACGAGGGAGAGAATGTCCACGCCTCGGAATGTTACCTCCATGCCAGATGGCATTTTTTCGGTTATGGTTTTCCCATACCACATTTGTTCTCCTTCCATGATGGCTAGAATGTCTCCAGAAATTTAACCACGCACTCTGCCGTGGCAGCCCTGCGATACGACTGTGTGTCGGGCGACACGTCCCCCCAATCCGAGTACGTGATCCGATCCACGCGCACACGTCCGTGCAGTGTGTCCATGACCACCGGCTGGTCGTGCACAGCGCGGTACAGACACACACCGTATCGCCATATCTGGCGCGTAAGAGTCTCGTACTCCCTGTTCTCGGAGACGATGGAGACACGCATGGACAGATCGGCATTCACGAAATTCTCGGCTGCGTCTGGAGTGAATGTAAGCTGTGTGGGATCGATCACCACCATCGGTAGCCGCAATCCCAGCACTGGCGCGACATGATATGCACCCACGGCGGGGATGTCCAGAGGGATCGCTCCTCCATAGTGGCCAATCGTGATGGCCAGTTCGTCGGCAAGCCGCGCCTGGATGATCGAGATCAATTGATCGGCCACGCTCTCGGTGAGTCTAGCGGACACCGAATCTCCCTCTAATAAATTCCATTACCAGCCGCGTCCATATCCGTATGTCCTCTGCACTGGGGCGGATGAACGGTCTGCTCGGCAGTCTGCCGACGACGCCGGACTGATGATACCCCGCGTATCTATTGGATGTCCCGACGATCATGAACGTGGGGGCAAGAATTTTTCTGTGCCCAGCGCCACGACTCGCGATGGAAGATCGGAGCATCCCGCTTCGAGTCAGTATCCCCATCCCAGGGTAGCGGATAGACTTCCATTTGCGATATTGAGGAGATAGGGGCGCCCAACGCGCCATTCCCTTTCGTCCTCCCTCGGACTGGAACGTATCGGAGAACATGGCCAACATCTCCTTATACACGGCGGAGAACGCTGGTCGCATGTCCTGAGTGCGCGCCGCCATGTGTAGCATGGAGTTCTGGACTCGGGTATCGCCTGTCATGGAGATCGTGACCATACTGTCTCAATGTAAAGAATTCTGACATGCCTTATGTAAAGAATTCTGACATATTATCTTAGCGGCTCGTAGACAGGATTGCTCTGCGATGAGATCGCTGCTGCCGCCTTCTCTCGCTGTCCGAACGACAGATAGACATCATCTCGCATCTGCCTGGCTTCATCCCGCATCTTGATGGCCATCGCCATGTAGTGCGCCTTCAGGTTTTCCGTGTCGGCAACACGGATGTCCTCTAGGGCGTACTGCTCCAGATTCGACAGGGTTGTTCTGATCGCCATTTTCTCGAATGCGTCCGACGCCGCATAGTGCACTACTGGCGGGCGCAAAGAGTCTGTCACAATGGTGACGATGGTATCGGACACGGGGATCGAGAGACCGCACTTGAGCGCGCCGTACTCGATAAATTGATCCAGTTCGGCGTCCAGGAAGTATTGCCAATAATATGACGCTCGCACCGTGGCCCCCGCAATGGGCGCTGGAAGAATCGAGAACTCTCCGGCTATCAGATCATCCTCGGCCACAGCTACGGAGACGCCATCCACGTACACGACGACAGTGCCGGAGACCAGCCGCGTTTCAAACGCCTTGTAGGCGCTGTTCGCTCCGTCCACTGCCCCAAAGATTTTTTTCTGAAAGGCTCTCCGGTCTGTCGGGCCGTCAGAGATGAGCCGCCGCAGTTGGTCCCTCGCATCAACGCCAGTCCATGCCATAGTGCTCTCCTAGATGTTACCCGTACATGGCCCAGCCATAGGACATCCCTCCGCCATACACACCGATCGGATCGCCAGGTGGCGGAATGATGCCGAGCTGATAGATGTTGTCCCCCTGCGGTCTGGTGACATCCACCAAGCCTCGGAACGTCACGCTATAGGCGGTCTCTGCTGTCCTGGAGTTCGTCCACTCTACCTTGTCGCTCTGATACGCCAGGTACAGCATCGCGTAGAGCAGGCTCCCGTCTCCCGATGGATGTGGCTGGACGATGCAGACGCCAGGGATCGGAGCTATGAGCTCGGTCGTGGTGCCACCTGTGACGAGCGCGCCAGTATTGGTCGTGGAGTGGAGGAGATCGTGCAGTGTGGCGAGAGATGTTTCTGATAGCGTCGCCGTGATCTCCGCTATCGCGCCAACGGTTACGGCATCGAGGGCGGAGATGTACGCCACCGAGTAGAGTGGCACAACCTCATGCGACAGGCGTACCGCAGCATGCCGTGTTGCGCCTACCGACGCGCCTCCGTCTGGCGCTCCATCGGTGAACTCCGGCGCGGCTCCGGAGAGGGGGACATCGCAGCGCAGGTAGAGTGACGCCGCCCCAACCCATATGTTTTGGACGTCCACAGCCATCGTCGGCCACCCGATGTTGCCGGTGCTCCGCGCTTATTACCCAAATAATTCCTCCGTCCCGATTTGGTAAATCTGATCGGTCACGGCCCTGGTACAGTCGGCCAGCGCGGAGAATTTAACCTTGTAGCTGCTCTCTTTCTCACGTGAGAACGGGAGCGGGATTCCGTCCGGACAATACGCCTTGTATAACATCACGTGTCGCAATTTCGTTGGGTCGTCAAGCCTCTGCTGCACGGCCACGACAGAGAACGTAACGACCGGAACGAGCGTCCCGCCCTGCACCATGTTCGGCGCAACGATATGTGTGGCCGACGCAAGATACTGGGCGAACCGATCAAGGTCTATCTCCACCGCCTCGATCTCGATCATTGCGGCCACCTTCGTGCTCGCCACTAAAATCGGGGCGTGCGCTTGCTCGACCATGATCTCATAGACATCGTTCTTGATCGTGATCTGCAATGATTTAGTGGCCCCAATATCAATGCCACCGGCAGGCACACCCGCCGTGAACACTGGCGCGGCCGAAACCCCAGGCAACGTAGCGCCAACATATATCCGTCCAGCCCCGAATCCTATCTTTGTCATGTCCGCAGCCATCGCGTTCCTCCCTAGGCGGTGCCGTCATTTCCGAGAAACCAAAAACGGGGATCAATCCAATCTACGTTCCATCTTGCCCGTGACCGGAACCGGTAGACATCCTGCGAAAACGCAGGTCCTGCCTGTGGATTCTCTTGCATGATCTCCACTGGATCGCGCCGTTGGAAAATTAACCCACGCTGCGCTTGACCCAATGCCCATGCGCCAGAAGGCATGAACCGGCTGACGATGAGATTGGCCTGCCCCTGAAAAGGATTCATCCCGAACGATGCACCGAGATCACCAGGCGTAGCACTCGGCACGGCAGGGAAATATGCCGAGTTGAGCAATGTCCTCGCTCGACTCTCATCCTCCGGCGAAACAATGAGTGTGTCCGACATGACCAGCAGTGGATTGCCAAGTAGGTCAAGTTGGTTGAGCAGCGCCACCCTTGCCGCGTTAAAGCCATCGGCTGTGAGTGGAGCATACGCCACAGGCCGATTGCTCCCGCCGCCAACCAGAGTCGTAGACCACGGCCAAAAAGTCTCGTCAGCAGGCTTTGTCTCGCTGGCGGGGATAGCGTCTCCGCCGAACGTCGTGGCTGATCCGATGAGTCTGGCGTATGTCCATGCCTCTTCGACGATTGCGCTATTCTCTCCCATGCCAGCCGCGCGATCTCTGATCTGGCCAGTCTGGTCGTCATCGAAAAGCTCTCGCTCAAATCCGATGATCGCCCCGAATTTAAAGTTTGTGACCTGGACATCCAGCCCACGAGTATTGACCTCTGGAAAGTTTTCTCCGGCACCTGTGCGCCGAGGCAATCCCGCGCGGTTCAGGGGCGCGTAAAAACTGGAGTGCTGAGACGATACGGTCTGCTGTGCCCACGCCGTGTAAGTGACCTTTGCGGCCTGATACCACTGGTTTGCCACCGCATCAATCCCCGCTCGCAGCAAGGCCCCGAACGTGGTCTCCGCAGAGGCTTCACGGATCGGCGTGATGCGGTATGCCGTCTCTCGGAATTTCTTCCAGGAGAAAAACGGACTCGTAAAATCTATCGCCGAGTCCGTGATGTCCACGCCATAGTACTCCTTGATCTGTCGCGCGGTGGTCGCCAAGTGCCGAGTCTGGATCGCCTCCCTGATCGTTGCTTTTTCCATTTTCATCCTCCGATTAAATCCTACGATACCTCGATGCCAGGGACGCGGCAAACGACCCTCACGGCGACCGATACGCCTGCGGCTCCCACGATGGAAGAGACCCCCTTGGGCAGGACAACATACCCGACGTAGTTGGCCCCGGCCACAGTCGTCACAGTTTGCGAATCTGTCCCAGCGGCGGCCAGAAAAACTTTCTCGAAATAGTTATAGGTCTCTCCAGGTGTCGTAGCGAAGATATGCTCGTCGCCGAATCTCGGGCTGATACTGCTGATCGTTAAGCCCTGACTATACGATGGGATTGGGTTTGTCTGATCCGACACGCCCAGCAGCGTTGCGGCGTGCGCATCGGTCGTTGCGGGTCGCGCGATCCCCAATCCAGCATCCCAATAGACTAGATCGCCCTGGTTGAAGCTCGTGGCCGGATTGATCGGGACAGCCGTGTGCTGGAATCCTTTTTGCTCCCTCGTGGTGGTATCTTTAGCTGTAGACATCGTGTCCTCCTGGTGTCGTCATTACCCCATACATGCCCGGAACAGAGCGGTGTTGTCCGCGCCCGACTCCTGCATCATTTTTTTCTCGCGCATCAGGGGAGCGCCCGCAGCACTCATTGCGCCGATGTCTCGCAGCCACCCCGCCATTTCGCCGCGCATCTCCGTCTCGGTGGAAAATGTCCGCAGAGATTCCACGATCCGGGCCCTCAGCGCGGCTGGGACGGAAAACTCGGAGAGAATTTTTTCCACTTCCACGCGGTGCTCCATCTCGTGTAGACGCGCCTTTATTTGTTCGATCTCGGTGTCCTTACGGCCCTCCTCCACCGGAGCATCGCCCTTCGCTTCGGCCATTTTCTCGGCCATCATCCGGTATCGCTCCGTGTACCGAGCGTACTCGTCTTTCTTGGCCTCATCAGATTCCGCGTCGCTAAGTTTCGTTGCTATGGCCATGAGCGCCATCAGCGCCGCTCTAACCTCTTCCGGCGACAGCGCTTCACCCTCGCCCATCGGAGGGAGTGCTATTGTTTCCCCGCTGGTCTCATCAGTCTCTTTCATTTCTCCCTCCATCACAGACATAATCCGTCCTCCAGCGCCAGCCTCGGACACGAGATCGGCGCTCACTGGCCCCAAGAATTTTCGCACGCGATTGACTATCGTTTTTCCTTGACTCTTCGCCGCCAGGATTTTTTCTTTCGCTGGCGAGTCGGAGATCTCGGCCAGGACGACATCTATTTTGGCTGGCTCTGACTCTCCATTGGCGGAGATCGAGATGCCTACCAGGTCAGGGCCAGATCGTTCCGCTGCCGAACGGAGCAGGTCCCATGCCCACGTCGTGGCGTCTCCGTCCAGCACATGCGCGGTTGCGGTGATCTCGGCCACACCGTCCGCTTCTCCTACCGCGACCTCCCCGTAGTAGCCAATGATGTCTCTGACAGACCGCGCGTCGGTGGACTCACGCGGGCCGTGATCCGCATAGATTTTCGCGCCCTCCAATAGCGGCACGAGCGACGCCAGGGCAGCACGATCAAAATAATACATGTCGGATAAATTTCCGAGGCCGGCCTGGATCACGCGGACTCGCACTGCACGCGAGGTCTCCGACTCCGGCTTCGAAATCGATGCGCCAAGACGGATCACTACGCGGGACGAAGCCGGCTTGCGAATGAGGCCTATCGCTGCCGCGCTCTCTGACTGTGTGCCGGCGCGATGCCCATTTACGAAACGCTTAGGTATCTTAGGTATAGTAGCCATGTCAAACATATTAGGTGTGCTTTTTTGAAAAGTCAAGTGGCACTGCGATCATAGTTGCCGCAACGTTTTTTTTGTCCCCGCCAGACCTGTCATGCTGCGGTCAGGGCCGCGTTGATCCGCAGGCGCTGTCTCTCCTCCCCTCGCCCACACTGGCATCACGGAGGCCGCGTCCCTGGCGACCTTTCGGGCTTCGGTGTCATAGTCATAGGCCGTGATCCCAAGCTCTCTGCTTGCCATCTCCGCCGCCGTCTGGCGACTGAGCCAGCCCTGCGTCTCGGCCAGGCGCAGTTGGTTGAGTTTGTCGGCGCGATTCTCTGGGTACAATTCTGGGAACACCACCTCGATCTCAAGCCCTATACGCGCTGCGAGCCGTATCAGCACGCGCTCCCAGATCACCTGACGAGACTTGATCGCTCGCGCCACCGGCTCGGTCTGGATCAGAGCCGAGGCCCGTGTTGTCGCCACCTCCGCCGGTGTCGCGAAGTAGCCCATCGGGATGCCTGCCCCATTCGCGATCATCGCGAGAATCCAGTCGGCTGTGTTCGCCACGCTGGCGCGAGCGATAGTGGGCGTGATGGGCGTGCGCGTCACCGCCGCATTGTGGATGTACTCCGAGCCTGGCTGCGGTAGGGGCTGCCCCTGAGATTTCGCCTGGAATGCCGCCACGTCGTCCGCGCTGCCGTCTATTTTCACGTCCCACGTGAAGGCGGACTCATTGCGTTTTTTTATCGCGTCCCACGTGATGTAGTCGCGCAGCATTTTCAGCCATCCCAGCACTGGCAATAGTTCGCTGCGTCCCCGCTTTTCGTTCGACACGGAATTGATTTTGACGTGCAACACTTGATCTGCGGGGACCTGCCGCAGGATGTAGTCGCTGGACTTTACGCCATCCCGCACATAGGTCTGATACTGCGTCGGATACTGCACATGGTAGTAATACACGCGCTCAATGTCGTCCGGCTCTGTCACGATCTCCAGCACTGTGCTGGGGTCTATGGATACCAGGGGCGTAGCGCCAATAGCGATGAATAGCTCTCCGTAAATGGATAGCTCATCGTTCCACGTGGCACACCGTTTCCACAGGTCGTTGTCTGTAGCGTAATCATCCCATGTCTCCTGCTCGCCTTTGGTGACGCGGACTTTGGGCGGATCGCCAAAAACAAAATCGGTGTAAAATCTTACGATCCTCTTGGCCACCGGATCATGCGTCCAGGCGTACCATGCCTGCGCGTGCATCTTCAGGTAATCGTAGAGATATTGCTGCCGCGTCAGCGGCCCCATGAGCAGTTGCGTGAACTCCGTCCCTGCTTGGGGCCCGCCGGTCAGGTCTGGGTAGTCTCCGGACGAGAAGGATGACTCCGTGATTCGTGGGCGCCCCACAGACGATTTCAGTAGGCATTGCGACATGCTCTGGGCGTCTGTGACATGCCGCATCACGTAGCCCCGCTCACCCGCGCAATAGAGTGTCGCATCTACCGCGCCAGGAGCGGCGATGAACGCCTGGATCGCCGCGTCTACTGGAGGTAGGCTTCCAGGGCCCAGGCGAAAATCAAACTGTGCGTGTGGATCGTATGACGGCGCTGGCACGGAGAGACATCGCGCCGCGTTCTCGCGTCTGATGACCGGTGTTTCCCCAGGTGGGGCCTTCGCTACGCCCTTCGCTCCGGCAAGCCCGCGCAGCTTTTTCCAGATTGTCTCCAGCATCAATACTCCCTCCCGATGTGCTGCGCCCGATGGCGCCGGTGCTACGCCTACAGCTCGTCCAGCCAGTCAGTGATAGTCTTTTGCGGTGGTGCAGCGCCGGCAGACCCGTACTTGTCGACCAGGGCGGCATACTCCGCGTAAACGGGGATCGTGTCGCACCGACAATTGATGTGCAGCGGCGGCGGCGTGTAGCGACCGAACCGAGCGGTGATTTCCTCGATTGTTAGGCCGTCGCGAGAGCGGCAGTCTGATTCTTTTTCGTCGTCCGGCTCTGCCTCATTTTTTTCGTCTAGGACAGAGACCCATGCTCGCGTTGTCACGACGTGTCCGTTCGCGTCTGTGGCCGCGCCCTTGCCGGCAGAGACAGCACGAGATAGCTCCGTTCCGACCAGCCCCTTTGCGGTGTTGGCCAGGGTGCCAGTGGACGAAATGAATCCAGTAGAGGTCGAGAAAATCTCGCGTCGGAGGAGCTTCACCGCCCGCTGCCACTCCGCGTCGGAGAGCACCTTGATGGGCGCGGCGACATCGCGCTGACGCCCCGCCTCGGCAATGGGTGGAGACCACCTGGCCCCATACGATTCGCGCACATGGACTGACCACCGCATCTGCCACATAGATTCACGATCTCGCTTTTCCGGCAGGAGGGCGATCTCCTCCATGTCGCGCAGGACTCTTTCGATCCACCACGCCACGTGTTCTCTTGTGGTGGATCGGTCTCCTGCTCTACGCGCTGGCCATTTCGCTGTGATCCCTATGTCCACTGGGGTTTCGCGCCGGAACGAAAGCGTCTCCACAGCCCACGCCAGCAATTCCATCTCTTCCGCTGCCGCAAGAATCTCGTCGGTCAGGTCGAGGAGAGCCAGTCTTTTTGCTGCGTCGGACACCTCGTTAGCGGCTGGCAAAAACAATCTGTCGTTGCCTCCTCCATCGGCTATCGCCCCTTTGTCTACCGACATCTTTTGGGCCGCGAACGCCACAAACGAGTCCATCCGAACGATCACGGACTGCACCAGCCTGCGCTCTGCCCGGGCAAGTATCTCCGATGGGGTCATGTCTTGCGCTCGGCTCATGCGGCCCTCCACGTCGCAGCGGGCGCGGGCGCTCGCGATGCCGCGTAATCATGATGGATGAAATACCCGATGGCAGTAGTGATGTGTTGCGCATCGCATTCCGTCTCCAGGAATGACGATCCTGGTTTCAGCTCCGTGCGCAAGAGGCCTCTGTGAGACCACGGAGCCTTGTCCGGATTCACTCGGAGTCTGATCTGTCCATCTGCCGTCAGGATCATGGCGCGCACCGCATTCTGGCGATCCTTGATTGCTGGGGCCGCAGTCGCAACGCATCTCTCGACGCTCCATCTATTGGCGCGCAACACGCCCTCGATCTCGGTATAGTCCGATGCCTGCGCATGTTTTTCTCCGGCCTTCCCCGATGGATCGCCATATAATTTTATGGCTCTGTTTTTATGGGTCGAAAACTTCTCGCAGAACTCCATTGCAGACTGGCGGGCCACGGCAGATCGCAGGATGATCTCGTCCAGGATCAGCACTCCATCACCACGCACAACCACGACGCACGATGAGAGCGGGGTGTAATTGAAATCGTGTGTCCAGTGTAGCTGCTCGTGCGGCAGAATGGTCTCCGTCGTCGTGTTGGCGTCGCCGTAGTCAGGATAGATTCTCCCTGACGACCCCTCGAACGATGCCTCATATTCCTGGCGATACTGTTGCGCCGAGAGCGACCGTTTCGCCGACTCGATCACATCAGGGGGGAGGATGTCAGAGGATGGCCAAGTGAACGTCTCCCAATCAGGGAGCGTCTTGGCGCGCTGGAACAGTTCGTAAAATTGTCCCAGCCCGTCTGGGACGCCGATCAGCCAGCACCACGCGCGGAGATTTGGACGACGCGGGTCGACGGTGTCCAGCGCCGGAGAGATGTGCTTGCCCCATGCGTCATCCCGCACGTCCGCTATTTCGTCCACGATACCGCCTGTCCAGGAGATACCCTCCATCCGCTGGGGCCTGTCGAGACCGATCAAATGGATATGACTGCCGTTTGGCATCGGGATCGTCAGGCGCGATTCATAGGGTCGAGTTTCAAAGAGACCAGACATAGTCATGGTCTTCAGATCATCCCAAAAAATGCTCCGAACCTGATCCCGAGTTGGGGCGGCCAAAAAATAATGTCCAGGAACGGCCATCGCTCGGCGGACAATATGTCTCTTCGCTCGCTCTGTCTTCCCGCTGCGCCGGCCAGCGGCAACGATTCGATATCGAGCAGTGCTTTGGCAGAGGCGTATCTGCTCCGCGTGTGGACGGAGCGGATACCATCGTTCCGCGATTGCGCGCGCTATGTCTTCTGGGACAGGGGCAATCATTCTGGCAACTTGGCGGCAATGAGTTTTAGGGCTTCGATCATGCCTTTCGTGGGTTCTGGCTGTTGGTGATCACACCAATGTCCCTGCGTTTTTAGCCAAAATATCGCCAGAATATCGGATTTTTTTGCTCGATGGAATACGCTCTGCGAGATAGATGTAAGGGCCATCGTTTTGCCTAAGTCCAGCTCCGAGCGAAATCTCTTTCGGATGATTGTCCCAGACACGCCCCCACGTATCACCATACCTATTTGCTCCGCGTTTAAGCCTAATCCGGACATCGTTTTCACATGCGCGCGCTCCGCGTCAGTCGGATCGATGAAGTGGCTTCTTTTTTTGGCTGAAACCTTCTTGGGTCGGGGAAGCAAGTCCTCATCGTCAAGCTGGGCGTCTCGATTCTTCATTGTCCACCCCCTGTCGCTGCGCCCTTCGCTCCGGCAAAATATCTGTCGAGACTAGATCGAGTAGCCTCCATCGAGATTGTGAGTCGACCTGGTGATGTTTGGACTGGTTTCGTTCGGTCATTGTCCCTGAATCGCCTAGATGTATACCCTGGCCGCCGAGCCAAGACGAACCCGCATGACCTTCCTCCGTCGTCCGCGCGGCGCGTCATGCGTAGGAGCGCTGCCGACGATGTGACCAGTCTCACTCGATATCCCTGCTCCACGTACCGTTTGGCGATGATAGTCAGGAATTTAGTCCCTATTCCAACCCCCTGATAGTCCGGTCTAACCACGAGTCGATGGATCATCTTGGTTTTTTTGGCCGTCGCGTGCAATAGATGGATCACGCTGCACCATGCTATTGGACGTCCACCGATTTCGGCGATGTAACAGTGAGCCGACCTACTGTGGCTGGAGGTCAAATAATGAAACCTCCTAAATATTCCCCACTCCCGATAGTCTGCGGTTCGTACTGCAACGGTAATGTCGGGTCGCTGAAGGCACCTCGTTCGGAATTTTCCGAGGTGTGTGTCATAGACCCAGTCAGGCTGCAAGTACCCCTCGACGTCATCGTGACATGAGATCGCGATGAATTTTTTGTCTTCCCGTCGAACAAATTTCTGAACAGCGATACATCCTATCTGGGCCGTTGTTCGATCTATCGTCGCCGTGAACTCGTCATAGATTGAGGGCCCTTGAGAGGAGGATAACAGTCGCGCTATTTCAGCTCTCATCTGCTGTCCTGTGGATAGGATGGAAAAGGGCTTGATCCAATCTGGTGGCGATGAAAAGCCTACGCTGGATAGTACTTCCTGGATTTTTTGGGTGGACAGACTCTCCTCGAAATCATCCAGTATTGACCCTTCGCCCCACGCGAATCCAGAACAAATCGTGTAGTCGGGAAACATTTTCTTTGCGATGATCGTCTTCCCTGATCCAGACGGGCCCGTAATGAGGCCAACATTCCATTTTGGCATCGTCTCGATTGGGATATCCACATCGTACTCGGTCTCTGTTTTTCCGCCGCTCATTCCATAGCTCGAGCAGATCATCTCCACGCGGAATGATTTTTTTGGGGAGTGCTCGATCACAAACTTTGCACGCGGCACGTATATCCCTCGGCGCACATCCTCTCATAGATGGCTTTCTGCTCTGCTTCGGTTGGGCAGAATATCACCACAGTATGAGTTGTCTCTGACTCATTTTCTGGCGTCATCGAGATTGTCTCCGCGTCCAGTGGAGATAGATTTAGGCCGAGGAGGGAAATATCGAAGTCTAACTCTCGCAAGCTCTCCATCTCAACATGGAGCATATCGTCGTCCCAATTTGCGTTCAGAGCCAAACTATTATCGGCTATCACATACGCCCTGCATTGCGCATCGGTCCATCCGTCGGCGACCACCACCGGCACTGTCTGGAGTCCTAGTTTTTTGGCCGCCATAAATCGAGCATGTCCGGCTATAATTTGTCCATCCACGCCAGAGAGGATTGGCATAGTCCATCCCCACTCTAGGATTGACGCGACAATCTGCGCTATCTGCTCATCGCTGTGGACTCTGGAGTTTTTCAGACTCGGGGTGAGACGACCAATATCCCAGCGAGAGACATGGTCAGCCGGATTTTGTTTGTCTTTCAGTTCTTCCATTTAGGCATCCTGTCCTATTCAATCTAATGAGTATGGTAAGTATAGTGATTATACTGTAAAGAATTCTTTACACGAGGTCTGTCGTATTTACTTCACATGCTACTCTCGTCCCATCATCTCCGTTTTTCTTGCGCTCCCCGAACTTGACCCGAAGTAATAGCTCATGATGCCCACTTGCCCTGCGCTAAGTATTCCGACGAGGGTATTCACCAGGTCTTTCGATTCCGGCGCGACCCCATACATCATGACGTACATAGAGAGAAAAAAGAACCCTGCGGTGTAGATATACGCCAGTGTCTTCGGCGTTTGGTCCAGGGCGGGGGTGCGTGGGTTGACTACTTCTACCCCTGCGGACGGGGGGATTTTGGTCTCCTTGTGCACGGCACTGGCTCCTATGTTTTCATAGCACGCCTATTTATTTTTTGGTATTTTTGAGGTGAATTGTCGACGAATTGTCGACGACTGAATCTCCTCTCTCGGCGCAAACTAACTCAATGGTACTGTACTCCGACCGGATAATGTTTTGCAACATGAATTCTCTGCTGTGTGTTGGTCTTCCCCTACGCTAGCGCGGCGGCGGCGCAGGCACGTAGTGCATACTGCGTCCGCACGCCAGCGCTGTTTTCTGTTAGTGAGAATTTATTTTGCCAAATTGCTTTGCGGTTGCAGTCACGTAACTACTACAAACTGGTCTGTGAGCAAAAAAAGCGGGTCGCGGGATTCGCTTTTGGGCTTCTCCGCGCCCGCTGTATGATTTGGGTGTTCGAGAATACTTACTTGATCGGTGTACTTACTTGATTGTACTATGTTTGCTTTCTTGAGCAAACGGGAAGGTGAGGAAAAAAGAAACCGTGTGTCCAGGACAAATCGGCGACCAGATCGGGCAATAAGGTCAAAGATACCGTAGGTCTTGCTGACGCGATCCTTGAGAGAGGCATCCCAACGATGCCCTATGCGATATACGTTGGTCCCATATCGGACGGCACCTGTTTGGTCTGGATGATCCGCAGGTAGCAAGCGTTGAAAGCACTGTTGTCTGGCGATCAGACGGTGACGGATGAGCGTCTTGACGCACCGACTGGCGTGCCAGTAGGACACACCACATTCTTTGGCAATCCACGCCAAGCCTGGTCTGGCTATGCCTCTCTCGTTGCGGTAACACATGGATGATAGAGCAGAGAAAATCCGCATTGCACCAGAGCTAAGCTGACGCAGTACGCCTAACGGGATTTGTCCTAGGTCTATCCTCCGAGTGTGCGACCCAAGCTGGACGGCGTGACGAACAGCAGACAGGAGATTGGATTCTTGGTCGGTGTCGGTGCTGGATGTCCTCACGCGGGCTGTAACTCCGATGTCGCGATGGACTGGACTCTCCTTAATGACTACTGCGGGATCGTCCGAGTACGTCCTTGTCCCAATGCACATGACCGTGTTGCCACTGCGATGATAGACATCCATGGCAGCCTCGGCTCGTTCCCGCTCGACCATGTCCGTGGCGTTGAGACCACGCCTCAGATCGGCCATGAAACGCTCCTTAGCCGGTATCGGCGGTATAGGTGGTATAGGCTGTATGGGAGGAGTTCCATTTATTAGGGGTGCAGACACTGCGCACGGTGAATGGGCCCCTGCTCGAACAACATGCTCCACCCAGGCAGATAGGTCACGCTGTGGAGCCGCGCGTGTCATACTCTCCTCCTGGAGGGCGTTGATACGCCGCTGCTCCAACATGATGGCGTTCGCCCGCATAAGATACCCGTGCTCTGTCTCGGTCTCTAGCCTGGCATATCTATTGGCCCTGTCTGGGCCTGCGGTAGGGGGAGCCTCCAGACCAGTTGGTCGTGGAGCCGGCGCCTGAATCATCCCACTCTCGGCTGCAGCAATCAATGCTCTCTTGGCCAGTAGCGCCTTCATCCCAGCTTCGATGATCTCTTTTTCTGTTGGCATATGTCTCCTACGTGTCAGAATTCTTTACATGCTCTACGTCAGGATTCTTTACATCAGAATAGTCCAGGATGATACGGCGTAAATAGATCGGCAGAGCACCGATTGTCAGGGGTAGGGGTAGTGGCAGGAGTCACAACCTGTGTGACTATGCCCTCCTGTGTCTCCCTTAGGTCATGGATGCGGCTGGCATAAGTGGCTTCGTCCATCGTCTTTTTCTCGGCCACTGATCGCAGTACGTCCTCAGCACGCAGACCACTATGTCCATACTGCCGGCAGATGGCCGTGAAAAACTCTAACCGGCTCATGCCGTCATACTTATGGCCCACGGCGATCGTGTCCCAGTCCATCATGGCACGATACTGATGGGCGTGGAAAAAGTCAAGGGAGGAGCCCCTTGTCACCATCCGATCTCGGAGTGTGAGTGTATCTGACATCCGACCACGCGGATAGTATGCCTATAAAATCAATAGTTTACATAATGGGCTAGCCACCAATTTGACAAACCCAGATAGTGTGCTATACTATGATCATGAGGTGGCCAATGGGGACCGCCGAAAAAGGAGAGAAAAATGTACGAACTGACAATGGAATGGGGCAAGGGGTACAGCGGAAAAATGGGGAATCGGTGCTGGGTGCGCAGCATCGATGGGAGCGCGCTAGACTATAGCGTCGAGACCAAATTCATCGACGCCGACAAAGTAATCCGAGAGCATTTCGGGCGCGCTCGGACGATGATCTCGTTCACGTACTCCTTGGCCCCTGGGCTGTATCAGCAGTCCGAGGCCGGCGAGAAAAATTATTTTGTGGCCTGGGAAAAGAAGGGCGTGACGGTGGCGAAAGATATCGACGATGACCGCGCCCACGCGATGATCGCTCTGATGGGCTCCGGGTCCTCTGCGGAGGAGGCTCGGCGGGCCACGATCCCAGCCCCCACCCATTGATAAACCCATCAGGCGGCCAATGGGGGCCGCCCAAAAAGGAGGAGGGGAAGATGTACCAGGTGACAATATTCGTGGATTCTGACGGTACGACCTACGGGGCCAGTGAGACTGATCAGGCCGGAGTGCGGCGGTACCCGACCTATCCGTGGCGTACCGTGTCTGGTCGGCATGTCTACGGTGTGGGTCGGTGGTACGGGTCTCAGATGTCGTACCGGCCCTATCTACGGGCCGTGGCAGAGGGCCGCGACCAGGCAACAAGGAGAGAGGCCCGGAGGATACGGATCGTGGATTCTTGCGAGTAGGGGTTCACAGACAGTGCGGCCAATGGGGGCCGCCCAATAAGGAGGAAGATAAATGAAGTACACACAGGACATCAAAGACAGGCCAGAGTGTCAAAAACCTGGCCCAACAACAGGTCTCGGTGGTGCTCCTCTATATTGCCACCACATCGAGACATATCACCGACGACTCCCGCCGGTGATGGTCAATCTCGTGACGATGGAGCAGGTAGTGCCAGATGCGAAGGAGATCAACGAATCGGATCAGCGGCACAAAACCATAACGCTGGCCTATCTCTTGCCCCCTGGGATATACCGGACATACGTCCA
>Ga0247727_10006016_pt1 | contig 24083 bp, 22 predicted proteins | sample WisWelCaveWW1625_FD_202498 | JGI IMG/M metagenome (GOLD analysis project Ga0247727, IMG submission 202498) | Biofilm microbial communities from Wishing Well Cave, Virginia, United States - WW16-25 | ecosystem: Environmental > Aquatic > Deep subsurface > Groundwater > Cave microbial mat | place... | reverse complement strand
GAGGAGCAATGATGAATACTATTCAGATGACAGCGAAATTTTTTAATGAGGGCGGAATCTTTATGTATGTTATTTTAATGGTGATGGCCTTCGCGGTGGCGATTGCGCTAGAACGATATTATTATTTTAATATGCGATGCAAACTCAATGCAAAAAAATTATTAACTGAAATAAAAAAAATGTTGGAATCGGGAAATATCGGTACCGCCCGTAAGCTTTGTGTCCGATCTAAGTCTCCGCTGGCGATCATTCTGGAATCCGGGATCTGGCATTACGAGCAGGGAGATAGCATTGAAGAAATCCAAAACGGTATAGATGAAACGGCGTTGCGTGAAATTCCAAGAATCCAACATAGAACGCATTATCTTTCATTATTTTCAAATGTCGCAACCTTGCTGGGGTTACTGGGAACGATTCAAGGACTCATGACTACGTTCTCTGCATTGGGAGGTGCAGACGCTACACAAAAATCTACTTTACTTGCCATCGGAATAGCACAGGCTATGAATACCACCGCGTTCGGTCTCGTTGTTGCGATACCCTGCATGATCGCATTCTCAACCCTCTCTTCCAAGGCTAACCGGCTTATTGAGGAAGTTGATGAAAGTTCTGTACGATTATTAAATTATTTGTTTAATCTTAAAAAGAAAACCAAAGAACCGAAAAAATGAAGGCGAAGACGCCGGCTGGAAGAGTATTAAAGGGACTGGGGGCTTCGGTGGAGGAGGAAGACCTTGACGTGACCCCTGTCATGAATATTTTTATTATTTTAATTCCTTTTTTAGTCAGTATGTCTGCCTTTATTCAATTGTCCATCATTGAATTATCCCTTCCGAAAGGGGTGAGTGAGGGAGAAGGTTCTGGCGGAGCAGATAATAATGAACAATTAGAATTGACACTCGCAATCACGGACATGGGCTTCCGAATTTCCGGAACGGGCCAGGTTCTTCCCGTGATTCCCAAGATTGAAAACCAATACGACTTTCATACGCTCAGCCAGCATTTGGCGGCGATTAAATCAAAATATGCCAAACAAGATGATATTACTTTAGCAATTGAGTCCCAAATCCTTTACGATATAATTATTAAAGTGATGGACCGTTGCCGTGAAAATGGGCTGGGAAATATTGCTCTTTCCGGCGGAGTCTTTTAATGTTAAAGATTAAAAGCGAGAAATTTAAAAAATATCTTATTTTGAAGGTCAGCGGCGAAGCAACGAACGACTCTTCTTTTGAATTTTCAAAAAAATTGGAAGAGTTGGCCCAAGAGAAATGTTATTTTATTGGGCTAGAGCTTTCCGAATTGACTTATATTGACAGTTACGGTTTAGGGGTTATCATTTTCTTCTGGAAGTCGGTTGAGGCGCATCAGGGAAAACTCGTGATTGTCAATCCGCACCCGTTTATAATTGATTTATTAAACAATACAAAACTTAACCGGATTATTCCGGTTCTGCCAAAGAAAGAGGATCTCGAATGAGTTTTCCGGCCTCCAAACGAACAATTGCAATTGGGAAAATGAGGAGCCGCAGCCTCAAGAGTGCTAAGCCCCAAATTACGTCATTGGTTGATATCATGACAATCCTCGTATTTTTTTTAGTGAAGAGTTTTTCCAGTGAAGGAGAAATCATGACTCTTTCAGCGGATCTTCAACTACCCGAATCCAGCTCTAAAACAAAGCCACATCCTACGGTTATCCTCGCAGTAAGTAATAAAAAAATCATGGCCGATGGTGTTGCGATAGTAAGCATTGATGAAATTTTGAAAACGAACAGTATGGTCATCCCGCAACTTGCGGCTTGGTTGATGAAACGTAAGGAAATAACCGAAAAGATCGCCGAACGATCATCCACGTTAAAATTTGAGGGGAATGTGACCATCCAAGGGGACCGTAAAATCCCTTTTGAAATTTTAAAACGGGTTATGTTTACGAGTGGTCAGATCGGTTACAGTAACTTTTCTTTGGCGGTTATTCAAAATGAGGGTTAGAAGGTGGTAGAAAATAGTATTGCTGTCCACATGATTGAAAGTCCGGCGATCCAACTTGAAGCATCTCTTAAGGAGATCCGTCGAGAAATAAGTATAGACTGGGGTTTTTTAGTGTTGGTTCTCCTTTCACTCCTCATTCACGGAGGGGTGAGTCTATATTTTAGAACGATTCCACTTCCGATGACTTCTTCTGAACCGACACTAGAAATCATCCCGGAACGATTAGCCAAGATTATAATGGATAAACCAGCTCTAAAAGAGGGTATCAAGAAAACCGAGGGACTTAGGGAAATTCCGTTATCGAGAAAGGAAATCCAGCAAATTGAAGAAAGCCGGGCAGAAGGCGACAAACGATCGATACAGGATATTGCCCGTGCAAAGCAGAGTGTTCAATCGCGGGCCACCCATGTGGCGGAAAAAATACGCTCGCGCGGGGTTCTGGCTTTACTGGTGAGTTCTCAGGGAATCAGTAAATCCAAGCGTACCGCGGTTGATTTATTTAGAGATCAGGATATGGTCGGTGTTTCAGACATTGATGAGGTCTTGCGAAAGAGTCAAGGCATCCGGCAGAGTGTAAGCGAAGAAGATCTAACGATTCAACTTGTGGAGAGCAAAAAAATTGTCGAGCATAGTACAAAGGGAATTGGTGATTTGCTGGCGTCTATGAATGCGGCCCAAATGAACACCTTGAGAAAGATTGGCGATATTAAAATTACGCGTCCGAGCAGTCTGGAGGGAGCCGCTGCGAGCAGTGCGAACCGGGATTATAATACGATCAATCAAGTTGCCAAACAATTTTTACCGAGCATAAAAGGGCTCTACAATAAATATCTTAAGAATGATCCCAGCTTACAGGGGAAGGTGACCGTACGGTTTGAAATCAAGGCCGATGGAACAATCGGCGAGATCAATATCATCTATTCGGATATCCCCATTCCGGAATTTCAGGACGACTTGCTGCGCCGGATAAAGCGCTGGCAATTTCCCCCGATTAAAGAGGATGAAGGTTCTTTATTCGTGACTTATCCCATTATTTTTGAGCCAGCTATTGGCTAAAAATTGATATGGATTTTTTCATTTACTCAAGGAATTATTATGGCTAAAAGTATTTTTCTTACTTTGTTTTTTGCTATATCGCTCGTCCATACCCAGGCCGCAATTATCAAGGTTGGCGATATTTTAGATGTTACTGTTAAAAATCATACTGAACTCAGTATGAAAGTACAGGTTGAAAAAAATGGATTTATTGATTATCCTTTGTACCAGGATGAATTGGTAGCGGGAATGTCAACCAGTGAGCTGACCGAGGCGATTACGCTTAAATTGGTGAAGCATTTTCCGGATCCTTTTGTTGTTATTACGCGCTCCAATGATATTCTGATTACGGTCAGCGTTTTCGGTGAGATTAAACATCCGGGTCTTTATGAAATCCCGAGCCGCTCCACGATTCAGGAGGTTCTTTTTAAAGCCGGGGGGCCATCGGATTTCGCACGATTAGACAGCATTATTCTGGTCAGAGAAAATGATAAAACCGTGAATATCCAGTTTGAGAAGTTTTTGGAAAGTGGTGATCTGAGTTTACTTCCCCCGCTAAAAAACAATGATAAATTTGTAATCCTTTCGGGAACTTCAGGAGTGCGGGTCAAGGTGATCGGAGAAGTAGCAAAGCAGGGATCCTATTCTATTACCAAGAATTTTAATGTGTTTGATGCTATTTATGATGCAGGAGGGCCCTTGACGACAGCTAATTTAAATCGTGTTCAACATGTTTCTTATGAGAATGGCGTAAAAGTTGTGAATGAGATTCCGTTGCAGCGCTTGATTGATGCTGGATTAAATGAAAAGATTCCCCATGTTAAAGGGGGAGATACTATTATTGTCCGGAAAAAATCGTTTACCTGGCGACAAGCGATGGATGGAATCCGGGATCTGGTGACGATTATTGCAGCCTATGGGGTTATTGTCAATTTGGGAAAATAATGGCAGAATCAAGAGAGATTAAGTATAAAGAATATCTCGACATCCTATTTAAATACAAGATTCTCATTCTTATTTCTTTTTTTTCAGTTTTTTTGTCAGTTGTTTATTATGTCAATCGGATTCCGGATAATTATGAAGCCCTGGCGACTTTTATGATCGAGGAGAAAAAGGCCGCCCTCCCTTTTGAACCGCAAGAACCCCGCCCCCTCGGATACTACGAAGGCATCCTGAATAGCAAGACCTATCTTTCCCGACTTGTTAACGAAATCGGTGTAGAAAAATTTGAGGGGATCCGGAAGAATATTTCTGAAGAAGAATGTAATCAGTTTATTTCCAGAAATCTACGGATTACAGCCACAAGTTATTCCTCCTTACTCCAGCTTGTTTCGCGGGCCTACTCTCCCCAACTTGCATACGAAATAGCTCAAAAAGGATCAGAAGTGTTTAAACAGCGCTGTCAGGAAATAGAGACTGATGAAATTAAGGGCACGGTCGCCTTTATTGAAAATCAATTACATTTAATTAAAGAAAATTTAGAAAAATCAGAAAAAACCTATCAAAGATATCGGGACGATATCGGGATCGGGCCACAAGGAATGCAGGATGAATTGAGTAATTTAAACGAACACTTTTATAAAACAAAAACAGAACGAGAACTGGCTCAAGCTAACTTTGATGCGTATAAAAAACAAGTGACCAGTTTAGAACAGCGGATTTACCCAACAGAAAAAAAAGAGAAACAATCCCCTGAATATATTAGGATCAAGGACCAGCTGGATAAATTGGAACAGGAGAAGAAGCGGCTGCTTGCTTTGGGACTGGAGGTGGGAAATAGTTCCAAGATCGAGAATGATATCCGTGAGACAGAAGCCAAGCTTATAGAACTCAAAAAAATTGATAGTGAGGATAAGGTGGATTATCGTTTAATCGCACTTTGGAAGAAGATGCGCGAAGAACTGATTGAAAAGGAAATCAATCTTGACTTGATGACTAACAATGTTGACCTCTATAAAAAAATGATTGATAAGTACAAGGATGAACACCCTGAATTATTAGAACAAACTTTAGAACTCGTACGTTTGGAAAGGCAAAAAAAGGTTTATCAGGAATCTTACGATATCTTAGTCAATAAATTAGAAGAAGAAAGAATTAAACTGGCTTCTCATTCCGGAGGAATCAAAATTATCGATCAGGCCTTCGTTCCAACCACACCCATTGATAAGAGACTTAAATATTATTATATCGGGGCGATTGCTGCCGGTTTGGCACTTGGAATCGCAATCGCACTAGGTTTGGAACTCACGGACACAACGATTAAAACCTCTGAAGATGTAGAAAAATATTTAAATGTTACAGTCTTGGGAACGATCCCCCATATTGATTTCGGAAAGGGCCGCAACGCGGCCGTGCGCGTTAGCCGGAGCCGGTCTTCCTCCCAGAATCCGAAAGACACGATTGTGACGGAATACCCTCAGAAAATCGTTAATTTTTTTAAGGAAGACAATATCGTCTCAGAGGCGTATCGTTCCTTACGCACCAATCTGCTCTTTATTAACCCGGATCATACTTCAAAGACGGTCGTTATTTGTAGTTCGGCTCCGCATGAAGGAAAATCGATTACAACAGCCAATCTGGCTATTGCCTGTGCGGTGATGGGAAATAAAGTCCTGGTGGTTGACGCCGATCTACGGCGTCCCGTGATGCATCATATTTTTGATATTCCCCGGAATCCGGGTCTTTCAGATTTTTTCTTTGAGGAAAAAAAAATAGATGAAATTATTCATCGGACCGAACTCGATAATCTTTTCGCTATCCCGTCCGGACATTCTACACCGAATCCCTCGGAATTGATTGGATCAAAACGGATGACCGAAATTTTGAAGGATCTGAAAAATAAATTCGACTTTATCTTTTTTGATTCTCCCCCTCTGATTGCCGTGACGGATGCGGTTCTGCTCAGCACAAAGACAGATACGGTTTTGCTGGTTGTTAAATCCAGCTATACAGAGAGAGAATTAGCCAAAAAAGCAATTACTAATTTATTCAATGTAAAGGCGAAAATTGCCGGGGTAATCCTGAACGATATTAATTTATCCCAACGCTATTCTTCCTACGGTTATTATAAATATTACTACCATTATTACAAAACTCGCGAGAGTAAAAAATTAACCGAGACTTAATGGTTAGCATCTGAAATTGTCCTCTTCAGTCTTCACAACATAGATCTTATCCGATTTGTTACACGCATGACGACAGTATTTCCTCACAACCATCGGCTCCGGTATCGAGTGATTAAGCGGCTTATCGATTTTTGGGGAAGTGTAATCGGACTCATCCTCGTTTCAATTGTTTTTATTCCGATCGCGTTTGCTATAAAAATAAATTCTGCGGGACCCATATTTTTTACACAAACCCGGTTAACGCAAGCGGGACGAAAATTTAAAATGTATAAATTCAGGACCATGCACTTGGATAAGCATCTGAGCAAACAGGAATTTAATAAAATTAATGAAGCAACAGGCCCTCTATTTAAATCCAAGAGGGACCCCCGTCTGACTTCGGTGGGACGGTTCCTCAGACAATATAGTTTAGATGAACTCCCTCAATTTTGGAATGTATTTAAAGGGGAAATGAGTCTCGTTGGACCACGACCTCCGATCCAAGGTGAAGTGGAGCGTTATGAGGATTGGCAAAAACGTAGACTTTCCGTGAAAACCGGGATGACCGGTTTATGGCAGGTGAGCGGCCGAAGTAACATTGATTTTTATAATATGGTCCTGTTAGATCTTTGGTATATTGATCATCCTTCGGTTTGGATCGATTTGAAAATTATTTTACGTACAATACCAGAGATGCTGTTTCATATCGGTGCTTATTAATGAATATTTGCCTAGTTAACAGCGAATATCCGGCCGGGGTCGTTACTGGGGGAATCGCTGCCTATACTACTGCGGCGGCCAATGCATTGGTTCAGGCGGGGTGTCATGTTCATGTGATTATCAAGAAAGGAGTTGTTCCAGAAGGATTGGATGACAGCGTTGTTTTACATGAAGTCCAACCGCAAAAACTACCCGTTTTCTGGGTTCGCAATTTATTGTACCGTTTTTTTTGGGTTTTGAATCAACATCTGGAATACGGTTATGGAGTTTATTTAAAAGTTTTGGAGTTATACAAACAAAAAAACATTACTCTGGCTGAGATCCCCGACTATAATGGCGAGGCATTTTTTTTGATTTTAAAGAGAGTGCTGCCGATTTGTATTAAACTCCATACGCCTTCATTCTTGGTCAGCAGAATCAACGGTGTTTCACCCAATCTGAAAGATTGGATTGTTAAGCAACTCGAATCCTATTGTATTAAACATGCCACGTGTCTAATTTCTCCGAGCCGGAGTCTGGCCGAGTCGGTTAGTCAGGATTTACACCTAAAGAGAGAGATCGGAATAATTCCTTATCCGATACAAGGAAAAAATGTCAGAGCGCACCATTCCGAAAACAAAAATATGATTCATATTGTCTACATCGGACGATTGGAAGTTCGCAAGGGGATCACTTTGCTTTTTAATGTGATTCCGCTTATTTTTGAAAAGGGAATAATGGTCAAATTCCATTTTGTGGGCCAAAACATGATTCAGCACCGTAAGGAATATGAGAAGTTATTATATTTTTTAGAAACTCATCCGTCCCTTAAAGATTCTGTAAATTGGGTTGGTCCAGTCAATAAAGATGTATTGGAGGAGTACTTCATTTTAGCAGATATTTTTGTGATGCCTTCTCTTTATGAAAATTTTCCAAATAGCTTGCTGGAGGCCATGGCAGCAGGGTGTGCAGTTTTGGCCGCACGGAACGGGGGGATGCAAGAGATTATACAGGACCATGAAAACGGGTTACTTTTTCAAACAAATGACGAACAAGACCTCTATCTCAAACTCATGACATTAATTGAACAACCCTCGTTAAGAGATCTTTTGGGGAGTAATGCCAAACGGACCATTCAAGATCGGTATAGCTATCAAATGTTTGCAAAAAGAACAATTGAAACCTACACAAAAATTTTCCAGTCATGAATCTATTTCAGAAAATTTCAAATATTCAAATTGGATCCCCTCATAAAGTATTCGGCTGGACTTCACTTTTCGTTTTGTTTGTATTTAGTCTCTATCAAGGCTTTCAGATTAATATCAGAAAGGTCCCAACAGGCGATGAGGGATTATGGATTGAAAAGGTTACAAGTCTTGAAAAAAATCGGGATTATCACACCCGGCTTTATTATCGATTCTGGTCCCCAATCGATAAAAAAGAATATCATCACAGCATCATGGCTCCGCTCTATCCCGTGTTAGCTTCTCTCATTCCAGGAAGTTGGGAGCAGGCCTTTTTAAAACTTAAAATTCTCAGTTTAATGTTCTGGATCTGCAATGGGATCCTGATCCGGTTCATTTTAATCCGTGCAGGCCTGGGGCCAGCATTGACTCTTGTGGGGGTCTTGGTTTATTGTTTAACTCCCTTGCAGCTGGAATACGGATTAGCCGGATACCCTATGCTTTTATTTCAGTTTTTTGTTTTATTGATTGCATTTTTTTTTATAAAATATCAAAATTTAAATTTATCTCAGGCCGGATTATTAGGATTTATAAGCGGGCTTTCTTTATTGGGAAGACAGGAAACATTATGGCTGATTCCAGGAATTATCTTTAGTATAATATTTTTCAAAAGAGCATCCCTGCCAGGTTTAAGAGCGGTCGGTTTGTTTTTATTAGTCCTTATCCTTGTTAATCTCCCATGGGAAATTGTTAATATTTTGAATCGCGAGCAGTCACTCGTGGGTAAGGCTACGCAATTTGTTTTTGGAGACAAGATGGAGGCCGGAGAATTTATGTTGAGCGGGGCGTCTTCTCCTGCGCTGACCTTGTTCGGCCTATTCAAAAATTTTATCAAAAATATACTCATTCAATCAGCGGCGATTTCCAGATTGCCAGTGATCTCTTGGGTGTTCCCTTTTATCCCTTTTACTTTTATGCAACGTGCTTGGCCCAGCTTCAGAATTTTTTCTATAGCAACCTTGGCACTCTTTATTGTTTTTATATGCTACATGCAGTTCAATCCCTATGATGATAATTATTTACGGTACTATCTACCGGTCTTACCGTTGGTTATCCTTTTCGGGTGTATCGGTATTTCTGAAATCCTTAAATTAATTAATTCCTATCCCATTAAAAGATTCTTTATCGTTTTTATCGTTTTCATCCTTTTCGTTGATCAGTTTGAATATCTCTATAATCATATCCATCCCGTTTTAAAAAAGAAGTATCACAATGATTCGCAACACGTTCAGTCCATGGAAATCGTGAATTATATAAAAAATCATGTCGGGCCGAATGAATCCATCCTGGCCAGTGTCGGTCCTCATCAATACATCGGCTATTTCCAACGATCAACGGCAATTATCCCTAGAGCCAGATTTCAGGAGATTTTTGATTTCGCAGACAGATTTAATGCCCGATACTTCTGGTTGGAGCGGGCAACCTTTACTTCTCCCTATCCCAGCATTAAGCGAGAAGCACTCTGTCCATTTTGGAAATGGGCTGATAGTACGTTGGTCGAAATTAAAAAGCCAGACTTTTTAATTCCTTTGATCGCAACAAGAGAACAAATTTTTTACAGAATTGACAACCCATGATTGATTAACAATCTAGATCGGTACATAGTCTATGAAAGAGCGATCTGTACTTTTTCAACAATCCCCCGGATCAAGCCATAATTCAAAAAATGAATTCATTGGTTGGTCACTGATTGTTGTTTTTCTGTCTTTTTTACAATTCATTCTTCAACCTTCAAGCGTGACTTGGAGGCTGACAGCCGCAATTATTGTTTTGGGAGTATCATTTTTTGTTTTTTTTCAATTTTTTTTGGATTCAAAATTGAGTCATGTTATCCGAAATAAGATCGGACAATATCCATTGTCCTGTTTCTGGGTCATGACCCTAATCGTTTTTTTCTTTTTCATTTTTTTACAGGGATATTTGTACTATTTCGATGACATCGGAGATGGGAACATCAATAGTGCTTATTATGGAAACTATTACTGGAATACTCTTAACGGTAAATGGCTGTATTCCTCGGCTTTTGAAGAAAATCTTTTTGCCCATCACGTTTCACTTGGATACTTTTTCTTCTTACCTTTTTATGCTATATACCAGAATATGTTTTTTCTGATTATTCTTCAAGATATCGTTTTGTTAAGTACATTTTTTCTTATTTTTAAATTGTTTAGACATTTATTAACCTTGTTCCAATCTTTGACCCTTATCTTAGCACTGATGTTTTACACGCCCATGATTGGCTGGAGCATCAAGGAATTCGAACCCTCGGTCATAGCCTGTCCCTTCATAGTTCTTCTCTTCTATTTTTATAGAGAAGAAAAAAAAATACCTGCCTTTTTGGTTGGTTTTATTTTGTGTTTGGTAAAAGAGAATATGAGTCTTGTCCCGTTTTCGTTCGGATTGCTCGCTTTGGTTGAAAAAAAATCCTTTCATTGGTGGGGACCATTGATTGCTTTTTCTTGTTTGTACGCCCTCATAGTCCCCTTTGGGGTCGCAACGAAACTCTCTTTAAACGGGGAATATTTTAATAGTGCCATTTTCCTAAGTAAAGACAGGTTTTCTGCGGATTTTTTCTTTTCACTTCTAAGTGGTAAGAGAACATGGGAGTATCTAATTAAAATTTTTCTGCCGATGGGCATCCTTTTGTTTAAATTCGGACGATTCTGGTTGCTTTTTTTGCCCTCTTTAGGTATTAATCTTTTTCTTAATCATGATATTTTTAACGTAGCGGAAAACCACTATCACTTCCATTTTGCTATTTTAATTTTATTAAGTCTATTCGTTCAAGTTAGGAATAAGGTTAATCCATCCAAAGTCAATCTTTATTTGGCAGCCGTCTTATTTCTTATATTCGCAAACTTTCGGTTTTCCTGGCCGGGTCAACGTCTTTTCTGGTTGCCTCAAAAGCAGTCCACGCGTGAAGAGGTTTTACGGCTGATTCCTCCTGACTCATCCGTTATGATTCACGGAAGATTTTACAATAAATTATGTCATCGTGCTGATATCAAAATATGGCAAATTAACTTCCGCAAAGAGCTGATTTCCGATTTTCTTATCTTTGATACAACCTACCACCCCCTCTATTTGGAGGATGAATGGGAAAAGCCCAAACAGATGTTAAAGGAAGTCGTAGAGGAAATTGAAAGGGGAGAAATTCATTATAAAAAAGTTTTTGACAAAGATGGAATTCTGGTTTATCAAAAAAATGAATAAAGTGTTTTCATGAAGAGTTGTTTTGAATTATACTACGGTGAAGGCTGATATGAAAACGATCCCTTTTCAGGTCCATTGACCCGGCATCTTATTAAAACGGTCTCTATAATTCCCTTAATATCGTAAAGCATGGAAGAAAAAAAATCAACCATCGTAAAAAATTCTTTCATTAATTTAATCAACCTGGTATTTAATGCGATTTCTTCTTTTATTATTCAGGTTGTTTTGATCAGAAAGTTCAGTATAGAAGAATACGGGATTTATGCACAGGTCGTTTGGACTGTAAGCCTGATTTGTGTTTTTATTGGGTGGGGCATTTCTTCGGTCACTCTAATCAAATACATTGCAGAATACCAGGGACGCCAACAACGGCAACAAATTGATTTGTTACTCAATCTGACTTTGAAAATTGAAATCATAATTGCTTTTTTTATTACCCTGTTGTTGATCGCGTTTTCAGGGAGGATTGCCGACTTTTATTTCAATCCGGAAGTATCCATTGTTTTTATTGCCGCTTTTTTGGGAATTCTTCCCGGCATTAGCTATTCTGTATTGGGAGCGGCCCTAGAGGGCCTTCAAAAATTTAAGTACATTACCTATTACGGTCTTGTAGTTGGCCCCCTCTCTATTTTTTTACAACTTATGTTTTTATTTTTAGGGTATAAAATCGTTCCGATATTATTAGTCAAATTCGTATTTTCTGTCCTCAACGCTTTTTATTACTTTATCTGTCTGAAACTTGAGGGGATCGAATTCAATTGGGATCTCAGAATCCCATTTAACAAATTGAAGGCGATCTTTGCGTTCAACTTCCAGGTTATTTACAATGATATTCTAAATATCATTGTATGGAGTAAATCCGAACTGTTTTTTTTAGGACGCTTTTGCAGTGCGACACAAGTCGCTTTGTATAATTTTACTTTTAGTTTTTCAAGCCGTTTTACCAACTTGATACCTCAATTGATTTGGAAAACACTTATGCCGGTGATGTCCGAATTTCATGGATCCAAGGATGAAAATCGATTAAAAAGGACTTATTATTTATGTACCCGTTATGTTATGTTCTTTACGATTCCGATCTGTACGATTGGGATTGTTCTGGCTTACCCGCTCATTCGCTTTATTTATGGCGAAAGGTATGTGCCGGCTGAAAACATTTTACAAATAATGTTTTTTGTGTCTTTGTTTACCCCGCTCGGGACAACCAATGCGATTGTTCTTTATGGAAAGGACAATCTGAAATTTATCAATGTTTTCGGAACAATGGTAGCAGTCTTGGTCATTATTATGGATGTCATATTAATACGTAAATTTGGTGCGTGGGGAGCTGCAATTGGCAATGGAATCGGACAAATCATTGGATCACTTGGGGGTACGCTCTACGCCTGCAGACGGTACCATCTTCCTTTCCCTTTTAAATCGATCCTTAAAATTTCGATGGTTTCTTTCCCTATGGGCTTGACAATGATTTCGATTGTAAAAATATATACTGAAATTGGAGGATTTATTTTCTCAATTTTTTCAGGAATTATAGTTTATATTATCTTATCTTATTTTTTAGGAACTATTGAGAAAGAAGATCGTTTTATTTTGCGAAAAGTTGCAGCTATTTTTCCGGATCATCAGCAAGGGAAAATTGTTGATTTTATCGATCAATTCTTTACCAAGGTGATCAAAAAATGATCAATCCGGAGCTGTCTAAAAAGATAATCGATGAGAACATCAAGGTTCATACTTTCGAGGCGAAGGTATACCGGCAGATTCACCCGGAGGTTTATAACTGGTATCAACAATTACTGATTCGTAAGGATCTGAAAAAAATATTTGATTTAAACCATTATCAAACCGTCCTGGATGTAGGATGCGGGACTGGAAACATTACATTGAAACTTCTACGCCATAGACCCGCCATTGATGCTGTCGATCTTTCTCAAGAGATGCTTGAAGTGCTTAGAATCGAATTACAGAAGGTGAGAAGAGAGAAAGACGTCCGATTTTTTAAAATGGAGATTGAGGCCTTTATTCAGGATTGTAAAAAGAAATATGATTTAATAACGATGAGCTCCGTGTTGCATCATTTTCCAGATTACCTGAGGGTGCTGCAGAAACTTTGTAGCCTCTTGAATCCGCGGGGGATTCTGTATGTCACGCATGAACCCTGTGGTCAATATCATCTGTTACGAGAAAAAGGATTGCTAAAAAAGCTTTTGAAAAAGATAGATGAAGAATTGTATGATTTGTTTTATCATAAAAGAATCCGAAAAATCTCCGCTTACTACAAAAACCTTCCGGTACGGGATTGTTCATATTCCGATTATCATTATTTCCAAGGTTTTCAAGAGGAGCAGGTTAAGCAGGAACTGCTCAGATCAGGTCTAAAAATAATTCAATATCATCCGTTTTGCTCAGAACTTAACTTCGGTTTGTCAAATTTGTTTGATACGATTTTTCTCAAAACACAGTCACACTTCCAAATTATTGCTCAGAAGTGATTAAGATTTTCCGTCCCGTCTTCCGCCATCTGCCGCTTCCCTTTCAATTTCGATTAATAAACCGAATTGAATTATTATATTATGATGCGGGCATTGGGGATTCATTCTTGGTAGGCGCGGTTGCTAGAGAGATTAAAAAAAAGTACGGCCCCAAGTTTATAATCGTCAATGGCTGTCATCATGAGATTTTTTTGAATAATCCGAATGTCAACCAAACGGGGAATGCTTATCGAGGAATTGATTTGAATTATCATCGCCCCCAAATTTTCAGAGGAAACTTTATTCGGGACATGTGCAGAAGGCTGGGGATTAATAATCCGGAAAATAAAGTAGATCTCTTCATTACAGAAGACGAAGTAAGATGGGCTAAAGAAAAAGCAAAAGATTATTCCCATCCTTTTATTACTATTCAAACTGAAGCTGGCGGGTTTTCTGCTGATCGTAAATTATGGGATGTAGAGAAATGGATTGAGTTGGTAAAGATGTTGTCGCGCCGATTTACGTTGATTCAGCTAGGAGGGAAGCAAGATAGAGTCATCCCGGGAACTGTCCCCTTGTCTGGAGTATTAACCATTCGTCAGAGTGCGGCTTTAATTCAACAGGCGCAACTCCACATTGGTTTGGTCTCTTCGTTAATGCATGTCTCGAATGCAATGAATACTAAAGCGATCATTTTGTTCGGAGGATTTGAAAAACCAGAGTACCACAATTATCATAATGTTTCAGCAATTTATTCTCCTGTTTATTGCGCTCCTTGCATTACTTTTAATACAAAGATACCCCCCTGCCCTAATCAAAAGATCTGTATTAAAGACATTACTGTAGAAAAAGTATTGAACCAGGTTCAAAATGTCCTGGGAATAGAATAATCAGACTTATTAAATTCCCATTTGTTTTTGAGAAACCAAAGGCAGTCGCGGCAGTAAATAGACCGATGCGTTTGAAATTTTTTTAGCGAAAAAAAATTACTCAGGAGTTGCTCGCACTCCGACTGTTTGCGGATATACTCGCCCATATCTATCCTGTGAATTAGCTTTTCAGGTAACCCCGGGATTTCGATTCCGCAAAATGCTAAAATATTCCTCCGGGTTCCACCTCCAATATCCAGTACCCGTTTAGCCCCGGATTCCGTATCGTTTTTGATAAATCGATCAATCCGGAAACCTACTTCCGATCTCAAACTACGATACCACCAGTGATCTAATTCGGAATTAAACATGGCATCATATTCAGCTGGTTCCATATTATTGAGAAGTAATTCCTATGTCGATTTTTGTTAACGCTTTAGCGTTTTTTTAATAACACAATTGCTAACAGAGTACGATTAAATCGAGACAAACACGAAAAATACATCGAAAATCAAAAAATTGAGACTTATGGCTCGTCTTTAAAAGTGGTTAACCGGAACCTCTGTAAAACGGACTCTAATGTCGTGATTTTTTTTTAATCATGATGTAGAATAGACGGCTATATCCATTATGTCTTGCTCATATCTATTAAAAGTTGACTTGTTGGGAGGCCAGATTTATTTTAAAAATCATGATGAGATCCTCTTTCTCTGTTTCTCTCCAGCTTTATTCCCTGAGGGAACAATCTCAGCATGATTTTATTGCGGTCTTAAAAAAGGTTGCTCAGATAGGCTACGAAGGGGTTGAATTTGCCGGTTTGTATGATCAGGCTCCCCATCTGATTAGAAAAGTTTTGGATGATCTCGGTTTGGCCGCTACTTCAGCGCATGGTCCACTGCCAAGTGAAGAAAATATAAGCCGGATTATAGACATGGCTAATATTTTAGGATGTACGTCCTATATTTCCATGCTCGGGGAAAGCGAGTTCTCGAATCAAGAAGCGTGTAATCGTTCTATCGATACATTAAGGAAGACCGCGGATCTTATGAAACCTACAGGTCTCACGCTTGGATATCATAATCATTGGTGGGAATTTGACCGTACGTTTAAGGGTAGAATGCCGTATCAAATGATCCATAAAGATATTCCAGAGATCTTTTTTCAAATTGATACCTATTGGGTCGCGGTGGCTGGTTTAAAACCCGCAGACATTTTGGCTGAATTAGGCAAGCGCATTATTTCACTGCACATTAAAGATGGTCCTTTAACTAAGAAAGATAGCATGACGGCTGTCGGGAGTGGCAAAATGCAATGGAATCCGATTTTTGAAGCAGCTCTTGGAACAAATGCACGGGTGCTCATTGTGGAGCTAGATCGCTGTGATACTGATATGGATACAGCCGTAGATCAGAGTCTTAAATATTTAAAAAAGCAAGAATTCGGGAAAAGTTAAAAAATAGTTCTAACCAGATAAAAAAATTGAAAGGATTATTATTAAAGGGTCAAAATCGTTAATCCTATGTCAGAATCTAAAAAGGCCTTAATGGTCTGTGGGGGATGGGAGGGTCATGAACCGAGGAAGGGTTTGGACATTTTTGATTCCTTCCTGAAAAAACAAAACTATGAAACAGTCATTTCAAATACTCTGGATATTTATCTCAACGAAGAATTGCTGAGGACTCTGCATCTCATTGTTCCGGTTTGGACGATGGGTCAAATAACAAAAGAACAATGTCGGGGTTTGTTGGAATCTGTGAAACGAGGGACCGGAATTGCTGGTTGGCATGGTTGTATGGCGGACTCTTTCAGGGAAAACACAGATTATCAATTTATGGTTGGCGGCCAATGGGTTGCTCATCCCGGGAATATTATACCTTATCGGGTGCAGATTATCCGGCAAAACGATTCCCTTCTTGATGGGATCAATGATTTTGAGATGGAATCAGAGCAGTATTATATGCATGTTGATCCTGCTAATGAAGTCCTCGCCACCACTACATTTGATGGAAAACATTACGATTGGATTGCTGGAACGGTCATGCCCGTGGTTTGGAAACGCCGGTATGGTAAGGGGCGTGTTTTTTATTGTTCCCTAGGGCATGTTGCAAAGGACTTTGACGTACCGGAAGCCCTTGAAATCATGAAGCGCGGTATGCTCTGGGCCAGTTTATAGAAGGAGTCAGGAAATACGAAAACAGAAAAATGCAAGGTCGGGATTATCGGTTGTGGTAGTATTAGCGGGACATATTTTGAAAATTTAAATAAAGCCTATAATCTCGAAGTGTATGCTTGTGCCGATCTCAACCTTCAACGGGCTAAAGAAAGAGCCAAGGAATTTGGGATCACGAGGGCTTACTCGGTGGAAAAGTTGCTGTCGGACAAAGAGATTAAAGTTGCTGTCAATTTAACGGTTCCTCATGCCCATGCTAAGGTTTCCTTGGCAGCACTTTCAGCAGGTAAGCATGTTTACAGTGAAAAACCTTTTGCGGTGAGTTGTGAAGATGGAAAAAAAATTCTTGCGACAGCAAAGAGTAAGGACTTAACAGTCGGAAATGCACCGGATACTTTTCTGGGAAGTGCATTACAGACCGTCCGAAAACTTATTGATGAAGGATGGATTGGAGACCCGCATAGTGCGACAGCCTTTATGATGTCTCCGGGGCACGAGCACTGGCATCCAGATCCCGAATTTTTTTATCAAACGGGCGGGGGGCCTTTATTTGATATGGGCCCCTACTACCTCACAGCCCTGGTGCACCTATTGGGGCCGGTTGAAAGGGTTTGCAGTTTTCATCGTAAGGCTTTTGACAATCGTACAATTATTAGTGAAAAAAAATTCGGTCAACAATTTCCTGTGGAAATTTCCACTCATCTGACCGGATTGCTGGAATTTAAGTGCGGGGTCGTGGTTACGGTCATTTTTAGTTTTGATGTCTGGGCCAGTACTCTTCCGAATCTACAGATTTTTGGCAGTGAAGGAACTCTGCAGATTCCAGACCCAAATGGTTTTGGTGGGATGATTAAAATTTTTAGAGGAGGGACGCTGACCTGGAGTGATATCCCGCTCTTGCATGGGAATAGCCAGGATTCTCGCGGACTGGGTGTTGTCGAAATGGTCGAGTCCATTTCTGATAAAAGAGAACCGCGCGCAAGCGGACGGCTCGCTTATCACGTTTTAGAGGTGATGCAGGCTCTCGTGAACGCCGGTCAGCAAAGAAGATATATTAATATTGAAAGTTCTGTTGAGCGACCAGATCCGCTCCCTACACAATATTCGATGCAAGGACTGGATGCATTGGGTACGATGAAACTCCGCTATCAGCAGGCCCGCCAGTCCGCCGCTAAGACATAAAGAAATTCCCGACGAATTTTCGAAAAGGAGTAAGTATGTTACAAATAAAGGGCCCGGCTATTTTTTTGGCTCAATTTTTGGGAGATCATAAACCGTTTAATAATTTGGAAAATATTACGGCTTGGGCCAAATCCCTTGGATATCTCGGGATTCAGATCCCTTCCTGGGATAAAAGAATAATTGATCTTGACAAAGCTGCGGAATCGGTAGCTTACTGTGAGAAATTAAAGGAGCAGTGTAATGGATTGGTGATTACCGAGTTGGCCTCCCATTTACAAGGACAGCTTGTGGCTGTTCATCCGGCCTACGATCTCCTTTTTGATGCTTTCGCTGATCCCAAGGTAAGAGGTAAATCATCCGCGCGGTCTAAATGGGCCGTTGAACAGATGCAGAAGGTATTAAGGGCGTCGAAAAATTTAGGATTAAAAACAGTTCCTACTTTTAGCGGCGCTTTGCAATGGCACATGATTTATCCTTGGCCGCAGCGCCCTGCCGGTTTGGTGGAACAGGGATTTAATGAATTAGCTAAACGCTGGAAACCTATTCTGGATATAGCTGCAAAATGTGATGTAGACCTAGCTTTTGAAATTCATCCAGGTGAGGATTTGCATGATGGGATCACTTTTGAGATGTTCCGTAAAGCGACAGGGGATCATCCTCGGGTTAACATGTTGTACGATCCATCGCATTTTATATTACAATGTTTAGATTACCTTGGTCATATTGATACCTATGGGGAGTTTATCAAAGCCTTTCACGTTAAAGATGCTGAATTCAGGCCAACCGCGAAGAGCGGGGTTTACGGAGGATATCAGGACTGGCGGGACCGTCCCGGTCGTTTCCGAAGTTTGGGAGACGGACAGGTTGATTTTAAGCAGGTTTTTACGCGACTCACCAAGGTTGGCTATCATTCCTGGGCTGTGTTAGAATGGGAATGTTGTTTTAAGGATAATGAACAGGGGGCAAGGGAAGGTGCACCATTTATTAAGTCAATGCTGATTGAAACGCCAAGAAAGGCTTTCGATGATTTTGCCGGATCTAAGAGCGATGCTGTAGTCAATCGAAAAATTTTAGGAATGGAGGAATAGAATGGTCGAACGTAAACTGCGGGCAGGAATTGTCGGTGGAGGCCGAGGCGCTTTTATCGGGAGCGTTCATCGTATGGCTGCACAACTGGATAGCGAAGTGGAAATTGTGGCCGGTGCGCTGTCCGGTGATCCGGCCAAGGCGGAGGCTTCTGCAAAGGATTGGCGTTTAGCCCGCTGGTACTCTTCATTTGAACAAATGGCCAAAGTAGAAAAGAAATTGGAGGAAGGAATCGATTTTGTAATAGTCGCTACGCCCAATCATCTCCATTATCCCGTTGTGCGTGCATTTGCTGAACAATCCATACATATCGTTTCTGATAAACCGATGAGTTTTTCTTTGCAGGAAGCCGAAGCGACTGTTAAGCTTATTGAGAAAAATAGAATTGTTTTTGCCCTGACCCATAATTATACCGGTTATCCACTAGTGCGAGAGGCGAGGGCATTGATCCGTTCCGGCAAGATCGGACGAGTGAACAAGGTCATTGTAGAATATTTACAGGACTGGCTGTTACAGGATCTGGAAAAACGGGGACATAAACAGGCCCTTTGGAGGACCGATCCGAAAAAGGCCGGAATCTCGTGTTGTGTGGGAGATATCGGGACACACGGAGAGAATTTACTCGAGTACATGACAGGGCTTAAGATTCAATCTCTGTGCGCCGATTTGACTACTTTCATTAAGGGACGGAAATTAGAAGATGATGCGAATGTCCTGCTTCGTCTGGAAAATGGAGCGAAAGGGACCTTGACCTGTTCTCAAATTGCAGCCGGTGAGGAAAATGCTCTCTCCATCCGGGTTTATGGAACCCACGGTGGTCTGGAATGGCATCAGCAGGACCCGAATCAACTCTTATTCAAGAGAACGAATGCACCGATTCAAATTTTCCGTCCGGGTAAGCCCTATCTTTCCCCGGAAGCTAAGGAAGCGAGCCGAATTCCAGCGGGTCATCCCGAGGCATTTATTGAAGCCTTTGCCAATGTTTACCGCGGTGCCGTGGCGGATGTCAGGGCTGTCATGGAAAGAAAACCGTTGAAGCGAAATTATCCATCCGTTGAAGATGGCTTGCGAGGAATGCGCTTTATTCAGCGTTGTGTAGAAAGTCATCGAAGGGATGCGACCTGGATCAAGTTCTAGGTTACGAACCAACCAATCCTAAATTTTTTTAGTCGAAATGCGAATCCTTGTTGCTGGTTCGAATGGTTTTCTCGGCCAGGCGGCCGTACGATCCCTGCTCCACGAAAAACAGCAGATTGTAAGATTGTTGCGATATCCCCGGGTAACAGATGGAGAAGTCATTGTCTGGAACATCAAAAAAGATCCTCCACCATTAAAATCGCTTGAAAATTTTGATGCAATAATTCATTTGGGGGGAGAAAATCTGGCCGGGCTGCACTGGACAGAAAAGAAAAAATGGTTAATTCGGGAAAGCCGGGCAAAAACAACTCAGCAGATCGTTGATGCCATATTAAAACTAAATAACCCTCCAGAGGTATTCCTGGTTGCTTCAGCTATTGGATATTATGGGAATTGTGGTCATGAATGGGTTGATGAAAGTAGTCCGGTGGGACATGGATTTCTTTCCGAAGTCTGTTTAAATTGGGAGAGCGCGACGGAGAAGATCAAGAAAAGTGGAATTCGTTTGGTCCAATTAAGGTCAGGTCTTGTATTGGATCGAAGGGGCGGAATATTACCCCAATTAATGCTTCCTTTTAAATGGGGGTTGGGTTGTAAAATGGGAAATGGAAAGCAATTTGTCTCTTGGATTACTTTGTATGACTGGCTGACTGTATTAAAACTAATTCTTTCCAACCGACAGATTCGTGGAGCGCTTAATCTTGTTACTCCCAATCCGGTTACACAGGATGAGTTTGCGGAAGGACTGGGAAGAGCCTTTCGCCGTCCGGTCTTATTTAGGTTTCCGGATTCCTTGATCCGTTTTTTTTTAGGAGAAATGGGAGAAGAACTTCTTTTATTCAGTACGCGCGTCAGACCAAGCCGCCTGCTGGGTCTTGGCTTTTCTTTTAAATTCCCTGTGTTGGAAAACGCCTTGAAATCGATTGTGGATGACTGAGTGTATAAATAGATTATACTTTTCCTAAGAATCAAGCGATGTCATTTTTAAATCTCATTGTTTCTGTTGTTAATCGCTTCCGTGAATTCCGTAGAGAATATGGTCTTTCCTGGAAGAGAGGGGGCAAACATTTAATTGATTTTATGATATTGAGAAAAGAATATCGATATGGAAAACTCGATGAGGAGATGATAAAAAAAGATCCTTTCGAGCAGTTCCGGATTTGGTTTTCTCAAGTTCTAAAAGTAGATGCTTTGGCAGCGAATATTATGGCGGTTTCTACAGCGACCCCTTTAGGAAAGCCCTCCTGCCGAATGATGCTTCTAAAAGCCTTTGATGAAAATGGATTTGTGTTTTATACAAATTTTCAAAGTCGAAAGGGATTAGAGCTTACTCAAAATCCACAGGCCGCCTTGGTATTTTGGTGGGAGCGATTTGAACGGCAAGTTCGGATAGAAGGGAAGATTGAAAAAGTTAGTTTAGAGGAATCCGACCTGTATTTTAACAGTCGTCCCCGCAGTAGTCAGATTGCTTCTTGGACTTCAAGTCAAAGCCGGGTGATTGTAAACCGACAAGAGTTGGAGCGAAATTTTAATCGGTACCAAGAGGAATTTCAAAATAAAGCTGTTACCCGCCCGGCGGGGTGGGGGGGATATCGTCTCCATCCTACAGTCATGGAATTTTGGCAGGGACGGCTCAATCGATTGCACGACCGAATTCGTTATGAACGACTCCCGCATGGTAACTGGAAGATCGAGCGCCTATCCCCCTAAGAAGAAGTCCTTTAAATATGCAGAAAAAAATACTGATTGTGGATGATGAACCAGCCTTACGTGAACTTCTTGTTAATTTTTTATCAATGGAAGGACACCTGGTTAAGAGCGCAGAAAGTGGAATTGCGGCACTTGCGATTCTAGAGAAAGAATTTTTTGATTTGGTTCTATCCGATGTGAGAATGCCGGGTATGACCGGATTTGAATTTTTAAAGCAAGTTAAAAGTAAGTATCCATCGACTAAAAGAGTCCTGATCACAACTTATGATGTCGAAGACTATATGGAACTTTTATTCGAACAAGATCAGGGGAATGTATTAACGAAGGGTGTACCTTTTAATTTTGAAGAAATTCGGCTTGTTATTAATAATCTATTATCAGAACGAATATTCGGATTGTCCCATTATTTGAATTCCGCTACAAAAATCGAATGCCTCAAAATTGCGAGTTTGGAAAATGCTGAGGAAAGTGTAAAGAAGGTCGCGGTGTGTTTAGAGGTAATGGAATCCCCGCGTTTGATGAAATTAAAAATTGTCTTGGGAGAAATTTTAACCAATGCGCTTATGTACGGGAACAACTCCTCTCCTGACGCTTCATTGACAATGACCAAAGAGATCACACCAATTCTCTTATCTTATGGAAAAGATTCTGAAAAATATGCTGTAAGTGTTGAGGATGCCGGAGGAAGATTAAAGAAAAGTACAGTCCTTTACTGGTTAAACCGGCAACTTTCCAAAGACGCAGCCGGTTTACCCCGGGGATTGTATGATACCCACGGACGAGGAATTTTTATTACACGTGAATATGCTGACCGATTAATTATTAATATTCAAAAAAACATAAAAACCGAGGTGATCGTTATTAATTATTTCAACCCTCAGTACCAAAATCATAAGCCTCTCAGTATTTACGAAGTATAATTGTAGTGGAAGGATTTGACTGAAACCTGAATTGAAAAACTGAAAGCGGAAAACAGATTTTTCAGGGGTTGTTATTGCTGTATTTGTTTAAAGCAATTGGTATAGCCAATTTTGATTGCAATGATCATTTTTTTGATTTTCAAATAATTTTGAAATAATTTCATACTTCGATCTGGAATTGAACGATTTGATCAAAGACTGTTTTGTTTGTAAATTTTAATGAAATGAGGAGATCAATATGCCCAATTTAAAAGAGATTTTAGCAATGAAAATTGAAGAAATGAGAAGCACTTTAAAAGATGTTATTAAAGAACATGGCGATCGGGTCATTTCGGAAGTTACGGTAGAACAAGCCTATGGCGGGATGCGTGATGTAATGTGTCTTGTAACCGAGACTTCGGATCTCGATGCAGTTGAAGGGATTCATTTTAGAGGGCACAGCGTTCCTGAGGTGAGGCGAAAATTACCGCGGGCAGCGCGCGGAATGGAACCGCTTCCGGAAGGTATTTTTTGGTTGCTCTTGACTGGCGACATTCCCGGAGATGAGGATGTCCGATGGCTCAGCGATGAATGGAAAGCACGCAGTGAAATTCCAGAAGAAACCTGGCGTATCCTTGATCAGTTGCCAAAAGACATGCATCCGATGACCCAATTCTCAATTGGGATTATGAGTCTCCAGCCGACATCCCTTTTCGTTAAAAAATATTCGGAAGGAATGCCTAAAACTCAATATTGGGATCCAATGTATGAAGATGTTATGAATTTATTAGGAAAGATCCCTTCGCTTGCGGCCTATATTTATCGACGGACCTATCGTGACGGCCGCCGGCTTGCTCCGGATAAATCACTGGATTGGGCGGCTAATTTTGCGCATTTGCTCGGAATAGATGCTCCCGAATACTGCCGCTTAATGCGGCTGTATATGGTGATTCATTGCGATCATGAAGGTGGAAATGTCAGTGCCCATACGACGCACTTAGTGGGGTCTGCATTATCAGATGCTTATTTATGTTTGGCGGCGGGCATGAATGGTCTTGCGGGTCCTTTACATGGACTTGCTAATCAGGAAGTATTACGGTGGATTCAGAATCTTCTTAAAAAACTAGGGGGGAAATTACCGACCAAGGATCAATTGGTTTCCGCTATATGGGATACATTAAAGAGCGGACAGGTGGTTCCCGGTTATGGTCATTCCGTTTTACGCAGAACTGACCCGCGGTTCATTGCCCAGCGTGAATTCGCTTTAGAGAATTTG
>Ga0247727_10006015_pt1 | contig 24083 bp, 19 predicted proteins | sample WisWelCaveWW1625_FD_202498 | JGI IMG/M metagenome (GOLD analysis project Ga0247727, IMG submission 202498) | Biofilm microbial communities from Wishing Well Cave, Virginia, United States - WW16-25 | ecosystem: Environmental > Aquatic > Deep subsurface > Groundwater > Cave microbial mat | place... | reverse complement strand
CTCACCTCGATCTCCGGCTTCAGCGAATTGCTGCTGGACCCGACGGTGAATCGCGAGCAGTCGGAAGAGTATGCGACGATCATTCTCAAAGAATCGAACCGGCTCAGCGATTTGATCAACAAATTTCTGGACATTTCCAAAATCGAAGCCGGCAAGAGTCAGGCGAAGAAAGTGCCGATGCAAATTCGCGACGTTGTCGATAAAGTGCTCGACATCAATTTGCATCAGGCCGAGAAAAATGGTATCGTCGTCAGCGTGAAAGTCTCGCCCAATTTGCCGCTGGTGATCGGCGACGCCGACATGCTCGAACAGGTGGCGCTCAACCTGTTCACGAACGCCGTCAAATACAGCCCTGAAAACACCGCGATCGAGATTCGCCTCAAAGAGCGCGAGAACGACGTGCTGATCGAAGTCGAGGACAACGGCTACGGCATTTCCGAAAAAGCGCAGCAGCGTTTGTTTGAAAAATTTTACCGCGTCACCGACAACGAAAAAGTGCGCGAGATTACCGGCACCGGGCTCGGCCTCGCGCTGGTGAAGGAAATCGTCGAGATTCACGGCGGCAATATCACCGTCAAAAGCAAACTGGGCGAAGGCTCGACGTTCTCGTTCACCATCCCGAAATATTCCGGTCGCTATCGCGAAATGGAACTGGCTGCCGAAGTGGAAGCGGTTGCTGCTTCATATTAGCAAAGTTGGCCGGTTCGCCAGTTTGCCCGTTAGCCAGTTAACTGGTTAACAGATAAACCGGCAAACGGGCAAACCGGCGAACAGTCTAACGAAAGGATTCTCATGGAGCCGAGGAAAATTTCGCTCCGGGCTTCACTGAACACGCTGCCGGTGAGGCTCAGGAAATTGCTGGCCGCGCCGCGGCGGCGTCACGACGACAAAAACATTCCGGCTGCGGCCCCGAATCAGGAAAGTCTCTCCCCGCCGCCGAAATCAAAGCCGAATAAAAAATCCGTGTGGAAACGGCGCGGCCGCATTCGCGCCCGTCTTTCTGCCGCGAAGAAACACGCGCAGGAGCTGGAAGAGCGCAACCGTTTGCAGACGGAGTTTATTGCCGATATCAGCCACGAGCTGCGCACGCCGCTCAGCGGCATTCTGGGCTACGCCGATCTGTTGCGCGACGGGATGTACGGCCCGATGACGCCGGCGCAGCTCGAGGTGCTCGCGCACATTCGCGATTGCGGTTATCATCTGCTCGATCTCGTCAATGAAGTGCTCGATCTGTCGCGCCTCAAGAATCATCAAGTGCAGCTTGAGTTGGAAAACGTTCCGCCGATGGAATTAATTGACGCGGCTGCTGGTGCGGTGCAAGCGCTGGCGAAGCAAAAGCGCCTCGAATTGCTAACGAAATGCGAAGCCGATCTGCCGAACCTGCACATTGATTTTCGCCGCGTGTATCAAGTGTTGTTGAACCTGCTCAGCAACGCCATTAAATTCACCCACGCCGGCAGCGTGGAGATTGGCGCGCGCCGCGACGGCAAGCACATTCGCTTTCATGTGAAGGACACCGGCATCGGCATCGCGCCGGAATTTGTGCGCCACGTCTTCAAAGACTTCCGCCAGATGGACGGCGTCCCTCGCTCCTTCGGCGGCATCGGTCTCGGCCTGAGCCTCTCGAAACGTCTGGTCGAATTGCACGGCGGCAAAATCGGCTACACCACGAAGCAGAATAAAGGGACGGAGTTTTATTTTTTGATTCCGTGTTAGGTATAAGTATTTGCTTTGAGTCTACAATTTCTTATGTGATATAAAGCATATAAACATACGTCTTCCAATTTAGGGTAAAAACAATGGATGATTTCTACGAAAATTCAGCTTTGCCTTATGGAAGGATAATTGGACCAGTAGATCCATCAGCATTCGAAAAACTGTATCGACTTTCGCAATGTCCGGAATGTAAAAATATCTTACATAAAAATCTTGAGTACATAGTCAAAGAAGAATGGTGGCATGATGAAGCAGAAATGAATGGTGAGATATATTATACATGGTGCCAATGTGCAAACTGCAAACATTTTTGGAATGCCGGCCATTCCCAAACATTAGAATATGCAAACGAATATACACCCGATGGTGATTGCGATAGAGTAGTGATTCGTGAAGAAAACGAAGTCAAGTATAATCCTTCACCTCGTGCAGAACCTGAGAAAGAAGAAATTACTTACATTGCCATTGCTCGAATTGATCAACTTAAAAGTGTACGTACAAATGATTATGACTTGAAAAAGCTCATTAGACTATGCGAGGAAATAAACTCCAGTTTTAAGAATGAGAATTATTTGGCAGAAATAATGTTAATTCGTGCCATACTTGATCATATTCCGCCAATATTCGGTGTTAAGAGTTTTTTCGAAGTCGCGAATAACTATAATGGCGCGAAATCCTTCAAGGAATCGATGGAGCATCTTGAGAAATCGGCGAGAAAAATCGCTGACGCATATTTGCATGGACAAATAAGAAAAAGTGAATCTTTGCCTAACCAACACCAAATTAATTTCAGTAATGCTTTGGATGTGTTGTTAGCAGAGATTATCAGATTATTGAGTTAAAAATAAAAACCCAAAAACGAATTAATCAGCATTGAGATGCTGAGTGCAAGTACTTTATAAATTAGTTCGTCTGCAACATACGATCAGGAAATGTTTATGCCGACTTTATCCATGTTTTATGGCATTATCATTCGGATGTACTTTTTCGATGATAAACAGCATCACGAGCCTCACATTCACGCCGAATATGCTGATTCACAAGCGGTGATTAATATCTTGGACGGCAATATTTTGGCTGGCGAACTGCCCGCGAGCAAGGTCAAGTTGGTACGAGCGTGGATTGAAATTCATAAAGATGAACTTATCGCCAATTGGAAAATGGCTGCAAATGGACACGAGTTGTTCAAGATTGATCCATTGAAATAGGAGACAATTATGAATCCTTATGTTAAGAATGTCAGAGCGCTGAATGACTACCAACTGGCGCTGGAGTTTGAAAATGAAGAGCGGCGAATTTTTGATATGGAGCCTTATTTGAGCCGTGGCATTTTTGTCCGGCTGCAAAATCCCGCTTTGTTTCAAGCGGTACGTGTGGTGGCGGGCTCTGTGGAATGGCCGATGGGTTTAGACCTGAGCTACGACACGTTATATCTTGAGAGCCAACCGGTCGAGGCTATTGATTCGAAGATGGCAGAAGCTTTGGCGTGATCTTAAACTTTATTTTCAAAACTCCGTTAGGAGTGCTATGTTTATAGTCGAGTCCCCATTGCAAGACCAAAACTCCGTAGGAGTGACATTTATGTTTTTGTTTTATGGATGCTTTTCTTGATCATCGCGCCACATTTCACTCCTCCGGAGTTCAAATGATACAATAGATTTAATCCTATAAACATTTTACCCCGAACGGGGTTCTTAGATTGGCGCCTATGCCCTAACAAACTGCAATCTAAATGAAGATCCGCAAAACGCCGGCAGCCGAGATACGTGAGTTTATCTTACGCAACCTCGCAAGCCGCGAGAAAGACGTTGTATCAAATACCGCCGAGAAATTTGCGGTAACACAACAAACGGTCCTCAGGCATCTGCAAAAGCTCGCAGAGGAAAACCGCATCGCCATCAAAGGAACGGCGCGCGCAAAAACGTATGAATTAAAACCAATCGCCGACTTCGCGCGCCAGATCCCTTTGACAAAAAATTTGAAAGAAGACACATTATGGCGTCAGCATATTCGCCTCCATCTTCAAGCCGTGGCGACGAATATTTTTGAAATTTGCCATTATGGTTTTTCAGAAATGGTAAATAACGCCGTTGATCACTCGAACGGAAGCAACCTTTCCATCATGCTGAAATATTCACCAACTTTGATTGAGATGCATATTGCCGATGACGGCGTCGGCATATTCCAAAAAATCCAAACCGAATTGCACTTAGATGATCCAATCGACACGATACTTGAATTAGTCAAAGGCAGGCTGACGACCGATCCTGAACATCATAGCGGCGAAGGCATATTTTTTACGTCGCGACTGTTTGATGATTTCGCCATCAGGTCCGGCAATTTACTGTTTGCGCACCGCGATAATAAGGATTGGTTGCTTGAAGATACGGAAGAACAGGTCAAAGGAACAACCGTTGTTTTAAAGATAAATCCGCTGGTGGAACGCGTTGCGAAAGAGATCTTTGATCTTTATTCGACGGCAGAAGAATTTAGTTTCTCACGGACACACATTCCGGTGACGTTGGCGCGATATGGGGATGAGAATCTTATCTCGCGTTCTCAGGCAAAGAGGCTGTTAGCGCGTTTCGAGCGGTTTAAGGAAATCATTCTCGATTTTACCGGGATTGCAATGATCGGGCCGGCCTTTGCCGATGAGATTTTTCGCGTCTTTGCCAACGCGCATCCCGAGATTCATCTGACGCCACTTCATGCCAACGCCGAGGTGATGAAGATGATTTCGCGGGCGAAAAGTGCAGGAAACTGAGATGAAAAATTACGACTCCAATCGTACCGCACCTGCGGTATTGCCGTCGGTGGATAAATCCGTCGTCGAGCTGACCAAAGACGAGTTGATGGCTGGCGAGTTCGTCGCCGACGAGATCAGTCCGTTTCCGGAAGCGCCGCGGCGCGCGAATGAAAAGAAGACAATTCTGATCATCGACGACGACTTCGATCAGCGCGCCATCACGCAGAAAATTCTCAGCAGCGCCGGATATGAATGTCTCGAAGCTTCAACCGGTGACGAAGGCCTGCGGCTGATTCTGGACCGGAAGCCGGGGCTGGTGCTGCTCGATTACGTGATGCCGTTGATGAGCGGCGCGGAAGTTTTGCAGGAGCTGGCGAGCAACTCGGTGTATCGCGCCGTCAGCGACACGCCGGTCGTGATGTTGACCGCGAAACGCCGCGCAGACGTGAATCCGGCCAGGCTGTTTCAGTTGGGTCTGCGGATGTATTTGGAGAAACCTTTTGCCAGCCGCGAGCTGATCAACGTCATCGAAAACATTTTCATTCTGCAGGATCTCCGCCAGCGCAATCGCGAGCTGGAGCAGCGCATCAAACGCACGGAATACAAATATCAGGATTTGATCGAGAACGCCAGCGATCTGATTTTTACCGTCAACAACACCGGCCAGTTTGTGTTCATCAATCGCCGGCTCTCCGTGCTCACCGGTTATTTGCGCGAGGCGTGGAAAGACCGCAGTTTTCTCGACATGGTTTTGCTGGAAGATCGCTCGAGCGCCGAGATTAATTTTCGCAACACGCTCAAGGGCAAGTCGCGCATTTTTGAGATGCGCATGCGCGGCCAGAACGGCAAAATCATTTTTCTCTCGACCAACATCAATCCGATTTTCGATCGCGGCGAAGTCGTCGGCTGCGTCGGCATCGCGCGCGACGTGACGCAACGCAAAAAACTCGAGCAGGAAATCACCGAGCTGAAAAATTTCAACGAGAGCATCATTCAGAGCATCGGCTCCGGCCTGATCACCGTCGATCTCGAGCGCCGGATCACCTCGTTCAATCAGGCCGCGGAAGAGGCGCTCGGCTGGCGTTCTTACGAAGTGGTCGGTCGTTACCTCGACGAAATTTTTTCGCCGGAAGAATGCCGGAATCTGTCGACGTCAACCACCCTGGAATTTTCGAATACATCCAACGCTCCGCCTCGCAAATCCGAATCTTCAAAATCGCCTCTAAAGACTTCGGACCTTGCAACTTCGGGCACCAGGACCTCGGACCTCGACACCCCGGACTTGAAGACTTTACCGAATCGCGAGATGGAATTACAACGACAGGACGGCAAAACCGTACACGTCGGCTTTTCAGTGACGCCGCGCATCGACAACCGCAATCAGCGCGTCGGCACAATCATCTCATTCCGCGATATCTCGTTAATCAAACAAATGCAGGCCGAAGTGCTGCGCATGGATCGGCTGGCTTCGCTGGGCGTGCTGGCCAGCGGTATCGCGCATGAAATTCGCAATCCGCTCGCCGGCATCAAAACCGTGGCGCAAACGCTGGAAGAAGATATCGAGCCGAACGACGGCAAACGCGAGTACGTGGCGCGCATCATTCGCCAGGTCAATCGGATGGACGATCTGCTGAAAACGTTGTTCTCATACGCCAGGCCCAAATCGCCGGTGCCGAGCAAATGCCGGGTGCAGGATATCATCAACGAAGTGAAGCCGTTCATGGAGCAGCACTTCGATAAAAACGGCATCGCGTTTATTCAAGACTACGCGCCGGATTTGCCGCCGATTTATGTCGATTTTCAGCAGATTCAACAAGTCTTCCTCAATCTCTTTCTGAATGCCATTGACGCGATGCCGGCCGGCGGCAAACTCACCGTGAGCGCGCGCCCGGTTTGGACCATTTTGAAACATGGCGACCGGCACGGGCCGCGCTATCCGCGGCCCAATCAACGCACGCTGTATTCGCAGGTCAGTGTCACCGATTCCGGCGAAGGCATTCCGCGCGAGAATTTGCAGGCGATTTTTGATCCGTTCTTCACCACCAAACCGCAAGGCTCGGGTCTGGGATTGTCGATCGTTTATCGAATTATTGAAGAACACAATGGGGATATTCAAGTTCAAAGCGAAGCCGGCAAAGGCACGACCTTCGCGTTGTTGTTGCCGACGGAGAAGTAAATGGCAAAACCATTCCGGGCAAAACTATTAAAAGCTTTATAAAAATTATTTTGCCCCAAATTGTTTTGCCGATTTATTGCAACTGAATTTTATGCCACTTCGATACATGGAGCAAAGCCGTGAATAAAGCCAACATGCTGATCGTTGAAGACAATGCCGATTTGTGCCAGACACTGGGCGAAATTTTTCGCAAGGCCGGCCACAAAGTACACACCGCGCTCTCCGGCACGGAGGCGCAGCGCATTTTAAAAGCCGAGCTGATCGATCTGGTTTTGCTCGATTTGCGGCTGCCGGATATGAGCGGCATCAAAGTCGTCGAGTTCGTGAAAGAAGTCGATCCCGATATTCTCGTGATCATGATCACCGCGGTGACGAATGATCCTCGCCCGGCGGTGGAGGCGATGAAAGCCGGGGCATACGATTATTTGACCAAACCATTCGAGCTGGACGAAGTGAAAATGGTCGTGGCCAAAGCGCTGGAAACCGCCAGCCTCAAGCGTGAAGTCTCGCGTTTAAAACAGCAGCAACAGCACGGAAAATTTCCCGACGAGGAACTGTTCGGCAACAGTCAGGTGATGGAAGAAGTCAAGAAGCTCATCAAGATCGTCGCGGAAACACCTCGAACCTCGGTTCTGATCGAGGGCGAAAGCGGCACGGGCAAAGAGCTGGTGGCCAATTCGATTCACAAATGGAGCGCGCGCGGCGATAAGCCGTTTATTCCGATCAACTGCAGCGCGATTCCCGAAAACTTGCTGGAGTCGGAATTGTTCGGCCACGAGAAAGGCGCGTTCACCGATGCGAAAAATTTGAAGAAAGGCATGTTCGAGCTCGCCAATAACGGCACGCTTTTTCTCGATGAAATGGCGAGCATGCGTCCGGCGCTGCAGCCAAAGATTCTGCGCGTGCTGGAAACGCAGACCTTCCGGCGCATCGGCGGCACGGTCGACATTCAAATCGACGTGCGCGTGATCGCCGCCACCAACCGTGATTTGCAGGTCATGGTGAGCGAGGGCACGTTTCGGGAAGATCTGTATTATCGCCTGAAAGTGATGGTCATCAGCCTGCCGCCGTTGCGCGAGAGATTGGATGATATTTTGCCGCTGGCGTCGCTGTTCATTGAGAAAAACAACAAAGAGTTTAACAAAACTATTCTCGGCCTCAGCGACGAGACCAAAGCTTTGCTGCTGCAATATCGCTGGCCTGGCAACGTGCGCGAATTGAAGAACGTTATGGAGCGCGCCATCATTCTCTGCAAAGGCGATTATCTGCAACCCGATCATCTGCCGCTGGAGTTGCGCAGCGGCAAAAGCTCGATATCCGTGCCGGCGCCGGCGGCGCTGACGAGCAACGGTGTTGCCGCTCCCGCCAATCAGTCGTTGGAGGAAATGGAGAAACGCCATATTCAAACCGTGCTGCTGCAATACCACGGCAACAAATCACAAACCGCCCGCGCGTTAAATATTTCACGATCGACGTTGCGCGAGAAGATGAAGCTGTATGGGATTCCAGGGTGAATGAAAAAAGATAAAAAGACAACAGCGCAAAAAGGATTAGCGCGTTTTAACTAACCCCAATTTTTGCCTCATGAAGGGAACTGCAATCTGTTCCCTTTTTATTTGCCGTCCAAATGATGGCCGAAAGAGCAATTCTGCTTATTTCTTCATTGCGGGTACAGTAAAACAAGAATACTTCGCGTAAAACCGCAACGCAAGCCACAACCATAAAAGACAAAATAAATGAAATTCATAAAATTTTTATTTTCGTGAAGTTCCATTTCTGTGAGCTAAATTTTTTTGCTTTTTTTTGCACAGATTTCACTTTTTCGCGAATGGTACACGACCGTCAAATCGCAAAATCACCCGGGCAGCACCGGCGTGAATGATTATCCCGACGCGCTGATTCCGTTTGCCGATCCATACGACGATGCGGCGAAGCCGGTTGGTGCGCCGTTTAATTTAACCGTCGGGCGCAATCAACCCGGGTGGCTCGACATTTATGTCGAGCCGGAAGCAATGCCGGGCGATTATCAAGGCCTTTTAGTGGTGCTCGCCGGCAGCGACACTCTGGCGCGCCTCACCGTCAAACTCAAAGTGTGGAATTTCACCTTGCCCACGACCTCGCATCTGCAAGCCTTCGCCGATCTTTTTCGAACCTATTGTGCCGAAATCGAAAAACATTTTGTTGAGAAAAACTGCCCGCTTCAATCGACCTTCGTTTACACGATCGACGAGCCGAAAGCCAATGATTTCCCAACGATTCAGCGCTACGCCGATGCGGTTCATGCCGGTTCAAAAAAATTGCAATTCATGTTGACGTACCCGGTGACCGACGCGCTGAAACCTTATGTTGATCTTTGGGCGATCTTTGCCGGACATTATTATCCGCCGCAGGTACAGCGCGAGCAAAAGGCGGGCAAGCGCGCGTGGTTTTATCAGGCGTATGCCGAGCCGTTTATCGGACTGGAAGTGCTCGACACATACGGCCTCGCCTTTCGCAGGTGAGCATGGATCGCGTGGAAATATAAAGTGGACGGCGTTTTTTTCTGGGCGTCCAATTTCTGGTCGGACGCGCCCTATCAACAACTCGATGCGTATCACGGCGTACAATATGGTCGATTACGTCAAAGACCTGATCGTCGTGCCGCTCTCCACCGCGGTGATGCCGATTTACATGAAAGCGTGGTTTAAAAAAGGGCCGGAGAGGACGCAGGAATTTTTGCGACATGCGCTGCGCTCCTATACGTTGCTCGCGGTGCCGTTGATTTTCGGTTGCACGCTCATCGGCAAAGATTTTATTCACGTGCTGGCCTCCGAAAAATTTATCGACGGTCACATCATCATTCCGTGGGTGATGACCGGGCTGATGATCAACGGCGCGCTGCCGATTCTGGCCGCGGGTTTATACATACAGGATAAAACCAACAGTCTGGTGGGATTATTAGCCGTGACTTCGCTCATCAACATTGCGGCCAATTTTATTCTCATTCCGAAATTCGGCATTGAGGGCGCGGCGATGGCCAAAATGTTCAGCTATCTGCTGTTGGCGGTGCTGGCGACTTATCTCGCGAATCGCATCGTGAAATTTCCGATCGCGTGGAATGCGCTGGCCAAATACGTTCTCGCCGGCATCATCATGTATATCGCCGCCGCCGTGCGGGTAAAATCGCCGGTGCTCGAATTGGCCGCCGAAACCGGCGTGGGCGCCGCGATTTATTTTGCCATCATCTTCGTCATTGACGGCGGTCTCCGCAATAAAACGTGGCGCGTCGCCCGCGAACAACTCGAAGAATTGACGCAATAAAAAGTGGCGCAACATTTATGTTGCGCGTATAGCCGCCGGCGAAATCATGCTGCACAGGGACAAAGAGCTGGAAAGAGCGGCGCAACATCAATGTTGCGCCACGGCGCGAAATCATGCTGCACAAGGACAAAGAACCAAAAAGAGCGGCGCAACATCAATGTTGCGCCACGGCGCGAATGGCGTTCATCCTTTCCCAGTTTCCGCTGGTGGATGAAACGTTTATTCTGCGCGAGATGGCGGCGCTGGCGGAAGCCGGTTTTGATTTCGACCTTTACGCGTTCAAAAAATCGCCGCACACCATCGTCCAGAAAGCCGCGCAAAAGCTGATGTCGCGTTTGATTTATCGCCGCTATTTCTGGTCGTGGGAAGTTCTGGCCGATCGTTGTATGGTTCTGCATCGGCGCCTTGTTTTACACGTATCTGGGCTATCCCGCGCTGATGTATGTGCTCGCGAAGTTGCGGGCTTCTTATAAACGACGTTTTCACCAACCGCCGTTCCGCGACGAGCCCGGGCGCGAGGACTGGCCGCTGATCACGCTTTTGATTCCGGCCTACAACGAACAAAAGGTGATCCGGCAAAAAATTGAAAACACGTTCGATCTCGATTATCCTGCGGATCGTCTCAAAATCGTCGTCGTCTCCGACGGCTCGACCGATCAGACCAATGCGATGCTGGCCAGCTACGGCCGGCAGGAGATCGAGTTTATTCCGCGGTCGCCCCGCTGCGGCAAAACCAGCGTGCTCAACGAGGTGATTCCGCAATTGACCGGCGACCTCGTCGTGCTTTCCGACGCCTCCGGCCTGCTCAAAGCCGACGCGCTGAAAAAGCTCATCCGGCATTTCGATGACCCGCGCGTCGGCTGCGTCTCCGGCGTTTATATGTTTGGCGATGACGACGAATCGCTGCGCAGCCTCACGGAAAAAATTTACTGGCGCTACGAAACTTTTCTGAAAGAACAGGAAAGCGGCGTGCACTCCGCCATCGGCGCGCATGGTGCGCTTTACGGCTTTCGTCGCCGCCTGTTCAAGAAATTCCGCGAAAATACGATCAACGACGATTTCATTTTGCCGATGCAGATTATCCGCAAAGGCTATCGGGTGATCTATGAGCCGGCCGCGGTGGTTTACGAGATCGCTTCGACCAATCTCAAAGGCGAATTTAATCGCCGCATCCGGATCAACGTCGGCAACTATCAGCAGACGTTCATGCTGCGCAGCCTGCTGAATCCTTTGCGGGGCCGTGTGGCGCTGCAATTTTTTTCGCACAAAGTGCTGCGCACGATCAGCCCGTTTTTTATTCTGCTGCTGCCGCTGGCCTGTTCGCTCGCGCACGCGCCGATTTACACCTATTTGCTCTGGCTGCAGGTCGGCTTTTATCTCATCGGCCTGCTTGGCTTTTTGCAGGAATTTGTCGGACTGCGCCTCAGTTATCTTTATTTGCCGTTTTATTTTTTAATGGGAAATGTTTCCGCGGTTTACGGTTTTACGCGTTTCGTGATGCAGAAACAATCGATTTTGTGGAAAAAAATTTAAACCTCGTGAAAATGAAAAGCGCAACATAAATGTTGCGCCACGTCGAAAATAAAAAAAGGGAACTGAACGCAGTTCCCTTTTATCAGCATCGCGCTTGCTGCTTCCCCGCTAAGCCCCGAATAAATATCAGCGCCGGATGCTTATTTGCAACCCCGCCGACGCGGCCCCCCATAATCCCCCGAAACACCGCGCCGGTATTTTGTCCCGCCCGAGTGTGGATAAGCCCCCAAAAGCGCCCACCATGTGCAAAAACCTCCACACCAGATTATTCAAGCTTGGCGAATTTCGCAACGTCATGGCGCGATCGCAATATCGCCGCCGGAAACAAAATCTCGGTCAAACTTTTCAGCAATTTAATTTGCGTCAAACTCTGACTACGGTTGAGGCGGCGCAGGATGAGCAGAATCAGTTCAAGCAAACGTATCGCCAGATAGATCAGAATGATCAATATGAGGATATTGGAAAACATTTTACTACCCCGCGTTTGAAGTGACAACAACCGTCGCAACCTTTTATCAAAAATTTGTGTTACCATAATCTTGGTAGGCGGCGACATCCAAAAGCTGGACTGAATTTTCGATAATTTTCTTGCGCGGATGAAGCGACCGGATTATCTTATAGGCCGTAGCGAGGCTGCAAACAAACTCACCACAAAGGCACAAAGCCTGCCCTGCCGCAGGCCAGGGAACACAAAGTTTTTTTCTTTGTGACCTTTGTGCCTTTGTGGTGTAAAAAATTTTTGCGCTGCTACCAATTTTCCAAAGTTATATTATTCCGGGAGCGCAAAATGAGTCACGGCAACAGGCCCGTATTTAAAAAGCAGGAAGAGCAGAAAGATTTGGATCGCCGGCAACTGCACGGCTTCGGCTACGCGCAACAACTCTTTCGCGATATGGGCGGTTTTTCGAATTTTGCCATTTCGTTTTCGATCATTTCAATTTTAACCGGCGCGGTCACATTGTACGGTTATGGCTTAAATGCCGGCGGGCCACTCGTCATGACGCTCGGCTGGCCTCTCGTTACAATATTCACACTGACGGTGGCCGCCGGGCTTGCGCAACTCGCTTCCGCGTTTCCAACTGCGGGCGCGATGTATCACTGGGCCGCCATTCTCGGCGGGCCGGGCTGGGGATGGTTTACGGCCTGGTTTAATTTCACCGGACAGTTTGCGATTCTCGCCGGCATATCTTACGGCTGCGCCGATTTCATGACGCCGCTGCTCGGTCTCGAACCGACGCCGGCCAACAAGCTGATCGTTTACGCCGCCATTTTGCTCTCGCAGGGAATTCTCAATCACATCGGCATTCGGCTCGTGGCGCGGCTCAATGACTTTTCCGCATGGTATCACATGATTGGCGGGGCGATTTTAGTTGTGGCGTTATTTTTCTTCGCGCCGAAACAACCGGCGACATTTTTGCTCAAATCCGATTTCACGACGTTGCCATTTCCATACTTGTGGGCCTTCCTGCTCGGATTGCTGCAGGCGCAGTGGACATACACCGGCTACGACGCTTCGGCGCATATCACCGAGGAAACCGTTGATCCGTCGCGCAACGCGCCGTGGGGACTCTTCAATGCCGTTGCGGTCAGCGCGGTATTCGGTTATGTGATGCTGTTGGCCGTGACGTTGAGCATTCAAGATTTGCCGGGCGCGGCGGCAGCGGGAAATCCCTTCATTTATATTATTGAAACGGCGCTGGGAACGACGTTCGGACGGATGATGTTGTGGATGGTCACGCTGGCAATGTGGTTCTGCGGCCTGTCGAGCGTCACTTCCAATTCGCGCATGATCTTTGCGTTTGCGCGCGATCGCGGCATGCCCGCCTCGCATCTCTGGTCGCGCATTTCCACAAAATATCGCTCGCCCGCAGCGGCGATCTGGCTGGCAATCGGCGTCGCTTTTCTCATTGTGGTTTATTCGGCCGTATATGCCGTCATCGTCTCGATTTCATCGACGAGACCCGCAGGCTCATTCTACATAGTTTATTCGAGCGTATATTCCATTATTGTCTCGATCAGCACGATCGGGCTTTATGTTTCGTACGGCATTCCGATTTTACTCGGGCTGCGGGCGCAACGCAACGGCAAGTGGACACAGCGCGGGCCGTGGCATCTCGGTAAATGGAGCGTGCCCAACGCCGTAATCGCGCTGTTGTGGATTGCCTTCATCACCGTGCTCTTCGTCGCCCCGCCGAATCAGCTCACCGGCTATACGTTTGCGGGATTGACTGTGTTTTTATTAATTTATTATTTCACAAATGTGCGTCACTGGTTTCGCGGGCCGCTAAAAATGGGAACGGAGGAACGGTTGCTGGCAATGGAAAAGGAACTGGAGAAATAGCCCGAACCCGTTTGCCCTTGTTTTTCTCCGATTCCGAGGTTAACTTTAATCGATATTTAACAACGGTGAAACCCATGCGACGTTTTAACACTTCCGGCCCCTGTAATCCGGACGAGCATTACATGGTTATGCGCCCGGCGCTGATCGCCGAGGGATTGGAAAAAATTCGGAGCGGCCGCTACCTGACGATTTTCGCCCCCCGTCAGGCGGGAAAGACTACCTTCTTTCAGCTTCTCATTAAAGAACTGCGGAAAGAGGGAAAATATATGCCCATCTGGATCAGCTTCGAGGATTTACAGGATACCGCAAAAAAAGAATTTTATGAAGTTCTGGGCCACGAGTTGAGCGCCGAGCTGGCGGAGCGCGGCATTCAGATCAACCGCGCCATCACGAGTCCAGTCACGCTGAGCAGATTTTTTGAAGAACTCCGCCGCCAATGTCCGGCGGTGGTGCTCGTGATCGATGAATTTGAGGGCGTTTCGAAGCAGGCGTTGAGCGGTTTGCTGCACTCGTTGCGTAAAGTTTACCACAAACGCGAACGCCACGCGCTGCACTCCCTGATTCTTGTCGGCGTCAGCACCCTCGCCGATCTGATCGTGTCTTCGGCCTCGCCGTTCAATATTACCGACGAGCTGGAGATTCCCTATTTTTCTTTTGATGACGTCAGCAATTTAATCGGGCAATACACGCAGGAGACCGGGCAAAAATTTGAGGCGCAGGTCATTCAGGCGATCTATGAGAACTCTGCCGGACAGCCCGGGCTGGTGAACGGTTTGTGCGCGCATCTGGTGGAGCAAGTCGCAATCGATAGGACGACGCCGGTCACGATGGATGATTTCTACCCGGCCCTCAACTATTTTCTCACGGCCCGTTTCGATAAGAATATCATCAATATCGTGCAAAAGGCGAGACGCAGAATGGCTCTGATGTTGCGATTGCTCTTTACCGATGCGCCGATTTCGTTCACGGTGGATGATCCGGATATTGCTTCTCTTTATGCACATGGTGTTATTGACAATATCGCCGGCCGCGTCGAGGTCGCCGTGCCACTCTATAAAAAGCGTTTGATAAACGCATTTCGCCCTTCAGTAAACGGCGAAAGCGACTACTATGTGGCCTCGAGTAACTTCAGCCGGTATCTCTCCGGCGACGGTCTGAACATGCAGGCGATCCTGCAACAGTATGTCGAGTATGTCACCAAGCGCGGTTTTCGCGCCTTTGACACCAAACTGTTGCGCGAAGGCGCGTGGCATTATTCTCTAGACGGCTTCATCAATTTCTTCATTGAGCGTTTGGGCGGACAAACCTTTACCGAAGTGCCGTCCGGCCGCGGCCGCATCGATCTTTTGATTCTCTTTCGCGGCAAAAAATATATTATCGAGACCAAAAGATTCACGGATCAGCACTATTTTGAAAAGGGCAAGCATCAGTTGGCGGAATATCTCAAAACGGAAGGGTTGGAAATCGGTTATTATGTCGTCTTCAGCCAAAAACACGCCGAAGGCGAGACGCTCGAAGCGGAGGAAATCATCGACGGCAAACGCATCGTCACGCGCATCATTCGCGTCAACTTTGAAAGGCCGAGCCGGCGCCGCAAGAAGCGGCCGTGAGAAACGGCTTGCAACTCAAAAATTCCCGCCTGTTTGGATTTGATCTCTGCCTCACTGACCGGTCGCTTAAATCGTTCGTTCACCGAAAAGTTGTGGAATTATAGCGACCGATCAATGAGTTGCTTAGAAGTAGACTCGCCCCTGTGAATGGCCGCACCCCAAGGCAAAAATAATCCTTGACTTTAAAACAAAGATTTTTAAATTATAAATACTTCATGTATTAACTATCAGAATCGGAATAAATAGCCAAAACGAATTGTTGAGCCAGTAATGAAGGAAAAATTGACCAGAGGCGCATTGCTGAATCGCGACAGTTATCCGGAATGTCGCCAGGCGGCGTTGAAACTGTGGGTGGTGCTGGCGCGCTGTTTCAATTCGTTTGCACAAAATGAGGCGCAGCAGATCAAGGCGTTCGATCTGACGACGCCGCAATTCGGCGTGCTGGAAGCGTTGGCGCATCTCGGGCCGATGAAAATGTGCGAAATCGGCAATAAGCTGCTGATGAGCGGCGCCAACGTCACCGGCGTCGTGGACCGGCTGGAAAAAAAGGGGCTGGTGCAGCGCGTGCTGGACGCGGAAGATCGCCGGATGTTTATGATTCATCTGACCAATCAAGGCAGCAAGCTGATTGCCAAATTTTTCCCGATTCATGCCGAACAGATTGAAGCGTTCACTGGCGTGCTCAACGCAAAAGAAAAACGCCTGTTGACGAATTTGCTGAAAAAGCTTGGAAAAGCGCAGCGCCTCAACCACGGCGGCGTGATGGCAGCAGGCGCTAAAATTTTATAAATAGAAAAACGTAAAACATTTAATTTCACTACACCTTATTCCCCAAGGAGGAATCATGCGTTTCATTAAATCTATTGTTGCCGTTTTTGCATTGTTTACCGCGGCGAATAGTTTTGCGCAGGAAAAATTCGACATCGACGTGACGCATTCCAACGTCACGTTTACGGTTCGGCACATGGTGGTTGCCAAAGTCAGCGGCGAGTTCAAAAAATATTCCGGCACGATTATTTATGACGCCAAAGATATCACGAAATCATCCGTCAATGTGATGATCAAAGTCGCCAGCATCGACACCGAAAACGAAGGCCGGGACAATCATTTGCGCAGCGGGGACTTCTTCAACGCTGCGACGGATTCACTCATCACGTTCGTCAGCAAGAAAATTAAAAAGAAAGGCAAAGGCTACATCGCGACCGGCGATTTTACCCTGCGCGGCGTCACCAAAGAAATTGAATTACCGTTTACAATTTTTGGCACGATCAAAGACCAAGGCGGCGATACGCGCTTAGGAATTGAAGCCAAGACCACGATCAATCGCTTCGATTATGGTGTGAAATGGGCTCGGGCGCTTGAAGGCGGTAATCTAGTAGTGAGCAAGGATGTTGATATCATTTTAAATATTGAAGCGAAAGCGCCGAAAACGCTAGAGGCACAAAAGAAGTAATATTGTCGTGTATCCGAATCGGTCGGATGAGACGGATAAAACTGAATATGGTTCGTAAGTTTTTTATCCGGATACAATAGAAAAAGCTTCGGTAGTAGATATGCTACTATTGAAGCTTTTTTATTTAAAAAAATGCTTGCCTAATAATGATCGTGACATTATATTTCTTGTAACATGGTTTCCCACTATCTTTTTGCTGAAATTTCTGTTGGGCGCTAAAATAACTTCGATGTGAGAATAAAACGGTTATGAGAAAACACCTATTAATCGTTTTGATGCTCGTACTAATCGGCAGTTTCCAGCTCGGACTAACCTTGATGCAGGAACGCAGTGTCAAAGTCACAGTAAAAATACAAGACGGCAAACTGCTGACGTTGTACAATGCAAGTTACGCGCTGGTCATTGGCGTGTCGATTTATACCAATGGTTGGCCAACTTTGCCTCAAGCGGTCAACGATGCTCGCGAGATCAAGACAACGTTGGAACAGCACGGATTCGTCGTTACGCTCGTCGAGAACCCAACCGCCGCGCAATTGGAAAATGCGCTGAAGGATTTCATTGCCACGCGTGGACTCGGCGCGGAAAATCGCCTGCTGTTCTATTTTGCGGGTCATGGCTATACGCAGAAGAAGGCGTATGGCGCCGACTTGGGTTATATTGTTCCCAGCGATGTGCCCTTGCCGGATAAAGATCAAGCCGGCTTTCTCCGAAAAGTCATCAGCATGGAAAACTTTAACAGTTACGCGCGAGAAATCAACGCCAAACATGTTTTGTTTCTTTTCGACAGTTGCTTTTCCGGCAGCATTTTTGCGCTGGCCCGCGCGGTGCCTGCCGTGATCACTTACAAAACCAGCGAGCCTGTACGTCAGTTTATTACCGCCGGCGCTGCCGATGAGACGGTGCCAGATAAAAGTATTTTTAAGCAACAGTTTTTGGAAGCCTTAAAAAGCGAAGGCGATAGCAACAAAGACGGCTATGTGACCGGCACGGAGCTCGGAGAATTTCTGCAAACCCAAGTGGTGAATTATTCTCGAGAATCTCAACATCCGCAATATGGCAAAATTCGTGATCCACGCCTTGATAAAGGGGATTTTGTATTCATCGTTCCGTTGGCCTTACCACCAAAGACAACATTTGATCCCAACCAGTATCAAACCGAAGCGAATCGCCTCGCCGCCAACAAAGCTCAGTGGGAAAAGTGGCAGAGTGAAATGGGTGGCAGTTTCCAAAAGGTGCAAAGTCTCGACCGTGATGCTAATCTTGCCGCTTCCTCCAAAGCGCAAATGTGGCAGGAGTTTTTGAACAGCTATGTAAATGATAATCCCTATAGCCAGGAAGACGACACCATGCGCCGCGAAGCGAGCAACCGGCAGAATTATTGGCGCACTTACTTTGTCCAGTGGGAAAAGTGGCAGAGTGAGATGGGTGACAGTTTCCAAAAAATGCAAAGCCTCGACCGCGATGCCAATCTTGTCGCTTCCTCCAAAGCGCAAAAGTGGCAGGAGTTTTTGAACAGCTATGCAAATGATAATCCCTATAGCCAGGAAGACGACACAATGCGCCGCGAAGCAAGCCAACGGCAGAATTACTGGCGTACTTACTTTGCCCAGCCCAAATATGATATCGACCCCTCGCGCTCAATCGTCAATTTTCAGGGAAACTATGATATCGACGCCTCGCACTCCAATATCAATTTTACGGTGCGACATCTGGTTGTTGCCAAAGTTTCAGGCAGTTTCAGAGAATTTTCCGGCGCAATCATGTATGATGAAAAAGATGTCACCAAATCCTCCGTTAATGTCACGATCAAGGCGAAAAGCATCGACACGCAAAACGACCGCCGTGACGGCCATTTGCGCAGCCCCGATTTTTTCAACACCGAGAAGGATTCGATGATTATGTTCGCCAGCAAATCCATCAGGAAAAGTGGCGGCGGTTACATTGCCACTGGCGATTTGACGATCCGCGGCGTTACCAAAAGGGTTGATCTCCCCTTCCAAATTCTTGGCGTTCGTAAAGACGTGCGCAGCGTGCGTATGGGCATCGAGGCGGCGCTGACCATCAATCGCTTCGACTATGATGTGAAGTGGGACCGCACTCTGGACGACGGTAATCTAGTAGTGGGCAAAGACGTGCAGATCAATCTCACCATCGAAGCGGCGATGAAAAAACCGTAATGCCGCCGTCGTATCGTTATAAAACCCGAAGCCGGAATCAAATCGGAAGGAAACCGAGATGTGGCTAAGACGCCAAAACGTTTTAGCCACATTTTAATTTTCATGATTAAGTGTTGGCGGATGCAAACGCAAAAATATCGCTTGCAAATATTTGCCAAAACGATTATACTAAACACGTATGGCAAGGAAACGGCGCGGGAATAAACAATTCGAAGCGCGTCAGATCCAATTGCTCCGCTGGCGCATCGAAGCGGCAAAGCTCGAAATCAAAGGCTGCTTGAAAGAAAAAAACGTGTATTTAAATCATCGCCGGCCGATTTGAATCCGAACGATTTCAAGAAGTCCCGACTCAAATCTGCCGGCCGTGATTCACCTTCGCATACATTTTACCGGCTTCCATCCGATGCCAATCCCGCCTTTACACGGCTTGACTTTCCAAAATCGGATGCGGCTATTTTTTTTGAAAAAATATGCCCGACCATATCCAAACCGCCTAACCTTTTTAAGAGGAGGAGTAATGACTCACTTCAATTTTATCCCTCGACGCCGCGCTTTCGGGCTCGGCGTTTTCTTCATTCTGCTCTGGAGTGCGACTTTCACATTCGCCCAGACCGGCCCCACCGCCGGCATGCGCGACAACACGCCGAAAGTGCATGCGCTCATCAACGCGCGCATCGTCGTGTCGCCCGGACAGATCATCGAGAAAGGGACGGTGGTGATCCGCAACGGCGTCATCGAAGCGGTGGGCGCAACGATCTCCCCTCCTGCCGATGCGTGGGTGTGGGATTTGGCCGGCCTCACGATTTATCCCGGTTTGATTGAAACGTATTCCAACCTCGGCTTGCCGAAAGAGGAAAGAAGGCCGCGTGCGATTGGCCAGACGGCAACCGAGCAGCCTCAGCAGCGAGCCGAAGCGCCGCGCGGGCCGGATAATTGGAACAAGCTCGTGTATCCGCAAAACAATGCCGCCGAATTGTTCGTGCCTAATAACGATGAGGCGAAAAAACTGCGCGAGCTTGGTTTCACCGTCGCATTGACCGCGCCCACCAAAGGTATCTTTCGCGGCAGCAGCGCGCTCGTCACGCTCAGCGATGATTCGCCCAACAAAGGCCTCATCAAAAATCGTGTCGGGCAGCATTTTACTTTTGAAACTTCCGGCGGTTTCGATGAACCGACATATCCCAACTCGTTGCTCGGCGCCATTACCGTTGTGCGTCAAAGCATTCTCGACGCGCGCTGGTATGAGCAGGCGCAAAATGCGTATCGCAAAAACTCCGGCCAAACGAAACCGGAGGAAGACGAAGCACTGGCCGCTTTGCTCACGGCGGCAAACGGCGGCGAGCCTTTCATCTTCGAAGCTTCCGATGAGCAAAATTTTTTGCGCGCGGTCAATATCGCGAAAGAGTTTAATTTGAAATTGTGGGCGCGCGGCAGCGGCCATGAATATCGCCGCCTCGATCTCATTCGCGCCGCCAACGTGCCGGTGATCCTGCCGGTGAATTTTCCCGAAGCGCCCAATGTTGAAACGCCCGAAGACGCGCTGAATAGCGAGCTTGCCGAGCTACAACATTGGAACGCCGCGCCGGAAAATCCAAAACGTTTGCAGGACGCCGGTGTGATGTTCACGCTCACCACCGCGACGTTGAAAAATGTTTCCGATTTTCCCGCGCGTTTGCGCACGGCGATTGAACGCGGGCTTTCCAAAGATGCGGCATTAGCTGCGCTCACGACAACGCCGGCAAAATTGGTCGGCATGGAAAATCAACTCGGCTCCGTTGCCGCCGGTAAATTTGCCAATTTCATTGTCACCGACGGCGATCTCTTCGACGAGAAAACGCAAATTCTCGACACGTGGGTAGCGGGCGTGCGTTATGAAAATAAAAAACGCCCCGAGGTTGATCTGCGCGGCAAATGGGACATCACGCTCGATCTTGGCGGCAAAAGCGAAACCTTCGCGCTCGATATTAAAGGCGAGCCAACAAGCCTGAATGGTGAAATTAGCCAAGGCACTAAAAAAACGAAGCTCACCAAAATTTCAGTTGAGAATAAACGCCTCGCAATTCTTTTCACCGGCGATTCAATTGGTTATACTGGCGTAACGCGTCTCTCCGGCGCGGCGGAAAAAGAATCCGCGATGGGCACAGGCATTTTGGGCAACGGCGTGGAATTTAAATGGACTTCGAAGCGCGCGGCGGCGTTTACCCCGGAGGTCAAAAAAGAGACACCGAAAAAACCCGAGGCGCCAACCATGACGGCAAAATCGGTTTATCCGACCGGCGGTTATGGCCGTGCGACGACGCCGGAGCAGCCGAAAAATTTGCTCGTGAGTGGCGCAACAATCTGGACGAGTGGGCCACAGGGCAAATTGGAAAACGCCGATCTGTTAATTAGCGCGGGCAAGATCATGCGCGTCGGACAAAATCTTTCTGCGCCGGCCGATGCGGTGATTGTCGACGCGAAAGGCAAGCACGTCACGCCCGGATTGATTGACGCGCATTCGCATTCCGCCGCAGCCTCTATTAATGAAGGGGCGCAGGCTGTCACCTCCGAAGTTCGCATTAGTGATGTGATTGACTCCGATGATATTTCGATCTATCGCCAACTCGCCGGCGGCCTCACCGTGGCGCACGTCATGCACGGCTCGGCGAATCCGATCGGCGGGCAGAATCAAACGATGAAATGGCGCTGGGGCGCGAGCGCGGAAGAATTGAAATTCGTCGAAACGCCGCCGACCATCAAATTCGCGCTCGGTGAAAACGTGAAGCAAAGCAATTCCCAGCGCCCGACCGATCGTTATCCGCAAACGCGCATGGGCGTCGACCAGCTCATTCGCGACCGTTTCAAAGCGGGGCGCGATTATAAAAAAGCGTGGGCCGATTTTGAAGCGAAGAAACAGGCGACGCCGGTGGCGCAACGCGATGCCCTCATGCCGCCGCGGCGCGATCTGGAGCTGGACGCGCTCGTGGAAATTCTCGACGGCAAACGTTTAATCCATTGCCATTCGTATGTGCAAAGCGAAATTCTCATGATGACGCGCATTGCGCGAGATTTCGGTTTCAAGCTCGGCGCGTTCCAACACGTGCTCGAAGGTTATAAAGTCGCCGATGACATTGCGCAATATGCCGGCGGCGGCTCGTGCTTCAGCGATTGGTGGGCGTATAAATTTGAAGTGTACGATGCGATCCCCTACAACGGCGCGTTGATGCGCAGCGCCGGCGTTCTCGTTTCATTCAATTCCGACGATAGAGAGCTGGCACGGCGGATGAATCTCGAAGCGGCGAAAGCGGTGAAATACGGCAATGTGCCTGAGCAGGAAGCGCTGAAATTCGTCACGCTCAATCCCGCCAAACAATTGAAGATCGATCAATATGTCGGCTCGCTGGAGCCCGGCAAACACGCCGATTTCACGATCTGGAGCAGCGACCCGCTTTCGACGTACACACGGTGCGAGCAAACGTGGGTCGATGGCCGCAAATATTTTGATCGCGCCGAAGATCTCAAAATGCGCGAAGAGGTCATTCAAGAGCGGGAGACGCTGATTCAAAAAGTGCTCGCGGCAAATAAGGATGGGAAGAAAGAAATGGGCGGTACAAGAAGACCCGCGGGCGGGCATTCGCTCGACATGCCGTCATTTAGCGAACAACGCGGGCAGGATGAGTGCGAGAAGCCGTGAGGGAATTGGATTGGTGGATTGGTGGAGTTTTGGATTGCTGGAATTTTGCATCTTCAAGAAGTGAGAATCTGACGATACTCCACTTCGGTTTGGCGATTGGCAAAATCGAGCAACACCACCGGCTGAAGTTGCAGCATGGTATTGCGGCCGACAAGCGCAGTGCGTTTCGGATTGATCGCAACGAAAGGACTGTTGTTCCAGTTTTTAACACAAGCTGCAAGGATTTGGGTCCGACGATGTTGGCCGTTTTTGTCTTTTAACTCCAACCGGATTGATTTGGCGATATATTTGTAATTTTTGCCAAGATGAGAAGATTCATCGTAGATTTTTCTTTTCTTGGCCTTGACCACTCCACGCTGCATTAAAAGGTCAAGATCGAAATATGTATCCAACGCCCCTGTGTCAAAATCCGCTTCTAATTCGGTTTCGGCTCCATCAGTTTTTACGTTGATCAAAACAGTTGGATAAGCGTCGCCTGACATCTTGGTTGAGTGCCAGGAAACTGTTTCTTCAATGAAAAAGAGGCGCGGGCTGAAAATAACAAAGGGAAATTTGCCGATTTTTTCACAGAGTTCGTCAAATTCTTCCTCATGAGGGAACGTTTGCAAAGCAGGTCCGTATGCAATGATTTTTCCGTCACTGACAATGAGCCACACGGCCTCCAACTCCTGAAGTTTTTTTTCAATCCAGTCTGCATTAGCTTTTTTAGCTTCAGTCAGGTAGCGGAGTTGCTGATCGTCAGACCAAGATTCATACACTTCCAAACTGACGTTCTCGCTTTTAAAGTCGCACGATTTTGCTTCTTGGTCAACTGGCGGTGAGAACGGCGCTCCATTCATTCGTCGAACGATTTCAAGCGCTTCAGTTACAGCCTGTTCCGCTTCGCCGCTGAGCGGGCCGAGGCGATCACGAACTTGTCTTAATACGGTTTCGGTCATGTCGAAATCTCCTGAGAATGATAAGTTGTGCTTATCTTTAAGACGTTTCATGTGAACTCTCAGTTGTATCCCCTGTAAGTTAAAGCTGTCAAACGAAAATTGCAATCATTTTATTAGGAAAGGAACAGCGTATGTTTCAAAACCTGTTTTTTCGAGTTCAAACCTTGCAACGAAGCACGGCGCCATGCTTTGCGTCGTTGTACATTTCAACAGCGATTCTGTTTTTCGCCATCTCCACCGCCTATCCCCAAAACTACGGCCAGGTTCCCGCGCCGCCGCAGGATCGCGCCATCGCGCTGGTCAACGGCACGGTGCATACGGTGAGCGGCGCGGTGCTTGAAAACGCCGTCGTGCTGTTTGAGAACGGCAAAATCACCGGCCTCGGCAAAGACGTGCGCGTGGCGCCGGGCGTTGAGCGCA
>Ga0247727_10006014_pt1 | contig 24090 bp, 28 predicted proteins | sample WisWelCaveWW1625_FD_202498 | JGI IMG/M metagenome (GOLD analysis project Ga0247727, IMG submission 202498) | Biofilm microbial communities from Wishing Well Cave, Virginia, United States - WW16-25 | ecosystem: Environmental > Aquatic > Deep subsurface > Groundwater > Cave microbial mat | place... | reverse complement strand
TGTTGTGCCTGCCACGAAATAATCAATCAAGCGTCCCTGCTGCCGGGGTGTCAGTCTGCTTTTGCGTTCGTACATCGTAGCCATTTTTATACCCTTTAACGGGTCTTAGCTACTTCAGCCCCTATATTTTTGATCTTTGCCTTTGTCCTGTCGGGCATTTCCCCGGCATGCGCTTTTATTTCCGGCAAATTCTCCTCCATCGATATCGAGATCTGCACTGAAGACGGGCTGAAAACCGTCAGCATGCCCGGCGATGAAGCCCCGGACGATCACGCCCACAAGAAAAAGGATGATTGCGGATTCTGCTTCGCCCAAAGCCACCTAAAATCGGCCAAAGCGGACGGGGCATCGCTTTCCTTCTTCCAGCCAGCTTTTCAAACCAGAATTTCCTATGACCGTTCGGTCCGCGTTAAACGCACTGAACTCTCGGCCCTCGCCGCACGCGCACCCCCTTCCCTGAACTGATTTTCGTTTTTTAGATCGCCGCGCTTAAAACGCGGCGCATGCAAACACAAATCATTTCAGGATTAAAAACTATGTTGAAATTATCTCGCCTTCTTTTTGTGGCCGCTTTGGTGGCCGCCCCCTCGCTTGCGCATGCCGACCATGCCGCCATCGGCGGATCGTCGAACCATGCCGGTCCTATCAACACCCAAACTGCGGGCACATTGCCGGCGGGCAAATTTTCGGCCGGGCTGCACAGCAAATATATCCAGTCCAGTCCCTTCAACGACGTCCAGCTGATTGAAAAAGCCAGCGGGCACATCCATGCCCACAGCACGGATTTCGCCTGGGTTAATTCGGTCAACGGATCGTACGGCATCACCGAAGATTTCATGGCGACAATTAATGTTCCTTATATCTACCGTGAGAATATCCGCGCGGGAACGCACAGCCACAGCGGCGGCATCACCTCAAACACCGTCACCGATTTCGGCGATTCCGGCGGGCTGGGCGATATTTCGCTGATGGGGAAATACCGTTTCCTGAAAAATCAGGGTTTTGAATCGTCGGTGATGTTCGGCCTCGAAATTCCCACCGGCTCCACGGACAAAAGCCGCGACGGCGTGAAAATGGAAGCCGAGCACCAGCCCGGCTCCGGCTCATGGAACCCGGCGATGGGCTTTGCAGTTTCAAAACAAATGGGCCCATGGTCGTTTGACGCCAGCCTTCTTTATGCCTGGGGCATGGAAGGATCGCAGCAGACGGATCTCGGTGATCGCGCCAATTACGGCATCGCCGTCACGCACCGCATCGGCGGCGAAGATCACGACCATGGCCATGGCAAAATCCACAAGCACGAAGCCTGGGACCTGGTGCTGGAACTGAACGGCGAATGGTTCGGCCAGCAGCAAAGCAGCGACCGTAAAAACGACGACAGCGGCGGTACGGTTATGTATCTCAGCCCCGGCCTGCGCTACACGTCCGGCGATGCCTGGGCAGCGCATGTCTCGGTCGGCGTTCCCGTCCGCGACGCCCAGCGCCAGGGCCACCCGGACACGGATTTCAAAATCACGGCGGGCATCGGCAAGGCGTTTTAGGGAAGCTTGAAATACCGAGGGTTTGTAGTTATAGGTAGGGCCGTGCCCCTGTGGTGGAATGGTAGACGCGCTCGACTCAAAATCGAGTGCCGCAAGGCGTGTTGGTTCGAGTCCGACCAGGGGCACCATATATAATAAAAGAGCCATCATGATCTCCTGCATTCGCACCGCCGCTTCCTGTCCCGTTACCGTTTTTGGTGGAGTGTTTTCCGCCAGCGCGGGCGCGTTGTTCGCGGCGCTCTATTCGCAATTTGCGCTCGGGCTTGAGCCGTGCGTGCTGTGTCTTTACCAGCGCATTCCATTTTTTACAGTGATCGGGCTTTCGCTGGTTGGACTTGCTGTACGGAATAATCCGAAGGCGGTGAAAATTCTCATTGGTCTTTGTGCCCTCGCTTTCCTGACCAATGCGGGCATCGCCACCTATCATACGGGCGTCGAGCAGAAATGGTGGGTGTCGAATGTCGAAGGCTGCGCCGTGCCGGATTTCACGGCCAATCCCTCCCTGCTGGAGAAGATCCTGACCGCGCCGGCGGCGCAATGCGACCTCATCACCTGGGCAGACCCGTTCTTCGGCCTGTCCATGGCCAACTATAATGTGCTGTTTTGCCTGGGATTGTTCCTGGGCTGCCTGGTCGCTTTAGGGGCTAAGCCACACCAAAAGCCGTCAGAAGGGCCATAACGCCGAGAATCAGGCCGCTGTGGAAGATAAAGAAACCCACGGATTGCTTCAGGGTCCGCTTTTTCCCGAAATCGAATAAATCGTCAAACATGAAGGGTACTCCCGGCTTAAAAACGTTGGAAACCCTAGATTTCTAGCCTTCGAATCGGGGAGAAGTCAATAGTTTTCGTAAGATTTTAATGTTTTGTTAATATTTGTCGGGCATTCTTGTCTCAAAGATAAAAAAACTGCGGTAAATATAAAAAAACAAGGGTGTGATTATGATAGCCAAGAATCTCGAAACCTTTCATTCCGCCTCCCGGCAGTTCGCCTCGGGAGAAGAAACGGCGTCGGCCAAAAAAGGCCCCGTCGAGGCCTCACTCAGCGACAACGGCATTCTCGAAGTCCGGCTGAACGGATCCGTCATCAAGATCGACACGAAGAACAACCTGATCAGCCTGAACGGCGAACCTGCCCGCCAGATGTCACGGACCCTCGAAGAAGAGCAGAGCATGTTCAACAGGCTTTCCCGCGGCGCAGAAACTTTCGGCACCAGCCGCACAATCAACGACAGCCTGACCATTCATGAGAGCTTTGGCGCGACACGCATCAAAGTCGGAGACACCAACGTTGTGATAGCGCCCACAGGCCATTCATCTTATGGCGTCGCCGTGAAAAATGGCCGCGACATTTACGCAGAAGAACTGGATCTTCCTGTTCTGGTCGCCACGCGCGATGCAAAGTACCAGCGCGACCTGGTCTCCTAAGAAACAAGTTTCTCCCAAAAGAAAACGTAAAAAGCCCGGCATCACTGCCGGGCTTTTAAGTTTTGTAGCGCTGTCCCTCGGAAAAACGTCTTTTCAACAGTCCGGGGGCGGACGCTTTGTTCGCTTACTTACCTAACGTTGTCAGGTACGATACAACGACCATACCGAGCATCACGTTAACGGTGAAAGCAAGATAGATGCCTACCATCGCGATGATTACGGACATCAGGTCGCTCGTCAGTTTTTTACCTGACAGAACCATGGATGATAAAATCATCACCCATCCCGTGCCGATCAGCGTGTGGACTTCACCGCCATCGAAGAAACTACCAACTGTGCCATCAATGATACCAAGAGTAACAAGATAATGGCCTAAAAAGGTAGAAAGACCGACCAACAGGATCGTGTAGAATAAGTAAAAGCCGAAAGCCTGTGTAATCGACCGTGTGTGTGCAAGATTTGTAATATGCGTAAACATATACCCTCCTATAAGTGCACGTTTCCCGCGCGCGTCACCATGACGTTCGCGAAACTTTATGAGTCCAGTTCCGTATCCCAGTACAAATAGTCTCCCCAACTCTGGTGCAGAAAGTTCGGGGGGAACCTTCGTCCCTGTTCCTGGAGCTCGTAAATACTCGGTTGCCGAGGCTCCTGAAACGGATACATATCAACTTCACCGGGCAGATAGTTGCCCTTCCTCGTGTTGCAGCACTGACATGCCGTCACGATGTTATTCCATGTCGAACGACCGCCCCGGGACCGCGGGGTAACATGGTCAAATGTCAGATCGTTCGTTTTACGCGTCTGCCCGCAGTACTGGCACATCCAGTGGTCGCGCAGGAAAACGTTAAATCTCGTAAAAGCCGGCTTGCGGGCCATCGGGATATATTCCTTCAGGGCCAACACGCTGGGAAGCTTCATTTCCAGGCCGGGGGATCGCACGATACGTTCGTATTCCGAAATCACCGTTACGCTTTCCCTGAAGATCGCCTTGACAGCTTCCTGCCAGGGCCAGATTGAAAGCGGGTAGTAACTCAAGGGCCGGTAGTCTGCGTTCAATATTAGCGCCGGACACCTCTCAAGCGGTGTAATCGTATCAACAGTGCTCAAACCCATTGGGCCTTGCTCCTCTTCTGGACAACCCGCTGTTTTGAATACCCCTGAACGGGGCGTTGCGGGCGGGGGTCTGGTTGAGAACAGAGACTGAAAAGACCCCGCGATTCCATAATTTAATTATAGCACAAACAGCCTGCAAACTCATGGTTTCACAGAAGAATCTATGTTGCATCCCAATATTTCTTCGCATTGCAGCAAGGGCTTTAAAGTCTAAAAATCTAATGTGATGAGCACGATATCGGGCGCTGCAACGCAACAGGATTCCGGGTAATATTATTGTTGTGCAATGCGTCAAAAACAGCGGAATTCTGCTGTTTTTCAGCTGAAAATCTCCTGCAGGAACTGGATGCCGCTGAGGATGCCTTCCTGGTCGATGGAGTGGCCAAGACCTTCGGAAACGGAACCCGAAACCGGGAAGCCCTCTTTCTGCAGCCGCTTGCGTCCGTGGTCATAGGCGGGGAATGGAACGACTTCGTCTTTATCGCCGTGAATGAGATGGACAGGAATGACATTGACGCCTTTCGGCAGCTTCTCCTCCCAGATCAGCGCACCGGAATAGCCGAGCACACCGGCGATCTTGTCCTTGTAGCGTGGACCGGCATAAAGGCTTGTCATTGTTCCTTGCGAAAATCCTACCAATGCAATTTTTTGGGCGGGGAGATTGAAGCGCTTCAGCGTTGCATCCATAAAATCATGAACCATCGGCGCAATCATCTGCACGCCCTCCAGCCTTTTTTCAAAGCTGCGCTCCTGTAGCGAGAACCATTGGTATCCCTCAAAATCCGGAGGCGCCAGGTCGTAATGAAATGGCGCATCGGGCGAAATGAATGTGGCATCGGGCAAGGCCTGCGCGAAATACTGCGCCATCCAGACCAGGTCCTTGCCGTTCGACCCCACCCCGTGCAGGAAGATCACGATTTGCTTCGGGGGACCACCGGAGACAGGTTTGGATTCATAAAAATTCATAATCATAACCAAGGACTAGCACGGCTTTTTAAAGAGGCAAAGCAGGGGATTTCTTTTTGCGACAAAATTGCATAGAATGTCTCCCATAGAGACATTTTTGGGGTCTTTTTTTGAAATACGATCTGCTGCATATCCAGGGGAAACCCTATGTTCTTATACCGCTGCACGATTACCGGGCGATGACCGGCGCGGGCAACGATAACAAATTGCCTGAAGAGATTCTCGACCAGCTCGCCGCCAAAAAAAGCAGCCCTGTAAAAATTCTCCGGAAATACCGCGGCATGACCCAGGAAGAACTGGCTGAAAAAGCGGGCATTTCGCGCCCCTATCTCACGGAAATCGAAACGGGCCGCAAGGACGGGTCGATGCGCGCCATCAAGGCGCTGGCCGCAATCCTCGAAGTGGATGTCGGCCTGCTGACCTGATTCAAAATTGTCATCTTGAGCGGAGCGCCGTCAGGCGCCTAGTCGAAAGATCTTTTTATCATTAGATCCTTCGACTTCGTGCTTCGCACTTCGCTCAGGATGACAAAGAGCGATCATGCTTCAGCGCAGGGATCAGCCCACGCACCTTCGCGACGTCTTTCAAATTGATATCCGCCATGATGATGCCGGGCTCCGTCCCGCCATCGGCGAGAATTTCACCCCACGGCCCGATGATCAGCGAATGACCCCATGTGCGGCGACCGTTTTCATGTGTGCCCACCTGCGCTGGGGCAATCACGAAGCTGCCCGTTTCAATCGCGCGGGCACGCAGCAGGGTTTCCCAGTGCCCCCGCCCCGTCGGCACTGTGAAGGCGGCGGGCACTGTGAGAATGGCCGCGCCGTCCTGCGCGAGTTTTCTGTATAAATACGCAAAGCGCACGTCATAACAAATGGTCATGCCGATGCCGCCGAACGGTGTTTGCGCGACGACGGTTTTATCACCGGGCTGGATGATATCGCTTTCGCGATAATTTTCGCCCTTGCCCAGATCGATATCGAACATGTGAATCTTGTCGTACTTCGCGGCAATTTTTCCATCCGGCGAAAACAGGTAGGAACGGTTCGCCAGCTTGTCGTCTGAAACGATAACGGTGAACGACCCAGCGAGAATCCAGACATCCAGTTCCTTCGCCAGTCCGCCGAAAAACGAGACGCCGAAATGGTTAGCCTCAGACGGCGCGGTCTTCAGCATTTCACGGGCCGGGTTGCGGATCTGGCAGGTGTTTTCAGGCGTGGTGATGAATCTTGCGCCCTGGTTCACGGCCTGACGGATATACATTTCCGCGGTTTTAAGGTTTTCGGCAATATCGGTGCCGCTGGTCATCTGGATACAGGCGGCGCGGAGATGGTCTGTCATGGTCTTTTTGAATCTTGTTTATAGGTCTACTCAGATGTAGTTTATGCACATCATGAAACAAATGAAAGCCGATATCCTGATTTCCGGCGGCGGCATTGCCGGGCTGACCCTCGGCATTTTTCTGGGCAAGGCCGGACTGGACGTTCATTTGATCGATACCGCCCCGCCCCCGGCCAATCCTGCCGCTTCGGGCCGGACAATTGCCCTGATGCAGAACTCCCTGAATATTTTAGGGGCGACCGGCGTGTGGGACAAAATCGCGGAACATGCCGCGCCGCTCGAGACCATGCGGATTGTCGATGACAATAATGTTTATACCGAGGTTGAATTTCACGCCGGGGATATTGGCCTTGCGCAATTCGGGTTCAACATTCCCAACAGCATCCTGCGCAGTTCGCTGCATGACATCGCCAAGACAATCAAAAACCTAACCCTGCATATTCCCGACATGCTGGAATCGTTTGAGAATGAAGGCGCTTCGGTTACGGGCAGTCTCAAAAGCGGTAAAGAAATTACAGCCAACCTCCTTATCGGCGCGGACGGGAGCAAATCACTGGTGCGGAATATCAGCGGCATCGATGTGAAGGAAAACGATTACAAACAAAGCGCGATTACGTGCCTGATTTCTCATTCCCGCACGCATAACAATACAGCAACGGAATTTCACCGCCCCGGCGGCCCCCTCGCTCTCGTACCGATGCCGGGCAATCAATCGAGCGTGGTCTGGATTGAACCTACCGAACGCGCCGACGACATCATGCGCCTGCGCAAGGACGAATTCACGCAGGCGCTGCAGAAACTCACGGGTGATATTCTCGGCGCGATTCAATTGTCCGGCACGCCGGAATGCTGGCCGATCAAAAGCATCAAGGCCAAAACCCTCACCGCGCCGCGCGTGGTGCTGATGGCCGAGGCCGCGCATGTCATCTCCCCCATCACGGCGCAGGGCCTTAATCTAAGTTTGCGCGATGTTGCCGCGCTGGCAGAAACGATTGTCGATGCCGCACGCGCCGGGATCGATATCGGCGGCGCATCCGTTCTGAATACCTACGAAAAACGCCGCCGCATTGATATCAATACGCGCGTGTTCGGCGTCGATGGCATGAATAAAATCGTCAGCACTGATGCCAACGCGCTGAAGGGCCTGCGCCGCGCGGGACTAAAGACAGTCGACGCGATCGCGCCACTGAAGAAAATCGCAATGCGGATTGGACTGGCACCGGAAATCGATAGTGGGCGACTGGCCAAGGGTGAGAAGCTCTAGAAATACCCTTCGCGCACGACACGCGCCAAGGTAAGGACATGAACCTTCTTCGCGCCCGCCTTCATTAAAACTTTCGCGCATTCCCGCACCGTCGCGCCGGTGGTGTAAACATCATCGATAATTACAATTGTTTTATCTTTTACGGTTTCGGCGTGTTTTTTATTCACGGCAAAGGCGCGGCGTACATTGCAAAAACGTTGTTTGGCGTTTAGGTGCCCCTGACTCGGCGTTGAACGCGTACGCCTCAGCAGATCGGCCACCACCGGGTTTTTCGTTTCCGCGCCCAGGGCATGGGCGATAATGGCGGCCTGGTTATAGCGCCGCGACACAAGCCGCCAGAAATGAAGCGGCACGGGCACCAGCATATCCGCTTCTTTCAGCATCTCCGCCCCCGCCCGTTTCATCCACGGAAGGAATGCCTTCACCGCGTAGGTTTTGTCAGCGTGCTTGAATCCGAGAATGAGACTGCGGCTGGACTCGCCGTATTTCAGCGCCGCGCGGGCGGATTCGTAGGGCGGCGGATTGGCAAGACACGAGGCGCACTGGGAATCCGCGTCCACCTCGAAATCGAACGGAAAACCGCAAATGGTGCAAAACGGCGCGGCGATGAAATCGAGGGTGGTCCAGATTTCGGGGGCGAGCATGCCCTGGCGCTCGACCTCCTGACCGCTGACGACGCAGCGCGGCGGGAGGATGGTATCCACCACCATCCCGACCAGGCCGGAGACCCTCATTTGCAACGTTTGCATTAAGGAAAGCCTTTTCTGTATGATGCCGTGCACGATCAGGATATAAGATTATAACGCATTGTAAACATTAACTTTATGGCCGACCAGACCAGCGAATTTGCAGAACTGCAGGAATCATATCTCGAAAGGCGGGATATGCTGTTGAAGGCCGTCGACAAGGCGACCCTGCGCAAGGCGTGGTTTGCCCTCTCGCACCTGTTGCTCGACGAGGGCGCGCGGGTTGTCGATATGGGCTGCGACGACGGGGCCATCACTTACGCCATGGCGGTCATTGCGCCGAAAATCAAATTCACCGGCCTCGACAAAAGCAAACGCCAGATCAACAAGGCGCGCGAGAAATATTCGCTGCATAACCTGGAATTTATTATCGGCGACACGACCAGCGAGATTTTTGAACCGGAATCCGTCGATGCGATTATTAATTCCTATGTCCTGCATGAAGTCTATTCCGGGTCGCGCTACAACGAACGCATTGTCAGCGATACCCTGCGCAAACATTTCCGCATCCTGAAAAAAGGCGGCGTGATGTTCATCCGCGATTACGCCCGTCCGCCGCAGGGCGAATATGTACTGCTGGAAATGCCGGATGTCGAAAGCCATGGCAATACGATTGTGCAATTGTCTGAGCCCGATCTTCTGGTGTGGTATTCGGAACATGCGCGACCGCGTTCCGACCCCGGCACGGGCGGATTTTTCCTCGAGGAACTGCCACCGCGCTTTCCGCGCACGCGTTTGTTTCGCCTGCCGCATAAATGGGCGTATGAATTCCTGATGCGCAAGGACGACCGCGCCCACTGGGAACTCGGCCTGGCGCTGGAATACACCTTCTTTACACAGCGCGATTTTGTGAAGGAACTCAGCACACTCGGCGCACGAGTGCAGTATTGCGGGCCGCACTGGGAGGACGACATCATCGACAAAAACTTTGAAGGCAAGTTCAAGCTGTATAACGATGAAGGCGTGATGGTCGGCCACCCGGCGACCTGTTTTGTCTCCGTGGCCTACAAGCTGCAGGAACGCAAAAGCCTCTATATCGAGGAACGCCGCCCTTCCGTTACCGAGGACAGCAAGCTGAAAATCAACGCAATGCGCGATGAAAAAACCGGGCGGATCATCGACATCGTCAGCCGCGGCATCAGCACCGTAGAAATCCTGCCTTACCGCGTCGACGAAGAAGGCCGCCTGAAAGTTTTCCTGCATGACGGCGTGGCGCGCAGCATCGCAAATGCCGTTCCCCGCAGCGGCGTGAATCTCGACGGGCGCGGCTGGTCGGGCCACATGATCGAACCGGTGACCATCGACCACAAGGTCATCACCGATATGGAAGCGATCGACATCAAGACTTCGGCGCGGTTTTCACGCGATTATCTAGGCCTGATCCCGCGCGAAGGATCGGCCCTGGAAAAAGGCCCTGATTATTACCCCTCGCCCGATTACATCGACGAGCGTGTTCATACCTATTACCTGAAGGTCGAACAGCCGAAAGCACCGCCGGTCCCGAGAAGCTTCATCGGCCATGCCGAGCGTTTCCATGCCAAGGGCGTTTTACGCGAGATGGACGCGCAGCAGGTCCTCAACACCATCACGATCGGCATGATCCCGAGCGGGCGTCTGGAGTTGCAGATTCTTGCGTTGTTCGAACAGCTGAAAATCAAGCCCGAAAACTGGACGATGAAGAATGTCGCGTTCCAGGCCGGGAATATCACCAAGCAGAAAAGCCTGCACAGGTTGGTGAAGCAAACCCGTGGCAATGAAAAACGGTTCAAGGACGTCAAGGGATCGTCGGGCCAGCTGCGCTCCGTTCACTCAACATTCGTCGAGGAAGGCCAGGCCCGCGGCGCAGTTACGGGGCTTTCGGCGCAGGATGTCGATTTCGTCGTGTTCGACGATAAAACCACCAACACGGCGATTGTCCTGCCGATGTGCAAGGACATGAAAGAAGACGTGCATGCCGGGTTCTTCCTGGAACAGATGCCGGTGCCGCAGCTTCACCAGCCGGGAAACCTGACGGTAACCGCGCCAAAATTCGACCTGCCGCGCCACATCACGAATTTGCAGCAGGCGAAGAAATACCTCGCCGAGCAATTCGGCGTCTTCCCGCAGATGGTCTTTAAAATCGGCGAAAGCTATTACAACCATCTTGGCATCACGCCACAGAAAATCCACCCGTTTGGCGTGGTCGTTCCGCCTGATTTCTTTGAAGACCGGGGCATGTCATCTATGCCGCTCTGGCAGATGCAGATGCTTCAGCAGAAACGGGACATGAGCGTGGAGCAGAATTTCCGCGTGATTTCCGCGCGGTCTTACAAGATGCTGGGCCAGGATGTCGGATTCGATGCGAAGCTGAAAGCCAAGCCGATGCTGGTGGAGCGTTTCGACACCAGCCGCCCGGATTTTTCGATGCCGATGTCCTATCATCACGCCCCCACCGTTTCCCCGGGAACGCCGACTCCTGCCCCGACACCCACACTGGAAGCACAATCGTTTACGCCCTCGCTGCAGGCGCAAAGACCGCAGCCCTTCCATGCGGCGATGTTTACGCCGCCGGAGACAGAAATCACAGCGGCGCCACTGCGCCCGCCGGTCGTGCCGATGAAAGAAATCACAGCGGAACCTTCTTCGCCTGCCGCGCCTGTTGCGCCCGTTCCCATTGCGGCTCCCGCACCGGCGCAACCGCAAATGCCCGGCGGGACATTGATGGACCAGTTTGAACAAGAACTGGGTGAATTTCTTGAAGAGATCACCCACGACGAAAAACACGATCCCCGCCTTGAGAAATGGTAAAGGAAAAATGGTAATGGTCGCCAACGACATCATTATTTTCGACCGCGCGTGGGTACGCCACAACCGCAGCCGTTCGCTTCCGCGCATGAATGATCACGCGTTCCTGCTGGAATGGACGGGCGCGCAGATGATCGACCGCCTGAACGATGTGAAGCACGATTTCCCGCTGGCGCTGCAGATGGGCTTGCGCACGGATTTGTCTAAAAAACTCATGGAAACGGGAAAAATCGGCGCTCTAATAGGTATGGACGCCGCGGAAACACTGGCCAGAAATGCAGGCGGCCCACGCATTTGCGCCGACGAGGAATTTTTGCCCTTCGCTGATCAATCACTGGACCTGATTTTAAACACGCACGGCCTGCACAGCACGAATGACCTGCCGGGGGCGCTGGTACAGATCAAGCGTGCGCTCAAGCCGGACGGATTGTTTCTTGCGGCGCTTTTCGGCGGCGAAAGCCTGATGGAGCTGCGCCAGTCGCTCATGGCTGCCGAGATTGAAATCAAGGGCGGCGCAAGCCCCCGCGTTTTTCCCTTCGCCGACAAGCCGCAGATGGGCAGCCTGATGCAGCGGGCTGGATTTTCCCTGCCCGTCATCGATTCCGAAATCGTGACGGTGACATATGAAAATATGTTTGCGCTGCTGAAAGATTTGCGCTTCATGGGTGAAGGCAACGCCATCATCGCCAGGGACAAGAAATACCCCGGCAAGAATTTCTTTATAAAAGCGGCGGAATTTTATCAGAAAAATTTCAGCGAGGAAGATGGCCGCATCCGTGCAAGCTTCGAGATTATTTTCCTGATCGGCTGGTCGCCGCACGCCTCACAGCAAAAACCCCTCGCTCCGGGCAGCGCAAAACTACGCCTCGCCGACGCGCTCGATACCATCGAAATCAAAACAAAAATGTAGGTTTACTTGCCGGGTGGACCGCCGCCTTCGGGACGGCGGTGTACGCGGCGTTTCATGCCGCCTGCGCCGCTGCCTGAACGTTGCTGGCTGTGGCCCTGGGCGGTATTGAAGTTCGGGCCGTCATGGTTGTCGGCGTCGAATCTCTGGGTTTCGAAATCGCCGTCATTGCTGCGGTGCTTGGCATCGCGGTGCGGCGGAATGGGAATCGGCTTCTGGGCCATTTCATTGCGCTCGCTGACGGCCAGTTCGATTTCAAGACGGGAAGCAACCTTGCGGAGTTCGTGGATGGCATCCTGCAGAGATTCGCGCGCGGTGCTGCTCTTCTGCTCTTTACGCCAGCTTTCATAAGATGCGAAGCAATGGTCTGAAGTTTCCCGCAGGCGCTTTTCGATCTCGTCCATTTACCCGTTCTCCTTGTTAATTTTACGCTGCTGAGGTGACTCTAATCGTCCCGAAAGCAAAGCGCAAGTTTCTATTGTTACGTTAATACCGTGATTAATCCGCGTTTCCAAAAATGGTGTTCAGCTGCTGGCTGACGCGGATAAAGGTCGTGCGTTTCGACAGTTCCTTCAGACGGCGCGCGCCTACATAGGTGCAGGTCGAACGAAGCCCCCCGAGAATATCCTGCAGGGTCGCCTTCACATCGCCACGATAGGGAACCTTGACGGTCTTGCCCTCGCTGGCGCGGTATTCGGCGACACCACCTTTATGCTTTTTCATCGCTGTGCTGCTGCTCATACCGTAGAACTGCAGGAATTTTTTTCCGCCCTCGGTCACGACTTTCTGCTCCGACTGATCGTGGCCGGCAAACATACCGCCCAGCATCACGAAATCGGCGCCGCCGGCAAAGGCTTTCGCCACATCGCCAGGCACCGTGCAGCCGCCATCACCGCAAATTAATCCGCCCAGGCCATGGGCCGCGTCGGCGCATTCAATAATGGCGGAAAGCTGCGGGTATCCGACGCCGGTCATCTTGCGCGTGGTGCAGACGCTGCCGGGGCCGATGCCCACTTTCACAACGTCAACGCCCGCCAGAACCAGTTCCTCGACCATCTCGCCGGTCACGACATTGCCGGCCATGATGGTGATTTTCTCAGGGATATCATCGCGGACGCGTTTCACGAAATCGATGAATTGCTGGCTGTAACCGTTCGCGACATCGATGCAGATTTTTTCGATGCCCTTGCCTTCTTTCTGCGGTTTTGATTTCAGGAAGGCTTTGAGTTTTTCCTGATCGTCTTTCGTGATGCCGATACTGTACCAGACGGATTTTCCGCCGTGCCTGCCGAAGAATTTTACGAGATCTTCGAGCGCATAATGTTTATGCAGCGCAACGCTGAGGCTGTTTTTATCTTCGATGAAGGCTTGCGCCATTTCAAACGTGCCGACGCCATCCATATTCGCGGCGACAACGGGAACGCCCTTGAATTTGTTTCCGCTCCATTTGAAAATAAATTCGCGGCTGATATCGACGTCCTTGCGGCTGGCGAGTGTCGAGCGCTTCGGCCTTATAAGCACGTCCTTAAAATCGAGTTTTACTTCTTCTTCTATGCGCATATTTTATTTTTCCACTTTTGAAATATATTCTGCATATCTTTTCTCAGTACGACAGGCAGGTCCATTAAAACGATAATCAAGCTTTCCACATAAAAACCCCGCCAACAGCATAAAAACAAAGAAGGGGAACGCAGGAAAAGCCAAACTTAAAACAGTTGCCCCGGCCAAAGCATAAGACAAAAAAACCAGACCATAAGTACCAACCAGTATCACTTTGCCTAAAAGACTTCCCGCTGTCTGTTTTTTGGTTTCTGTCATGACTTGAATAAACTCGAGGCAGCATTCATAACCGCCTTTTTCTTGGCGATATTCTCTTCAACGCGTTTAATTTCGGCTTTCATGTCCTCGATATATTGCTCCAATTCGGCAATGGACATGTCGGTGAGATTTTTCAGTTTTGCCGTTTGTTTCTGCGGCAACATATCTTCTTCAAGCATAACTTATGTATTCTCCCTGAAAACACTCAAAAAAGAGTAAATCCCAGAATAAATACCGGGGATTTCAAAAGCAAACCCCGTTTTTTGCAGATTTTGCTGGTTTTTGCGACCACATTTCCTTATATAGGGGATATTCCCCAATAACCAAGGTTTTATACCGTTGATCCATATGGGAATGGATCGGGCGCAAGAGCCATTGGTTATGGGTCAATCAAGGAGAAGAACAATGGCTGCTGCCGTAAAAAAACCGAAACATTCGCTTCTGATGCCCAAGGCCACAGCGGTCTGGCTCATCGAGAACACCGCCCTGACTTTCCGCCAGATCGCGGATTTTACGAATTTGACTGAAATCGAGATCGAGGCCCTGGCGAACGAAGATATCGGTCGCGGCCTCGTGGGTCGTAATCCGATCGAGAACAACGAACTGAGCAAAGAAGAACTTGCCCGCTGCGAAAACGACGCGAAAGCCACGCTGAAGGTCGCCCGCACCGATCTGCCGCAGGTCAAAATCCGCTCGAAAGGCCCCCGCTACACGCCGGTATCCAAGCGCGCCGACAAGCCGGACGCGATCGCCTATATCCTCAAACACAACCCGGAAATCAGCGACGCGCAGATCTGCAAGCTGGTTGGAACGACGAAGCCCACCATCGGCACGATCCGCGACCGCACGCATCCGAACAGCTCGAACATCCGACCGCGCCACCCTGCCGATGCAGGGCTGTGCACATACCAGGAATACGAGAAAGCCGTGAACAAAGGCCTGAAAGCCGCTGGCAAAGATCCTGAAAAGGTCAAAGCCGAACGCGCCGCCGCGCTCGACACGCCTGCAACGCAAATTCAGCAGCCGCAGGATGTGACCGGCACTGCAGGATTCGATTTCTCGAACTTCCTGCCGAAAAAAGAACCGGCAAAAGTTCCGCTCGACGACGATCCATCGGAACAGTAACCGCACCGATACGCGCATAAAAAAAACGACCGGGACTCTCCCCAGCCGTTTTTGCTGCTTACCTATCAAAAACTCAGCTTGTCGAACGGATACCTTCGATGACTTCTTTCAAAATCAGCTTCTGCTTTTTCAGCTGGCGGAGGTAAAAATCCGTGGTGGAGGGTAAATTCTGCATTTGCTCAATTCGGTGCTTCAGTATCGCGTGTTTATGTCTCAAGGCTTCAATCCGGGATGCTGGTGACGATGCAGATGTTCCACGTGCGGTCATATGGTGATCTCCTGTTTCCTGTCGATTTCCTAGGGCCTGTAATTTGAGTCAGAGTGTACGCCCGGTCTAAAATCCTCACAAATTTCCTTCGAAAACACACCGCACAACAACATCGATTCTGCCTTGTAACTCAAGGCAGTTACAAACAGACTCTCATGTTACGGATTGTAATTTTACGAAACGAATTTAAAGAAGGATTTTTTCTGAACCGATTCGTCCACATTCTTTCATGTTATCAGAGGCTTCTTAATGAAGTGTTAACGGAATCTTAAGGTTTAGAGGGGTATTTAGCGGTGAAATCAAAGGTCGAATTTCACGCCCTGGGCGAGCGGCAAATCGGCGGAGTAATTCACCGTCTGGGTCTGCCGGCGCATATACGCGCGCCAGGAATCGGAACCGCTCTCGCGCCCGCCACCCGTTTCTTTTTCGCCACCGAATGCGCCGCCAATTTCCGCGCCACTTGTTCCAATATTCACATTGGCGATACCGCAATCGCTGCCCGTTGCTGACAGAAATCTTTCGGCCTCGCGCACATCGTTGCTGAAGATGGAGGATGAGAGGCCCTGCGGCACATCGTTGTGAATGTCGATAACTTTTTCGAGGTCTTTATATTTGAAAACATAAAGAATGGGCGCAAAAGTTTCGTGTTTGACGATATCGGATTGTTTCGGCATTTCGACGATGGATGGCTCGATATAGTAGCCTTTGATGCCGACGCGTTTACCACCCACAAGAATTTTACCGCCCTGCGCCGTCGCTTTTTTCAGCGCATCCTGCATTTGTTTGTATGCAGCTTTGTCAATCAACGGCCCCACAAGCGTATTTTTATCGAGCGGATCGCCGACGCGGATCTGCTTGTAGGCTCTTACCAACACAGGCACGAGTTTTTTATAAAGATCCTCATGCACAAACAAACGGCGCAACGATGTGCAGCGCTGGCCGCAAGTTCCCGCCGCGCCGAACAAAATCGAGCGCACGGCCATATCAAGGTCGGCAGTCGGCGCCACGATCATGCCGTTGTTGCCGCCAAGCTCCAGCAGCGAACGGCCCAGGCGCGCGGCAACGGTTTCGCCTACAGCTTTGCCCATGCGGACGCTTCCGGTGGCGCTGATGAGGGGAATGGATGGGTTTTTTGCCAGCGCATCGCCGACTTCACGACCGCCGATAATGATTTGCGAAAGGTCTTTTGGAATATCGTGCCCGGCCTTGCGGAATTTCGCGGCGGCTTTGTCAAACAAAACCTGGCAGGCGAGCGCCGTCAGCGGTGTTTTTTCGGATGGCTTCCAGATCAATGAATCCCCGCAGACCAGCGCCAGCGCCGCGTTCCATGCCCAGACCGCGACAGGAAAATTAAACGCAGTGATAACGCCGACGGGGCCGAGCGGATGCCACAGCTCGCGCATGTGGTGGCCCGGACGTTCGGAAACAATCGTCAAACCGTAAAGTTGTCTTGAGAGGCCGACGGCGTAATCGCAGATGTCGATCATCTCCTGCACTTCGCCGCGCCCTTCGGAAATTATTTTGCCGCATTCGAGTGTCACAAGCTGCGCGAGGTCTTCTTTCGCATCGCGCAGTTCCTCGCCCAAAAGCCGGACAAATTCGCCGCGCACGGGGGCCGGAATTTTGCGCCATTCACGGAAGGCTTTATTGGCCTTGTCGGTCGATTTTTTAACATCGGCAGCCGTATGTTGTTTCAATGAGGCGAGCTTTACGCCGTCGATAGGCGAAAAAACGTCGAGATCGCCCTTCCCGGCTTTGCCCAGTCCGAATTTCTGAAGAATCTTCTGATGGTTGGCCATACCGACTCCTTATTGCCCTACAAATATAGCGCTAGAAAGCGCTGCGTTCCACCAGATAGGCTTTTTCTTCCGGCGTATTTTCACGGCCCAGCGCGGCGTTGCGTTCGGGATAACGCCCGAATTTTTCAATAACGGCGGCGCGGCGCACCGCCACCTGGCAGGCGATGGGATTGTCATTTTCCATCGATTTAAACAGCTCCAGATTGCGTTTGTGGTCCGACAGGCGCTCGCTGTGCTCAAACGGGATATAAAGGTAAAAGCGCTTCAGCGGCGTCAGGAGTTTATCGAAGCCCTTGGAAATCGCCTGCTTGGCGGTGAGGAGCGCCTTCTCATCGGTTTCAAATTCTGCCGCCTTGCCGCGAAAAATGCGGCGGGGAAACTGATCCAGCACGAGGCAGAGCGCCAGGCTTCCTTCCGCATCAATCGCCCAGTTATTGCACAGGCCGTCTTTCGCCATGTCATAGGTCATGGCGAAACGCTCCCTGATTTCGGCGTCGAATTCGTCGCTGCGCTGGAACCAGACGCGGGGGTCAGTTTCGTCAAACCAGAAATGGATGATTTCGTGTTTTGTATCGCGCAAGGATCAGTCTTTCAGGAATTCCTGCAGCTTGCGCTCGGCGCGCTGCGCCAATAGAGACAACACAATTGCAGGAACGAAAGGAAAAACCAGGAGAACAACAAGAACAGGATCGCGCAGGACTGAAAGGAAACCGCCGCCATCGCTTTTTTCCTGCTGGAAATAAAGCCCGCAAAAAATCAGCAGCCCGACGCCGGCAAAGACAAGCGCGAGAAATCGATAAAGTTTCGATTTAATCAGAAATTCCCTGGCGCGTTGCTTGTCCATGCCGTACCTCCCTTGTGTGGTCGGCAGTGATTGACCCTAGTGCAGATTAGCCCAGATCTTCTTCTTTACGCCATACATAATTCCGGCGAAAACAGCGAGGAAGATAAGAACTTTAATACCAGTGCGCTTGCGCTCTTCCATATAGGGGTCGGCAGCCCAAGCGAGGAATTGAACAACATCGCGTGCATATTGATCGACGGTTTGCGGCGTATCGTCTTCATACGCGATCTGCCCATCCTGAAGCGGTTGCGCCATGGCGATAATGTTGCCGGGCATCTGGCGGTTCCAGCTCTGACCGGGAAGTAGTGTGATGCCTGCAGGCGCGGCTTCGTAGCCGGTCAGGATTCCAAACACGTGGTCGGGGCCGTGATGACGCGCCTTGGTGATCAGCGACAGGTCAGGCGGCAATGCGCCGTTGTTGACGGCCTTGGCCGCGTTGTCATTCGGATACGGCGATACGAAATGATCGCTCGGCAGGCCGGGACGGTCGAACATCTCGCCCTCGTCGTTCGGGCCGTCGGCAACGGTGTATTGCGAGGCGATATTCTTCACCTGTCCGTCGTCATAGCCGATATCTTCCAGATTGCGGAAGTAAACGCGCTTCAGCGAGTGACAGGCCGAGCAAACCTCGCGGTAAACTTTCAGCCCGCGCTGCAGCGCGGCGCGGTCATACGTGCCGAACATGCCGCTGAAATGCCAGTGCTGGTGCTTGGTGTCGGGCGCGGCATGTTCGCCGGGCGGGTGCGCTTCCACGGCTGCAGGTGTAGCAGCGGCTTCCGTAACCGGCGCCGGCGGGGACGCTTCCCCGGCGGGCGCTTCCGCCGCGTAAAGCGGCGTCGCGATCAGGGCCAGCAACAGAGCGGGAAGGATGATCTTTTTCATTATGCCGAGCCTTTCAGGACAGCTTCGTGGATGCTGGGCGGAAGGTCGCGGCCCTTCTCGTTTTTGCTGAGCCATGGCAGGATCACCAGGAAGAAGCCATAGTAATAAGCCGTGAACAACAGGCCGAACCAGCTGAGCGGAATGGGTCCGAGCGCCGCGTCGGCAGGCTGCGAACCGATATAGCCGAGCAACGCAAAGACGACGACAAATTTCAGCAGCGCAATCTTGTACCACGGACGGAAGCGCGCGCTGCGGATCGGGTGGCTGTCGAGCCACGGCAGGACGAACAGCAACGCGATCGAGCCGAACATCACGAGAACGCCGCCGAGTTTCGCGGAGATGAATACGATGTCGGTGCCCGGAATGCCGATATTGAACGTGATAGCGCGGAGCATGGCGTAGAACGGCAGGAAGTACCATTCAGGCACGATGTGCGGCGGCGTGACCATCGGGTTGGCGGGCGTGTAATTGTCGGGGTGGCCGAGCGCATCGGGCATGAAGAACACGAAGAAGCAGAAGATCAGCAGGAACACCAGCGTGCCGAACGTGTCTTTAATCGTGTAGTACGGGTGAAACGGCACGGTATCCTGCGGGCCCTTGGTGTCGATGCCGAGCGGATTGTTCGATCCCGTCACATGCAGTGCCCAGATATGCAGGAAGACGACCGCGAAAATGACGAACGGCAGCAGGTAATGCAGCGCGAAGAAACGGTTCAATGTCGGATTGTCGATCGTGAAGCCACCCAGCAGCAATGTCAGGATTTTATCGCCCACCAACGGGATGGCCGAGAACAAATTCGTAATAACCGTTGCGCCCCAGAAAGACATCTGGCCCCATGGCAAAACGTAACCCATGAAAGCCGTCGCCATCATCAGCAGGAAAATCAGAACGCCGAGAATCCAGAGGAGTTCGCGGGGCTTCTTGTACGACCCGTAATACATGCCGCGGAAAATGTGGATATAGACGGCGATGAAGAAAAACGACGCGCCGTTCATATGCAGGTAGCGCAGAAGCCAGCCGCCGTTGACGTCGCGCATGATGCGCTCGACGCTGTCGAAGGCCATGCCAGTGTTCGGAGTGTAGTGCATCGCGAGCACGATGCCGGTGACGATCATCAGCACCAGCATGATCATCGCGATGGCGCCGAAGTTCCAGAAATAGTTGAAGTTGCGCGGCGTCGGGAATACACCGTATTCCTTCTGCATCATCGTGAAAATCGGCAGGCGCGAGTCAATCCACTCGACAACCGTGTTTTCAAAAGGTGTTCTTATTCCACTACCCATTATTCAAATCTCCCAAAAATCCCTTAGCCGATCTTGATGCGTGTATCGGACAAAAATGCATATTCCGGAACCGGCAGGTTCAAGGGCGCGGGTCCCTTGCGGATGCGGCCCGACGTGTCATAAGCCGAACCGTGGCACGGACAGAACCAGCCTTTATATTCGCCCTTCTCCTCGCCGACCTTCTGGCCCTGCGGAATACAGCCAAGATGCGTACAAATACCGACGACAATCAGCCATTCCGGTTTCTGGACGCGGTCCTTGTCGGCCTGCTTGTCACGCAAAGAGGCCACGTCAACTTTATCAGCGTCCGCAATTTCTTCGGGTGTGCGGTGACGGATGAAAACCGGCTTGCCGCGCCAGACGACCGTGATCGATTGGCCAACCTGCACGGGCGCAAGATCAACCTCGATCGTCGAAAGCGCCAGCGTGTCTTTCGCCGGGTTCATGGAATTGATCAGGGGCCAGGCGAAAACACCCGCGCCGACGGCGCCGAAAGCTGCTGCTGTGAGTTGAAGAAAATCGCGCCTTGTTTCACCCTCTTCGGTGTGGCCCGAAGAATGACCGCCGGCGGCTTTGGTATTGGATGCCATATTATTTAAACCAGAGTTGTTTATTCGTGAGATGTTTAATACTTCTCTCTTTATAAAGGATCAAGAGGCCTGTATCTACTGGCGTCAATAAAATTTGCACTTTTCCACAATGGGTTAAAATGATTGCTCTTGCCCTCTACCAGCCGGATATCCCCCAGAATGTCGGGGCTGCCATGCGCCTTTGCGCCTGCACCGGAGTGGAACTGCATATCATCGAACCCTGCGGGTTCCCATGGAACGAGCGAAAAATCAGGCAATCCGGCATGGATTACGTCGAAAAAATGGAATATTCCCTCCACGATTCATGGGAGAAATTCCGTGCGTCCGTGGCCGGGCGGCGGATCATCCTCCTGACCACCAGGCCTGCGGCCAGTCCCTATTACAACTTTGGATTTCAAAAAGGCGATATTTTACTGGCGGGACGTGAAAGCGCAGGCGTACCGGATTCTGTCCATAACGCCGCCGACGCCCGGCTGAGAATTCCCATGGCCGGGGATGCGCGGTCCTTGAACGTGGTGAATGCGGCCTCTATGGTGCTGGGCGAGGCTTTAAGACAAACAAAATGACCGACATTAAAGACAGACAGAAACTGGCCGCCGCATGGTTCAAAGACCTGCGCGGCCGGATCTGCGCGGAATTTGAAGCCCTCGACGGCGGGAAATTCGAGCGTAAAAACTGGGATCGTCCCGGCGGTGGCGGCGGCGAGATGTCGCTCCTGCACGGCAAGGTGTTCGAAAAGGTAGGCGTGAACATCTCCGAGGTCTGGGGCAATTTCTCCGAAGAATTCAGCAAGCAAATCCCCGGCGCGGCGGACAATGGCGGACAATTCTGGGCGGCGGGCATTTCACTGGTGGCGCATATGCAATCCCCGCTCGTCCCGGCGGTGCATATGAATACGCGGATGATCGTGACGTCTAAAAGTTGGTTCGGCGGCGGCGCGGATTTAACGCCGATGATCCCGAACGCCAACGACACCGAGGATTTTCATGCGGCACTGGAAGCCTGCTGTGACCGTCACAATCCGAACTATTACAAAGAATATAAAGAATGGGCCGATCGCTATTTTTACCTGCCGCACCGGAACGAACCGCGCGGCGTCGGCGGAATTTTCTTCGACAATTTAGACAGCGGAAACTGGGAAGCGGATTTCGCTTTCACCAAGGATGTCGGACAGACTTTCCTTGATATCTACCCTGAAATCATCCGGCGCTCGATGGATAAAAAATGGACGCTGGAGCAAAGAGAAGCTCAATTAATCAAACGGGGCCGCTACGTGGAATTTAACCTGCTTTATGACCGGGGGACCGCTTTCGGCCTGAAAACAGGCGGCAATACCGAGGCTATCCTGATGTCCCTGCCCCCCGAGGTGAAATGGCCGTGAACAGTCAGGGATTTTTCTTGACTGTTCATATGGAAATATTTTATAAGATATATGCTATAAAAATAGCATAAAAAGAGGTAAATAATACCAATGCTTACAGTGATCAGCCGTAAACTTACGGCCTTTGAAGGGACTGGAAAATTAGTCCCTGTACCGGTGCCACATGAGCAGCGCAGCCATAGAATAGTGGCCCTGGAAAAAGAGAGTGCGCTGGAAATCCCGGCCTTGCACTCTACAAAGCTGACAGATGGTCCAGGCGTCTATGAAATCAGTATTTACCGCTCGAATGAAGCCGGGGGAACATTGGTAAAATTATTTGCAGCGACCTGTGATGCAAAGGACGGGGCTCTTCTTTGTCTCGACTACAATCAAGCGTCCCTGCTGCCGGGGTGTCAGTCTGCTTTTGCGTTCGTACATCGTAGCCATTTTTATACCCTTTAACGGGTCTTAGCTACTTCAGCCCCTAAATCTATATATTGATGGCGTACTTCAGACGGCAGCCTCGGCCCCTGACACAAGCGAAAATACAAACAACTTTGGCAACAATCCTTTTTATATCCTGAGTCGCGGGGGAACACTTGAATACACGGTTGGCAGCGTCGATGATTTCAGGATCTACAATTACGCTCTCACGGCGGCAGAAGCCAGCGCCCTGTATAACTCCACCAGCCCCGGCGCCTGCCCGTCGCTCGGCGGTTGCTCCTCGGTCAGCCAGGTGGAATATGACAGCTCCGGCGTCGCCCTGAAATGGTGCAACGGAACGAACTGGCTGCCGGTGATTAAGTAATCACCCGCCCGATTTCAGGAAAAACACCATCGCCTCTTCGAACTGCAACGCCCAGTGCATAAAGATCGCCGACAGCACCAGCATCATCGTCAGAAGAGACAATATAATCTGCAGCGGCAACGCGATCATGAACACCTGGATCTGCGGCATCAGGCGCGAGAGAACCCCCATCCCCACATAAACCAGCATCGTCAGGACAATAAACGGCGCGCCGATCTTCACGCCGATGGCGAAGCTGGAGGATACCGTCCGCGCCAGCAATTCCGCCATGCTGCCGGTGTCGGGGATTGCGCCAACGGGAAACAATTCATAACTCTCGATCAATCCTGCAATCAGCAAATGGTGCAAATCCACCGCGAAAAGAACCAGAACGCCCGTGACCGATAAAAACGCGCCGATCAGCGATCCCTGCGCGGCCAGCGACGGGTTAAACACCTGCGCGTTGCCGAGGCCCGACGACGTTGAAATCACCATCCCGGCGGTGTCCAGCGCTGTCATGAAAATCCGCGCCACCGTGCCGAAAAACAGCCCGATAATAAATTCCATGACAATCAGCGAGAACAGCATGAACGTCCCGGGCATGGGATTGGGCATATATTTCAGCGTCAGGGGAAACATCACGAAGCTAATCGAAAGGGCGATCAGCAGGCGCAGCCGTTCGGGAATAAAGGAATCGCCGAGGCCCGGCATAATCATGATTGCCGTGCCCATGCGCACGAAGGTCAGGATAAAAGCAAGGACGCCGGCGGCAAGAAATTCCTCGATCAGACCCTGGAACGCCGGCATGGGAACCTATCCCCCGATCATACGATCGGCAAGCGAATGCATGAAATCGGTGAGCACTGTCATCATCCATGGCAGGAAGGCAAACATCGCAAGGAAAATTGCGAGAATCTTGGGAACGAACACCAGCGTGATTTCCTGGATCTGCGTTAGCGCCTGAACCAGCGCAATCGATACACCAACAACAAGACCGATCAACAGCGTCGGCGCCCCGATCTTGATAGAGATCAGCAGAGCCTCGCGCGCGGTATCGAGAATTTCCGTTTCAGTCATAAAGGGAAGAATAAAGGAAAAAATCAGCCGAAGCTAGATGGGCATTCTCATGATTTCCTGGTAGGCGCCGATCAGGCGATCACGCACGGCAACCACGGTCTGCAGCGTCAATTCGGCAGATGTAACGGCCTGTACGACGTCGGTCAGGTCGGCCTCGCCGGTGACAG
>Ga0247727_10006013_pt1 | contig 24093 bp, 16 predicted proteins | sample WisWelCaveWW1625_FD_202498 | JGI IMG/M metagenome (GOLD analysis project Ga0247727, IMG submission 202498) | Biofilm microbial communities from Wishing Well Cave, Virginia, United States - WW16-25 | ecosystem: Environmental > Aquatic > Deep subsurface > Groundwater > Cave microbial mat | place... | reverse complement strand
TGGCGGCTTTGATTGTTTTGCCGTTGCTGGGTTTTGCGGCCTTCTCGCCAGCCACTCGCGCGCGCTTGCACTTAATGCGCGGCAATTACGCGGACGCGGCGCAAATTTACGAAAAATGGCTCGGCCGCCATCCGGACAAAGTGAAGCACTATGCGGCGTTGGCCAATATCTATTTATTGTTGGGCCGCCACGATGACAATGCGCTCAAAGCTTACAAAATGGTTTTGCAACTGAATCTCACGACCACTAAACGCGATGAGATGAGCACGATCGTGGCGCAAAATTATCTCACCGAGGGCCGCACGGATTCCGACGCCATTGAAGTTTTGGAAAGCGCCTTGCGCGCCGAACAGCGCCGCCAGCAACAAGGTTAATCCATTTATTTCGATGCGCCGTTGCATGAGGGCGTAACCTGGCGCGGGTGGCGTTGCCAACGTGAGGGGTTACGCCTTCGCCTTTAAGGAAAATCGGTGAACACCAACCAAAACTTCAAGATCACCCGGTTGTGGGCATTGTTTTTGTTTGTCGTCGTTTTTTTTACGCAGGCCTCGGCGCGCGGCGCCGAAGTCCGCGGCGAGCAATCCGGGCGTTGGACGATTGCCGGCAGCCCGTATATCGTCACCGGCAACATCGTCGTTCCCGCCGGCGCGGTGTTGACGATCGAGCCGGGCATCATCGTCAAATTTTCCGGCTACTATTCGCTGAAAGTACACGGCACGCTGCGCGCCCTCGGCAACCCGGCGAGCCGCATCGTCTTCACTTCCGCGGATGATAATGAGTATGACGACGGCAGTTTCGTCATCACCAACCCGGCGACGATCAACGATTGGATCGGCATCGAATTTACCGACGGCAGCAACGACGAACAAACTCGCTTCGAAAATTGCGTGATTAAATATTGCACCACGCCGCTGGTGTTCACCGGGGCGATGCCGCTCAATATTGAAAGCGTCACCATTTCGCATTGCAGCAGCAAATACGTCAACATGAACGGCAAGCGTGCGGCGTTTCAAGACGGCATCGAGCTAGATTATCAGTTGGCCAAAGGAACGATGTCGATCGCGGAAACCGCGGCTTCGAAACCAGAAGGCGTTATCTCCTCGCCGCCGAGCGCAGAGCCGGAAAAAATTTCGCAGCTCAACGGCAACACGCCGGCGCCCTCAACTGGCGCGAGCACGGCCGATTTGCGCGGCGTGATCACCGACAAAGAAACAAGCGAAAGTCTGCCCGGCGCGAATATCGAAATCGCTTCGCTGGACGGCCAAATCAACACCGGTCTCACCTCGGATGCGAACGGCGAATTTGCCCTGCCCAAATTGACGCCCGGCGTTTACACGGTCACCGTTTCTTACATCGGCTACGCGCGCGAAGTGGCTGAAGATATTTTATTGGCGGCCGGCGAAACGAAAGTGGTAGAAATCGGCTTGCCGCATATCGGCATCGAATTCAATCCGGTCACCATCACCGCCTCGCGGCGTCCGGAAAAAGTTTTTGCGGCGCCGGCGGCGATTTCCGTGATCGAGGCGGCGCAAATTCAGACGCGCTCGAATTTGACGATGGCCGATCATTTGCGCGCGCAGCCGTCGGTCGATTTCGCCAGCACTGGCATCAATCAATCGCTCGTCGTGGTGCGCGGTTTCAGTAATGTTTTCTCCGGCGCGCTGCTCTCGCTCACCGACAATCGCATCGCGCGCTTGCCGGCGCTGCGCTTCAATGCGTACAATTTGATTCCGGCGACGAACGACGACATCGAGCGCATCGAGATCGTTTGCGGCCCCGGCTCGGCGTTGTACGGCCCGAACAGCGCCGACGGCGTCATGCACATCATCACCAAATCGCCGTTCGGTTCGGAGGGGATGACGCTGAGCCTCGGCGGCGGCGAGCGCGTCGAGCTGTTCGGCTCGCTGCGGCATGCGCAGAGTTTTAGGAATCGTCTCGGCGTCAAAATTTCCGGCCAATATTACCAAGGCCTCGATTGGGAATATTATGACGCCGCGGAACCCGATTCATTCGGCGCCGGCGCGCAGAAAGCTCGCGCTCCCGGCCGCGATTTCAGAGTCGAGAAAATTAGCGGCGAAGCGCGCGTTGATTTTCGCTTGACTAAAGAAATCACGGCGATTTTAAATACCGGCTACAGCCGCGTCAGCAACATCGAGTTAACCGGCCTCGGCGCGGTGCAGGCAAAAGATTACGGCTACGGTTATGTGCAAGGGCGCTTACTGTATAAAAATCTTTTTGCGCAAGGTTTTGTCAACGGCATCGAGGCAGGCTATTCCTATTTATTGCGCACCGGATTGAAGGTGGTCGATAAATCACGCATGTATGTCGGACAAATCCAGCACGGTTTGGCGCTCGATAACCGCCAGCGTTTCACGTATGGCGTCGATATTTTGCAAACGCGGCCCGACAGCCGCGGCACGATTTATGGCCGCAACGAATTTATTGACCAGGTCGATGAAGTTGGCGCGTTTTTGCAATCCGAAACGACGATTTCGCCGAAGCTCAAATTGATTGCGGCGTTGCGCGGCGACGATCATAATCGTCTCAAAGAGATCGTTATTTCTCCGCGCGCGGCGTTGGTTTATGAGCTGGGCCTCGATCACAATTTACGCGCGACGTATAACCGAGCGTTTAGCACGCCGACAACGAATAATTTGTTTCTCGATTTGATTGCGGCGACGATTCCGAGCCCGCTGCCGCAGCCGTTTCCGCGCACGCTGATCGCGGTGCGCGCGGCCGGCGTGCCCTCGCAAACTGGTTTCACCTTTCGGCGCGGCAATGACGGCCGTCCATTGATGATGTCACAGTTGGCGCCGCGAGCGGGCTTTATTCCGGCGACGGTGAATACGATCTGGCCGGCATTGCGGCAAATTTTGATCGGCGGCTCGCCGGCAAATTTGCAGGCGCTGTTGAATGCGACATTACCGGCGCAGCTCAACACAGCGGTGCTGGGAGATTTGCGCAAGCTCAATCCGACCACGAAAGAATTTGAGCTGGTGAAAGACGTCATCGACGTCGCGCCGATCAAGCCGACGATCACGAACACGTTTGAAGCGGGGTACAAAGGTTTGCTGCGCGAGAATCTGTTTGTGGCGATCAATGTTTATCGCACGCAAGTGGAAGATTTCGGCGGTCCGCTCATCGTCGAGACGCCGAATGTGTTCGCCAATCCGCAGCAGCTCGCGGCCGCGCTGCAGCCAACGATTAACGCGTTGATGGCGCGAGGTGTGCCGGCGGCGCAAGCGGCCGCCATCGTGGCCGGCTTGATCACCACGGCCGCCAAACTGCCGCTCGGCGTTATTTCACCGAATGAAGTCGCCAATGATACGGAAGTGATTTTGACCTATCGCAACTTTGGCAAGATCACGCTGCATGGCGCCGATCTGAGTTTTAATTACCGCCTGAATCAAAACTGGAAACTCAACGGCAACTATGCTTATGTCAGCAAGAATTTGTTTCCGAAAAACGCCGGCCAGCCGCAAGACATCGCGCTGAACGCGCCGAAAAACAAGCTCGGTTTCGGAGGGCAATACCATAATCTCACAAAAGGATTCGACGTGCAAGCGCGCCTGCGCTACGTCGAGGGCTTTCCGGTCAACTCCGGCGTTTATATCGGCGCGGTGCCGTCGTATACCGTCGTCGATGTGGATTTTGGTTATGAGTTGGGCCGCAAGACCAAATTTTTGCTGGCGGCGCAAAATTTATTCAACCGCCGCTATTATGAGTTCGTCGGCGGCGCCACGATCGGCCGGCTTTTGATCGCGCGTGTCGTGCAAACGTTCTAAGTAACACGAGGTGTAATATGAAGCGCGGTGTGAGTTTGTTCGGATTACTTGTTTTTAATTTTGTTTTCCAGCCTGGCGTCAACGCCGCCGCGGCTCCGCCGCAAAATTCGCGCGCGCTGCAGTGGCATGAAATCGGGCGCCAAGAGAAAGACCTTGACAAAAAGATCGAGGCCTTCAACAAAGCGCTGGGCGCCGATCCACGATTTGTCGAAGCGCTGTACGATTTGGGGTTGGCTTATAAAGAAAAACAAGACTACGGCCGCGCCGAACAGAGCTTCGCTAAAGCTTTCACCACAAAACCTGGCAAGCTCAAAACCGATTTCAAAGTGGCGATTTTGTATGAGCTGGCCAACACCTATAATCGGCAAGGCAAGACGAAAAAATACGAAGAAACGTTGCGCCAAACCAAAGGCCTGGCAAGCGACACGCCGCGCGGCGCGACGATTTCGTTTGAGTTGGGGCGCTTGCTTTATCAACAAAACCGGTATGCCGAAGCCCTGGCCGAGCTGCAAGAAGGCCAGCGCCTTTATCCCGCCAAGCGCGATTATTTCGGCAATTTGATCAAACTGATTCAAACCGGCGTCGAGACCGAGCAGCTCTATGCCGCGGCGGCGCGCGCCAGATCGCGCGGCAATTTGGCAGAAGCCAAAGCGATTTTGCTGCAAGTGCAAGCGCAAAATTCCGCTGATAAAAAAGTGGAGGCGCAGATCGCGGCAATCGCGGCGCAAATCGAAACCGCCTCCGGCGCGCGCGCGCTCACGGAGATTTATGAACAAGCGCAAAAATATGAATCCGCCGGAAAAGTAGAATTGGCGATCACGAGTTACGAAAACTTAACCCAAAAGGTCGCCAATTATAAAGACGCCGCCGCACGGCTGCAAAATTTGCAGCAACAGCTTGCACAAAAGAAATTGCAAGAGGAACTGGACGACGAATATGTGAACGGCCTGGAGGCGCTGCGCGTGCAAGAGTGGACGCGCGCCGTCGTGATTTTTGAAAAGATCGTCGACCGCGGCCTCGATTTCCGCGACGCCCGCCAGCGGCTTGCCGAGGCGCAAACCGAATTGGCTCGCGAGAACACCGACACGATGATCGCGCGTTATTATGCCGACGGCGTCACCGCCATGAATCGCCATGACCTCGCCGCGGCCTTAGCCGCTTTTGCAAAAGTGCGCGAGCTTGATCCCAATTATCGCGATGCGGCAACCCGTCGCCGGGAAGCCGAAAGCCAATTACTCCGCAAGCCGAGTCCCGTCGCCGTAGTTGCCGCCGCGCCGCCGGTTAATTTGGATTCTTTATATAACCGCGCGCTGGCAGCGATGGAGCAAAAAGATTGGCTGCCAGCCGTGGTGGCGTTAGAGAAACTGCAAGTCTTAAAACCGAATTATCGCGACGTGGTCGATCGTCTCGCCGAAGCCCGGGCCCGGTTCAATACGCCGCCAAGGGTTGCTTCTGCGGCGCCGCCGAAAAACTCCGGCGCTTCTTCTTATCTCGGCGGCGCCATAGCCGCCTTGATTATTTTGCCGGCGCTCGGCATCGTCGCCTTTTCGCCGACGATGCGGGCGAAACTTTATTTATTGCGAAGCAATTATGACGCGGCCGCAAAAATTTATGAGCGTTTGTTGGCGCTCCAGCCGGGCCGGCTGAAACTCTATGCGCCGTTGGCCTATCTGTACCTGCGCCTGGGGCGGCGCGATCAAGACGCGATGAAAATTTACAAAATGACGCTGCAATTGAATCTCGCCACACCGCATCGGGACGAGCTGAACGCGCTGGTGGCGCAGAATTATTTGACCGAGGGCCGCACGGATTCGGAGGCCATCGCCGTTTTTGAAAAAGTGGTGCGGGCGGAGAAAAACAAAGGGGAGAAAATTTACGCAAGGCCGCGCCGATGACGCTATTATTTTACATTAACTTTGCCTAGATAAAAGCAAAACCCCGACGGCGTCCGTAGGATTTTTCTTTAGTTGCGGAAACCCATGAGGTGGTGTTGTAGCCGTAAAATACAAAAATCGGGGGATATAATCAACTTTGAGACGCTAACATGTTTATCAGCGGGAGGTCTATCATGAAAGGCATCCGGCGAATTTTAGGATTGGTTCTACTCGGCGCGCTGCTGGCCACGAATGTGGCTCCGGCGCAGTCACAGAATGCGCAAGCCGTGGATTGGTTGAATCTCGGCCTCGCCGAAAAAGAGCCGCAAAAGAAAATTTCGGCGTATCAAAAAGCGCTTGCCGCCGATTCCCTCTTTGTCGAAGCGATGTACAATCTCGGCTTAGCTTATCGCAGCCAGCAGGATTATCGCAGCGCCGTGCGCTGGTTCAATAAAGCCTCTGCGGTGAAGCGCAGCAGCCTCACGCCGGAATTGAAAACACAAATTCTGTATGAGCTGGGCCGCATGCATAAAACGCTCGGCAATTTACCGGCAAGCGCCGAGGCGTTCAAAAATGCCAACGCTTCTACCAGCGACCGGAAAATGCGCATTAAAATTTTGTTTGAATACGGCCGCGTCCAGTACGATCAAGGCAACCTCGAAGAAGCGCTGGCGGCATTGCGCGGCGGCGAAAAACTGGATCGCGAAAGCGCGGCAAATTTTCAGGCGTTCATCAAAATCATCGAGACCAAGCAAGAAACGGCGCAGCTCTATGAGGCCGCGGAAAAAGCGTTGGCTGGCGGCAAGCTGATCGAAGCGCGCTATTATTTGGAGCAGGTGCAGAAGAAAAATCCGGAAGCCCCCAATCTCGCCGCCAGATTCGCGCGGCTCGATTCGTTGTCGGCCGATGAGGTGGATCAGAAAGCGTTGGCCGGGTTGTATACGCAAGCACAAAACGACGCCGCCGCGGGTAATCTCGAGGCCGCGGCGCTCGCGTATGAAAGCTTGCTGCAGCGCGCGGAAAATTACAAAGACGCCCGCAGTAAGTTAGAGGAGGCGCGGCAGCAATTGGCGCAAAAACAAACGCAAGTCCAGCTCGAAGAAAATTATACCGCGGGCCTTGCCGCCGGCCGCGAAGGCAATTGGACGTTGGCGATTCTCGCCTTTGAAAAAGTAGTGACTGTCGACGCGAATTTCCGCGATGCGCGCCGGCGCCTTGACGAAGCGCAACGCGCGCTGGATAATGAAAGCACGGAAACGATTATGGCGCGTTATTATGCCGAAGGCGTCGCGGCGTTGAATCGCAACGACCTCGGCAATGCGCTGGCCGCGTTGGAAAAAGTCCGGCGGCTCAACGCGGGCTATCGCAACGTCGCCGGCTTGTTAGAGGAAGTCGACCAACGTTTGCGGCAAAAACCCAAATCCAGCGCGGCCACCGCCGCGGCCACAGCGCAATTAGAAGATTTGTATCAGGAAGCGCTGGCGGCGCGCGAGAAAAACGATTGGCTGCCGGCGATGATCGCTTTGGAGAAGGTGCAACTGCTGCAGCCGCATTATCGCGACGCCGCGATTCTTCTCGGCGAAGCGCGGGCAAATTTGCATCATGCCCAACCTAGCGTGACACCCAGCGAAAGCGACAGCGCTTCGCCATTTCTTTGGGGCGGCGCCTTCGTGGCTATCCTGGCTCTGCCGTTGGGTCTGGTGGCGTTTTCACCCTCGGCGCGCGCGCGCCTTCATTTATTGCGCGGCAACCTGGCCGGCGCGGCGCAGCTTTACGAACAAATTTTAAAACGCCATCCCAACCGCGTCAAATTTTATCCGCAGTTGGCGAATATTTATTTGCTCATGGGCCGCAACGACGAGCAGGCCTTGAGAATCTATAAAGCGGTCTTAAATTTGAATCTCGCCGCGCAAAAGCGCGAGGAAATCAATGCGATCGTGGCGCAAAACTACCTCGCCGAGGGCCGGGTGGATTCGGACGCCATCAACGTTTTTGAAAATGCGTTGAAATCCGAGCGCCACCGACAGAATTTCTGAAGTTCGAGGACGGCAATTTTTGAGCTTCGATGAGAAAATGAAGTTTCCGCAAATCCAAGCTTAAGGTGTTATATTTTGTTGAAAACTACGCAGCAAGGATATACACCGGTTTTTCAGTCAAAATGCCTGCCCTGGCACCCGCCCCGCATGGCGGGGTGCCGCGGGCCAGGGATTTAACCTGGATTATTCATAAAGCATAAACCACGAAGGCACAAAGACACGATGAACAAAGGCTTATCAAGCTTTGAAGAAAATAACTGAGTTTTCGTAGCCACCCTGACAATCGTTCTCTAAAACCAAAACTTTGTGTCTTCGTATCTTGGTGGTTATGAATAATTCAGGTTAAGGCAAAATCATTATTTTTTTTCAAATTTCGCAGGTTGCTGAAAAAGCGGACCATCGCGCTTGTGATAACCGTTCTTTCAACAACCTGCCGGCGGGGTGCAAGTATGATTGAATCGTGGTAGAAGAACGAATTGCTTTTTCGGCGATTTGGAGAAAAAACGATGAAACAGATCACCTCGTCCTGCCGACTCTACCAGCCATCGGTCAAGCTTTAAGATTTCTCATCCGGAATGGCTTTTCGAAAAGGAGTGCCGACGCACATGAATAAATACCGGCAATTTTCAACCCGCAGTTTCCTAAGCATCCTTCTGGCCTTACCGATCAGCTTGCAAGCTCAACGCCTTTCAGACGTCAAAGTCGGATATTCCAGGATAACGATCAAGGAAGCCACGCTCGAAAAAATCGGCAGTTTAAAGGTGGATTTTTACCGGCACAATTTTGACGTGGAACTGGGCGTGGGGCAGGCCTTTCTTGGATTGACCTATCAATATGCCACCAAAAAGGCAAACACGAAAAAATTTGGAAATACTTTCGGAAAAACCGAAGACGGGCTGATGATGGCCGCGGGGTATAATTACATTTTTTCAAAAAATTTTCGTCTCGACACGCATGGCCGATTAAGAATATGGGGAGACACGGAGCCGGCGCAGGCGCTCTATGCAACGGAAACCGACATTCGTTCGAGGCTGGTCATGTTCGACCCGGACGGCGCCAGGGCGTTTTTTAATGAAGCCGTCTTTCCCTCCACTTACGTCGGTGTAACCGTGAATAAATTTGGACGCGTGCAGGGGCTTGCCGGCGCCGGTATCTGGTGGAATAGGATCGGCCTCTATCTTGCCGGGTTCCATGCTTTTAACGGCGTTAATGAAGCCTTGAATCCTGGCAAAGATGTCGACAAGATATTTGCCAACCTGAAGAATAGCGGCGTTAGTCTCGCTCTGACTTATGAAGTTCATAATTTCATGATTGGGGTGCGACAAAATTACGCGCTTAAAAATGGAGGACATGATCTCACGTTGAGCTTGCAATACCAAAACTTTTTTCAAAGGCGGAGGATGAGATCATGAGCAAATTTAAAGCCTTCGCCTTGCCGCTCTTTATGCTCACGCTTTTTTGGGCGGCCGGCGCCTCAGCGCAGTGGCTCGGCATCAAGCCGGCGCTCCAAAACGAGGTGCGAATCGTGACGGAAACCAAAACCCGCTTGGTTTTATGCCAGCCGTCAATGGGAGATTCACTGGTGATTACTTCGGCGCGCGAATACGATGCGGATATTTACGGCGCTTTCGAGGTGAAACGCGGCGGCAATCCATACCGGGTTTGGGTTGCAACGGCAAAGTTTTTAAATAGCCCGCGCTTCGCGGCGGCCGGCAAAAAATATTTTCGCGAATCCCTTTTAAGCTCTCTTCGCCAGGATGAGCCGATGGCGGTAGCGGGAAAGACCAGCGCCGATTCCGGCGAAATGCAAGTTGAAACGGCCGGAACAAAAGAAATGACTATTGAAAATGTGCAAGCCGCGCTGGCGGCCTCAGATTCGTTGCCGCCTCCCGAAGAAAAGGACGCGCCACAGATTTCACTCGATCAACCGGCTTTGCCAGAGACGGAAAAAATCTTGGCAGCGGCTTCCGGGGGTGGCGCGGCCGGGCAAACGCCGGTTGAGAAAAAAGCCTGGCTGCGGCATGGAAAAAATGCCGGCAAGACGCCTCCAAACCGGCCTCGCGCCGAAGCCGCCAGGGCCGCGTTATCATACACGCTTTTGGATTCGCTCTATTTCGCGGCGCTGGCGAACCTGGAAAACGCCGATTGGCGACAGGCCGCGTTCAATCTTGAAAAAATCAATTTGTTGCAGCCGAACTACCGGGAGGTTATAGATCTGCTCGCCCGGGCGCGCGTCAATCTGGCGGCGGCAGAAAAACCCCGGGGCGAAACCGAACCACGGAAAAGCGGCGGCGCGTATATTTTTGTCGGCGGCGCGACCGCGGCGATCGGCGCCTTTATCGCATTAATCGTGCTGCCTTTTATCGGCGTTATTCTGATTTCATCGACCGCCCGCGTGCAGTATCATATTTTTCGTGGCCAATATGCCAAGGCGGCGCAAATTTACGAAAAGCTGTTGGTGCGCCGGCCGGGCAAAAAAAAGTTTTTCCCGGCCCTCGCCAATCTTTACCTGCGCCTGGGGCGCCGGGATGAAGCGGCTTTGAAAGTTTATGAAATGGCGCTCCAGTTGAATCTCGCCGATCACCATCGCGAGGAAATTAATTCGATTGTCTCAAATTACTACCTGACCAAAGGTCGGACGGATGCAGGCGTTATTGCAGTGTTGGAAGACGCACTTAAAGCCGAACGGCTGAAGCAGAAAAAAAGAAAATCTTAAGGGTGATGTCATATGCCTGTTGAACAAACTACCTCCTCCAACCGGATGCTGCAGCTTTTGTATACGCTGGGCCGCGCGTATTTACAAAAAGAGCAGTACGCCGAAGCGTTTGACAAGTTCAAACAACTTTTGTTGACCGACGCCGACAACTCCGAGCTGCTGCTCGATACGGCGATTGCGGCTTTAGGCCTGAACGAGGTTTCGGCTTCGACGCTGTCGTTGTATGAAAAAGCGGTGGCGCATAATCCCAATTCGCCGGCGCTGAAATTCGGCCTGGCGGCGCTGTTCATGCAGCAAAACCTCACGACGCCGTTTGCGATAGAATTGTGTGAAAACGTCGTGCAAATGGCCCCGGCCAACGAACCGCAAATCCGCCTTTTTTTGAAAAAACATTACGCCGCGACCGGCCAGCATGACAAAGCGAAAGCTGAAGAGCTGCGCGCCATTTTCCACGGCAGTGACGGCAAAGCCATTCGCGCCTATTTGGAAAAACTTTGGTGGGACGGCGATTTTGCCGAAGCTTTTTCGGCGCTCCAGGCGGCGCCCAAAGTCAATGGCAACCTGGGACATCTCACCAAAGCTTTGGCGATCACGCATGCTTATGAAGCCCTCGCGGCCAAAAAACCGATTGTAAATTTTGATACGATCAAAACGATGCTTGCTGCCGTGCCGAGCCTCGCGCCGGCCGAGTCCTTGATCGATCTGCGCGATTACTTGATCTTGCGTTTGAGTCTTTCCGTCGTCGAGACGAAAACGAGGTCGAAAAAAGTCGAAGTTGAAGAACATCAGTTTATTCTCGGGGAAGCCTCGCTCAAAGAAGCGGCCGCGGGCAAAAGCAACGAGGAAACTTTCGCCGTCACGCCGTTCAATTTGCAAGAAGAAATTTTGACGCCGTTGAATAAGCCGGCGGAGTGGCAGGCCGAACCGGAGCAAGCCGAGGCCTCCTGGCGGGGATTTTTGTTCGCGCAGATTTTGAAATATGACGGCAGCCTCGCCCCGGAGCGTTTGCGCCATTTGTTGGGCGCCCATCTCGCGCAATTGCCGGACACCATGCTGCGTTTATCCGGCGCCGGTTATTTGAGCGTCGCCAGCGATCCGGTTTTGCAAATTCGCGCGATGATCGATTTCATGCAAAGCCTGGAAGATTACAACGCCGCGGTGCCGGAGGCCGAGCGGGTGATGCTGGTCGGCGGCATACAAGCCCTGCGCAAGGCGCACAAAGGACAAGCCCGCGAAACGCTCGCCGCGTTGACCGAAGCGGCGCATCTGCTGCGTCTCGCGGAACAATATGTGACCGCCGAATCCGGCGTCGGCACTTTGTTATTGCGTTCCGACGATGATGAACTCGGCAAGCAGCCCGGCACCGGTTTTACGTTAATGCCGATGGGGCCAGTCACGCTGTTTCCCGGCCAGCCCGCAAGCTGCGCCGAAGTCGTTTGGCGCAATCCGCTGTCGCAGCTCAAGCCCGGGCAAGTTTATGCGTTCGGCCGCTTTGAAGTGCGCCAGCGGCTGCTCAAACACAACAGCTATGGAACTTATCTCGCGCATGATCTGCAATTGGATCGGCCGCTGGTGATGAAAGTCATGCTGCCGGCCGACGCCGCGGCGTTTCTGCAAAACGAAGAAAAACGCCATCAGCTTTATGCGCGCCTCCGCGCCGTCGCGCGCATCAGCCATCCGCACTTGGCCTTTGTGCACGATATGGGCGAGCACGAAGGCATGCTGTTCATCGGCCGTGAATATATCGACGGCAAAAATCTTTCCGAGCTGAATTTCCGCGACGAGCAGCGCGACGGCGAGATTCTCGCGATGCTGCAGAAGATCGTGCGCGCGTTGCTTTATGCGAACAGCAAAGGCGTGGCGCATCTGAATTTGAAGCCGGGCAACATTTGGTTCAGCGACGCGCAAGAATTGAAGATCACCGATTTTCGCATTCCCGCCTTCATCGATGACGGGACGAATTCTAGTGTGCTCTTTCCGGCGCACTGGCGTTATCTCGCGCCGGAAATCCTGTTTGGTGAAAGCGGCGGCACGCGCAGCGATATTTATTCGCTCGGCATTATCGCGTATGAGCTCATCGCCGGCCAGCATCCGTATAATACCGTCGGCAACATCCAGTCACCAAAAGATGTTTTTAAAGCCCGCATTACACCGCTCTCCGAACAAGCGCGCCCGCATCATCGCGCCTGGGATGATTTTGTGGTGCGCGCGATTCATCGCGATGCCGACAAACGCTTCGCCGATCTCACAGCCGTCGACCAAGAGCTTCGCGCCATACAAATGGAAATGCTGAAACGCGCGTTGAATTCGGGCCGATGACGCCACCGCGGTGGTAACCCAGACGGCTCGTCTGGCGCGTAAAAAAATTAGCCCCGGCCTCACATCTTGGAGAGGCCGGGGCTTTTTTATCTATTGAGAAAACGGCTACCGCTCTATTATTTTGTCAGCAGTATACCAACACGGGCATCATTTATCATCAAAAAAAACGAGCGGGAACGTGTGGGAATCGAACCCACCTCTCCGCGCGAAGCGAGGAGACAACGGTTTTGAAGACCGCGGAGGCCACCAGGCGCCCATCCATTCCCGGAACAAAAATTTTACTCAACGCAAAAGCTTTTTAAATTGTAAATTTTCAATTTAAAATTTAAAACCGGAATCGCCATGCACGCCGTTTGGCAGACGAGGCTTTCGGTCCTACTGATTCTGCGATTTCTCGCGCGGGGTTTCGGAAATCACCGGCGGCGTGGTTGGGCTTAAAAATGCTTTGATCACGTCGGCAAAATGCTGCGACTCTTCCATCCACGGAAAGTGGCCGCTGCGTTCAAATAATTCGAATTTGGAATTTCGCATCGCAAAGTGCAGGCGCCGCGCCGATGATCGAATGAAATGCGGATCGTACAAACCATAAAGCAACAGCACCGGCGCGTTAATCTTTGACTCCTGCCCATGCAAATCATAATGCGGTAAATCACTCTCCACAAACTGATTAAAGTTATCGCTGGAGAGTTTCGCTTCACTTAACGATTTCTCAAAAAGTGCGCGCAGCGCAGCGCCGTACGTATTGAAATAGAGCCTCGCCGTGGCGCGCAAATTCTCGCGGAGCGCTTCGACGGTGCGGGCTTCGTATTCGTTTTTATAGGCCGTCACCGCGGTTTCCCAGCCGGCGTCCTTGCGGCGCGGGTGGCGCTGCAGATTTTCGTTGATGGCGCGAGTATCTTCTTCCAGGCTGCGCAACAAAATGCAATCGACCAAAATCAATTGCGCCAGTCGGGTGGGAAATTTCAGCGCATATTTCATCGCGATGAAACCGCCGTGCGCATGTCCCAACAGCACGATCTTGCTCAAGCCGAGACGTTGCCGCAACGCCTCGAGATCATCCGCCATCAAATCACTTGAAAGCTGTGTGCGATCGGCGATGGGCGCGGTGTCGCCCGTGCCGCGCGGATCGATATAGACCAGCGTGTATTGCGATTCTAAAAACTTGAGGGTATTCTGATAAAGCCGTGAATCCCATCCCCAACCGACGCCTTGCACGAGAATGGTCGGGCCGCTGCCGGCAACCGTGTAGGAAATTTCAACATTGTTGAGTTTCGCTTTAAACGCGCCGTTTTGTAATCCTGCCGGCCGTGGCGCTGCTATGATCGCGCTGGTAAAAGAGCTTTTGGGTTCATGCGCCAAAGCCGAACAAGCCAACGCCAAAAGGAAAATGCTGCTCAACCAACTCGCCTGTTTCATGATGCCTCCTTGCAACCTTGAAAAAATGAATAAAAATTAACTTTCCCTCGCTCGTCATCTTTTCAATGATACCTACAATGAGGAGGCAATGCAGATAAACGGCTGTTATTGTTGTTCAGGGATTTTCACTTTCGTGTTCGGCTCGGCATACTCGACCAACGCATGCGCTTGCGAAACTCGCAAAACCTGCGCGGTGGAAACGCGGCCAGAGGTGCGAAACACGCGCACGCCGATCTCGCGAATTTCACGCACTTGCTCCAAGCCCCATTTTGCGGCCAACGCGCGCACGGAGTCTTCCGGCACGCCCGGCTTGAATTTGATGAGCACTTCGGCGGGCGCCGCCGAAGTCAAGGCCGAAGTTTTTTGCACGGGTTCTTGGTGACAAGCATTGAGCACGAAAAAGATGCCAATGCTGACGATGAATTGGGCGATGCTTAACATTTGGGGTTGAACGAAATACCGCTTTGCCATAAGCTAAATTAGTAAAAATTCTTGCCGGAACGATGACCATTTCGGCCATTCGCTTTGGCTTTGCGCGCCAGGAGCAGTTTCTGCACCTCGGTTAAGGACTCGGCCTTCACGCTTTTGCGCACGATCACCTTGAGTTGGCTGGATTTTTGGATCGCCTGCACCGCGCGAACGGTCCGATCAGGAACATGGCCAAACTGATCGTTCAGCAGATCGACGAGCATTTTCTGTAAGCCTAGAATTTCGCCTTTCTGCAAACCCTTTTGCAAACCCTTTTGCAAACCCTTTTGCAAACCTTCCTGTAAACCCTCCTGTCGCGCTTCTCGCTTTTTGGCCCTCATCACCTCTCCATAGTACGGCAGCTTTTCCCACTCAACATTCGTCATCATATCGGTCTCCTTTAAAATGGTTTGAATGGCTCGCAGGCCAAAATGCCGTCTGGCAATTGGAACAACAAAACTGATCAATTCATTGCGGCGTTGCGAGTTGCTTTCGAGATTGATCAGATCGCGGACTTTCCGCAAGTGCGCTACATTCGGCTTTGGTTCAATTTCCAGCAGCAAAGGCGCGAGGACACGGTACTTTTTGTTTCCGGATAAAATCGCGTCCCGCAGTTCCTCCAGATGAATGACTGGAAAAGTGAACTCATTGGTGGTCTTGTTAAAAAGATCGGCGCGATACGTGCCGACGTTCCCAACCAGACGAGACGGCTTGATGAGCAAGAGAAATGACGACACCGGCATGTTGTATTTCGCCGTCAGTGCGCCGCTGTACACAAATACGCGCTCCGCAATTTTTCGCCGGTAACGCAGTTGGAACTCGAAATGCACGACCCGTTTGCCCTCGGTAGTCTCCAGCATCATAGCCCGGTCGGTTAAACGGGTCTTGATCGTGAGTTCCTTGTCCAACTTCGTAGAGATGACACGAAACTTCCCATGCGGCAGGAGCATATAGACAAATGGATCCGGATAAAGCTCGCTCATCTCCTTGAGCACCTGATCGAGAGTTGACCGTGCCATCTTAACCTCCATCTTGTTTTAAGATAATCAGCTTTGCGCTCAAAGTCAAGTGGCGCCTCATTTATGAGGTGGTAAAGCGCGCCAACGCACGAAGATTAATGGCGTCCACCTCATAAATGAGGCGATACAAACATTACTCACGCCGGCAAATCCCATCCCGCCCGATATTCGCGGGTTAAAAATTGATTCGCTTCCGGCATATTCGTAAACACCATTTTCGCGCCGTCATATTTCAGCGCCGTGTTTTTGTGCGCCAGCCGAATCGCAATATTTCCCAGCAACATCATCTCGGTCAACTTCGCGGCGTAATCAAAATTCGACATCGGCGGCGTGCCGTTCTTGATGCCGGCAATCCATTCTTCCGCAGCGCCCGGCGAGCGCGGCATGGTCTTCGGCGGCAATTTGTATTCTTTCATTTTCGTTTCGGGGATGAGCCGCGGGCTTTCCGCCAGCGCACCGCACATCAGCTTGCCTTTGGTCCCAACGAAAATTACGCCGCCAGATTCGTTGCCCACGCGACGGCCAGGTTCGAGTTCATCGGGGCGCAACGGCAGCAGGCCGCCGTCATACCATGTGAAATCAACCGCCGGTTTTTTGCCGCGGCCCGGAAAATGATAGTGCACTTTCGAAGCCTGCGGATACGTCTCGTCATTGAACGGCGTCGAGCTCGCCTGAATCGTGTCGGGCAGGCCGAGCTCCAACGCCCAGTACGGCTGATCGATAATATGCGCGCCCATATCACCGAGCGCGCCGGTGCCGAAATCCCACCAGCCGCGCCAGTTGAACGGCGCATACGCCGGATGATAAGGCCGGATTGACGCCGGCCCAAGCCACAACTCCCAATCCAACGTTGACGGCAGCGCCGGAAGCTCCGCTGGGCGCAGTACATTTTGCGGCCAAATCGGCCGATTCGTCCACGTATGCACTTCCGTCACCTCGCCAATCGCGCCGTCCCAGATCCATTCGTTGATAAACCGCGCTTCTTCGCTGGCGTGTCCTTGATTGCCCATTTGCGTGACGAGCTTCATCTCTTTCGCAACCTTCGCCATCCGGCGCGCTTCCTGCACAGTTTGCGTCAACGGCTTCTGCACGAACGCATGCTTGCCCATCCGCATCGCCGTCAGCGCGATGACCGCGTGTGTATGATCCGGCGTGGAAACCGTGATCGCGTCGATGCTTTTTTCTTTCTCTAACATTATCCGGAAGTCGCGATATTTCGGCGCGCGTTGAATCATGTCGTCATGCGGCAGACTATCCTTCTTCGTGTAATACAACGTCTCGGCCATGAGCGCCTCATCGACGTCGCACAGCGCGACGATATTCTCTGAGCCCACACTGGCCATGTCGCTGTAGCCTTTGCCATTCACGCCGACGCACGCGACATTGAGCTTGTCGCTCGGCGCGACATAACCCGGCCCGCCCAGCACATGGCGCGGGACAATCGTAAACGCCGCCGCGCCGAAAAGCTCGCGATTTGTATTTGTATTCAAAGATGATTGGGATTGCTCTTGCATTTGATCCTTCCTCTCAACTGAAATTGACCGATCGCTTGAAATTGACCGGTCGCTCAAATTTTTTATGAACCCAAACTCCTTCTAATCTCAGCGACCGGTCAATGAATTACGCCTCACGTTTTACGCTTTAATCTACAAACTCCATCCCGGACGATACGTTTTCGTCAAAAACTCATCCGCTTCCGGCAGGTTCGGAAAACTCATTTTCCCGGCGTCGTATTTAAGAATCGTATTTTTCGCGGCCATGCGAATCGCGACGTTGCCGAGCAGCATCGTCTCGGTCAACTTCGCGGCGTAATCGAAATTGGAGCAGGTTTGCGCGCCGTTGCCGCTTTTAATCGCCGCCACCCATTCTTCCATAATGCCCGGCGAGCGCGGCAGCATTTCGGGCGGTAATTTTAATTTAAAGGCTTTCATTTTCGTTTCGGGAATCAAGCGCGGACTTTTGCCGTAACAGCCATGCATGAGCTTGCCTTTGGTTCCGACATAAAGCACGCCGCCGTCATTGTCGCCCAGGAGCCGGCCCTCTTCAAGCTCATCAGGGCGTTTCGGCATCAAGCCGCCGTCGTACCACGTGAGATCGACCGCCGGCATTTTACCGCGCGCCGCAAAGTGATAACGCACCACCGAGGCCAGCGGAAAGGTTTCGCCGTTGAATTCAGTTGAACTCGCCTGCACCGTTTCCGGAAAGCCGAGATTCAGCGCCCAATAGGGATGATCGAAAATATGCGCGCCCATATCGCCCAACGCGCCGCAGCCGTAATCGCACCAGCCGCGCCAGCTAAACGGGGCATAAGCCGGATGATACGGTCGAAACCGCGCCGGCCCGACCCACACATCCCAATTCAACGTCGAAGGCGCCGAGGGAATTTCCACCGGATATTTAACGCCCTGCGGCCAGATCGGACGATTCGTCCAGCAATGCACTTCGCTCACGTCGCCGATCGCGCCCGCGGCAATCCATGCGTTGATCAATCGCGCTTCTTCGCTGGCGTGACCTTGATTGCCCATCTGGGTGATGAGCTTCATTTCCTTCGCGGTTTTCGCGAGCGCCCGCGCTTCATGCACGGTTTGCGTCAACGGCTTCTGCACAAACACATGCTTGCCCAGTTTCATCGCCGTCATCGCAATCACCGCATGCGTGTGATCCGGCGTGCTCACCGTGACCGCGTCGATACCCGGTTCGGTTTCCAACATCACGCGAAAATCGCGATATTTCGTGGCGCGCGCCAACATCTCAGCGTAAGCGGGATTGGCCGTATCTTCTTGCGCGCGTGCCAGCGTTCTCGCCATTTGCTCATCATCGACGTCACACAATGCCACGAGGTTTGCCGTAGCGCCAGCACTGGCAATGTCGCTGCGGCCTTTGCCGCCGACGCCGACGCAGGCAAGGTTCACCATATCGCTCGGCGCGACATAACCCGGCCCGCCCAACACGTGACGCGGGACAATCGTAAAAGCCGCCGTCGCGAATGCTGAGGTGCCAAGAAATTCCCGGCGGGTCAAAGTGCTCTTTGGGTTTTTCATTTTAAAATTCCTCCTTTGGTTTTAAACGGTAAAAAAAGGTATATGCGATAAATAATAATGACGATCAAGAAGATAAAAGTCAAGAGCAAGCTTGATGTGGCTCAACATTTATGTTGAGTCAGACACTCTCTTGACTTCTAGTCCGGCGTCGCGCATCATAAATGATGCGCCACATTGAGATAACTGAATTTCCAGTCCTGCCAATATTTCACCAATCCGGCTTTGACCGGATTATTTAAAATGTACTCAACTATTCTATAAAGCTCATCGTCATCGCGCACGTAATGATCATAACTTTCTTTCTGCCAGAATGCGCCGGTGCGGTTAAGTTCCAGATTGCAAAACCGCGACGTGCTTCCTTTTAGCAATCGCATGGTGTCTGCGAAGGGGTAGTCCTTCGTTTTCCCGGCAATATTTGTTGCGGTACTCTCGTTGTAGCCGGTCGTATCAAACAACAGATGAACGTGATTAGACATGATGCAGTAAGCAATCAGACGGTATCTTTTGCCATCCAGCTCGTGGATTTTTCCCGCAACGATTCGAGCGATACGCTCTTCTTTCAGCCATTGCGGCCCCGTCGAGGCGCGGTCAAGCCAATCATCGAGGCGGCCGAAGTGGCGTTTTTCAGCTTTGTATTTTTCCTCATCGAGTTCTTTGCCACGCAATTTTTTCTCGAGCTGCTTGATCGCGTCATCTCTTTCCTGTTGCAGTCTTTGCAATACGTCGGCTGGTACCGAATCTACCAATCGAAAAGTGATGAAGAATATTGCATCCTTTGGGTGAATGTGTGGCAGATCACGCCTGTAAAAGATCGGTTTAGTCTCGGACATATTTCCTCCGATGGTAAATGTGGCGCAACATTCATGTTGCGCTACAAAAATGAATGACGCATTTCTTGGGTGAAGATGAGGCAGGTCACGCCGAAAAAAATCGGTTTATTCTCGGACATTTTTATTCCCTTCGTTGGTCATCTGGCGCAACATAAATGTTGCGCCACTTTCCAGCACGCGCCAGTTGTGATCGAAGCGTCCAACCGCGATCACATTATCCATCGAACCCTTGAAAAGAAGATAATCTGGTAAATCCATCAGCAGGCCGGGCGGTCCATACAAAGGCCGAAAGCCGCGGCGCGTTGGAGGATTGGCAGAAGTTTCGCCAACCGTCCACCACGGCAAGCCAGAGTTGATGAGAACATAATGCATACCGATGGGAAAAATGTAAACCAAGCCATAACCCTCAGCCGCGTTGAAGTGCAACGGCAACTGCTCGCTGAATTTTGCAATGACACTGTTCGTCGCTTTCGTCCCAAACAGAATCAAATTCGAACTCTCCAGATCGCTCGGTCGCACCTCTTTGTCGGCCAACACGCGCGGGAACGCCATGACGCGGCGAAGAAAGGGCCCGCGATCCACGGACCAGTTTGCGGCATAGTCCGCTTGGCTGCGGCGAGTTTGCAATTCTTTTTCCGCAGGATTATCCGCCGTGCCGTAAACATAAATATGGCGGCTCGCAATCACCTCGCTAATCGGGCCTTCCGCGCCGGATCGTTTCGAATTAGCGGTTGCTTCGTATTTCGCCGCGCTCCATTCACCTTCAAGCTTTGAGAAGGAGAGCGCTTTCGCCGAGATCATCTTGCCGTCGATCGTCACTTCCACCGGACGTTTCGCGGTGAATTTAGGATGCCCGGCCAGATTGAGCGTGAACGCGCTCAGTTCGAAAGTTGTAATTTCGAGACGATTAATCGCGACAAACTTCGCATCGATGTTGGCCGGCGTGCCGGGCGTCAACGCATCGAGATGAATCCAATAGGCCGAGTTGTACTTGTAACGGCTGGTGACGAAACGCACGCGATCGGGATAACGATGGCGGCGAAATTTTGCAAACCACGTGAAAATGAATTCATCTTTGTACGCGTTCTCCCAACTGTTATGGCCGACGCCCGGATATTCGGTGTACGCGATTTTTGTTCCCAACGCTTCGAAACGTTTGACCCATTCACGAACCCCGGCAGGATTGACAACGGGATCGGCGTCGCCATGAAAAATATGCACCGGATAATTGAGCGCGTTCGGCGCCAGCTCATCAGTTCCATCCGGCGGGGCCGGACACACCGACGCAATTGCCGCCCCAATATCCGGACGACTCAAACCCAGCCACAACGTGCCGCCGCCGCCCATGGACAGGCCGGTGAGATACACGCGATCTTCGTCGATGGGAAAACGCCGCTTCACGTCGGCGAGCACATCATACACGTCTTTTTCCGCAATGCTTTGATAGCCCATCGTGCCGCGCGCGTACGGCGAAGCAACGATATAATCCACCTCGCGCCATGCGGGAAAATATCGCGTCGCTTCCACGTCGGTTTCGCCCGACAAATTGCTCTTGCCAAAGACGCGCCGCAGCGCCAGCCGATGATTCGAGCCCGCGCCGTGCAGCATGATGACGAGCGGATACTTTTTCGCGGCATTAAAATTTGGGGGCAAATACAAACCGTACGGCTGCTCGGTGTCGTCGACGTCGGAGAAGAACGTCAACACTTGCGGCCCGGGCTTGAGGGTTTGGGCGAACGAGGCTGAACCGATCGTAAGTAACAGCGCGATGATGGCGAATTGAAAAGTCTTGCGATCATGAAACATGCTTAAATTCCTTTCCTGTCAAACTTGTGTGTTTGAAACAATAAGAATATTTTGATAACTTGCAAATCAGAGCAGACTTTTATATATTGTGTGAGATCAAGTCGGATCGCCTGACCGAATAAGCTGGAGTTTCATTACAAACGGCTCAAAACCAATGACCAGTCAAGACGATTTACGCCCTCTCGCCGTTGCCGCCATTCTGGTACTGCGATCCCGAGTGCGGTGGAAGACCGGCAAAGATATTCAACATTTACGGCGCAACTTTATTTACCTCGGCAAAATAAGTGAGATGATACAATGAATGACTATCCCCAATTGCTTGCTGACTACGAAGCCGGCGTGGGCTTTCCTCAGGTGAGCGGCTTTGAAATTCTTGAATTGCTTGATGTGCGAAGCCGCCTGGCGCTTGCCGAATCACAGTTGAACGCCGCCGAAAAAGAACAATTGGAAAAAGCCGACGAAGTCTTTCTGGCGCAAGCCGCTGAATTCTATGAGCAGGTTGCGGCAGTTGCCGATATTCGTGAAATGCGCCGCCGCGCCGCCATCCCAATCTCACACTGGTGGTGGCACCTGGAAAAATTTTCCCGTTTGGAAAAAGCTGTTGCCACCGCTTGAGCAAGAATGAGCGCAGTTTGAACAGTTTTTCGATAACTGAACATGCTTGCACTCCAGATGTTTTTCATTTGTCGGAAGCTATTAAGATCTCGGAAGGAAAGAAATCTCTAAGGACGCTTCGAATGTTCGTGACAGTTTCCACGGCGCGCCTGGCCTCGGCTTCGTCTACCGGTTGCTCAAAATGAACGGAATATTGTCATTTTATTTTGCTACCACTTTGGCAGCCAGCGATTCACGGAATTCTTATAGTCACGGTAGCTGGAACCAAACCGCTGTTCCAGTCCAGGCTCTTCCACCCAAAGCACTAACAGGTGAAAAAGAAAAGCCAGCAACAAAGCCAGCAACAATATTGATGCGGAGTGATGATACAAACCAAAACCGATCAGCAGGATGAATCCTCCCACATACATTGGATTGCGAACATACTTGTAAGGGCCAAGCGCCACAAATTCCCTGGGCGGGTCAAAGATTGCCGGCGTTCCCCGACCACGAGCGACAAATACCCCGGCACAGATGAGCACAAGCGCACTGCCGGCAATCATAATGATGATTCCCAAAACTCTTGTCCACACCGGCAGAAAGATGCCTGGGCTTGGATCAAAGGTACGTACGCCGAGGGCAACCCAGCCAAAGAAAAATATGAAGCCGGGCACATAGATGAGAGTTCGGAGGGCGATAAAAATTGTTTGCATTTCAATGTTCCCGAATTAGCCTGTTTTTATTTACGGTAAATAGTAGTTACACACGTCAAAATTCTTCTTCGCTCAATTCCCGCGCTTCTTCTTGCGAAGTTCTTCCACGACACGCTCAATCCTCTCACTCACGTTTCGCCACGCGGCATCTTTGCTCGGCCACTCCATCACCGCTTTTCCATCCTTCGGCAGCGCTTGCAATTTGATGAACGGTGCAAGCTTCCAATTCACATCGCGTACGATAATTGGAAGCACCCGCGCTTCGCCGGTCTCGTGGCGTTCTAATGCGCGTTTCATTTCTTTCTTATAACAGTAAAATGTTTACAATTAACACAAAGACGCGCAACATAAATGTTGCGCCACGCGTCATCAGCCGCTAAAATAAATCCAGATCAATCCAACCGCAAGTGCCAGCGCGAGGCTCCACATCACATCTTTGCGGCGCCAGGCCGGGTCGGAATCCGAACCCGTCGATTTAATCGATGGATGCTGCGCCGTGGCGAAAGTCAATCCGGCAAGTTTGGCATTCGCCGGCGCGGGCGCGGTGAAGCTTACGAGAATAAGAACGGCGGTGCAAATCAAAAACAAAAATAGGGCGAAGTGGAGAAAATTGATATCGGCAAATGTATAGAGCAAGCCGCTGAGCGAGCCTTTATTCAGCTCGGCAATGAGGCGGCCCGTGCCCAGAACAAAGCCGGTGAGCAGCGAGGCCATCGCGCCGCGCGCATTCACGCGCTTCCAGAAAATGCCGATCAAAAAAACTGCGGCAATCGGCGGCGAAATGTACGCCTGCACGCTTTGCAGATATTGATAAATCTGCCCGGAGATCAGCTTCATCATCGGAATCCAGAGCAAGCCGAATCCCACCAACACCACGGTTGAAACTTGTCCGACCCAGACCAATCTTTTTTCCGAAGCTTCGGGATGAAGTTTTTTGTAGATGTCCCAGGTGATGAGCGTCGAACAAGAATTAAAAACAGAAGAAAGAGAACTCATCAATGCGGCGAGCAAACCGGCGACGACCACGCCGCGCATTCCGGTTGGCAACAACGCGCCGACAAGCGCCGGCAATGCCTGATCCGGAGAGGCAAGTTCCAATTTTCCTTTTTGCACCAACGCATACGCGACGACGCCCGGAATCACAAAAATGAACAACGGCAGGAGTTTGAGAATGCCGCCGAAGATGCTGCCGCGCCGCGCTTGATCTTGATTCGGCGCGGACAGCACGCGCTGCACGATGAATTGATCCGTACACCAGTACCACACGCCGAGAATCGGCGCGCCAAACAAAATCCCCGTCCACGGAAAATTCGGATCCGTCATCGGCTTCCACATGTTGAAGAAATCGCTGCCGGCGGTTTCGCGCAGCACGCTCCAGCCGCCAAGCTCATTCAGCCCCGCCATCGTGATGAACAACGAGCCGCCGATGAAAACGAACATTTGAATCATGTCGGTGTAAAGCACGGCGATCAGCCC
>Ga0247727_10006012_pt1 | contig 24096 bp, 6 predicted proteins | sample WisWelCaveWW1625_FD_202498 | JGI IMG/M metagenome (GOLD analysis project Ga0247727, IMG submission 202498) | Biofilm microbial communities from Wishing Well Cave, Virginia, United States - WW16-25 | ecosystem: Environmental > Aquatic > Deep subsurface > Groundwater > Cave microbial mat | place... | reverse complement strand
TCCTCCTCCAAGATTCGGTGATGCATTACTAGAAATCCCCACCCCTCCAAAGCTTTCTCCTTGATAGCCACTCCACCCTCCGCCGCCATCATATCGATAACCGCCTAAGCCGCCGCGATAGCCATTGCCATCCATTTGGATCGTACCGGAACCAGAAAGCGTTCCCGCTACGCGGTAGATTAATACACCATGTTTCAGCCCATCCCACCCGTTGCCAGTCAATGTGCCATTCACCATCACGTTGTCGTAGTTCGGCACGCGCATCAACATCACTCTCTGTTGCCCTGAACTTGTGCCAATGTTTGTATCATCACCCGCGTTGGCGCCATACGATTTGGACTTGGGAGCGACAAAGTAAACGGTATCTCCAACAATGCCTCCTATCCGGAGGAATTCATAGTTGCCCGTGTTCGAGTTGTTACTCGTAGCGCCCTGCAGGTTGACGAGGAGGATCTCATCCCCGACTTTCAGACAATCGCCTGTCGGCGTAGTGGAAAGTTTTGCGGAGGAATCCGTCAATGTGATCACACTGTACGAAACCGCGTCGCCTCCCTGGGCACACGAACGACTCAGGTTTTGCGTGCTGGTGTGAATATTGAACGACGTCTGTGTAGCGATGGATAAAGTGCCATCTACACCGTTTCCATACGGGTTAGGCGTGACGGTCAGATTGATCGCTGTAGGAACCGGCGTGGACGTGGGTTGCTGGTTGAAGGTTGTAATGAATGCTGGCGGGTTACTGCTTGCTATGCTCTGACTACCAACATGATACACCGCAATACGGCCAACACTTGCGGCAGTGTAGTTTGAGCCACCAGTGGATGCTAGATTCGAATTCGAAATAGTATAGACCTCAACTCGAATAGCGCCGCCCGAACCTGAGCCGCCAGCATAGGACGCATTCGGCGAACCTGCCGCGCCGTGCGCGCCATTCGCCGAGACTAATCCAGTAAAAGTTACCTGATTGGCAATCAGTAACACAACTCCCCCACCACCGCCTCCGCTAGACGGAAGGGGAACAAGTACCTCTTGTCTATTCTCACATTCTTCATCGCACAAATAAGTGTGCCCTGTTGGATCAGTTAAATTTATCGGGCGATTTATTACATACGAATATCTATTGAAGCTTTGCGGGTTCGCCGGGTTGGGAATTATGCTATCCGGCTGGAGGAAGCGGTTAAGATAAGGCGAAGCACACGTTTTTGAAGGAATAAAAAATAAGTTGTTAAAGTTCAAGTAGGGTGAACTCGGCTACTCTTAGTCTTGTTCGCCTTTTCAGTTGTTCGATGGAGACTTTTAAATTAGTGATCCAAACAAGAGGACATCTCCTCATCTATCTTTAGAACCAGGTCGCGAAACAACTCGTGTGTTATGCCTTTGCTGGAAATATCTGCTCGAAAGAAAACGTAATACTCTTCGTATTGACTAATCATAAAACAACGGTTTCCAAAACTAACAACATTTCCACAAGCAATCTGATGACGATCCGCTGAAAGACTGTCCAATCGCAGTATTGGAGGTGTTTCCCATATGCCAGCAACTTCATCAGGATCAAAAACTATTTTTTGTACTTTACCGTACTCCGCAAGAGCGTTTTTGGTTGAAAAATACCTAACAACTTCCTGAAATGTTGCGTTGTTATGGTAATTCGCAGATCGGTCTGCCGATTCCAATGGTTGTTCCGCTACTGGTGAGATGATATCGTTGAGAATAGTATCAGGCGGATAATCGGATTGATCCAGTAACAGTTGCTCGATCGGGCAATCGCGTTTGGGTCTCAGATCTTCTTGACTTGCACACCCAGAAAGCATTAGCAAGCAACCAATTATTAGATACAGGATATGGAATCTCATCATCATCACTCCATCTGATAGAACCTATTAACTGGATATTCGTAATATCTGGGTTGAAAATCTGTTGGTTTGTCTACGAGAGCCATCTGATTACCAGACTCGTAAGTCTCGAAGGCATCCAACAAATCTGCTCTTGATAATTTTTTATCTTTTTCGTAATAATTATCGTAAAGATACATTCCAAATCCTACTGCTGCATAGTCGTCTTCAGTATCATAATATGTTTGCGAAGTTCCTATGTTATCACCATCTACAAAATGATCTCGGAGTTGCGCCGCTCCCGCTCCAGCACTAAGTTCGAATTCGGAAAATCCAGCAGCCTTGCCATAAAACCCGAAGAGGATATTCCCTGCAGTAGAGAATTCGTACCAATTGTTGCCAATTTTGGTCGGGTCACCCGCTTGGGACTTAATTTTGTCCTTGACATCATATTTGGCGCCATCTTTAACAACACTGAAAAACCTTGCCCAGGCAAGCCCGCCCTGCCCCAATGCTTTGGCTTCACGAACGGAATCCATATCCGAGGATTCTGAAATGTCAACCGCCGCGGCAATAAGCCAGGTTGTTAAGTCTCGTCTATCTGCAATTGGGGTTGTACATCGGTATCCAGGCTTGCAAGGGGCATGTCCATCTGGGTCGTTATAACTGATGGGATTGTTACGGACGTAGGAGTAGCGGTTCCAAGCCTGAGGATTGTAAGGTTCGGGGATCAGCGTGTCGGGCTGCAAGAATCGGTTGATATAAGGCGAATAAAACCGCGCCTTATAATCCATGATGCCGCCCATGCCATCGTCCAATTTTCTTTGACCGGTGTAGGTCAGGTCGGTGGAGGTGATGAAGGGTGGGTTGAGATCGGTGCGCGCCGCGCCGAACGGCAGGTAGCGTTGTTGTTCGAGGATTGTACCACTTGCGTTGAGCACGATGGATGTGGAACCCAGATGATCGCTCACGAAATATTTGAATTCGCCAGCGTCTTTCATGGCGACCGTCTGCCCGGCGAAGGAGTAGTATTTTTTCACCGCGCTACCCGAAGTCTCGAGCGAGCCGCCGAAGTAGTAGCGGGTCATCACTGAGGTTTGAGGCTGTCCGTTCGAGTAGGGCGTGGTGAGGGTTAGCACACGCGTGCCGTCGCCATCGTAGGCAAAGTCCCATTTGGTGGTGACGTTGCCGGGCGCGTTACAGGTTCCGCTGGCGAGTCTTTGAATCGACGCGATTCTATTTTCTGCGTTGTAGGTTTGTAGGAAGGTCACGCCGTTTTCGACGCGGCAGGTCATGTTGCCGTTTGCGTCGTATTGGAATGAGTCTATGAACGAGACGCGGTTGACGGAGGTGACGGCATGAGGCTGGTCGTACAACGTCTCGCCAATCTGTGTCCCAGCGTAGGCGTAATTGTTCGCCACCCATCCCGCAGGCATGGGTGTTGGGGAGACGGTTGCTGTCGCGGTGGGCGCGGTCGCTGTCGGTGTCGGGGTATCGCTTTGGCTGGTGTCTTTGCAATAGGTTTGAGCCTGCGCGCAAAGCGTCGCGCTGTTTGCGAGGGAAACGGCATAGTAGATCGCAACGCGTCCTTGTCCGCCATAGCCATCTGCGCTTCCCGGAGAACCGCCTGCCACTGAATATGTGCCCAGCGTGATGGTATTGCCCTCGATGCGGATGCTCCCGCCCGAGCCTGCGCCGCCTTGCACACTGGAGGAGGTGGGGATGATAATATCCGCTCCCTTTGCCGTGATGGCGCCTGTAAAGGTGATCGTCTGCGCGGCAATGTAGACGGCTCCGCCGCCTCTTCCGCCGCCGGGACTGCCTGCGAAAACACCACCTTTTCCCCCGCCAGACCCGAGGTACAGGTTTTGAATAGCAGGGTCGCCATAGACCGCGCCGCCCACCCCTCCGGCGTGACCGCCGCTGGATGTCCCTGCCCCGCCGTTGGTTCCGTACCCCCCGCCGCCGCCATCCCCACTACCCCAACCGTTATCATACGCCGCGCCGCCGCCTGCGCCAGGTCCTGTGGAGTTGTAGTACCCTTTCGAATCCGCTGTGATCGCGCCGCCGCCGCTCAATGTTCCAGAGACGCGGAAAGCGATGATGCCGTCCTTATAGGCAGTGGAATCGTACGCGTTGGACGTAATGCTGGCAGTCGTGTTCACTGTGACGCTGGCATAATTTGGCGCTCGCACGATCATCACCCGTTGCTGGTTCGTGCCTGAACCAATGTCTGTGTCGTCGTCCGCGTTTTCCCCGTAAAAATTCACCTTGGGCGTTTTGAAATACACGGTATCCCCAATGACGGCTCCTACGAGCAGAAACTCGGTGTTGCCCGCGTTCACACCGGACGAGGAAACATTGGCGATCAAAATTTCATCATCGGGCGCCAGGCACGTGGAGGCCGGCGAGGAGGAAAGTTTTGCGCTCGATGCAGTCATTTCCAGCACGCTGTAAGAAATCCCGTCGGCGCACGTGCGCGACCCGCTATAGTCTGTGCTCAGGTTGAATGTGTCTCCGGCTTCGACAACAAGATTTCCGTCCCTCCCGCTCCCGTATGCGCTGGGCGGGTTAATGGTGCCAATTGGGGTAGGCGGTATTGGGGTCGGCGACTGCCCCAGAACGCCTGGATAATAATAGGTCGGGTTGCTTGTCACGGAAGAAATGCTTCCACCTACCTGACGATAGATGGCAATGCGTCCATTCCCGCCATAGCCATACGCGCTGGCAGGGGAACCGCCCGGGGCAGAGACTATTCCAAGCGTAATGGTAGTACCGCCTTCAATGCGGATGCTCCCGCCCGAGCCAGCCCCGCCTTTCAAACTGGTAGCGGTATTGGTTGTTATGTCTGCGCCTTTCGATGTAACCGTCCCAGGAAAATTGACCGTGTACGCGGCAATGTAGATGGCGCCGCCGCCTCGTCCGCCGCCGGGACCTGAATCGGATTGCTCACAGGGATACGGTGTATTCGTACCTCCGCCTCCGCAGGTGCCCTGGTAAGGCACATACCCTGCCTGCCCGCCGCCGGAACCCAGGAACAGGTCCGAAAGCGGCGGCAAGCCGTAGGCAAGCCCGCCCGTACCATGCCCTGTGCCAGAACCCCCCGCGCCGCCGCCGGTTGCATAACCCGCGCCGCCGCCATTTTTGCCATTGCTGCTTGCGGCGCTGCCGCCTTTTCCGTACCCTGTGTTATTGCCAAACCCAAGTGAATCGGCAGAAATTACGCCTGTGGATTGGCTTCCGGTCAACGTGCCAGCCACACGGAAAGCAAGCGCGCCATACAAGTTGCCGTCGAACGCAGATGCCTTCAATGTGCCGTTCACCGTCACATCGTCATAGTTTGGCACGCGCATCAACATCACACGCACCTGTCCCGTGCCGGCGCCGATGTTCGCGTCGCTGTGCCAGCCATCGCCATACCAGCGGGTTTTCATGCTGGTGAACTCAATCGTGTTCCCGGTGATTTGTTTCACCCGCAGGAACTCATATTCACCGATGTTATAGGAGTTTGCCGTCATGCCCTGGAGGTTGATCAACATGATTTCGTCGTGCGCGTTCAAACAACCTGAAACGGGCGTTGTACTTAACGCCGCCACCGTACTGCCCAGCGACGTGATGCTATAAGCAACTGCATCTGCGCAGGAACGCCCGACAAGGGATGCAGACGTATTCATGTCATACGTTACGCCTGCGTTGATCGTAAGATCGCCATCCAAGCCGTTTCCCCACAGTACCACATTTGCGGGAACTGTTGTGGGTGGAGCCGTGACCGTGGCAGATGCTGAAGGCGTAAATGTTGGCGACGCAGGCGGAGTCGCCGTCGGGGTGGCTGGAGAAGCGGCATACAAGGCTCCCACTTCGGCATCGGAGAGGGCGCGGTTATAGAATCGCGCCTCATCCAGGGAGCCGTCAAATTGATTCGGGGTCGGTCCGCCAAATGTCAATGCGCCAGTGCCCATGCTCACCGTGCCGGTCACTTCCTCCACGGCAACCAGCGCGCCGTTGATGTACAGGCGTAGTTGATCCGCGGCGGAATCATACACGCCGGTCACCAGGGTCCATGTTGCCACAGGCAGGATGGGTCCCGTCACTTTATTGGGCGTCAGGTCAGATACCATAAACGCGAAGTCTCCATCCGGGTTTACGTTGGCAGGCGGTGTCGGCGTGGCAGTCCCTGCACTTGAAGTGGTGATGAATCCATAATCAAAGTTTGTGGAAGAAACGCCTTTTCGGAGGATGTACTGCGTCCGATCCGTCACAATCGCAGACGGGTTCACCCACGCGGAAACCGTGAAACTTCCACTGCTTTCAATTTCTGAATGATCGGCGACGGAAACGTAGTCGTTCGCGATCGCGCTGTCAAAGTACACATATGAGTTGCCCGATGCATAGGATTGAATCGCCGGGCTGTTCACAAGCGATGCGTTGTTGGCAACACCAGTCGGCGCAACATCATTGACCGTTGTGCCTGTTACGCCTTCGAAATTCCAATACGCCCTCAGGCTGTCATCCATGGTATCGGTGCTGGTGGGCAACTGCGAAGGTACCATGGTTGCAGACGGGGCTGGGGAATTTGCCGGGGGAGGGATGGGCGTGTGCATATTCCCGTAAGGCGCGCTTGGCGGCGTAAAATTCGCAATCCAGCGCGCTATGCCCTTGCTAAACCTAAACTCGTCAATATGGCCCGTCAGGTATTTATGCGCGGCGGCGAACCTGCCCCGCCCCACGTAGAAAGAGTCATTAATGCCTGAAAGGCTGTTTGTGTCCACTGCCGTTGAGATGGTCAGCGGCTGACTGTTGCCATCCAGAAACGCGTATACATCCGATCCGCTCTTTACCCAGGCGATGTGATACCACCCGCCAGGTGTTGGTATAAAGTCGAAGGAATAGGATGCTTTTACCGTCCCGGCTCTGACAAACACCCATTTGATCTCTCCAGAATCATAAAAGATGGTATTTTTGTCATTATCGGTTGATCCATGGACGAATATTCCCGAATCCGCAAGACTATCCCAGCGCGCCCAGAAATCCGCAGTGAAATCGCCGGTCCCAATGTCAAAATCGGCAGAGTCAATTGTATAGATATAGTCTCCGGTGCCATCAAACAAGCCGGATGCCCCGCCGAATTTCGATTGGGCGGTATCTATTTGAGATTGTCCTGCAACAGTCCATGTCTTGCCGCTTTCGTCTGTAAAGTTCGTGGAGGCATCCATGTGGAGCAGAATTTTTGTGTAACTATCCGCCCCGGTCCACGGGGTGGGGGTGTAGGTGGGCACCGGTGTATTGGTTGGCACCAACGTCCCTGTTGGGGTCGGTGTTATGGAGGGAGTTAGCGTTGCGGATGGAGTGAGTGTTGCAGAAGGTGTTGGCGTAGCTGTTGCCGGCTCCGAGAACGTACCGCCGCCGAAGGTATCCACCTTTGCGCCATTGGCGCTGACAAAACTGATGCCCACATAGCCTGGGTCGTCATAATAGGGCCAGGCTGTCACGTCCCGCGTGGCAAGCAACGTCCCATTCTTGTAGACCTCCACCGTCCCATCGGCGCGTGCGCGTGCGCCTAATTGATCCCCGTTTGCAAATGTGGCTGAAATATTGGAGCCGCGTTGCACCTGTCCCTGCGCTGGTGTGTACGTCCAGACTTGTACTGCATTCAATGAAGCCACATAGAGTACTTCCAACACACCATTGCCTAACCCTGTGTTGCTCTGCGCCTTCAACACCAATCCCTGCGCGGTGCCGCTGGTACTGACTTGTGAGAAGGTGAAGTAGGCTTCCTGAGTTGTTCCATACGATGTGCTGTTCCAATAAATCTCCGAGCCGCTGCCTCCGCTCCCCACCAGCAACTCGTTGGAGGAGATACTGTAGTTTGAAGCCGCTCCAGACCAACTGCTTCCTATCGCTCCATTCGCGCGATCAAAATTGTCCAACACACCAGCAGTGGGATATCCGCTTTGTTGAAGAGGCCCGAAAGCCTGGCGGAAACGTTCTATATGTGGCAAAGCGAAATTTGTGAATTGATAAGGTTGCGGCGCACTTTGGGCGAAGGAATCCGACAGGATGCCGCCGGAAGGCACCGTATATTGAATTACCAATTTTGGTCGTTGTGTTGAAGTGGAATGGTCGGATGTCTTGTACAGGAAACCATCATCGAGCTCAGTGTCAGCAATAATAATGAACCCATTATTGGTGAATGTGCCGTCGATCAGCTCCTGGATCTTGGCGGGTGTAAGAGCGATCTGTTTATCGGAATTAAGCGATTCGTTAGACAGGATCTGAACCGAGCCAAAATCCGCACTTTCCCTGTCGTTTGTGCCGGAGGCGCCTGCTGTTTGCCAGTTCGAGCCTGTGGCGCGAATATTCCAAGTAGCTTGTGTCTCATCAAATGGAACCTTTAATCGGTATAAGCGAATTGTGCGCGTGTTGCTGGAATAATCCGTGTTCGCCCACAGCGATAATGTTGCCGAGGTGATGGTCGCGTTGGAGGGGATGGACGAGAGGTCAAATTTAATCAGACTGCGCCCAACAGCGTTTGACAAGACATTGGCTTCTCCTACGCCCATTTCATTGGACGTTCCATAATTGGTTGTGGCGGAGGAGCTGAGAATGTACGTGTCCTGACCAGCTGCGGCGTCTGGTTGCAAAGTCAGGATATTGGTGGTGAGAGTAGGCGTAGGCGTAAGGGTAGCCGAGGCAGTCGGCGTAGATGTATTCGTTTGCGTGGGCGCTGGGGTGGGAGTAAATGTCGGCGGAGGAGTTCCCCAATTATTTACCTGCAGGATGTTTCCTACTTTATCGTACTCAAACTGTTGCCCATAAAGGCTCGGGGAAGCCGGCTCGGCGCTCGGCGTTCCCATCGCTCCAACAGCTCGAGTGAGGCGGTTGAGGGAATCATATTGATAAAAATGAGTCTCATTTAAAGACTTATCTGTCAAACGGGTGATATTGCCATTTGTGTCGTACACATAGTTCAAATCAAAGAGCGTCGAGCTGCCCGATGCCGCTGTGCGTTGCGAAAGACGCGTCGTTGCGGAATCGTAGTAGTTTGTAACCACCGCTGCATTATTCCCCAGGGTTTGCGAAGTGATCTGGCCAAGAGTGTTATAGGCAATATTCACCAGCGTAGTCTCGCCGCTCTCCATTTTGAAAGGGCGTCCCAAATCATCGTATTGATATGTAACCGCCTCTCCATCGTTGTACGACGTGGAAAGCGCCCTGCCAAGCCAGTCGGAATTGGATGTGATTGAGCGCGATTCGCCGCCGATGGTTCGTGTTTCGGTAACAGTGCGTGCAAAATTCGAATAACTCCAAACGGCAGAGCCGCTTGCATCCGTCATTTCCACACGCAAACCGATTGTGCCGACCGTTGTGCCGTACGTAAAAGTTGGGTCAACCGTGTTTGTGTCGTTGTCGATCTTTTTCCTCAAACGATTTAAGTCGTCATACTCAAAACTCAGTTCTATACTTCGAGCATCCTTTTGCCAACTCATATTTCCAAGCGAATCATACTCGTAAGACCAGACGCCCATATCGGGGTCGTCCATCCCTTTTTTGCGCCCAAGCCAGTCATAGTGAATGAGGGTTGCATTGGACTGGGAATCGGTGACCTGAACCAGACGATCCGCTTTGTCGTATGTATAGTTTGTTATTCCGTACACAGCGCCTGAGCCTGAATATTCGACAACCTTGATCATTCTTCCCAAGCCGTCAGTTGTGCGGGAAACGCTGTTCCCATTTGGGTCAATCGCGGTTGTTGTCAAGCCATCGTAGATCGTTGCAGACGTGATGTCGCCAGGCGCGGTCACGCTGACGGCGCGCCCGAGGGCATCATACGATGTCGTCGTGAATTGACTGCCGGAGCTGTAGACGTAATTGCCGCCGGTTCCATTTACTTCAAAGGGAAGGCTTTGTTGATACGCCAGCCCCTGGGAATTAAAGCGGGTCGTATTAACCAATAATTTGTTTGGAGCGGCTTCGGTGGAGGCATCCACCTGGGTCTGCAACATCCTGCCTGCTCCGTCATACATGCCCCATACGGAACGATATTTTCCAGCGATGGTATCCAGGATTTGCATTTCAACGGAATGCGGGGCGGCCAGATTCCCGCTCACATCCGGCGCTGGGTAGATAAACCACGTGCCGGGTTGGCTCAACCCAGGGGGAGTAACAGACAGAGTCCTCCCCAAGCCATCGTAGGTGGTCCGTGTCGTCCACAGATTTGGATCTGTCGTTTCATACGGCACGCCCAAGGTCGCCAGGTAGGAAGAAGCAGTTGTCTTCTCCGCAGAGTCTATAACCTGAATTGGATACGTCTGTATGGGGTCGTTTGGAATGGACGCATAAACAGGTTTTGTTTCTAGAAATGTGGAACTAGGGGGTACGGTAGCGCTGGATGACCCATAGCTTTTATATGCCCTCACCGAAGTTACATTCCCAAAATTGTTGTAACTCGTGCCTGTGTCTACTGTTTGGGTTAGCTGCCCTAGCTTACCAGTCAATTTTTGTGTAAGCGTTACATCCCCGCGCGTTGGAGCAATATTAATCCCATTATCGTAATGATAGCGGGTATCAGAGTAAATCTGATTGTCTGCGCCCACCAGAAGAACACGAGATACTTTGTCTAAAATATAGTATTGTGGATCCGGGTTGGTTATATACTCATAGTAGGTCTTACGATACAGGCTATTCCCCAGGTAGGCGCTCTGAATCAAGGGGTTTCCCGTGGAGGGATCGTTGTAATAGGTAGATTTGGAAGTAAGCGTAAGGACACCCCCGCTGTTCAAATAGCTCATTGTGCGCCCAAGGTAGCGATAGTTCCACCCGGGAAATGGCGCCATGCTATTGTCCGTTACATAAGTGTTAACAGTTTTTTGCATAACTGTATTTGTCCCACCGATCAATACCTCGGTTTGCAGTTCGCGCCCCGTATCCAACCCGGAGGTCCCAAAGGTGTGTTTGGTGTCCAGAATCTTTGAGTCGGCATTGGAAAAATCCAATACCGATTCAGTGACGGTTGTATAGCCTGTCAAACTGCCCAGGCTCGAATTCCCGCCTAATCCGCTATAGACAGGTGTGGCGTATGTGTATCCCTGCTTTTTGACAATCCCCATGCCGCCGTCCAGGACCACGTTTTTAACGCGATAGTTGTACCAGGAGTTATTCCCGCGCCCGTCATTTTCGTAGGTAAAGTTTAATTTTCCACCGGAGCCGTTTTCGATGGCAGCCAGGCGCGGGTATTTAAACACATCGCCTGCCCCGGTTGCGCGATTGTCCTTGTCTTGATAAGAAAACCGTATCTTGGGCGCTTTCGTCAAGGGAATAACCTGCCCGTTTTCGGTGTAGCCGCCGCCCGAAATTTCCAGGCTGGTCAAGGTCAATGTTCCATCTGCATTGGGTGAAGGAGCAAGGGAATACCCAAACTTATAGGTTCGTATAGGGGTATTGGAAAGACCTGAGCAGGCTGTGCAGATAATCTTGATTGTGTCAAGAAATTTGGCGTCTAGATTGTCCCAGATATTGAACTCCTCCGGCACATCACCAATAGTTGATCGGGCTACAGTGGCAAATTCAACTTTGTAGGCTGGAGCAAGATCAGGAGTAACGCTTGTAGTAGGATCATCAAACCCAGTATAAGCAATAGACGCTAGATAGCTTTCGCGGTCAAATTGAGGAATGGACGACGCAGGGTGGGCTTCGGTATACTCGTACACAATATAATTGCCATGCGTATCCGAGACCTTATCCACGCGCCAGCGCATGGGAACCATATTTGTTGCATTTCCCGCATAGCCCAGAGAAGCATAGGCGCCATTCGGGGTGATGCAATCATTTCCGTTGGCTGTACAAGAATAGCCTACCATAAGCGCCATTTGTTCCGAGTCGGCATTCCACCCGAGCCGGTAGCGTGTTCCGTCGGTGGTCACTACCTCCCACCATTCGCCAGAAGTGTTCTTTGTACTTGGTTCTTCAAAAGCATACCCATGACGTTCTACATAGAGGAATGCCGCCTGGTCTGTATAGTAACGATTTTGTTGATATTCGTCTCGAACCAGTTGATAAAGTGATCCATTAAGGGTTAGCGCAAACTCATTGCGATAGCCGTAGCCGTTTGCGTCAGTTGTGATCTTGCGAACAATTTCGACAGCATCCATATTCCAGCCCACACCCACCCACGGAGCCTGAACGTCGCCTAAAACGCCATCTACAGTTCCACTCGAATACGACAGAGAGACGTCCGGTTGCATCCCAGCGCGACCAGCCGGTACCCAAACAGGGATGCTGTATCGCGATGAGCCTGTAAACAAGGATGTGTACGGCTGGTCGAACAGTAAAACATTCGCTCCATTTTGCGGCAACGAACTTCCCAACCCCGCGCCCCAGGTTGAGAAGTGTGATGCCTCGACAATAACCGAGTTGTTTTCTATACTTTGTTCGAGAATTGGAACCTTTACCCAAACGTCGCTGGTTTCGTCGTACGTAACAACATAGGGTTCCTGCCCTGCGGGAATATTTTTCAGGTCTATGTAGTCATCAAGGTTGATTTCTAAAAAGGCAGGCGTTTCGAACAGGGCGCTTTTCTCCTCCTTTATACTGACTGTCTGTTCAGCCAATTCCCCATTTGAGTCGCTTGCCAATGGATTGGTTTCAAATACTTTCAGGTCGAACTGTAGCTCGGGCCCTGTTTTGGAACTTTCTATCGGGGTGGAGACTATGAGAGCATTCTCGCTGGTGCTATTATCCTCCATATATACTGCAACACGCCCCAGGTCACTCCAACCACCATCCACTGGAAGCGGTGCAAACTCAGATTCAGCGCTTGCACCCAACAAGTCGACGCCTAAAGCAACATCTGCTTTTATATTTAACGCGCTTTCTATTGAATTTAGTTCAACGTTATGAATCCAAATTTTCCCATCAATTTGACCCTGTTTGGACGGTGTCGCCATTAATGAATAGCTGAAGGTGAATTTTTCACCCGCCGCAAGTTTATCAATTCCCAGGGTAACTACATTGGTCTTCGCGTCGAATGTGACGGGACTTTCCTTATCCTCGCTGTATTCCAATCCAGATTCGAGAGCATCGCTGAATATTAAACCGGTCAATGCCTGATCGGAATGATTGTGAATCAATACATTGAATTTCATCAAGCCGTTGGCAGGGACGATGGCAGGGTCGGCGATAACTGTAAATTCCACCGGATCTTTGGGTGGAATGGGTGATTCGGGCTGATCCGGGTCAGCAGAGAATCGTTGCGGATATAAAACTGAAGGAGGATTAAAGTATTGCGGTTGCTGCTCGGGCAGGAATCTGGCGCTATTTGTTTCTGTCGAGCTGGCTGACAATGCATCTGGCTTATTCGTTGGTTTTGCCAAAGCGGTAGTAGGGATAACAGCATTAAACAAAATTACCGCGCTTAACAACGCGCGGACAATTTTCTCCATTCGTGGTTTCACTGCAAACATAAAGCCTCCTGTTTTGTGTGCAACCAGATACGTGCCCTGATTGTGTCGAGATGTCCGTCCGGGGTAGCGTTGCTGCGAATTCCCCAGTGATGGAGTTTCTAGATGGTTTTTAATTTATCTGGATAACTGCCAGCGCACCATAATATGCAAAATTGCTTATTGAGTCAAGGAGCAAAAGGTTACAAGATTCACAATTTGTCAGACAAATTTTAAGCGATTACATATTATGAATCGATCATTGTTCCATGTTGTAAAAAGATTCTTACCTCACCTTACGCAGTAACGCTCAAAGGCGGTCTACCCTGAAGGGTACAATGTGTGACCGCCGCATTTCGCAGGGTCACATATCATCCCCGAATGGGGAGACCCTGCGAGAGCGTAAAGGTGCTTCTTAATGTTTATAAAAATCCTCGGGGAAATCAGGCGGCTGGATCCAGCCGAGCAAGCCATGCGGATGATTTGGCTTGGTTGGCGGTTTTTCAAACCAGACGAGCAGGAGGCTGACGCCCAAGCCCGCCATCCCAAGCCACTGGAGATTGGTCAGGCTTTCATCCAAAAGCAGGTGACTAAATAAGATGGCAACGAGTAATTCGGCAAGCCCCAGCAATGCGGTCTGCATCCCGCCGATGTGCTTGACTCCGAGAAAAAGCAGGAGCCGCGAGAAAAATGTGACGATGGTGAGGGCGATCACCGGAGTCCAGGGCGCGTCTCCGTGGGGCCAGCTTCTGTCGAAAAGAAAATAAGCCGGCACAACGATCGCGCTCATGGCGAGCAGGGTGTACACGGTCACGGTGGGCGCGGGCACATCGAACAGGACGCGTTGGTTGATGGGGAGGTGCAAGGCGTACAGCGCCGCGGCGATCAACATAAAGAGCACCCCCCATGGGTCAATGATCCCTGCATCTGCCCTCGTAAGGAGAAAGGCGGAGAAGATAGCGATGACGATTCTGACGATTGTCAATTTGGAGGGTGATTGCTTGTCGAGTAGAAGCCAGAAGGCAACGAAAAATGGATAGAGCGCATACAACATTTGGGCAACGCTTGCGTTCAGCTTGCTCAAGCCGATATAGTAGAAAATCGAACCGATGCCATTGATGGCTCCGGCGGTCACGCATCCGATGAATCCAGCAGTGTAAATGAAGAGGAAATCCCTCCTGAAAATTGCAATCAGCAACACCAGCAGGAGCGCCGCCATGCCGGTTCGCAGGGCAACGACTGCCAGGGGCGAGAATTGATCCGCGCCCATGGCGGCTTTGCCGAATACAGGCGCAAGCCCCAGAAATACGGCGGAGACCAGCGCGGCATTGATCCCTTTGAGTCGACCTTCGTGCATTTTATCTTCGCCTGTTCGCCTCAAATACAACGACGGGCATTGCCCGTCGTTTATAAATATACGGTTTCTTAGCTACACACCTGCCCTGGTACGGCTTAAGCCGCACGGCGCCAGGGGAGTCCACAGAGACCTTTGAGAAAAACCCATCTTCTCTGCCGTCTCGCACCGGCGTGCCGCCGTTGCTCGCGGCACGAACGGTGTGATCTCTGTGGCAATAAGACTCCCGCAAGATGCCTATTTTATTGTATGAGCGAGCGCACTTCATCGAGAAATTCATCATTCAAGAAATCGCCTTTTTGCATCAGCGATTGGATCTGCCCTTGCAGCCTGCTTTTTTCGCTCACGGTCAGTTCCTTCGCGGTGGCAACGATCACGGGGATGTTGGCTGTTTCGGGTTTACTTCGCAGGGCGTCCAGCACTGCGAAGCCGTCCACTTCGGGCATCATCAGGTCGAGGATGATGAGATCGGGGTGTTCCTTGTTCACGAGTTCAATCGCCTCGCGTCCATTTGTGGCTTCGAAAATCTCGAAGTCGCCCTGTGATTGGAGAATGCGTCGGATGAGGCGGCGCGCCTCGTGACTGTCATCAACTACCGCCACGCGCGGGAAGCGGTTCGGAGTCACGTTGTTGAGCGCGGAGAGCAGTCCCTCCTGGGGTGTATCCGCCCGTGCCACTTCTTCGGGGAAGTCCACGTCGCGCGTCCAATTTTCACCAAAGAGAAATTGTTCGGCTGGCATGGTATGCCCGGTGCAGTTGACGACTACCGTATCGGTGGGCTTGATGACACCGGCGCGCACAAGTTTGAACAGCCCGGCAAATGCAACGCCCGCCGCCGGCTCGGCAGAGATACCCTCGAGTTTCGCGAGCACGTGCATGGCGCGGAAGGCATCTTCATCAGAAACGCTTTCAAACACGCCGTTGGTTTCGATCACCTGTTTGCGCAGCATGGTGTAGGTGCGCCCAGGGTCGCCGGTTGCAAGAGTCTCGATGCGTGTGTTGGGTGAAAGAACCGGCTCGGCTTTTTCCAGCCCTCTTTTCCAGCCATCCACCATCGGCGCGCAACCTTCCACCTGGATGGGGACAATCGCTGGAATGCGGTCAATGAGTCCGAGTTGTTTCAACTCGCGAAAACCTTTGTAAACGCCGAGCGGTCCCATGCCGCCGCTGACCGCCTGGATATACCAATCGGGTGTTCTCCACTTTGGTGATTGCTCCGTTGAATCATCCGGCGGACCGAGGTGCATGGTCATTTGTTCCGCGATTTCAAATGCGATGGTCTTCATCGCCTCAACCGCCGTGACCGTGCGCGCGCCCATATCCTGATATAACCCGCGTTGACGCGCGAATTCAGCGGCAACTTGTTTTGCTTGATCGTATGACCCGGTGATCTTCACAACCTGACTCCCGTACAACGCGATTTCACGCATCTTGACTCCGGGAACGAGGCTGGTGACGAAAGCCCAAAGCTTGATCCCAGCCCGGGCCGCGTACGCGGAGAGCGCGATTGCCACATTGCCAGTGGATGCGGCAACCATCTCTGTGATGCCGCCTTCCTTGAGCGCGGCAATCGTCACTGCGGCTTGCCTGTCTTTGAAGGATGAGGTGGGTCCCTGCCGCTCATCTTTAATAAACAAATTTGGCAAGCCGAGCATGTTGCCGAGATTCGCCGCCTGGATCAGAGGTGTGCCGCCTTCGCCGAGCCGCAAAGTTGGGTTTGGGTTGCGGATGGGGAGTAGCTCGCGGTAACGCCACAGATCAAATGGGCGGGATTTTAGTTCGGACGGAAATGCTTTTGCCGCCTCTGCCAGGTCATATTCCGCTTCGCGCCATTGGCTGTTGCAATTCGGGCAGTGCATGGAGTTTGGCATAAACGGCGCGGCGTGCCCGCAATCCAAACATCGTATAACGAATGACATAATATTATCTATCGAATCCTTGTGAGGGTAATTTCTCTATCGTACAAATGTCGTTGCGAGGCGGTCTTTGCCGAAGCAATCTGCTCTTTTATGAGATGTTTCGTGTCAAAAGGAGATTGCTTCGCCGCCAAAGTGCAAAGGCGGCGGCTCGCAAAGACATGATTTTATGTGATGTTCGGTAGAGAATGTTATATCATACATTCATCCGAGGTTTCAGCCTCGGATGAATCGAAATCTCTATGACCCTATGCGTTCGAGGGCTCGCTCGATGCTCGAAATCAATTCCCCTTCTTTGAGGGAGCCTTTTGTGATCAGGCGTTGACCGAAATCGGTTAACTGCGCGTGCTGTTCATTCGTCAGCCCGCCGCCGCTGACGACCAGCACGGGAATATCCCGAAGCGCAGGATTCTCGCGCAATTTTTCCAGGATCGTGAAGCCGTCCATATCGGGCATGAAGATATCGAGAATGATCGCGTGCGGAATTTTTGCGTTGATCGTTTCCCATCCCTTGCGCCCGCCTTCGGCAAGGATCGGTTTGTATTGGCTGTGATCCTTGAGGATCTTTTCGATGAGTCGCAGGTCGTTCGGGTCATCGTCAATGACCAGCACTTCACGGATTGCGCCGTCCTTGTTCAATCGGTTGAGGGCATGGACGAGGTCCTCTTCGAGAATGGGTTTGACAAGGTAATCTGCCGCGCCGAGGCTGAAGCCTTTGTCCGCCTGTTCCATGATGGAGCAGACGATGACGGGAAAATCTCGTGTGGCGGGATCAGATTTGAGGTCAGTGAGAAGCGTCCATCCGTCAATATTCGGCATCATGATATCGAGTGTGATCGCGTAGGGCTTGATTTCCAGAATGCGCTCCTTTGCCTTTGCCGGATTGTTGAGCGCCACTACATGGTATCCCTGCGGATTGAGGTATCGTTCGTATAAGCCGATCACTTGCGGGTCGTCATCAATTGCCAGCACCACTTTCCTGCCTGCGGGAATTTCCCCGACCGGCTGATTGTAAAGAGGCAGTGTAAACCAGAACGTTGAACCTTTGCCGACCTCACTATGCACGCTAATGCGACCGCCGTGTAATTGCACCAAATTGGCGCAGATGGAAAGACCCAAGCCTGAGCCGCCGCTCTTGCGCGTGGCAGACCCATCCACTTGCGAAAAGGCTTTGAACAATTTTTCTTGGTCCTCCTGTGAAATGCCAGGTCCTGTGTCTACCACGTTGATCAAGGCTTCCATCCTGCCGGCGGGGCTTTTTTGAACGTGAGCCTCAACGGTGATCGAGCCTTCATCCGTAAACTTCGACGCGTTCGATAGGAGGTTGATGAATACCTGGCGGATGCGCATCGTGTCGCCGCGGACGGCGGGCATCTCCGCCGAAATTTTCGATACCAACTGGATCGGTTTTTCCTTCACCAAGCCTTTGGCAGTGGAAAGAACGCTGTTTACCATGTCGCCCAGATTGACTTCCTCGAAATTCAATTCCATTTTGCCGGCTTCGATGCGCGCCAGGTCGAGAATGTCATTGATCAAGCCGAGCAGGTGTTGACCTGAATTGTAGATGGCTGTCAGGTCCTGTTGTTGCATATCGGTGACGGGTCCATCAATCCCTTTGAGGATCACGCGCGAGAAACCGATGATGGAGTTCAACGGGGTACGCAGTTCATGACTCATGTTTGCCAGGAACTGGCTTTTCAACTGGTCAACTTCGCGCAAGTCTTTGATCAATTGCTGTGAAAGTTCATAGGATCGGGCGTTGTCAATGGCGACAGCCACCTGGTCGCCAAGCGATTGCAATACGGAGATGTCGTCTTGTGTGAACGCGTGGGTCTGTTTGGATTGGATGTCAATGACGCCCACGATGCGCTGTTCGATACGCAATGGGATGGCGACCTCGGATCGCGTTTCCACCAGAAGCGGGTTGGGCTGGTATAGCGGTTCTGTTGTTACGTCATCCACCAGTTTGGGCTTGCCGCTTTCTGCCACGATTCCAACGATTGTTTGTGAGCCGACGACGACAGAGTGTTTCGCGGCTATCATCTTTTCACCGGCGCCGCCTGTTGCGCCTCGAAGAAGCGCGTTGAAGCCAGTCTCTTCGATGTTGTAGATCGCGGCGAAATAAAAACCAAATCGTTCACTGACCAGGTTTACGGTCCGGGTAAAAATCGTGTTCAAATCCAGTGTGGAGGTGACAAGACGGCTGATTTCTGACGACGCGGCAAGATAGGTATTGCGCCGTTGAAGGGCTTCTCTTGCCTGCAATCTTTCAATGGCGGCGGCGGTTTGTGTGCCAAGGACGGCGAGTATATCCTTATGTTGTTCAGTGATACGAACAGATAGGTCATACGATTGAACAGCCATGACACCCCGAATCGCCGCTTCACTTCGCAGAGGGACCCCCAGCCAGTCCACGCTGTTTGTGCCGCCTCCGATGACTTCGCCTGATTCAGCAAGCTCCGAATAAATTTCCGGCGTGGTCCTCAGCGATTTGCCGGTGCGGATCACATAACTGGTAAGCCCCCTGCCGAGTTTTTGAGGAGGCATGGGCTGGTCGTGTTCATCCACGTAGTAGGGGAAGGTCATCAAATCTGCCTGGGCGTCGTACAAAGCGATGTAAAAGTTTTTGGCAGGCACAAGAGTCCCAACCACGCCGTGCACGGTTTTTATCAGGTCTTCGATGGTCGAGGCGATCAACGCGCCGTCGGAGATTTGGGTAATGGCGGCTTGCGTTAATTCGTTGGTCTTGCGTTCGGTGATGTCCTGTGAGGAGCCAGCTACTTTGACAGCCTGACCCGTGGAATCTCGTTCAACTTTGTACGCTGAACTGACCCAGATTGTCCTGCCGTCCTTTGTTCGATACCGGACCTCCGAGGTTGTCTCGCTTTTAATCTGCTTTGCTTCAATCGCATCCTGCACGGCTTTCGTTGCCACAGGGACGTCCTCTGCAATTACGAATTTTCGAAGAGCATCATCCAGCGGAAACTGATACCCGCCCTCCTTATCCGCTGAGGTATTGAGCAGGGAGAATAATTCGTCGGTGAACGTAATGGTTTGTGTGGGCAGGTCAATTTCGAAATACCCGATCCGGGCAATGCGCAGGGCTTCTGAGAGCTGCCCCTGGCTGGCGGTAATTTCCTGGAAGAGGCTGCGATTTTCGTTTTCCGCTCTTTGGCGCTGTAAAGTGCCGGTGAAAATTTCACCGACCAGGCGCAGCATATTGATATCCTGCTCGGGCCAGGTTTTTTCCTGGTTCACTGAATCGAAACCAATGAATCCCTGTGTGGCGCCGCGCATGATGATCGGCACGCAAAGAATGGATTTGATCCTTTCGCGGGTTAATTCCTCCCGATCTATCGAGGCTTCATCCGGCAGATTCCCAACCTTCGGAATATGGAAAATCTGCATTTTTTGGATGTGATCCAACATATATGGCAAGACGTTCGTTGGCACATTCCTGAAATCATTAATATAAGACTCGATGCCGGAACCGGCCCACTCATGGGTGTTATCCATGGTTTTGCCGTCGGGCGCAAACTGGAATAGGTAGGCGCGGTCTATTTTCGAAAACTCGGCGACTTTTTGCAAAGCAAGATTGATCTGAGTATCTACCTGATCGCCGCCGACGTTGACAAAGCTGGAAGAAATCTGGCTGATTAAACTTTCAACCGCAGCGTTGTATTGTGTGTTTTCAAACAGGCGCGCATTTTCGATTGCAATGGCGGTTTGCCGCGAAAGGCTGGTAAGAAAGTCCAATTCAGTTTGGGTGAATTCGCGTCCCTCTCCGGTTCGCCATACCGCCAGCAAGCCGGTTACACGCTCGCCGGATAAAACCGGAACGCCCATCAAGTGTTCAAACAGGTCAATCCGTTCTGTGCCTGCAATTGTGATGGCATCGGGCAATTGATCAACATTGTTCATGATCGAACCACTGTGTTGCATGACGACTTTTCCAAGGACGCCCTCGCCTCGATTCACTAGGTCATCTTTGATTTCCTTTGCATCCAGGCCCAGAGCCGAAACGGCGCGCCAATTTTCGCCCTGCTCGATGGGCAGGTATGCCGCGCTCGAGGATGCCTGAAGTAAATCGAACGCGTAGGAGGTGATCCTCTCCAAAACGATGTCAAGATCAAGCGTGGATGAAATTTCGCGCCCCACCTCTGCAAGGGCAGACGTCTCCTGCGCGCGGCGCTGGGCTTCCTCAAACAGCCGTGCGTTTTCGATGGCAATCGCGGTCTGGCTGGCAAAGGAAGTTAATAATCTCAGGTCGTGTTCGCCATACCGGTTTGGGGTGTGATAATCCTGGATTGCGATCGCGCCCAGAACGTTATTGCCCAATACGAGCGGCACGCCAAGAAATGATTTCGCCGGTTCCCCCACTGGGATCTCGCCATGCTCTTCCATCCATTTGTCGCTTCCGTCTGTGATGAGAATACTTTCGCGCGTGCGGATCATATGCGCGGTAATTCCCTTGCCAAGCGGCAGGCGCGTGATTGATTTATCCACCACTGATTCAGTTACGTTATGAGGAAAAGCAATCTCGTTTTTTTGTTTGTCATAAAATGCGATGTAGAAATTTTTTGCATCGAAAAGACGAGAGATACCACCGTAGGTGATTTCCATGATCTGCTCGATGTTCAAGGAGGCGGCTAGCGCCTGCCCAACCTCGTTCAGAACGGATAATTCCCCGGCGCGCGATTGGGTCTCTTTGAACAGGTGGGCGTTTTCAAGCGCAAGCGAGAGCTGATCTGCCACCTGGCGGACCAACAACTCATCGTCCGGACTCCACCTCCGCTGTTCGGTCTCATCCATCACCTGAAGGGTCGCCCAGTTGTTTTGACCGGCCTGAAATGCCAGTGAAATGTCCCTGGTGTTCTGGGAGGCGCGTTGAATCAACTCCACCGGGCGCGTGGGCGGCGAGATCGTCTTAACGCTTACCGGTGGCGGAGGAGGCGCAACCTGTTCCTCAACAGCCTTTTTACGCGGGGCGCGTTTCGACTCGGAGGAGGTTTCCTCGGGCTTAATACTCTCGAATAGTTTATTAAGCCGTCTGGCGGCTGGCTTCTTCTTTGGCATACTCAATTAACTCCTGGGCAAGGACGCGGTATTGTTGTGAACCGCGGCTTGTGGGCCTGTATTGTGTGATCGGCATTCCGGCGATTGGGCTTTCGCGGAGCTTGGTATCAATTTCGATCACGGTTGTAAAAACACCCTGCCCGAATGTGGTTTGTAATTGTTCGAAGATGTTGCGATGCGTCCGGTTGCGGCGATCCAATAATGTGACGAGGATTCGATAGGCGAGGTTGGGGTTGCTTTCCTGCCTCACGCGGCGTATCGAACCCATCATATTCCTCAAGGCATACGCGGAAAAATATTCAGCCTGGGTGGGGATGATCAACAGATCTGCCGCGGAGAGGGCGTTGAGGGTTATGGCTCCGAGCGCGGGCGGGCAATCCAGCAGGATATAGTCGTAGTTAAGCGCGCCGGCGAGGATGGCGTTGCGAAGCGTCGAAAGATAATTGCTTCGCATGGGCAGGTATTGTTCCACGCTTTCAATGCGCGAATTGGAAGGTATAAGCGAAAGGTTTGCCACATCGGTTTTGCGGATGGCTGTTTTGATCGCCGCATTATCTGTCAGCACACTGGCTGACGTGATTTCCACTTCGCCGGTTTCCAAGCCCAGGGCAAGGCTTAGGTTCGCCTGCGGGTCAAGGTCAATTAACAGGATGCGGTGATTTAACTCGGCAAGCGCGGCGCCCAGCGAGAGGGTGGAGGTGGTTTTGGCGACGCCGCCTTTTTCATTTGAAACAGCAATTGTGTATGACATGTTTTCTCACATTCCTCGTCCGGCTATTCAGCTTCTTTGATCGCCTGCGGTATCACCTGGACGCGGCTCGCGCCGAGGGCGTTTCTTAATTCTTCCATCGCCGTCTGGATCATCGCCTGCGGATCGTTCACGCTTCGGATCTTTCCGGTAATATCTGATACCAACCTTTCGCGTTCCGCGCGGCGGGTTGTCTCTTCGAACAAGCGGGCATTTTCAAGCGCCAGGGCAAGCCGGTCTGAAACAGACTGGATCATGTTGATTTCATCCTTGCTCCACTGGTGATCCTTGCCGGGGGCCTTAATGTTCAGGACTCCGATCGTCTGCCCGCGTAATCGGATGGGAACGACGATGGAAGAGTCACCCTGGGCTTCCTCATTACCGAGGATGGTTTCTCCGCTTCGCAATGCTGTGCGGATATCATCGGATTCGACCAAAGCCTCAAGCGGTTTGCCGCCTGTGAGCGATTGCTGATACCCAACGTTGACAGATTCGCTTCGGAACGATTTCCATTCCTTTTGGAGGTATTGACTGTAAAGTGTTTGTACTTCACTGAGCGCTTGTTGTGTCTTCGCGAACAGGCGCGCATTTTCAATGGCAATGGCGATTTGATCCGCGAGAACGCCCAGGATGCTCGCGTCGCTTTCAGTAAATTCGCCCGCTTTTGTGCTTTGCACATCGAGCACGCCGATGGTTGCGCCTCTTACGTTCAAGGGAAGCGACATTTCGGAGCGCGTGCCTGGGAGGTCTGGGTTGTCGAAGAAAACGGCATCAGCCCCAACGTCCAGGGCGATGCGGGGTTTTCCCGTCAAGGCAACGTTGCCTACGATGCCGGTTTGCCCAACTTCGAGTCGGTGTCCGCGATTTAACATGCGCTGACCGCCTTCACTGTTGGATGCCTGCAGGACTGCGAACCGGCGGCTGTCATCCACAAAAAAGATTCCGGCGTGATAGAAATCGAATTTTTCACTGACGAGGCGTGTGATGAGAGGCAGAAGAATATCAAGCCTTTGTTCGCTCGAGATGATCCGTGAAATTTCGCTGATGGATTGCAAGTTCTGCGCGCGCTCTTCGCTTTGGAGACGGGCGGCGTTGAGTTCGGATGTGCGGTCTGCGACGCGTTGCTCCAAGCCTTTGAGCGTATCTTGCAGTTGGTTCGTCATGCGATTAAAGGAATCGGCCAATGCGCCGATTTCATCCTGGGTTTGAACTTGGGCGCGGGCGTTGAGGTCTCCGCCCGCGATTTTTTCCGTGACTGAAGCGAGGGAAATAATAGGCCTGGTGAGGACTTGCGAAGCGATGTAACCTGCCAGCGCAGCGAAGGCGAGCATGGCCATGGAGAGCAAGATTGTTGTGCGGGTTTGTTCTTCAGCTGGCGCGAAGAGGATTGCCTCCTGGCGGCTGACCATTAATATCCAGGCGATCGAATCCAACTCTGTGCCGGTTGTCAGAGCATTGTCAATTGAAGTATTCGGGTCGGGGTTATTTGTAAAGAATGGAGTTTGTGATAAGTTTTCCAGGTTTGTTGCAAGTTGATTTTGCGGTTCGACATCAATCGGCGCGTTTCGGCGCAGGCGATTTTGTCTTTGTAATGCGGCGAATTCCTGAGGGTCGAATATTTTGAAGGATTTATACAAATTGCTTGTATCGCCGGTATATCCAATTCGGACGAAAGTTTCACTATCAATGAGCGCAAAAAGATGCCCTGTTTCCTGCGATGGCAAGCTTGCAAGGA
>Ga0247727_10006011_pt1 | contig 24096 bp, 15 predicted proteins | sample WisWelCaveWW1625_FD_202498 | JGI IMG/M metagenome (GOLD analysis project Ga0247727, IMG submission 202498) | Biofilm microbial communities from Wishing Well Cave, Virginia, United States - WW16-25 | ecosystem: Environmental > Aquatic > Deep subsurface > Groundwater > Cave microbial mat | place... | reverse complement strand
ACGGCGACAGTGACGGCTTACGCGAGATTCTTGCAGGCTTCGGGGGCGCGAGCTTCATTTACGAAGCGCAAAATCCATTTGAATTTCCAACCCGTCTTGCGTGGGTCGACTCATCGGATTTTTGGGCAAGCCGCTATGCTGATCTCGATGGCGACGGCAAGATGGAAATCATCGGGCGCAGGAGGGAGCGTTGGATGATTTTGGAAAATGTCGCGAACGACGAGTATGCGGTTGTCGACTCGCTGCCGAATCCGACAAGCGGCGGCAACCTCACCGGCGTGCCGCATTGCGAGATTGCCGACTTCGACGGCGATGGAAAACTTGAAGCGCTCTTCGGCGATTACGACGGCGACATTTATCTTTACGAGCGCGCGCCGTCCGGCAGCGGCTTTGTCTCAACCTGGCAGGGCAGGTTGCCGCTGATCGACAGCATCGATTTCATACGCGCCGGAGATTTTGACGGCGATGGCCGCATAGAATTCGTTGCCGGCTGCCATTCCGATCCGTCGGTGAACAGCGAGCATGAATTCGACGCGAGACATTGGCTATTTCGCATCTACAAATCGGTCGGCGATAATCATTTCGCCGTCGTGTGGGAACAGGCATTTTTCGGGTTTCTGCCGCCGCGGGATTTTGACGCCGGCACTGGCGCAGGCGACATCAACGCCGACGGCGATCAGGAGTTGTTTCTCAACTTGTTTCCTGATGCCTACATCGTGAGTTGGAACGGTTTCAACTACGAAGTGATCTGGCATTACGAACCGGCGCAGAGTAATACCACCGTCATGTTATATGATGCCTTTGGCCAATTTCTTTTTTCGGACGGCGAGAGTCTTCGCGGCTTTTCAGCGCGCGGCTCGAACAGCGGCTCGGCTGCGCCTCTCGATGTCGTTGCGCGACCGTTGGATGAACGCCGCGTGCAAGTCGCGTGGCGGCATGTGGTCGGCGCGTGGGCGTACCAAATTCTTCGCAGTCCCGGTGGACCAAATCAGTTCGCGCAAGTCGGCGCGACCACGGCAACGAACTTTCTCGACATTGAGGTGCAGCAAAACCAGCTTTATCAGTATCGCATTGCTGCCATTCAGATCGGCCCGCCTTTGGTTGTCGGGCCGGAGTCGCGCACCGTTTCTGCGCGTCCCAGCGCCAAGCCGGGCGTCCTGCGCGCGGAATATCTGGCGCCTTCACAAGTTGCCGTTCTCTTCGATGAACCGATGGATGAGTCAGTTCGAGACCCGCAACGTTTTCGTATTGATGCTGTCGGCAATCCCGAGAGTGTAATCATCAGTCGCGGCGGCGCAGAAGCTGTGTTGACCTTTGTCTCCGGCGCTCTGTCGCCGGGAGAATATGAAGTCAGCGTTCGCGGCGTGGCCGATGCCGATCACGTGCCGATGGACACTTTACGCGCGCTCGCGCGTTTTATTGTGCCCCAATCCTTAAAGACCTTTTATCTTATTCGAGCAACTTTAGAATCGCCAAAAACTATTTTGCTCGAATTTAATGCGCCGGTGCAAGCTGCCAGCGCGACAAACGTCGAGAGTTACAGCCTTGGCTCACCACTGACGCTGGATTACGCGGAACTTCTACCCGGAGCGGGGAATCAAGTCAGATTGCATTTGCGCGATGGGGTGATCGGCGCGTTGGGAAAAAGTTTTTTCATCGAGGCAGTTGGGGTGTTGAGCGCTGAAGGCGTGCCGTTGCAGCGCGGCCTCGGGAATGCCGCCGGATTTGCATTTGCCAATGGTAATCTCGACAACGTCTTCACTTATCCAAATCCATTCGCGCCGCGCCGTGATGCTGTCGTGACTTTTGCCGGTCTCACGCCTGCTGCAAGAATCAAAGTCGTCGATGTGGAAGGCCGCCTCCGAAAAACTCTCACCGAGCGCGATGGCGATGGAGGCATAGATTGGGACGGTCGTGATGAGGAAGGGCAAATACTTCCCTCGGGAATTTATTTTGCCTACGTTCAAGCAGGGGACTTGCATACTATTATTAAATTTGCTATCGTACAGTAGCTTATTCTAAAACGCACTGATACTGGCAAACCCTTCCCGGGGATGGAGGCTTTATGCTCGTGATCGGCTTAACCGGGGGCATTGGCTGCGGAAAATCTGAAGTCCGCAAACGCCTGCAAAAAACTGGCGTCCGCGTCATCGACGCCGACACTCTCGCCAAAGAAATCGCAGAGAAAAATCCTGCCGTTGTTTCCACGCTGAAAAAAGAATTCGGCCCTGATATTTATGATGCAGATGGGAAGCTGCAACGGAAAAAACTCGCCGCCATCGTTTTTAACGATTCAAACAAGCTCTCTGCTTTGAATGCGATCATTCACCCGCGCGTGATCGGCACAGTTGAGCGCGAGATCGATGCATTGCGCGAGCAAGGAGAAAAAATGGTCGTCGTCGAAGCCGCTTTGCATTATGAAGTCAGTTGGAACGAGGCCATGGATGTGATGGTGGTGGTCTTCGCTCCGATGGAGCAGCGCATCCCGCGCGTCATGCAGCGCGACGGCGTGGACGAAGCCGCGGTGCACCGCCGCATTGCCACGCAACTGCCGATTGAAGAAAAAGTCAAACGCGCGGATTTTGTGGTCGAGAATGTCGGAGATTTGACGGCGCTAGATAAGAAAGTCGATCATTTGCTTGCGAAGTTACAGGAGAGAACGGCTCTTTCCAAGTGATGTGCTTTTTTGCGCGAAATGTGTTTGCATCTCAGCTTCTGATAAATCCTTCCACAAAATCTTTCATTATTTCGACACGGAGGCGACATGTTCCGAGGAATCAGCAAGGCCGCATTTTTTGTTCCTTTGATGTCCATCTTATCAAATGCCGGCGGCCAATCTCTCGACCAAAAACTCTCATCAAAGGCTTCTGCGCTCCACGACAAAGTTCTCACCGTTGATACGCACATCGATTGGCCGTCACAGCAGAATCGAAATCCCGGTTTTGTTCCCGGCGAGCGCCATGAACCGGAAAGGTTTGGCAGCGGCCAGTGGGATTTGATTCGCATGAAAGAAGGCGGACTCGATGCCGCGTTTATGTCGATCTTTACCTCGCAGGGGCCGCGCACCGATGAAGGCCACGCCAACGCAAAAACGCACGCGCTCAAGCTTGTTGATCTCACCAAGAAAATGGCCGCTGATAATCCCGACAAAGCTGAGATTGCTTTGACTCCCGAAGACGCTTACCGCATCGAGAAATCCGGCAAGCGCGCGATCTTCATGGGAATGGAGAATGGCTATCCCCTCGGCGCGGACATCAGCAACGTGAAAATGTTTTACGACCTTGGCGTGCGCTACATCACTTTGGGACATACGCGAAACAATGAAATCTGCGATTCATCGACTGACACAACGAAGCAGTGGGGAGGCCTAAGCTCGCTTGGCGAAAAAGTTGTGCGCGAGATGAACCGTCTCGGCATCATGGTTGACATCTCTCACGTTCATGATGACACGTTTTGGGATGTCATTGCTATCACCAAAGCGCCGGTGATAGCCTCACACTCCAGCGCGTTTGCGCTGCGCGACCATCCCCGCAATATGAATGATGAGATGTTGAAGGCAGTAAAGAAAAACGGCGGCGTCGTGCAGGTTTGCTTGTTGGGTGAGTATATTAAGAAAATGCCGCCGCATCCTGAGCGCGAAGAGGCTTTGAAACCGTGGCAGGAAAAAATTAGGGCAATGCGCCGCGGCGAATTACCGGCGCAAGAAGCCGACAGCGTTCGCCAGGTTTTTCAAGAGATCAACGCCAAGTATCCACCGAATCGCCCGACGCTGCAAGACGCCGTCGATCATATCGATCACATGGTGAAAGTGATGGGCGTCGATTACATCGGCATCGGCTCGGATTTCGACGGTGGCGGCGGATTGAACGGCATCAATGACGTTTCCGAGATGCCGAATATCACGGCTGAACTGTTGAAACGCGGTTACTCAGAGAAAGACATCCGAAAAATTTGGGGAGGTAATTTGATGCGTGTCTTCGGCGACGTGATGAAAGTTGCAAGCAAGTTGCAGCATGAAACGATGATGTCTCAGTAAAATCGGCGAAGTCCGACACAGTGGAGAAAAGAATCTTATGCCTCGTCGAGATGCACATTTAGCGAACCGGATTAGTCTCGCCGTTGTCTCGTTGCTTTTTGTTTTTCTGTCAGTCGGCCATACCTTCAAGTCGCAAGACATACCGCCACGTGTTGATTATGCTCCCGTTGCTGCACAGTTGGAAAAACTGATCACTCATGAGCTGCAAGACAAGAAACTTCCAGCGCTCTCCATTGCGCTCGTCGATGATCAGGAAATCGTCTGGGCCAAAGGCTTTGGCATGGCCGATCCTGACAAAGAAATTCCCGCAACGGCGGAAACGGTGTATCGCGTTGGCTCGGTATCGAAGCTGTTTACGGATATCGGCATCATGCAGCTCGTCGAACGCGGACAGATTGATCTTGATGCGCCGGTGACGAAATACTTTCCAGAGTTTCAACCCCGCAACTCCTTCAATAAAGCGATAACCCTGCGACAACTTATGTCACATCGCTCCGGTTTGGTGCGCGAGCCGCCGGTTGGGAATTATTTCGACGATACGAATCCGTCACTCGCACAAACCGTTGCAAGCCTAAATTCAACCGAACTGGTTTATGAGCCGGAAAAGCGCATCAAATACTCAAACGCTGGAATCGGTGTAGCTGGTTTCGTTCTTGAGAAAACGCAAGGAAAACCATTTGCAAAATATTTAAGGCAAGCCGTCATTGAACCGTTCGGTTTGAAGAAGAGCGCCTTCGAGCTGGAGCCTGAAATCATCAAAGATCTGGCCAAAGCGAAGATGTGGAGCTATGATGGCCGCGAGTTTGAAGCGCCAACGTTTCAGCTTGGCATGGCGCCAGCCGGAAGTATGTATTCGACCGTGACCGATCTTGGGCGATTCATGAGCGTACTGTTCAACGGCGGTAAAACCGCAAGCGGCCAGATTCTCAAAAAAGAAACACTCGAAAAAATGTGGACACCGCAATTTGCCGAGGCGGGCGTGAGGAACGGTTTCGGTATCGGCTTCGTGGTTTCTGAATTGCAAGGCCATCGTCGCATCGGACATGGCGGCGCAATTTACGGTTTTGCCACCGAGCTTGAAGCGTTGCCGGAGCAAAAACTCGGCGTCGCCGTCGTAACGACGATTGATTGCGCCAACAATGTTGTTGAGCGCATTGCCGGACATGCGCTTGAATGCATGCTGGCGATGAAACAAAAACAGGCTTTGCCAACTTTAGTTTTCCCCGATTCAGTTTTCCCCGAGGTGGCGCGTCGCCTCGTTGGTCGCCATGTGAATGAAGAATCGATCATCGATGTCTTTTATCACAGTGGCAGTCTGTTCCTGGATGATCGCGTCTTGCGCATGGAGGTCAAATCTCTCGGCGATACGCTCGTGGTGGATGATCGGCTCTCGCATGGGACGAAAATTATTCCCGTCGATGGCGGTCTGCGCATCGGTGACAAGATTTACAAACGGGTTGAATCTGCAAAACCGGCGCCGCCTCCACAATATTGGCAGAGCTTGATCGGCGAGTACGGCTGGGATCACAACATTCTTTTTATTCTTGAAAAGAGCGGGACTTTGCATGCTTTGATCGAATGGTTTTTTTCTTATTCGCTGACGGAAATTTCCAAAGACGTTTATGCTTTTCCCGATTACGGCCTCTATCACGGCGAGAAGCTGATCTTCTCACGAGATAAAAATGGCAACGCCACACAAGTCGAAGCTGCCAGCGTCGTGTTCAAGCGCCGCGCGGTGGGAACGGACGCTGGAGGCACTTTTCGAATCAAGCCGCTGAAACCCGCGGCGGAGCTGAGAAGGATCGCGTTTGAGTCTCAACCTCCAAATGAAAATGGCGAGTTCTTTAAGACAGATTTGGTCGAACTGGCGACGCTTGACAAGACGATCAAATTCGACATTCGTTATGCAAGCACCAACAACTTCATGAGCATGGTCTTTTATGATCAGCCCAAAGCTTTTTTACAAAGACCGGCGGCAGAAGCATTGGCGAAAGCGCATCAAAGTTTGAAGCAGCATGGCTATGGCTTGCTGATCCACGATTCCTACCGGCCGTGGTACGTCACCAAAATGTTTTGGGAAGCGACGCCGGTGGACAAGAGAATGTTCGTGGCCAATCCGTTGAACGGCTCGCGGCACAATCGAGGCTGCGCCGTCGATCTCACGCTTTACGATTTGCAAACCGGCAAGTCCGTGGAGATGGTGAGCGGCTACGACGAATTTTCCGAGCGTGCCTATCCCGAGTACATGGGCAGCACATCGCAGCAACGCTGGCATCGCGAGTTGCTGCGCAACGCAATGGAAGCGCAGGGCTTTCGCGTTTATGAATGGGAATGGTGGCATTTTGATTTCAAAGACTGGCGCAAGTATTCTATTCAGAACGCCGCCTTTGAAAAGCTGTGTGGGAATTAAAACAGATCTCAAGAAAAAGCGCGGGCAAAAATTTATTTAAGCGGCAATTGCGAGAATTTCGGGCATGGCTGGACTGGGGAAATGGCCGTAGCCAGTTTCAGGGTCGAGCTTCAAAAAGTTCGAAATCGGTGGCGATGTGAATAGGGGCTGTAAGCTTTTTTTATCAGCCAGTGGAAGGGCTTGCCATTCGTCAAAATGAATGACTGGAAATTGCGCCAGCGCTCGATAATTGACGATGGTGAGTTGTACGGGTTTCAATCCGCCTGTCGTGACGTACAAAACCATGCCTTGACGAAGTTTGTACGCCACTTGCTCGGCGCGATGCAAGCTTTCGTCGAAAACAACTTCGAGCACATCACCCTCTGGATCATAGGATAGGAACATGATCTCTCCATCAAACTGGATAAGCAGTGACAATAAAATTATTGGGTTGATTATTCATCCAGCGAAAGACGACGACAACTTCTATCTCCTTAAATGGAGCTACAAATTGAAAAGGATAATTGTAATAGAATTTGTAGGGAGAAATTATATCTTGCGTGCGTCTCCCCACGCGAACAGTTTTTAATACCTCAGCGCGATGTCCATTCAGTTTTGGGTGAGATTTACTGATATGGTTCCATCGTTCATCCGTCAGATAGATTGTATTGCCATTTAGATCCTTGACTTCCTCGCGCATGAGAGAATCTCGATTGTTTTTGAAATTTGACGTGGGATAATATACAACACCTATTATTTTACTTGCAACAGGTTCTTTGTTTATTTCAAAGTGCTCATCCGGTTGTGTTGCCCAATATGGTTTGAATTTTTTTTTTGTTTTAACGAGATAGGGGACTTATGTCGCGAGCACCGGCGACATTTTTTGCAGGGGCGTTTTGTGCGGGCGTGGTCTTTGCTCGCTATATGCCGATTTCGCTTGGCATCGCTGCCGGCATTTTTGTTCTCGCATTGATTGCATGTGGAAGTGCATTCCGCCTTTTCACACACGCGAATGTTGTCAGACAGCTTGCACTTTTTATTGCGTGCGCCGTGCTCGGCATTTTTCGTCTTGCGCTCGTTGATGTACAATCGTCCGATGTGGTGCAGCGTTTTGCGGATAAAGATGCCCCGGTAATTCTATCGGGAGAGGTTATTAACGTGCCACTCTCAGGCAAGGCACTGGCGGCGCGGCCTCCAAGAAAAGATTTAGCGAACGGCACACCGGTTTTGCCGGATACCTTATGGCGATATACGCTTTCAGCGCAAGGAATTTTTCTCCGCAATGAAAATAGATGGCAACCGGTAAGCGGCAGGGTAATCGCCAGTGGCACGCAAATCGACAGCCTCCAGATCGGTGAACAAGTTATTTTGAGCGGTGAGTTGATTTTGCCCGATGGCGAACGCAACCCCGGCGATTTCAACTATCGCGAATTCCTTGCGGCGCAAGGTATTACCGCTTTATTGCGTTGTCGAAATGCAGAAGCCATCTCGCGACAACCTGCAGATGGATTTGCTTGGCGGAAGCCTCTGCAAGTTGTGCGTGAAGCCGTGGCGCGGCAAATTCATCATTTCAGCAGCGGAGATAATGCGGCTCTACTCCTCGGCCTGCTCTTGGGCGAGCGCGCCGAAATTTCCGACGACGTGCGCGATGCCTTCGTGCGCACCGGACTCGTTCACATTTTAGCAGTCTCCGGCTCGCACGTTGGTTTCGTGCTGTTGATTGTTTTGGCGCTCGGCGATGTCTTGCGTTTGCCGCAAGTTCCGAAGTCGTTGCTCGCAGGCGTTGCACTCATTTTCTTCACCGCGCTCACCGGTTTCAATCCGCCGGTGACGCGCGCCACGATCATGGCGCTGATCTTTTTAGCCGGAAAATTGATCGAACGCGACGGCAACGTTTATAATACTCTCGCCATCGCCGCGCTGATAATTTTGTTCGACGAGCCGCGCCAACTTTTTCAACTCGGTTTTCAACTTTCGTTTGCCGCCGTGCTGGGAATGGTTTATCTTTATGAGCCGATGATCGGTGTGGTGAATCGCTTTTTCGCGCGGCTTGTCGAACGATGGCCGATACTTGGTGAAATGCCCGATGTGCTCAAACGCGCCGGAAGAGCGGTGCTCGTGCTGCCGGTGATTTCGATAGCGGCGCAGCTTGCCACCGCGCCGATCATCGCCCATGCCTTTGGCAGAGTTCCGGCCTTGGCGATCTGGGGAAATATACCGGTCATCCCGCTGGCGTTTTGGGTGGTCGCGAGCACGACTGTTGCGTGCACGGTCATGCCGCTCTGGAAATTCGGCGGCGAGGTGTTCGGCGCAGCATCAGATTTCGGCGCCGGTGTTATGCTTGATTTTACAAAATGGCTTGCGGACACGCCCGGCGCTTATACCGACGGCATCAAATTCAGTTTGGCGGCGATTGTACTTTTTCTTCTGGCGATCATCATTATTGTCGAATGGCGATCATCGATCCGCCGTTTTGCATTGCCGGCGTTTCTTGTCGTTGCGAATTTTGTCGTGTGGCGGTCGGCAATCGCCGAGCCGGTGAAAATGCGCGTGACTTTTTTTGACATCGGCCAGGGCGATGCGGCGCTTGTTGAATTTTCCAGCGGCAAAAGAATGTTGATCGACGCCGGCCCGGCGCAACCAGGTTTTGATGCCGGCAGTCGAACCATCGTGCCGTTTCTCATGCGGCAAGGCATCCGCCATCTCGATGCGATCATCGTCACGCATCCTCATAACGATCATGACGGCGGCGTGGCGGCGATTCTTCGGAGCGTGCGGGTTGATACGTTGTATTGCGGCGTTGATGCCGATACGACCCAACGAACTTACCTCGAGCAAGTTGTCGACAGTCTCTGTGTTCCGCACGTGGCCTTGTATGCTGGACGGAGGTTGCAGCAGTTTGCGCCAGCGGAATTATTGGTGCTGCATCCGCCGTTGAATCACACAACGCCGTCGACGAACGATGCCTCGGTGGTCGTGCGAATCCTTTGCGGCAACGTCGGCTTTCTTTTCACTGGAGATGCAGAATTGTGGAGCGAAGCGCAGTTGACGAGATTCGGCGATATACTTGACAGCGAGGTTTTGAAGGTCGGCCATCACGGCAGCCGCACTTCCAGTTCGCCGGAGTTTGTCGGGCACATTACTCCGAATTGGGCGGTTGTCTCGGTTGGCAAGCGGAATCGTTTCGGGCATCCTAATCCGGAAGTGATGGAGCGCCTGCGATCGACGGACGCGCAAGTAATTCGCCTCGATGAAAACGGCGCGGCGATTTTTGAGACGGATGGCGAGAAACTATGGCGAGAAAGATGATCGCCGGTTGCTTGATGCTGGGCGCGTAGTTTCTAAAGAGTTGAATAGTTGCAGAAAAAGCAAAGATTTTTCTATCCCTTAGAGAGTTGTTTGTTTAAGCCTGTTTGGTTGCGGCTTGTCCGCGTTTGGGACTATTCATAGAATAGGTTCAATAACGATGCCCTCACTTTCTTTGATTGAGAAAAATAAACAGCTTATTTTTCGGCTGATGCAAGAAATGGACAAGGGTAACTTGGATGTCATCGATAAGTTTTATGCTTCTGATTACATCGACCACAGCCCCTCGGCCATTCGCGAAATGCTTCCCGGCATCGAAGGCATCAAGCATGCCTTCAAATTGCTCTACGCCGCATTTCCCGATACGGCGCACAAGATTGAAGACATAATTGCCGAAGGAGACAGAGTCGTTTTGCGTATTTCTGCAACCGCGACGCACACCGGAGAAATTTTTGGCGTAAAGCCGACAGGCAAAAAGGTTGAACTGAGTTCGATTGTCATCTATCGCATCATCGATGGCAAGATCGTTGAGCGATGGGTCGCGCAGCAAGGCCCCGGCGTTTTGCAGCAAATTGGTGCAACTGTTCCAACAACAAGTAGCATCAAGCCTCAAGCATCCAGTAACAAATTCTGAGAGAATAAAGCATGAAAAAGCTTCGCGTCTGTGTCATCTTTGGAGGACGATCTGGCGAGCATGAGGTATCTATCGTTTCAGCGACTTCGGTCATGAATGCGCTTGATCCGAATAAATATGAAATCATCCCGGTCGGCATCACCAAATCCGGGCGATGGATTGCTGGAAGTCAGGCTGTCAACCTCTTGAAAAGCGGAGATGAGCCTCAACGCTCTTTGGCCATGGTTTCTCCCGATCCGAACGAACAACGTCTCATTTCGTCAGTTCCGGGTGCGGCTAATAAGCAGGAGCTTGCAACTCTCGACGCGAAAGTTGACGTGGTGATTCCGATTTTGCACGGCACATTCGGCGAAGACGGCACCGTGCAAGGCTTGCTCGATTTGGCGAATCTCCCCTATGTCGGCGCCGGTGTCTTAGGTTCGGCAATTTGCATGGACAAGGTCGTGCAAAAAAATCTTTGCGCGCAAGCCGGCATTCCTGTGGTAGATTTTCTCTGGCTGCGCTATGAAGATTGGCAGGCTGATCAGCAAGGAAATCTTTCAACGGCGGTGAGTCCACAGCAATTGAGCAACATGAGCCGGGCTGCGATGTTGGATTTCATTGAAAAGAAACTCGGCCTGCCCGTGTTTGTGAAACCGGCAAACATGGGATCGAGCGTCGGCATAAACAAGGCGCGTAATCTTGAAGAACTGACACCGGCCATCGAAGACGCGGGGAGATACGATCACAAAATTCTCATAGAGAAAGCAGTGGCTGCCCCGCGCGAGATCGAAGTCAGCGTGCTCGGCAATCTGCGGCCCAAAGCCTCAGTGCCCGGCGAGATCGTTTCCTCCAACGAGTTTTATGATTATGATGCAAAGTACGTCGATGGCGCTTCGACTTCTTACATTCCCGCCCACCTGTCGCCCCAACTTTCCGACGCCATTCGCCAAGCCGCAATTCAAGGATTCGTCGTCTGCGAATGCGAAGGCATGGCGCGAGTTGATTTCTTGGTGGAGCGCGAATCGAATAAATTTTACTTGAACGAGATTAACACCATCCCAGGATTTACGAGCATCAGTATGTATCCGAAATTGTGGAAAGCGAGCGGCCTTTCGTATTCACAATTGCTCGACGAGCTGATTCAGCTTGCGATTGAGCGACATCAACGGCGCAGCAAGTTGCATACTTCGTATCAACCGAAGAGTGAATGGTATAAGTAGGTGGCTTGCCGAATCAGAATAAAATTTTAAGAGTTCTTTTATTTTGCCAACTGATGGAAAAGCGACCAACGGATTTGAAAGAAAATCAGTTGGTCGTTTTTTGATTCGTTAGGCAATTTTTAACCTTAAGCTGCCCGTAAAGGCTTCTGTTTTTTGCTTGTCTGAAAATTTGCCGTAGGCTCTTTGATGTTCATGAGCAAAAACTTTTATTGCGGATTACTCTGAATACATCCAAAATCGGTATAATCCGAGTAATCTGTTGCTATGTGGTTTTAGCTCGTCCAGTTTGGGAGATTCAAGGATGATCTTGCAGGATAAAGTGATTATCATCGCCGGCGGCGCCGGCCAGATCGGTTCGGTGACGGCAATCAAGATCGCTCAGGCCGGCGCGAAAGTGATCGTGCCTTATCGACGGCGTGAGGCAGCGGATAAGCTCATCAAGCTGGCAGGAGCCTCTGCCGGACAATTTCTGATGATCGAAAGCGACGGCGACAGTGTCGCCGCCATGCAGAATGTGGTTGATGCAGGCCGCCAAAAATTTGGTCGCATCGATGGTCTTGCCAATTTGATCGGCGGTTATGCCGATGGTCGCGTCGATGAAACCGATGAAGAATTGTGGCACGCACAGATGCAGTCAAATTTGCATCAAGCATTCTATACGGCGCGCGCCGTTTTGCCGGTCATGCGCGAACAAAAATATGGTCGCATCGTTTTTATCGCTTCGATTTCCGCGCAATTGCCGAACCCGGGGAAGGCGGCTTACGTCGTTTCAAAGTCTGCTCTGGTAACGCTCGCGAAAATCATCGCCGCTGAAAACAAGCAGCACAACATTCTCGTGCACGTCATCGCCCCGGGTACGGTGAATACCGATGCCAATCGTAGCGCGACTTCGGGCGATCCGACAAAACTCGTTCAGCCCGAAGAGATCGCCGACCTCGTGATCTTCTTTCTTTCCGATCACATTCAACACAGCACAGGCAACGTTATCGAAATTCCGACTGTTGAGTAGGCAATTGTAGCTCGTTGATGGGGTCTGACCGGACGGCGTTGCGTCCGTTACAGCAAAGGGGATTCTATGGAGATTTATTTGTCGTCGTGGAGTGTCCGCGACGTGCTTCAGAGCCGCCAACTCAATTATTCAAGCTTACCAAGCTACGCTCGCGAGCGTGGATTTTCAGGCATCGAGCTGTTCGATCGATTCTTCGAATCTGTGGACGACGGCTACATGCGTGAGCTTCGCGACGCTCTCACTTCGGCGCGATGCAAAGTTGTTGTCGCCATCAGCAGCGATCTTACGATGCCCCGGTTGTCCGAAAGCGGCATTAGGCAATTCGATCATGTGATGCGATTCTTGAAAGTCTGCCGCGAACTTGGTGGCACTGTTGTGCGCGTCAGCACCGGCGGCCAGGGACTCAGTGTGCAGAAAGTTGTTGATTGGTTGGGCAGCCATCCGTTGCCAGGGCAACGCGAGATGATTTGGCAGCAGCGATTTGCCACTCGTGTTTTGAGCAGTCCCGTTGCGGTGCAGGTGATGTCACACCTTAAGCCGTCGCCTCAGCACGACCTCGGTCGAACGACTTTACAGAAAGTAGAACGCTGCATCGCAACGCTGCGCGAACTGCGACCGATTCTTGACGAACTCGACTTGCAAATTGCTATTGAAAATCATTGGGGCATCAGCACTGATCCCGCCATGTTGATTGACATCGTTCGCCGCTGCGAAAGCGAGCGCATCGGAACCTGCCCGGACTTTGGAAATTTTCATCCAACGCAAGATCGCTACGAAGGCTTGGAGTTGCTGGCGCTATTTGCCAAACACGTTCATGCCAAATGCTCTTCGTTTAATGCAGCCGGCGAGGAGAGCCGTATCGATTATCAACGTTGTCTTAGCATTTTGAATGAGGCAAATTATGACGGCTCGTTTTCCGTCGAATTTGAAGGCATTGTCGAGGCGGAGGTTGCCATTCGACAAGCGCGAGAGTTGATTGAGCGCCATTGGCATAAACCCTGACAATAGCCCTTTCCTTGACACATCCCATCTGAAAACCTAGAGCGTTAAGCTCCTGAATTTCTGCACTTTAAAAATTTCTTGTTTGATAAGATACTCTAAAGTATCTTATTTCAAAGTATCTTAATAATGCTGCCTCCCCCCCATGAAGCAAGTACGTGTTCTGAAAGTTGTGGTGGCCTCACCGAATGATGTGCGGGCTGAACGTGATGCTTTTCCTGCAATCGTCGATGAATTGAACAAAGGTATCGCCGACGAGCGCGGCCTGCGGCTCGAAGTTTATCGCTGGGAAACGGACGCTTATCCCAGTTTTCATCCCCTCGGGCCGCAAGGCCAAATTGATTCCTGCTTGCGCATCGAGGATTGCGACTTGCTCATCGCCATCTTTTGGAAACGCTTCGGTACAGCGGTGCATGACGTGCAATCCGGCACCGAGCACGAAATTCGGCTAGCCTTGGAGTCCTGTGAAAAGATGGGGCGCCCCCAGCTCATGATCTACTTCAATCAAGCTCCGCATGAGCCACAATCCCAAGCAGAAAAAGAACAGTGGAAGCGAGTTTTAAATTTTAAGCAATCGCTTTCTCAAAAAGTGCTGTGGTGGGAATACCGTGGCAAGGATAAAATTCGTGATCTTGTTCGTCAACACTTGACGCAGTTCATTCGTCAACATGTCCCAACTTTTGAAACCGATCTTTGGCTGGCCCGCCCAAAGCGAAGGGATTTCTACCAATACGTTTCTCTACCTGTCAACTATGTCGTGCGCGAAGATTTGCTAATCGAATTGCGTGAAGCTTTGTTGGGGAATTCCAATACGATCGCCATAACTTCCGCTATCAAAACTAAGCCCACCGCCTTGCACGGCATGGGCGGCATTGGTAAAAGCGTGATGGCGCGCGCCTTATGCGAAGACCCGCAAGTTCAGGCCACTTTTCCAGATGGTATTCTATGGGTGACTTTAGGCAAGGAACCCAAATTGACTGAGCAAATGCGGCTGTGGATTCATGCACTGGGTGGCGTCATTTCCGAAACTGCGCCCACAGAAGAGCAACTGAAAGCTAATCTCGCCAAGCTACTGGCGGAACGTACATGCCTGTTGATTGTGGACGATGTCTGGTACCGAAGACACGCCGAAGCTTTTCGCATTGGTTCGCGCTGTCGTCTGCTCTTGACCACCCGCGATGAGCAACTGGCGCTGGAATTGGGGGCTGAGGTGCAGCCAGTACCGCTCATGGCGCTTGCTGAAGCAGTGCGCTTGTTGGAAGAATGGGCAAACTTTAAGCTCCAAAACGTGGCGCAGGAGCAAAAAATACAAATCGTAAAGCGCTTGGGCTACCTGCCGCTTGCGATTCGTCTGGCCGGTGCACAATTGCAACGTAAGTTCGCCCATGAATGGCTCAATAAATTTGACGTGCACCAACTCAGATCCAAGCGCTTCGAAGATGTGCACGATAGTCTCGAAAAGACCTTCGAACTCAGCTTGGAAGAACTGAGCGCAGAAGAGCGGCGACTTTACCTTAGTCTAGCCATTTTCAAGGAAGATGAGCATATACCGGAATTGGCGATCCAGAAACTATGGCGAGCGTTGGCCAGATATGATGATGAGCAAACCGCCAACTTGATGGAAGACCTTGCCGCTAGAGCTCTGCTTAGTCTGGAAAGGGAAGGTTCAAAGCGTCGGGCCGGATTTCATGACTTAATGCGCGAATTGATCGCTGCAGAATTGGGTGAAGATGGCCAACGCATAGCCCATACGGCTTTGCTGGAAGCCTATCGCCAGACTAGCAAAGGTCAAGACTGGTACACCACGCCGGATGATGGCTATCTCTACGATCATCTCGGATATCACTTGGCAGGTGCGCAGCAGCAAGATGAGCTGCATGAGTTGTTCAAAGACCAGCATTGGATGCACAGTCGTGTGCCCCAGCGAAAATATGAGTATGACGGCTATCTTGAAGATTTGACGGCAGCGTGGAACATAGCGTATGACGAAGCTCGGCGCCAGATCACCTCCGATGAGAGGCCGAGTGCTTTGGCAACCTGTGTCCGTTATGCGCTCATCCGCACAAGCGTGAATTCGATTGCATCAAACTACGAACCGGTATTGGTGGCACGCGCGGTTGAACTTGGGCTGTGGAATACGTCACGTGCTTTGAGCATTGTTGCTAAGGCCCCGGATGATGAACAAAGAGCAAGATTATGTGTGGCGCTTTTAGCGACTGGTAGGCTGGATCAAAATCTTCAAGAATTAGCGAAAGAACTTGGCCTTAACGCGGCTAGAGTAGTTGAAGATGAAGAATCTCGTACAGAGGTGCTTTCGGCATTGGCTCTGCAGTTTACGGGCGAAGTACGCGAGGAAGTCTTGCGGGAAGCGCTTGCAGCGGCTATGGGGATTGAGGATGAAGGTGATCGTACACGAATGCTTGGAGCGTTGGCTATCCAATTGACGGGTAAGGGGAGCGAGCAGGCCTTGCAAGAAGCGTTTGCGGTGGCCACGGCACTGGAAGATGAAGATGATCGTACACGAACGCTTGAGGCGTTGGCTCTTCAGTTGAAAGGTAGCGGAGATGGGGAGACTCTGCGGGAAGCGCTTGCAGTGGCCACAGCGATTGCAAAAGAATGGTCTCGTGCGGAAGTGATTTCAGCGCTTGCCCCACACTTGACGGAAGAAAGTTTGCAGGATGTACTGGCAGTGGCTAGGGCGATTACAGATGAAAGGTCTCGTGCGAAAGTGCTGGTAGTGCTTGTTGCACGGTTAACGGGCAATATCCACGAGCAAGTTTTGCAGGAAGCACTTGCGGCGGCTACAGCAATTTCAAAAGAATGGGCTCGTGCGGAAGCGCTTTCGGAGTTGGCTCCTCGGTTGACAGGTGAAAGTTTGCAGAAAGCGCTTGTAGCTGCTAAGGCGATCGCAGATGAAGTGTCTCGTGCGGAAGCGCTGTCGGCGCTAGCCCCACGATTGACAGGCAAAAGTTTGCTGGAAACGCTTGTAGTGGCTAGGGCGATTGCAGATGAATGGTCCCGTGCAAATGTGCTTATTGCACTTGCCCCACAATTGACAGGCGAAAGTTTGCAGGAAGCGCTGACGGTGGCTAGAACGATTATTAGTATAGATCGAGAACGAGCGCTGGCGGCGCTAGCTCCTCAGTTAACAGGCGAGTCCCGCGAGCGAGCGTTGCAGGAAGCGCTGACTGTGGGTAGGGCAATTAATGGTGATGATGATCGAGAGTGCTCGCTGACAGCACCGACCCCACAATCGATAGGTGAAAGTTTGGAAGAAGCGCTGGTGACGGCTAGGGTGATTAAAGATGAGTATAATATGGCGCGAGCGATTGCGGCGTTGTCTGCCTCGTTGACGGGCGAAGTCCGCGAGCAAGCGTTACACGAAGCTCTGGCGACGACTAGGGTCATTGTTGACGAAGAGTCTCGTGCGCAAGTGCTTGCGACAATGGCCCCCCAGTTGAAAGGTGAAAGTCTGCATGAGGCGCTGTCGGCGGCTAAGGCGATTAGAGGTGATGAGTCACGTGCGCAAGTGTTTGCAGCATTGGGTCCTCAGTTGATAGGTGAAAGTCTACAGGAAGTACTAGCGGCAGCAAGGGCGATCAAAGATGTAGAGTCACGTGCGCAAGTGCTTGCGGTACTGACCGTCCAATTGAAGGGTCGGGCCCGCGAGCACGTGTTACAGGAAGCGCTTGCGGCGGCCAGGATGATTTTTTGGTCTGAAAGGTCTTTTGCAGAAGTGCTTTCGGCACTGGCACCCAGTTTGACGGGAAAAAGTTTGAACGAAGCGCTTGCGGCGGCTAAGACGATGAAAGAGTATGATGCGCGTGTGCTTTCGGCACTGGCCCCCCAGTTGACAGGCGAAAGTTTGGAAGAAGCGTTGGCGGCGGCTAGGGCGATTAGAGGTGAAGAGTCACGTGCGCAAGTGCTTGCGGCACTGGCTCCCAGATTGATGGGCGAGTTCCGCGATCAAGCGTTACGCGAAGCGTTGGCGGCAGCCACCGCGATTAAATATGAAAGGGCACGTGCGCGAGCACTTACCACGCTGGCTCCTCAATTGACTGGTGAGGTCCGTGAACAAGCTTTACAGGAAGCATTGGCGGCAGTATGGGGAATTAAAGATGAAGGGACACGTGCGAGGGTGCTTGCGACACTGGCCCCCTTGTTGAAGGCCGAGATCTGCGAGCAAGCATTGCAGAAAGTATTGGACGCGGCCAGAGTAAATGAAAATAAATGGTCTCGTATGGAAGTACTTGCGGCGCTAGCACCGCTGTTACCGCACAATGTCATACGAGAAGCGCTTTTAGAATTCATAGCTCACTCACTGAACAAAGAACGCTTAGAGATTTTGAAGCTCTGCTCGTACGAAAAACTCTTTACGCATCCCATTCTTGCCCACGAAATTCTTGAAGCCATTACCTTGCATATAATAGAAATTTGCCAGAAATGGGAATGGCTGTGAGCAAAATAAAAAGCCATTTCATGTCGCCGTGCCTCCTGTGGGCAACTTCTTAAAATGTTAAATTTTGTTTTGCAATAACGGCTCACTAACTCGTGACATTACGTTGAACAAGTTAACAGGAGCATGCTATGGACTTCCGCATCGAAACCGATAGCATGGGCGAGATACAAGTGCCGGCTGATCGGTATTATGGCGCACAGACCGCGCGATCTTTGATTCACTTCAAGATCGGTGGCGCGCGCATGCCGCGGGAAATGATTTGGGCATTCGGCGTTTTGAAAAAGGCCGCGGCGCTCGTGAATAAAGAATTGGGCATCTTGCCGGCTGAAAAAGCCGATCTCATCGCCAAGGCAGCCGATGAAGTCATCGAAGGAAAGTTGGACGAGCATTTTCCTCTGGTGGTATGGCAAACCGGCAGCGGCACACAAACCAACATGAACGCCAACGAAGTGATCTCCAACCGCGCCATCGAAATCAGCGGCGGCAAAATGGGCAGCAAGATACCGATTCATCCAAACGATGACGTGAACAAAGCTCAATCGTCGAATGACACATTTCCAGCGGCAATGCATATTGCCGCGGTGCATCAAATTCATCGGCGGCTCACGCCTACCGTCGCCACGCTGCGTGACACGTTGCAAGAAAAGTCGGAAGCGTTCAAGGATATCATCAAAATCGGCCGCACGCATTTGATGGATGCGGTGCCGCTTACGCTCGGGCAGGAGTTTTCCGGTTATGTTGCCCAGCTCAACAAAGGCCTCCAACGCCTCGAGTATATTCTTCCTCATCTTTACGAATTGGCGCTCGGCGGCACGGCCGTCGGCACTGGCCTGAACACCCATCCAGCATTTGCCGTGAAGTCGGCGGCGAAGATTGCCGAGTTGACGGGTTACCCGTTTGTCACGGCAAAAAACAAATTCGAAGCATTGGCGTCGCACGATGCAATTGTCGCTGCCAGTGGAATTATGAAAACGCTCGCGTGCTCGTTGATGAAGATCGCCAACGACATTCGTTGGCTGGCTTCTGGCCCGCGTTGTGGTATTGGCGAGATCGCCATTCCGGAAAACGAACCGGGCAGCTCGATCATGCCGGGCAAAGTCAACCCCACACAATCCGAGGCAATGACGATGGTGGCGGCGCAAGTCATCGGCAACGATGTCGCCATCAACGTCGGTGGCGCTTCGGGAAATTTTGAGCTGAACGTTTTCAAGCCGCTGATGATTCACAATCTACTGCAATCGATTCGACTTCTCGCCGATGCGTGCGAAAGCTTCAATGAGCATTGTGCTGTCGGCATCGAGCCGCTCAAAGCCAACATTAAAAACCATCTCGACCGCTCGCTGATGTTGGTGACGGCTTTGAATCCACACATCGGTTATGACAACGCTGCGAAGATCGCCAAGAAAGCCCACAAGGAGGGCTTGACGCTCCGCGAGGCGGCCATCCAGCTCGGCATCCTGACCGGCGAGAAGTTTGATGCAATCGTCAGGCCGGAAGAGATGATCTCACCAAAGTTGTAAATGCCGCGTATTGAACTGCGGATTGATGGAGTGATGGATTATGGGATTGACGGAAAGAAAAATCAGCTGATGGTTTTTCCAATAATCCAAAAATCCATCAATCCATCGTTCTTGCTTATGAAACGGTATGATGATTTATGGCAGACGATTTTTTCAAGGACGGCTTGCGCTTCGAGTGCCAGCCGAATTGCGGCGCGTGCTGCAACCAGGTTGGCGATGTTTATGTGACTGGCGCGGAAATCTCCCGGCTTGCCACACATAAGCAGTTACCGGTGTCGCAATTTCGCAAAAGATACTTGCGCCGCGTGCATGGAAAATACAGCTTGATCGACCGCCCGCAAGGCGGCTGTATTTTTCTGAGCCATGACATGAAATGCACCGTGTATGAAGCTCGCCCGAATCAATGTCGCACATATCCTTTTTGGCCGCGTTTACTTTCGAGCGCTTTGGCGTGGCAGTTGGAGGGAATAAGATGTCCTGGCATTGACAAGGGGAAAATTATTCCAGTGGAAGAAATCACGCGACTTAAAGAACAAACATGATAGAAGCTGATCTTCACATGCGATAAGTATTTTTGAATGAGGGAAAGACGTGATGGAAAAATCAAAACGGTTATGTTTCGTATTAGTCGCTTATCTTCTTGCTCTTGTCATCTCGACTGTCTCACTTGCACAGACGACTCCCACAGACCCAATAGTCAAAATCACCCTGATTCATCTCAACGACTTGTATGAAATCACTCCCGCCGGAGGAGGAAAAGTGGGAGGGTTGGCTCGGCTTGCCACTTTGCGAAAAAACTTATTGCAGCAGAATCTAAACACGTTCATGGTTTTGGCCGGTGATGTGCTCAGCCCCTCGGCGCTGGGCACGGCAATGGTGGACGGCGAGCGGCTCGCCGGTAAGCAAATTGTCGCAGTGCTGAATGCGATTGGTTTGAACTTCAGCACGTTTGGAAATCATGAATTCGATTTGCGAGAGCAACAACTTTTGCAACGCCTCAAGGAATCGAGCTTCACGTGGTTTTCCAGCAATGTGCGCCGCACCGACGGCACAAGTTTTCCCGGCGTCGCTGATAGCGTCGTCTTTACCGTGACGGATCAGGCAAATCGCCAAGTACGCGTCGGCATGTTTGGCTTGACACTTGACAGCAACCGCCAGCCGTATGTTGCTTATGCCGAACTGTTTGAGATTGCAAAGCAGCGTGTGACCGCAATGAAAGGCAAAGTTGACATTCTCGTTGCGCTCACTCATTTGAGAATAGATCAAGACATTGCGTTGGCCAATGCTTTTCCGGAGATCGATTTGATCATAGGCGGACACGAGCATGAGAATATTCAATTGAGGCGCGGTGCCGATCTCACGCCGATCTTCAAGGCCGATGCCAATATTCGAACGGTTTATATTCAAGATCTGTTTTTCAACACGGCGACAAGAGACCTGAAGATTTCCTCTCGCCTGCAGCCGATCGATGCGACGATACCGGAAGATTCGACAACGGCAAAGCTTGTGCAACATTGGATCGATCTTGCTTATGCAGGTTTCAAAAAAACGGGCTTCGATCCCGAGAGAATTGTGACAACATCATCGGAAGCTCTCGACGGAAGAGAAGGCAGCGTTCGTAATCAATCGACTAATTTGACCGACCTCATTGCGCAGGGGATGACGAGAGCGGCGGGAACCGAACTGGCGGTTTTCAACAGCGGATCGATTCGGATCGACGATGAGTTGCCGTCCGGGCCGATTACCGAATATGATGTCATTCGCGTTCTTCCTTTTGGTGGAATGGTTTTGTCTGTCGAAATGAAAGGCAGCTTGCTGACGCAGATTCTCAAGCAGGGACAAGCGAACAAAGGCAGCGGCGGTTTTTTGCAAATCGCCGGCATTAGTCAAAGTCAGGATGAGAGTGCATGGCTGATTGGGGGCGTTGCAATCGATCCGCAAAAATCCTACGTCCTGGCGATTAATGATTTTCTTGTCACAGGGCGTGAACAAGGATTAGATTATTTGAATCGCGATAACAAAGATTTGCGCGTCATCAAAGAGCATGTCGACGTACGCAAAGCGTTAATCGAACAACTCAAAACTGCCTTTGGCGGCAAATGATTTTTGGAATCGAAAGTGAACGACTTTTCTTTTGATATAAAGCAAGAAGCGTTACTCGCTGCACACAAGATTGGTCCCTACATTCGCGAAACGCCTCTTGAATATTCCCTCCAGTTGAGCCAACTCAGCGGTTCGCATGTTTTTCTCAAGCTCGAGAATCTTCAACACACCGGCTCATTCAAAACACGCGGGGCGATGAACAAGCTGCTCTCGTTGACGCCGGAGCAACGCGCAAAAGGCGTCGTGGCTGCTTCAACGGGAAATCACGGCGCGGCAGTTGCGTTTGGGATGAGTAAGCTTGCGATGCGAGGAATCGTCTTCGTTCCGGAAAATGCCTCGCCGACGAAACTAGAGGCGATTCGCGCGCTTGGCGCAGAGATTCAAGTTCACGAGAAGGACTCGGTAATTACCGAATCCTATGCTCGCCGTTACGCCGAAGAGAATGGATTGACCTACGTTTCTCCTTACAATGATCCGGTGATCATCGCCGGACAAGGAACAATTGCCGAGGAGATTTCCCGCCAGATCGAACATGTCGATGCAATTTTCGTTTCTCTCGGCGGCGGCGGAATGATTTCCGGCATTGCAGGTTTTTTGAAGTCTACTGATGTGAGCGTGCGAGTCATTGGCTGCTCGCCGGAAACCTCGCCGGTGATGATCGAATCAATCAAGGCGAATCAAATTATCGAAATGGAATCTCAGCCAACGTTGTCGGACGGCACTGCCGGCGGCATCGAGCCGAATGCGATTACTTTCGATCTGTGCCGGCGATTGGTTGATGAATACGTCAAGGTTTCTGAAGACGAGATCAAAGCGGCGATGCTTTTATTCATGGAAACGCAACATCAGATGATCGAAGGCGCCGGGGGAGCTGCCATCGCTGCATTTTTGAAGAGGCAAGAATTTTTTCGAGGTAAGAATGTCGTCGTCGTGATCTGCGGCGGGAATCTCAGCCTGGAAACCTTGAGAGCAATTTTGTGCTGAGCGTGAGCGTCGTGCCGGCATTTCCAACCAGCTTTCTTCAATCCTTTTTTATCTTATAAACCTGAAATCCCGCGCTCGCCAAAAACTTTGGCAAGCCGCGCACAGTGTTGCGATCAAGCTCTTTTACATCGTCTGAAAGCTGAGGCCAGGGGATCATGTGTGGCGTAGTCTTTCTTTTCATGTCCTTCGGCCCTGGCGCATACCCCCAACCCTCCTCTTTGCGCTCAGCGTGCCAGCGAGCATACTCCAGCGCCGCCATCAGCTCGATTTCTTGTTTGCCGAACTCGAGGAGCTCTTCATCCCAATCGGTCAGCGGAGCAATACCATAACCGGCAGCATTTAGTTTTGTGCCGATGTGACCAGCTTGCTGACGATTGGAATCTTTCAGATTCTCTGGCAGCTTTTCCCAGGGTACCATGGATGGATTGGTTTTAGGGGTTTCACCGAGTTCCAGATGATGGCGCAGATAATCGGCATGAATCGCCCGCGCCAAAATCTCATTGGTGCCGCCAAGCAGCAAATCGGGGTTGCACGTTCGAGTTAGCAAGCCAAATGCGTGGAGGTTGTCAAAGCCATCCTGCTCGCCATCGCTCCGGAGAAGCGCGGAAAGCCCGGTTTCCTGACGCATGCGAACAATTATGGGAATTTTGCGCCCGTGCAGCCCGTGCAATAAAAACAAGGCGGCAGACAAGCCGGTTGCGTCGTCATCAACGCACACATAAATGCTGCTTAGATCGCACTCGCCGCCCGTATCGAAGAGAAAATGTCCCTGTTGAAACTGCGGCCATCGAATGTCAATTTGCACAGGACGCAGCTCGCAGGCTTTCTCCAATTTCGGATATTGCAAACACAGATTTCTCACCTTTTGCTCGGCATCGCGATCGACAATCGCGACGCGAAGCTGCACTGTAGGTGGTTGCTTTAACTCTCGCCATTCTCTCGCGGCGCGAAGGATAAGACTTTCTCCCATACGACCCAAACCGACGACCAAGAGGCTGGCAGAAACGGTTGTTTTCTTGAATGGCGGATGTTTATCGAACATCGCGCGCGCGCCGCTCTCGAAGATATTAAAAAACTCCAAACGGAATGTGCTTTCAGCGTGAAGGGCAATTTCCCGTTCCCGTAGCAGCCGGCAGAGATAGAGATCGACAATGTGAACGAGGCAGGTGAGTGGACCGCCCTTCCGGTTCTTCGCAAGCTGTCTTGCAAGCACCGACACCTCCGCATTTATGCCGTCGTTGCCACACACCGCGATAAGATACTTGGCCTTGTGGACTCGCGCGTCCTGCAAGACATCTAAGTTGGCGGCATCCCCGACAAATGCAAGTGCGCCATGCTCGCGGCAATATTCGAAATTGTCGTTGCCCGCGTCCTTTTCGATGACGATGACTTTATAACCGCGCTGGTGAAATGTTTTGGTAAGGTGCGAACCCATCTTGCCAAGACCGCAAATGA
>Ga0247727_10006010_pt1 | contig 24102 bp, 12 predicted proteins | sample WisWelCaveWW1625_FD_202498 | JGI IMG/M metagenome (GOLD analysis project Ga0247727, IMG submission 202498) | Biofilm microbial communities from Wishing Well Cave, Virginia, United States - WW16-25 | ecosystem: Environmental > Aquatic > Deep subsurface > Groundwater > Cave microbial mat | place... | reverse complement strand
AATACGCCGCCGCTTCGCGGCACCCATCCCAGGCGAAAAAAAAGTCCCCTCCCCCGGAGGGGATTTAGGGTGGGTTAGTGAACAACGAAATGGTGAAAACAAGGATATGAAACTTCAAACCATCTTGACGCTTTTGCTGTTTGCAACGCCGGCCATCAGTCAACAAACCGTCCCCGAGTGGGCGAAGGGCGCGGTGTGGTACCAAATTTTCCCGGAGCGCTTTCGTAACGGGAGCGCAACCAACGATCCTCTGAAAGCAGAAGTTGTGGGAGAGCGGCCAATCTCGTGGCAAGTGAACCCGTGGACATCGGATTGGTACAAGCTTCAGCCGTGGGAAACAGAACGCAGCTCCAACTTCTACGATGTTGTTTTCGACCGGCGCTATGGTGGCGACTTGATAGGGGTAATCGAAAAGGTGCCGTACCTCCAAGAGTTGGGCGTTGATGTCATTTATTTTAATCCCATTTTCGAAGCGCACTCGTTGCACAAATACGAGGCCACCACTTATCATCACATCGATAACAACTTTGGCAATGATCGCGACGGCGACTGGGCCGCCATTCAATCGGAGAGAGCCGATCCAGCAACGTGGACGCTCACTTCAGCCGACAACGTTTTCTTAGATTTGATCGAAAAAGCCCATGAGATGGAAATCAAGATCGTCATCGATGGCGTGTTCAATCACTGCGGCCGGGAGTTCTGGGCCTTTCAGGATGTGTTGAAAAATCAGCAGCACTCCACTTACAAAGACTGGTTCGATGTCGTGCGCTGGGACGATCCCGTAACGCCGGAAAATGAGTTCGATTACAAAGGCTGGTGGGGCTACAAAAGCATGCCGGAATTTAAAGAAGACGCGAATGGTCTGGTGCCGCCGGTGCGGGAATACGTTTACAACATCACGCGCCGCTGGATGGATCCCAATGGCGACGGCGACCCCAACGATGGCATCGACGGCTGGCGGCTCGACGTAGCCAAAGACGTCGCTCCGAAATTCTGGGAAGACTGGAACAGGCTGGTAAAATCGATCAATTCGCACGCCATCGTGGTTGCGGAAATCTGGGAAGAAGCGCCGGACTGGATCGTCAACAAACGCGTGGATTCGATGATGAATTACCCGCTGGCAAAGGCAATGGAGCAGTTCTTCATCGATCAACAAACGCGAATTCCCGTCTCGCAATTTGACGCCGAGCTGGCGCGCTTGCGCAGCATTTATCCCGAGGAAACCAATCACATTTTGATGAACCTCATCGACAGCCATGACACCGATCGCGTGGCGAGCATGATCAGAAACCCGGATCGTAACTATGACCGTGAAGCCGGGCCGCGCGGCAACCCGAATTACGATCCGCGCAAGCCCACTCGCGATGAATTACAAATTCAAAAGCTCATCGCGATTTTTCAGCTAACGTATGTCGGCGCGCCATCGCTTTATTACGGCAGCGAAGCCGGCATGTGGGGCGCAGACGATCCCGACGATCGCAAACCCATGTTGTGGGAGGATATGGTTTTCGAAAAGGAAACTTATGGCAGTGTTCGGCCGGATTTGAAAGAAGAAGACGAAAACCGTTTTGATCGCGAGCTGTTTGCGCATTATCAAAAGCTGATCAAAATCCGCCACGACCACCCGGCGATTCAGCGCGGAACGTTCGTCACTCGGCTGACTGATGACGAAAGAGGTGTGTATGCATTTGCTCGCAAATTAGATCGCAGTGAGGTCATTGTAGTTCTAAACAACAGCGACCTCAGCCGGGATGTCGAAATCCCGATCATTTGGAAAAATCGGCCACGCGTTCGGGATGTGTTCAACGAACAGGATTATGAGATCAAACATGGCATAGCACAATTTCTATTGCCATCGAAATCGGCGGCGATTCTGACGCCGTAAGCAATTAATATTTGTTGACAACAGTCGTTAAAATGCTTAAAATTCAAGCGACTAGATTGAATCTGTTGCAGCCTCCTTTTTAATGAACTTGAAATAATCTTTTTTCAAAAAAAGGCTCCCTATGGCACGTGTAATGCTCAAAGACATTTACAAAATTTATGAGAAAAATCATGTCGTGGTGAACAATGTCAACATCGACGTTGCCGACAAAGAATTCGTTGTGCTGGTGGGGCCGTCGGGCTGCGGCAAATCCACCACTCTGCGCATGATCGCCGGCCTCGAAGAGATCTCCAAGGGCGAGCTTTATATCGACGACAAGATGGTGAACGACGTGCCACCCAAAGATCGCGACATCGCAATGGTGTTTCAAAACTATGCGCTCTATCCGCACATGTCCGTTTACGATAACATGGCCTTTGGGCTGAAGCTGCGCAAATATCCGAAAGAGGAAATCAAAAAACGTGTGAACGATGCGGCCGAAATTTTAGGCATCACCGGCATGCTGGATCGCAAACCCAAAGCTCTTTCCGGCGGCCAACGCCAGCGCGTGGCGGTGGGCCGCGCCATCGTACGCAACCCACGGGTGTTTCTCTTCGACGAGCCGCTTTCCAATCTCGATGCCAAGCTGCGCGTGCAGATGCGCACCGAAATTTCGAAACTGCATCGACGTCTGCAAACCACGATGATTTACGTGACCCACGATCAAGTTGAAGCCATGACCATGGGCGACCGCATCGTGGTGATGAAAGACGGCGTAGTCAATCAAATCGACACGCCGCTCAATTTGTATAATTATCCGCAAAACAAATTCGTCGCTGGCTTCATTGGCAGCCCGGCAATGAATTTTATGAACGGAATAATCATTCAGGAAAATGGACTAACGTTCAGCGACGGCAGCCTTAAACTTAAACTGCCCGCAGGTTACGGAAAAAAATTAGAGCAATATCGCGATCAGCAAATAACGTTTGGCATTCGCCCGGAGGATATTTACGATACAGCGGTGGCGCCCACTTTGAAGAATCGCGCCGAAGCCGCTCTGCTGGTGGAGGTGATGGAGCCGATGGGCAACGAAACTTTTCTTTATCTTACGACCGGCATCCACCCAATTGTGGCTCGGGTGGGCACACAAACTCGGCCGGTCATCGATCAGAAAATCAATCTGGTGTTCGATATGTCCAAAGCACATTTTTTTGATGTCGAAACGGAAGCGGCAATAAAGTCGAACTAACCTGTTGGGATTTGACGCTCGTTACAAAGCTTTGCTTTGTAACGTCTAAATGTCTGCGAAGCTGAGCTCGAACAAAAAGTGTGTTCCCAAACAGAGTTTGGAACAAGCAAAGGCAAGAAGCAAGAAAATCCGAATGAAGAAACTTATTACCGTTTGCATCATTGCCCTCCAATTCCTCGCTTGCAGCCGCGACGAAAAGAAAATCATGATCTGGCATTATCGCCGGCCGGTGGAACGCAAGCTAATGACCGAGGTTTTGCAGCGTTTCAAAACCGAACGCTATCCCGATTGGCAATTCGAAGAACGTTTTTACAACCCCGAAGAGCTGCGCCAATACTATATCATCGCCGCGTTAGCCGGCAGAGGGCCCGCATTGTTGTTGGGTCCCAGCGACAACGTCGGCCCGCTGGTGGACTTAGAGGTCATCCAACCTATCGAACCGTATGTTGATCGGGAGTATCTCGACAGCTTCATCACCGAACCGCTTTCGGCGAATATCTGGTACCGCGGCCATCTGTACCAAATAGCGGATCAGGTGGGCAATCACCTTTGTTTGATTTACAACAAAGACCTGGTGCCGAAGCCGCCGCAGAGCATTAGCGAGCTAATCGCTCTCAAAGAGCGTTTGACAAAAACCGCTGGCAACGCCGCGCGTTATGTGCTCACCTGGAATTTCATCGAGCCATATTTCTTCGTCCCATTCATGGGCGGCTATGGCGGCTGGATCATGGACGCGGAGAATCGGCCAACCCTCGACACCGAGGCCACCGTCAAAGCGGCGCAGCTTATTTACGACTTGCGCAACAAATACCAGGTCATTCCCAAAGAAGCCGATTACGAATTTGCCAACCAGCTTTTCAAAGATGGCTACGCCGCGATGATCATCAACGGGCCGTGGTCGTTCAGCACTTACACCGACAACCACATGAACATCGGCATCACCCGCATTCCGCTGATTGACGAAACCGGCCTGTGGCCCACGCCGATCATTTCGCCACTGGGCTACTCGCTCAACGTCAATTTGCAGGGCGAAAAATTGCAGATCGCGGTGGAATTGCTGAGGTATTTAACCTCGCCGGAAATTGAATTGGAATTCACCAAGTTGACGGGCGCTATTCCATCCCGCAAAGAGGCTTTCGCTAGTGAAATTGTCAAAAATAACGAAATCATTCAAAGCTCGATCTATCAAATGGAAGTGGGCCGCCCGATGCCGGTGGTAACAGAGCTGCGCTGGATTTGGGATGCGATGCGGCCCAGCTACCAGGCGATTTTCACCGGCAATATGACGCCCAAAGAAGCCGCCAAGGACATGCAGCGACAGGCGGAGAAGTTGATTCGGGAAAACCGGTAAAGGGGAGTTTTCTCTCCTCTTAGGAGAGGGCTAGGGTGAAGGCATCGATGAATACAAACGGCGTGCTGCAAATAATTCATGAAAAAGTGAAGGAGAGGCTAAAACAGCAGACCCCATCCTAACCTTCCCCTAAAAGGGGAAGGGACTTATTTCCTCTCTTCTTTAGGAGAGGCTAGGGTGAGGTCGTTTGAGCCGAGTAATCCAAATCAGAGAAAATCGGAGTTCAGAAAAACCAATGGCAGCCGGCACTGGCGAAGTTCAAAATAATCGACTGGCGTTCCTCTATACCTCGCCCACGTTTTTCATCATGGGTATGGTCATCGCGTTCCCATTTCTCTACAATGTGGTGGTCTCCTTCTCTAACATGAATTTGCAGCATTTCCGCGAATGGGAGATCATCGGCTTGCAAAATTATGTCGCGGTGTTCACCGACCGCGTGTTCTGGTATTATTTCATGAAAACCATTCTGTGGACGGTCATCAACGTGTTTTTTCACGTAGTGATCGGCATCTGGCTGGCGCTGATTCTCGACAAAGACTTGCGCGGCCGCTCATTCTTTCGCACCATTCTAATTCTGCCCTGGGCGGTTCCGCAATATATCACCGCCCTCACCTGGCGCGGCATGTTCAACAGCGAATACGGGGCGGTCTCGCTGCTGCTGCAAAAATGGTTTGGCCTGAATTTCTCCTGGCTCAATGACGAATGGGGCGCGTTCACTGCGTGTCTGATCGCCAACATCTGGCTGGGATTTCCCTTTATGATGGTGGTGGCGCTCGGCGGTCTGCAAAGCATCCCGCGTGAACTTTACGAAGCCGCTGAAATCGACGGCTCGTCGTGGCTCGACAAACTCCGCACCATTACCCTGCCGCTGCTGAAACCGGTGATGGTGCCGGCAGTAACGTTGGGCGTCATCTGGACTTTCAATAACTTCAACGTCGTATGGTTAGTGAGCAACGGCGGCGAGCCGTCGGACACCTCGCACATTCTGGTGTCGTGGGTGTATCAGGCGGCGTTCCGCTATTTTCGCATGGGTTACGCCGCGGCGTTTTCGATGGTTATCTTCGCGATTCTGCTGATTTTCGGTTGGAATTTCATTCGGCGAACACGTGCCACGGAAGCGGTTTATTGATGAACTTGTCATGCCCGTCCCGACGCGTCGGGATTGTCGGGCATCCACCAGCCCATGCAAATGGATTCCCACCAAAAACGTGCGGGAATGACAGCATAGGAGAGTAAAGAAGGCCTTATGAAAAATCCACGCGCATTATCTTTGCCCGGAAAAATCGGCGCTTATGCCGTTTTGAGTGCCTTCGCCGCCTTTGCCATCTTTCCAATTTTGAGTTTGATTTCGATTTCACTGCGCCCCGGTGATCGCCTGCTGACAAAATCTCTCGACATCATTCCGCTCGATGCTACGCTCAGTACCTATCACGATCTTTTTTTCAAAGAACCCTTTCTGCGCTGGATGGGCAACAGCCTCATAGTCTCGTGCGCCGTGACAATCGTTGGCGTTGCATTGGCCGCCACCGCTGGGTATGCCTTTTCTCGCTATAAGTTTGTTGGCAAGAGTCTCGCCATGCTGGTTTTACTGGCCACGCAGATGTTTCCCCTCACCATGCTGCTGCTGCCGCTCTTCATTGTTTTGATTAAGCTGCAACTCTACGACACCTATTGGGCGCTGATTATCGCCTATTCCGCCACTGCGTTGCCCTTCACCACCTGGCAAATGAAGGGCTACTATGACACCATCCCCTACAGCCTCGAAGAAGCTGCCAGCATCGACGGCTGTTCGCCGTTCAACACATTTTGGACAATCGTGCTGCCGCTGGCCGCGCCGGCGCTGGTGATCACCGCGCTGTTTTCGTTCATGACTGCGTGGTCGGAATATTTGGTGGCGGCGGCGCTCATTCAGGATCAAAGCCGCTTCACTTTGCCTCTGGGCTTGAAAATGTTCCAATCCAGTATGGAAGTCAAGTGGGGATTGTACTCCGCGGGCGCGCTGGTGGTGAGCCTGCCGGTGGTCATTCTATTTGTTGCGTTGAGCCGCTGGCTGGTGTCCGGGTTGACGCTGGGGAGCGTGAAGGGATAAACAAAGCGCCGCTCACCTTTTGATCGTCGGATGAGAAGCCGAACCGGTGAAGCTCCACAAAACGCTGGTAGAATAAAACTGGCCTTAGTACTCCCTTTCACAAATAGGTGTAGTGTTTTCTTCACCCTGAGCGAAGTCGAAGGTGAAGCCTATGGTTCGACTCCGCTCACCATGAAGGTAACCAAACCCAACAATTAATTTTGAAATGGAGTACTTAGGAATCAGAGGATCTAAAATGAAAAAGTACACCCTTGTTTCCCTGATCATCCTGTTAAACGGGATTGGAGAGTCCATGGCAAAATACTCATTTTTGGGCCGGGTCGAGAGATTCGAGCGCTCAAACTCAACCTGCACTTTATTTTGTGATGGCAATTATCAACTCCGGATCGCGTTTTTGACCGTCAATATGTTGCGGGTAACACTCACTCGTCCCGGCTATAATGAACCACTACTGGACTATCCTTTTGCGAGAACCGAATGGGACTCTGTGCCGCTCTCGCTCCAGGAAACGGATTCGCAATTGATTTTGAAAACCAGCGAGCTCCATCTCACGATACAAAAATCGCCTTGCCGGCTAACCGTCAGCGACCGACACGGCAACGTCCTCAACCAAGACGATCCGGGCATGGGCATCGGCTGGGACGCCGATGAAGTGCGCTGCTGGAAAACCATCACACCTGACGAGAAATTTTTCGGACTCGGTGAAAAAACTGGCGGCCTCAACAAGCGCGGCAGCGAGTGGGTGATGTGGAACACCGACAATCCCCATCACGATAACAACAGCGATCCGATTTACCAGTCCATTCCGTTTTTCATCGGCGTGAGAAATTACCAGGCCTACGGCATCTACTTCAACAACAGCTATCGCAGCAAATTCAATCTCGGGGCCGGCAATCAACGCTACTACTCCTTTTCCGCCGACGCCGGCAACCTCGATTACTTTTTCATCTATGGGCCGCAAGTAAGTCGCGTGGTAGAAACTTACACTGAGTTAACTGGCCGCACGCCGATGCCGCCGATGTGGACACTGGGCTATCAGCAATGCCGTTGGAGTTACTACCCGGATAAAGAAGTGCTGCGCATCGCTCAAACGTTCCGCGAGAAACAGATTCCCGCCGACGTGATCTATTTGGACATTCACTACATGGATGGCTATCGCGTATTCACCTGGCACCCCGAGCGTTTCCCGGATCCTGCCGGCCTGATCAAAAAACTGCATGAGTTGGGTTTCAAAGTGGCGGTAATCATCGACCCCGGCGTTAAAGTCGACCCGCTTTACAGAGTTGCAAAAGAAGGCCTGCAACAGAATCACTTCGTCAAGTACCCGGACGGAGAAACGTATATCGGCGAAGTCTGGCCGGGGCCATCCTACTTCCCGGACTTCAGCCGCGAAGAAACGCGCGCGTGGTGGGGAAATTTGTTTGATGATTTGCTGAAGGTCGGCGTCAAAGGGTTTTGGAACGACATGAACGAACCGGCGGTGTGGGGCAAAGCGTTTCCCGAAGAAGTTTTATTCGACGATGAAGGCCGAATCTCCAGCCAGAAAAAGATGCATAATCTCTATGGCTTCTTGATGGCCAAAGCCTGCTACGACGGCGTGAAAAAGCAGCGTCCCAACGAGCGACCATTTGTCATCACCCGCGCCGGGTTTGCCGGCGAGCAGCGTTTCACTTCCGTTTGGACCGGCGACAACCAGGCCACCGAGGAACACCTCGAAATGGGCATCCGCATGTTGCAGGGGCTGGGAATTTCCGGCGTGCCGTTCGTGGGCACGGATGTGGGCGGTTTTGGCGGCACACCCTCGCCGGAGCTGTTCGCCCGTTGGGTTGAGTCCGCCGTATTCACGCCGTTCTTCCGCACTCACACCCATTATGGCAGCAGCGATCAGGAGCCGTGGTCGTTCGGCGAAAACGTCGAAGAAATTTCGAAAAAGTTCATCACACTGCGCTACGAGATTCTCCCTTATCTCTACAGTCTTTTCTGGGAAGCGCATCAAACCGGTGCGCCGATTTTGCGTCCCATGTTCTGGCATTATCAAAACGACCCACAGGTTTACGACGGCGCGTGGCAGGAGCAATTTCTCATCGGCGAAAATTTGCTGGTCGCGCCCGTCACGCGTGTTGGGCAAAACTTGAAAAAAATCTATCTCCCCGCCGGCCAGTGGCTGGACTTAAATACTGAGATCGTTTACGATGGGAGCCAAACCGTGATCGTCGACGCTCCGCTGGATCGCCTGCCGATGTTTTTGAAAAGCGGAGGGATTCTGCCGTCGCAAGAAGCCGTACAGTTCGTCGGCGAAAAAGCAATGATGAAACTCATCGTGGATATTTTCCCAACAACGCAGCCCACGAGTTACTCATTTTATGAAGATGACGGCGCCAGTGTTGAATATACCGCGGGCCAATATCGACTGACGGATTTTTCTATAACCCTAAAAGGCAACGAACTGCTGATCAAAAAGAATCGCGGCCGCGACGCCTATCAACCGGTCGATCGGGCGCTGCAATTCCGAGTGCACACGGTCGCCGAACCAAAGGGCGCGATTACGCTTGCAAGAGCCTCGCTAACTAAGATCAAGCCGAGTGATATTGTGGCCGCTGGTCACTTTTACGATTCGGAGAAGCGCGTTCTTACCGTCCAATTCCCAGACGAAGGCTCTGAGCAGAACTTGACAATCAAGTTCTGAAATAATCAATTGGATTTTCCGCGATGAGGTATTACATTCTAAGTACTGTTGCTCTGGAGCTGTCCACAGGGGGGAGAATTGTCATTACGAGGAGCGAGAGCGACGAAGTAATCTCCAGATTTGAGCACCGAATTAGGAGATTGCTTCGCTCGCAATGACAGTTACCTTGTCGGACAGCCCCGAACTCATTATTAGAGAACTATTATTGTTGGGGCTTAATTCCACTTCAGAAGGAGTCAAACCATGAGCCGCTTATCTATTTTGGGTGAATTCTGGCAATTCTTGAAGATGCGAAAAAAATGGTGGCTCACACCTATTATCGTGATTCTGCTCATGCTGAGCCTGCTGATCGTCCTCACCCAGGGCTCGGCTCTCGCGCCATTCATCTACACCCTCTTCTAAAATCGCAAACTGAAAGGCCGTACACATGAAAAAACTCCTCTCGCCATTTTCATTTCTATTTCTGTTGACACTGTTTAATAAATCTTCGCTGGCGCAGGACAGCGTCGATGTCGTTTTCCGCTACCAAATCGCTGGCAGAAGCAACGTGTCGTTGCCGGGAGAATTCAATAATTGGACGCCCGCCAGCGCTCCGATGCAATATCAGGGCAACGATCTGTGGACGCGCACCGAACGGCTGCGCATCGGCGGCAACCCGGATCCGCCATCAGTGGGTGTGCCGGGCGCCTGGCAGTACAAATTTTTCTACACTGGCGTCACCACCTGGCCCAACGATCCGTTGAATCACCACAGCAACCCACGCGATAATGATAATTCGTTTATTTATTTGAAAGACCCGGTGATCTATCATTTTCTTCCGAATCAGCGTACGGGCTTTGTGGAAACAGCACGCGCGACCATCTCCGCGTATTTGTATCCGAAAGTGGGGACCGTTGTCGATACAGCGAGCATCGCGCTGACTATCGACGATTCCACCCTCACCCATCTCGGTGAACATTACGATTTCAGCTCTCAGCAATTTGTCATTGCGATACCATTTGATCTGGCGGATGGCGGCCACACTGCAATTCTGCGCGCCGGTGCCAACGCCGACACCGTGAGCTTCGTGGTGCAATCGCAGGCGGTGCAACTGCGAGCGCTGCCCGAATACGCCCGGCACGGCGTCACGCTGCCAAGCATCGCCTCCAACGACTCCACCACCTTTCGTCTGCGAGCGCCGCAAAGTTCGTTCGTCGTTCTGCGTATCGTTCCATTGGGTGAAGATCCGGCGACCGGCGATGCTTTTTTAATGTATAAACATTTTAGCAGCAGCGACTGGTGGATCAACCTGAGTCTGGCTCCGGGAACGTACGAGTATCTCTATCAAACCGACACCGCGCTGATATACGATCCGTGGGGCCGCTGGAATGGCGAACATGGCAGCCGCTTCACCGTCGGTCCGGAGGGGCTGACAGCCGATGATTATGAATGGCAATCGAATGACTATGCTCGCCCGCCGCTGAACCGTGTGATCATTTATGAATTGAACGTCGGCGAATTTGGCGGCGGATTTTACGGGCTGCCGGGAGGACAGGCCGGCTTCAACGAGCTGGCAACTCTTCTGCCGTATTTGGATTCCCTCGGCGTCAACGCCATTGAACTGATGCCGATCAACGATTACGGCAACGTCGGCGTTTCCGGTCATTCCTGGGGATATGATCTCAATACCTATTTTGCGCTCGAGCCGGGCTATGGCACGCCCCGCGAGTTTAAAGCCCTGGTGGACTCGGCGCACGCCCGCGGCATCGCAGTCATCGTGGATGTGGTTTTCAACCATTTGAACGAAACCTCGCCGCTGTGGCAAATGCTGCCGGACGAAGTTCCCAATCCGTATTTCAAACCACAGACTCTGCTGCGGCCCAACGAAGACGCGCTCTTCTTTTTTAAGGATATGGACCACTGGACAGTCGAAACCCAGGAGCTGGTTTACGAATCTCTGAAAATGTGGATCGATGAATACCGCGTCGATGGTTTTCGCTACGACTTCACGCAGGGCATCGGCTGGAATGTCAGCGAACCTACCAGAGGCATCTTGGGCTGGAGCAACCGCATCGCGCAGGAATACAACAATAGCATTTATCAGATTGCTGAACATTTGCCGGAGAGTCCGGCGCTCATTTTTCACAGCGACTTGACTGGTGGTTGGCACGATAGCTTCCGCGACGAGGTGTTCGATGAAGCGCGCTTCCGCAATACATCGTTGGCAGATTTCGAGAATCTGGTTTTGGATCTTGGCGCATATCAAAGTAACGACATCCCCTCAACTCCCGCTCGCTACGCCAATCGCACCGAGCCGGTCAACATGAATGTCAACCACGACGAGCAATCGCTGATTTACGAAATGACGACCTTTCAGGGAGTCTCGACGATCGATGCCGTGCAGCGGGATAAACTCTACGCCACTTTGATATTTACGTCTCTCGGCATACCCCTGCTGTGGCAGGGCATGGAATTCAGCGAACCACGGGGATGGCCAAACGATAATCAAAAACTCATCTATCGTCCGGTGACCTGGAGCTGGCTGCAAACGCCTCGGGGACAGACCCATTTTGATTATTATCACGCGTTGATCCAGCATCGCTTAAAAAATCCGGCGCTCTACCAGGGAGAACTGAGGAAGCTGCAGCGCTTCAACACCCAAAAAGTCCTAATCTGGGGTTTCGACGACAGCATTTCCGGAGAGCAGGTGATGGTGGCGGCCAATTTCCAAAACAGCCAGCAGGCGGTCAGTGACGTGCAATGGCTGTCGCCCGGTGACTGGCACAACATTTTCGATCAAAGCGTTTTTTCCGTAACCCAGGTGCCGGTTCTGAGTCTCGTCATTCCGGCTTATTCTGCGCTGGTTTTTGCAAGCTCGCCGGATAGCATCGTGTTGTCCGTGCCGTCCGCTGAACCGACGCAGCCATTGAGTTATCGGCTCCACCAAAATTATCCCAACCCATTCAATCCAACAACCACGATTCAGTTTGAGGTGCCGAACACATCGCAGGTGACACTGAAAATTTACAACGTCCTCGGACAGGGAATCCGAACATTGTTCGATGATTTCAAGCCGGCGGGTCAATACACAGTTCAATGGGACGGGAAAAACGATCACGGCATGGAAACGGCTTCGGGGATTTACATTATGCAGATAACAGCGCTAAAGAAAGGTGGCGCGGAAGGTTTTGTTAAATCGATGAAACTGGTGAAAATAAAATGATAAATTAAAGTCGGGCCTCTATCAGTAGGACAAGTTATCAACTTGTCCTACAACGTATTATGCAAAACGAGCGAACATATTTCCGTCGAAAGCTTCCGCATTATCAACCAGCGGGAGCAATGTTTTTTATTACGTTCCGATTGGCAGGCTCATTGCCAGCCGAAGCTGTTGAAAGATTGCGTGAAGACCGCGAAAAAGAATTGCGGAATGTAGAAAATGTAGCACAAGATAAAATCTTGTCCTACAAAATTCACAAGAGGTATTTTGCAAAATTTGACGAACTGCTCGACGGGAAAACTCAGGGACCAATGTGTTTAGATGACGACCGCATCGCGAAAGTGGTAGCTGAGGCACTTCACTACTGGGATGGCAAGCGGTATCTATTACTCTGTTACTGCATTATGCCGAACCATGTGCATCTGGCGATCGATGTAGGACAACTTAGTAAGTTGTCCTTTGGACAATTTAATGATGTAAGCCAATTTAATAACTTGTCTTACGTTCTATCGCAAATATTGCATTCGATCAAACGGCATACAGCCCGTGAAGCAAACAAAATCCTGCAAAGATCTGGTGCATTTTGGCAGCACGAAAGCTACGACCATGTTGTGCGGGACGGTGATGAACTGGAACGTATCGTGGCGTATATGCTCAATAACCCAGAAAAGGCGGGCCTCGTTAAAGCATGGCGTCAGTGGAAATGGACGTACATTTATCGGGAAATGTTCGGAGAGGAGTTTGATAATTAATCGCCGGTGTAGAAGCGTCGCCGGCAATTTGCCCGTACGAAAATACTACCGCACAAACAACATCCGCTTCGTTTCTTTGAACTCGGCCGCGCGCACCGTATAAAAATAAATCCCCGATGGCGCCACGATCCCGTCCTCGCTGCGGCCGTCCCAGTTGATTTCGTGCACGCCCGGCAAACGATCTTCATTCACCAGCGTCCGCACCAACTGTCCGAACAAATTGTACACCGATAACTGCACCCGCACCTTCCCCCCTTGCAGATTCGGAATATCAAACCGAATACGCGTCTCCGGATTAAACGGGTTGGGGTAGTTTTGGGACAAACTAAATCTTATCGGTGATACGGTTTCCGACCGGACCCCTGATGGTACCGGGTTAAGGGCACCGTCGATCGTAGTAGCTGTGCTGATATCATCCACGAAATCCCGCAGTCGAAGTGAGTCCGGACCGGAAGAAACGGTGGTTGTAAATATGACGTTGAGCAAAACGCCGGATGTAGTCACCGCTGTTGTATTAAATCCACCAATGGTAATTTTCCCCGAGGTGTTTTCCCGTCCGTCAACGATTATCCAGTCCGCCGTGAGGGTTCCACTTCCTTCCACCCGCTGAAAGGCAAGCTTATCATGCGGGTAGAAGAATCTTAGGCCAAAGGCTTTCACAGAAACACCGGCGGTATTGCTCAAAGTTAGTGGAACGACCACGGTGTCACCGGCAATCTTCGCTTCAATACTTGAAGGGGGACTCAGATCAAATTGCGTTGTTTGTGCAAAAGAGCTTGCAACTACCAAAAAACTATAAGCGATAATTTGCGAAACGGTCAGCAACAAACTTCTCATATTTTCAACCCTCTGAACGGTGGTTAAACTAGACCCAACCAATGCCCTCGATTCTGTCGGCATCGGTAATGCCCATTGTGAGCCTCATTTCCTCAACTTACCTTAAGAACAACATCTTTTTGGTTTCTTTAAACTCGCCCGCGCGCACGGTGTAGAAATACATTCCGGATGGAACCACGAGGCCTTCGTCGTTGCGGCCGTCCCAATCGATTTCATGAACACCGGGCGTGCGGTCTTCGTTCACCAGCGTTCGCACCAATTGTCCGAACAAATTGTACACCGATAACTGCACCCGCACCTTCTCCCCTTGCAGATTGGGAATATCAAAACGGATACGCGTTTCCGGATTGAACGGATTGGGATAGTTCTGCGATAAACTGAATCTTGCCGGCGGAAGCACCAACGCTTCAATCACGTTGGAGTGCTCGAACGCGCCATCCGTGTCGATTTGCTTTAGGCGATAAAAATGGTTGCCGGTGCTGACGTTGTTTTCCACAAACGAATACGACTGCGGCACCGTGGTGGTGCCTCTGCCGGCCACGAATCCGATCTTTGAAAACAACAGACCGTCAACGCTTTTTTCGACATCAAAACCGAAGTTGTTGGTCTCACTGGCGGTGGCCCAATTCAGGCGCACGCTGTTCTCTGCCACGTTCGCCGAGAATGACACCAGCTCCACCGGCACCGTGTTGTTGATGACGCCGTCGGTGGTGGAAGCGCCGACAAAATCATCGCTGGTCACGTCAAATTCAAGGTGCAATAGCCCGGTGCCGGATGTGACAGTGGAATGAAAAACCACCTTGAGTAGGACGCCTGAACTGGTGAGCGCCGTAGTATGAGAACCTCCGATGACGATTATTCCCGGAGTGTTTTCCTGTGCGCCCAGGAATGTCCAATTTTCTGTCAGAGTGCCGGTATCGACTATATTTTGAAAATCTAGTAGGGTGACGGGGTAATGGAAATGAAACCCAAACGCATCAATGGACGCGCCCTGGGAATTGCTCAAACTTATCGCCACTACAACGTTCGACCCCGCTGGCGGCCCCACGTCCACGCTGACAGGTGGACTGACGTTGAGTGGGGATTGCGCCATCAACACCGATGACAGAGTTAACATAGATGCCGCGATTAAAATCATGACCCATCTGTTTTGCATTTCCTATTCTCCTTTTTGAATTCTTTTATTCTTGGGCCATCCAAAAGGCCCGCTCTTATGTCATGCCCGTCCCGACCAGTCGGGATTATCGGGCATCCAGTGCGATACCGCAGAAGATTCCCGCTGAAAACATGCGGGAATGACACTGCGAGGAACGCTTTGGGAAAGTTTCAAAGTTTTATTTCACCATGATCATTCTTTTGCTCTCTTTAAAGCTACCCGCGGTGATGGTGTAGAAATAGGCGCCGCTGGAAGGCGGTTGGCCGAGGTCGTTTTTGCCATCCCAGAGTATCGAATGAGAACCCGCTGCGCGTTTTTCGTTCAACACGGTACGCACCAACTCACCTTTGATATTGTAGATTTTGATGGTAACCAGCACGCCGTCTTCGCTCAATTTGGGAATGTCGAAGCGGATGCGGGTATCCGGGTTGAACGGATTCGGGAAATTCTGATGCAGGGCAAAGGTCGCGGGCACGGAGGTTATGACCTCCTCGCCCGGAGCTGCGATGATGGCGTTCTGTAAATCGTCCACGATCTCGCTCATGGCGATTTCATTAAGGCCAACCGCGTCACTTTCCACTTCGAAGATCAAACGGAACAGCTCGCCGGCTGCCATACTGGCAACGGTCTCGACATGGAAGCCGCCCACCCGAACGCGCCCATCTTCCAATTCATTGGCATCCAATTGCGTCCATTCGGCGGTAACCGCAGCGCGTTCAATGCCGATGTAATGCAGCTTATCGGTGGGATAGTTGACATCCAAACCAAACGCACTGAGATGTTCTGGGTTATCAACCCGCAACCCGATTTTAATTTGATTATTTTCGACGACCCCGCTCTGGACAAAAGAAAGCGTGTAAATGTTGGCGGCGGCCGGTTTGGTGAGAGGCGCCCCTCCAGCAAAGCAATTGCTTGGGGGATCCTGGTCCAGAAAACGTTGGAATATATCCAGCGCATCCTGAGGAGTTGTAGAGACGTCGCAGTCAACATTGGCGGCCAGAGTTTCACACTGAAACTCCGCTGCATCACAGGCATCGGGAAGACTTCCACCATTGAGGAATATGTTAAACGCGCACAGGGCATCGCCGGCGGTAATAAAGCTGTCGCCATTGACATCACCGTTGCCCTCTACTTCGCTATTAGTAATGCATCCCGAAGCGCAAGGCGATTCAGGGAACAAACTCCCGGATTTAAAGGGATCAAAATCTACATCAGTCGTAACGGAATCACCTTCGGTGGGAGTCCCACTGCGGCTCGGCCCATCATCTGAGCCCCACCAGTTGCCAGTGGCATCCACGACTATGCCGGTGATATTTCTAACGGCGAAGGTAGTGTTATCGCAGAATTCGTTGCCGTTGATGACGGTACCGGCGGCGCCTTCTCGGATCTTGACGCCCGTATCATTTCCAGAAATTATGTTATCATTCATTTCCCCATCGGCGTTGGTTATTCTGACGCCGTAATTGAAATTCGAAAGGATAGAATTCAAATCAACATCGAAGGTGGTGGTGATGTTGTTCAGATTCAAACCGGTGCCGTTTTCCGTAATGTTGTTTTTTTCAATGCGCACGAATAGGGCTGATTCAATTTCGACGCCGATATCACAACTATATATATTATTGCCGGTGATGATCGCCGTGGGGCTGCCTTCGCCCGATTCCACGCGAATGCCGTGAATACTATTGCTAATCTCGCTGTTTTTAATGGTCACGTTGGCGTTGCTGTCCCTCACCAAATAACCCGCAGAAAGCTCCGTGCCTTTCCCAAATAAAATTCCATTGTTGTTGGAAACGCTGCTGCTGTCAATGGTCACGTGGGCGCCGCCGTCCGCGACCACCGCGTAATCGATGTACTCCTCTTCCCCTCCGCCATCGCCTTTGCCAATGTAGGTGTTGTGATTGTACAGCGAACCGTTGACGCCCTCGCCGGAATACAACACACCTGCGCGGCCGATGTCAGTGAACGTGCAGCTCGTTACATTCACCAACCCACCGAGGGCCGCAATCGCGGTGCCCTCGAATCCCGTGTAATAAATGTCGTTGAAATGAACATTGGTAAAAGAAGCCGCTCCAAGCACATGGAAAGCATAAAAGGTCTGGTTTCCCTCTCCGCCGTCAAAGGTCATATCGTGCACATGAACTTCCGCCGTGTCGCCAACTACGAACCAGCCCGGATCCAAAATAATGGTGCCGGTGTTGCCGCCGGAGTTGAGGACGGTTTGCTCCGGGCCGGAGCCGATTATCACCAGGTCTTTGAAAATGTAAATGTTCGGGGCATCGGAATAGGTGTCGCCGGGAGCAATATTGAGGGTGTCCGCCGGCGATGCCGCATCAATGGCGCGCTGAATGCTGGGAAATGGGGTAAAAGGCATAAAATAACTATTCGTGGTCATAAACACGTTGTCCGGCACCCAGGTCACCAGCCCAAATCCGATTGGAATCTCCTTCAATTGTGGTGAATTGTTATTTAGGCTTTGTATCGGGTTGGGCATCAAAACACCTATGTCAATGGCGTGAACAACCCGGTCTTCGATGGCAAAATTATCTTCCGCGCCCACAAAAGTGGCCGAGTCGGCATCTACAGCGCCGGAAGAAAAATTGAGAATATCGTAAAGGGCAGTGCCGTCGTCACCGAAGGCGGTGTTACCGATATTCAACGTTCCCGAAATCTGTTCGAGAAACAGATTACTCGCGGGGATTATCGGTATCAGGGAGGTTTTGGCAAGAGCTGTGGACGTAGCCGGTGGCGACGCCACGACATTATTTATCAGCGATTGGGACACATCGAGCTCGACATCGGTGAAGCTGATGCTGTCCACGTCGGTATAATCGCCGATCATCATCCCGGCCCCAAAATACGTTCCATCGATAAGGAGACTATCGAAAGTAACGGTGCCCGCGGACAGGAACCCATCCGGGTTAGCGCCAAACATTTGTACGCCGCTGAGGCCGCCGCCACCCGTGATGGAAACATTGGTAAAGGTGGCATCGCCATTAAAAGCGCTTAGAACAATATCACCTGTAGAACCGTTTTGATTGATGCTCGGACTATCAGTTTTTAAAGCCACACTGCTGGTAACGTTGCTCAACACGGCGGTGCCATTGTTGATGAAGTTGGTGCCAGTGATGTTGATATTCGTTATCGAACCCGGAGAATTATTCGGATCGATGGCCAATCCGAACAGGTTGTTGTTGCTGATTTCGCCATCGATGAAGCGCAGATCGCTCAACGACTGGACACCGGCCGCGACGTAAAATCCAACGAAATCGTTTCCAGAAAGCAGGCAATTCTTGACCTCGATATCTTTCACATCGCCGTTGTGCTGAATGTTGATGCCGTTGACATTGTCAATCGACGAGACATTTTCGAAGGTCATGTAAACGACCTTCGTAACGACGCTATTCAAAAAGTTTGTGCGGCTGTTTTTGAAATTGGCAATTGGATTTTGTGGGATAGAGGTTATAAAAATACCATTGCCGGACCCAGGAACGCCGCCGGTAACCCGCAGATTGCGCAGCGCCAGCCGTTCGATTTCCGAAAACCCGCTGGCGCTCTCGTCAATGGAGATAACCGTAGAGCTATCGCCATCAATGATGGTATTGCTGGCGTCATCGGTGCCGCTGCCCGCGCCCACGATTCTCAATGGGAAGAAAAGCTCGAGGTTTTCCTGGTAGGTGCCGGGCGCAACGAGTACGGTGCTTAACGGTGGATTGGCCGTGACCGAATTCACCCGGGTGCTGTTCACCGGAGTAAAAAAGAACTCTTCGCCAATTTTGTTAATGCCTTCTTGAATGGTATCAAACGCATTCTCTCCAATCACTTGCACGTTGAACTGCCCGGGGAATTGCACCACTTCGCCATTGGGAAGCTCCGACCAATCGTCATCCACAAAAATGCCGGTGAAGTTGGTGATCGGGCCGACCACGAAGAAGTTATCGAAAGAAACCGTACCGCCGGCGCCGTTGTCAAATATTACAACTAATTTGGCGCCCACAAAGTTGAAAGCCTGGGTGGTGATAAATGCTCCGTCCTCAAAAATTGTCCATCCCTCGTCCCCGCTGAGCCGGAAAGAGGGCGTGACCGTCCATGGGTCTTCAGATTCTATCTTTGTGAATTGAAAGCGCAAGTCGAACGTATTGGCAGTCAGCTCGCCCTGAAACAGACCGTGAGTGGACTGTCCTTCTTGCCCGGGACCTTGGAAGCAGTCGAGCAGATCGCCGCCTCCAACCAAAGGATTACTTAATGAAAAACTAATGCCGAGATGTTTGAAAGAAGAACCGTCCTCAAAATCCTGCAGGTGGAAACGGACGCGCCGTCCCGCCGACCCAGTGAGATCCGTGGCATCGATGCCGACAATATATACCCAGTACTCATTCGGCGGCGCGATAATATCGCGGATATCGCCCTTCAATGGGAAACTCTCCTGGGTTAAAAACTCGTGCACCCCAGTGCCAAAGGAAAGAGTTTGGGGACCGATGGCCACCGGGGGAACGAGACTTGGCTGCGCGTTAATCGTGGCGGTAAAGGCATGAATCGCCAAAAAGATAACGACCAAAAACTGATAGCAACGTCTGTGTGACATACAATACCTCCTCTATCTTCGGTAATTCTCCCCCACAGATATAAAAAAATCACTGCCGGTAACAGCGCACCCCGGCGCTTGAATTTAACGCTAAAATATATTGGAATGGAAAACGAGACGCTCGGAAGGGTTTCCACTCTGAGGAAGGGCGGTTGGCCCTGGCAAGTGTTGTGCAATATCATATATCCCCTGTTGCTGAGCACGGAGTCCGGCGAACTTATAATATTGCGCTCAAACATTTCCCCGATGAAACACCCCCAGAAATGGTTGAAAGAATATCTATAGTCCGATCAAAATTTCCTTACCTGGTATGATCTTACCCTCCCTCGGATATGATATGTAAATTGCAAACAAGACTGGAATCATCTACACAAACGGATATTAGCAACTATGATTTGAAAGTGGAGAAATTTTTTGTAAAAATTTTGATGGACAAAAAAGAATGAGTATTGGGTTAATGGATGAGTGGATTGATGTGAAGAAGCTAAGCGCAGAGAGCATAACGCATAGCGTTTTTTTTGTCGCGTCCGCAAGGTTTCGGAGAGGACGTTGACGTTTACTAAACCTTCGGAGACTGTCGAATAAATCTCAATTGTCATTGCTGAGCGAAACGAAGAATCTCCTTGAATGTGCTCAGATGAGGAGATTCTTCGGCAAAAATCGCCTCAGAATGACAGGCTCTTTACTTTTTCAACAGCCTCTCGAGGTTTAGTAAACGTTCCTGGATCAAAAATCATAACCAATCCCAATCGATGGCAGCAGCGGCAGCCAGTGCTCTTCGTCACGATTCACAACGAAGCTGCCGTCGCGAAACACCGTGACGCTGAATTCGAATGCCCGCAGATTCTTTCGATTGTACAAATTTCGCAACTCTAAGAATAGGGAGAGGCGGCTGCGGGTGAAATGGAAGTAACGATTGACTCGCACGTCCATGCGATGATAGGCGGGAAAACGCGCTCCGTTGACTGGCCCGTACACGCGACGGAAGAGAAAGCCATTAGGCAGCGTCTCGCGCTCAATCGTGGATTCGGTGAAGGGCCAGCCGCTGTGAAATTGCCACGCGAAATTCAGCCGCCATTTTTCGTTGGGACGATAGTTGAAATCAAGATAAACCGTGTGGCGCTGATCGAAATTTCGGGGCACGGTCTCGCCGCTGATTTTGTCCTCCGCCACCGCTAACCCGTAACTGCCCCACCAACTGAATTTTCCGCCGGTATCCTTTCTCACAAAAAATTCAATTCCGCGCGCCTCACCGCTTTGGGGCGCCACTCGCACACGGTCGTTTTCTACTTCCGGGAAAAACTCTAATTGATTGGAGAGATTCTGAAAATGCGGGCGAATGTCGGATAGCTTCTTCTGATAGGCCTCGACGCGCAAATTAATCCCGTTGCTAAAAACATGCTCCAGTCCCGCCACGCGATGCTCAGCCAACTCGGCGGGATGAAATTGGTCGTCGCCGTCCTGCACATCGAGCTCGTGCAGTCCCTGCGATTGATAAAACTTTCCCCAGCCGAAGCGAAGGTTAGTTTGCTTCGTGAGACTCAGCGCAACGTTCACACGCGGGCTGATTTTTTTATCGTCCGTCCAGGAAGCATCGTCATACCGCAGACCGACTTCCGCAGTCAATGGATCTATGATACGGACACGATTGGTTAAGTAGAGGCCGAGTTCATTACCGGAAGGCTTGAGATCGACATTGGTGGTATCGAACACTTCAACAAAGCTGCCATTGCCCACGTCGACGAAATTTCTATCCTGATTAAAATAATCATAATCGGAGGTGAGCCGCTTGGCATCGAAGCCCCACTTGAAGAAGAAGTTGCGGGAGAACTCATAACTCCAATCCTGCTTTAATCCGTAAAAATTAAAATCCCTTTTGTCAGCAACCTGAAAATTAACGATGTCCGGCCGAAATCCGTCGAGGTCAAGTCCGCCGCGATTTTGATTCAAAGTGCCATTTGACAGAACAGTCTGGGCGAAAAGTTTCGAAGTGAAATTCGCGTACCACGTTAACCAGCCGTAGGTGCTGCCGTAGCCGGTGTCGGCAGTATCCTCTTCCTCAATAACTTCCAGATCATCATCAGCCCGCAAGAAATGAATTCCGAGCGAGTGGTTGGAATTGAATTGATATTGGAGTTTGCTCAAGACATCGTAATAAACAGGAGAGAGGTCGTCGTCGGGGCTGGCGATCTTCAACACCAGATCGATGTAACCTCGGCGCGCCAGCAGCAGCCACTGGCCTTTTCCTTTCGCAAAACTGCCTTCGGACAAAAAGCGAGCATTCATAAAACTCAGCGCCGCAGAGGTTCGACGCTTGCCCAGAGACGTGGTCACCGTTTTGATGTCAAAGACGCCGCTGAGGCGATCGCCGTATTCAGCGGGAAAGGCGCCCGTCAGCAGACTGATGCCGCCGATGGCCTCGACATCGATGACGCTCACCGCGCCGGTCAAATCTTTGAGATGAAAAGGATCATAGAGTTCGAGACCATCGAGCAGCACCAGCACTTCGTCCTGCTCGCCGCCGCGCACGGTAAATTTCGATGAATAATCGTTGCCGGAGAGGCCGGGCAGCCGCGTGACGGCGCGGTACACATCCTCGCCGAGCTGTGACACGGTGCGGATGTCCTCCGGCTTCAGGGTTTGTTTTACGGCCAACTCTTTTTGCATCAGCGAAAAATGTCCCGGAGTAACGATCACTTCTTTCAGACTGATCGCTTCTTCCGCCAATTCGAAGACAACAGTCGTGGAATCGTTGTCGCTCACCGCCACATTCTCAACCCGTTTTCGTTCGTAACCGATGATGGACGCCTCGATGGTATAAACACCCGCCGGGATTTTAGAAATTACGAAACGCCCATCCGACGCCGTGGCAGCGCCCAGAGACGATCCCACCACCACCACGTTGACCCCGACTAACGGCTCGCCGGTTTCAATCTCACGCACCTTTCCCGCAATTTTTCCGGACGCACTCAACGGCAACGGCATATTAATCCAAGAAAACATCGCAAGTAACAAAAATATCTTAAACCACTGCATTCGTCCTCCATTCCGTTTGGTTATTATGGAATAAACACCCCCAAAGGCAAATACCCTCATCGTGATTGAAAGTCTTTTTTATTGTTTAAATTTGAAAAAGTAAGTAGAATGAACGAAGATCTTGAGCAAGAGTTGCTGATGGAAAAACTGAGATTCTGCAACAGTATCCCTTTTACACTGATGCTGCGGCGGCCATCGCCGAATCCAAAACTGAGGCGATGATTTTCCCGGCAGCGGCGTTTCGTGACTGGATTGCTATCGATGGCAACAGTGCGCGATTTTGTGTTCCAAACCCTGGCGACGCAAATGGTCAATCTCATGCCTCAACCCGCCTCGAGCGCTTTCATCGTCGAGGCTTTTTATTTTTCCAGATTTTTTTGTTGAAATTGAAACCGATGAGTGTATATTATCTGAGTTATTTTTCGCTGCCGTCGCTGCGTGTTTCAAAATAAAACATTTTTTCGGAATCACTTTTTCTTTTTCTATATTTCGCCGAATAAAAGATTAGAGACGAGAACTTTAGCGCACTCGGTTATGGCATCAAGAACGCGATCTCGGTTTATTTCAAGCCTACTTACTTCCACTTTACTCTTTATACTCCCGCGGTTGACACAAGGCCAGGAAAAGCTCTTTGTTGACAAGGTTGAATCACGGGTGATGAATTATCTGACCTCATATCGAAAACAGCAAAACTTGACTTCCTTGAGCTTTGCCATGTTCTTGGGGCCGGAGTACCGCATGGAACACGCTGTTGGCCAGGCCGATATCGGACAGAAAATCGAGGCTACACCGGATCATGTTTACACGCTGGCCTCGGTCAGCAAAACTATCACTGGACCGCTCGTGATTGACCTGGTTAATCATAACAGAATTTCCCTTGAGGACCCCGTCTTCAAATACATCGAGGGCTTTCCGAAAAATGTCACCGTGCTCGATTTGCTGAATCACACCAGCGGTTTCCGGCGGGAAAATGAAAACGAATACTATTTAAAAAATTCCAGCTTCAGCAATATCCTCAAATACTTGCCGGCGCAGCAGAGGAGCAAAAATCATCGCTACTCCAATTTCAATTATGCAATGCTGGGGTCACTGGTGGAAAAGGTGACCGGACAACCATTTTCAAAAGCGGCCAGCGAATACTATTATCGCGTCACAGGGGAACCGCTCTTTTTTTCGAATCAGACCGAAGCCAACTCCGATCCGCGGTTTGCAAAAAACTACGTGCGCCGTTACAGCCGTTCGTATCTCCACCAGCTGGTAAATTTTGACATTTGGCAGCCGGCAGCTCTGGCGCAAACTTC
>Ga0247727_10006009_pt1 | contig 24105 bp, 19 predicted proteins | sample WisWelCaveWW1625_FD_202498 | JGI IMG/M metagenome (GOLD analysis project Ga0247727, IMG submission 202498) | Biofilm microbial communities from Wishing Well Cave, Virginia, United States - WW16-25 | ecosystem: Environmental > Aquatic > Deep subsurface > Groundwater > Cave microbial mat | place... | reverse complement strand
AGGGCGCTCGCGATCGCTGTGCTCACCGTCGAGCGCACCGGCAGCGAATGGGACGACTTCCGACGGCACCTCATTGCCGCGATCGACGACAACCCGCGCCGTCCGTACTGGGAGAGCTGGGTCGCAGCCCTCGAGCGTTTCGTCGCCGACGTGCCAGTCTGACCGATTGGCGCGTCCGACCGATTGAACGGTTTCCGTCGGTGGGCACGGGAAACGGTCCAATCACTCGCGCCGGCTGGCGCACTTGCGTCAGCGCGACAGTGCCTCGTAGCGTCGCTAACGTTGTGCTGCGACAGACTGTCGCATGCAAGGGGGGGCGCACGATGACGTGTCCGACGTGCCATTCGCCGGTACCCGAGGTGGCGGTCTACTGCTCGAAGTGCGGGGCGGCCGTTCGTCCCGGCGCGACCCGCGGGCGGCCGGACTCCTACGCGGTGCAGTCCAGCGAGAGCGTGCGGCAGCTCGCGTTCGTGTCGACGCTGATGCCGCACACGACTCGCCAGACCGGCACCCGCTACCGCTGGGCGCTGGCGCTGTCGGCCGGGCTCGTCCTGCTGTTCACCCTGATCGGCGTGCTCTCGGCGGCCGTGCTCGCTGCCGCGCTCGCAGTGCCGATCGTCTTCTTGCTCTACCTGTACGACCTGAACGTCTGGGAGGACGCGCCCGTCCCGGTGGTGGCCGGTGTGCTCGGTATCACCGGCGTGCTCGGCACCGTGGTGTCGATCGTCTTCTACCGGACCACCTTTCGTGACGAGCTCTACGAGTTGGGCGGGTCAGCCCGGATCCGAGCCGGCCTGTCAGAGCTGCCCATCGGGCCCTTCCTGCTGTTCGTGGTGTTGCTGCCGTTGCTCGCGGTGGTGGTGATGAACATCGGTCCGGTGTGGCTCGCCGCCAAGCCGCGTTTTGACGACATGATCGACGGGTTCACCTTCGGTGTCGCCGCCGGGGCTGCATTCGCGGCCGCCGAGACGATCGTGGCGTTCTCATCGGTGTTCTCTGGTGACATCCGCACGACCCAGGGTCTCGACTCGTGGATCCCGGTGATCCTGACCGTGATGATCGTCAAGGCGTTGGTCTACGCGACCGCGACCGGGATCGCTGTGGCCGCGTTCTCGGGGCGCGGCGAGGGATACGACGGTTTCAAACCCACCTATTACGCCAACGTCGCGTTCGCCCTCGTGGCCCTCGTCCTGTACTGGGGTGGGATCCGGCTGCTGGCCTACACAGACGCGGGGCTCTGGTTCGGCTTCCTGTGGGGATCGGTCGTCCTGGCGCTGTTGGTGCTCCGGGCCCGAATGGTCCTGCACGGCGCGTTGCTCGAGGCCGCGCTCGAGGATGTCGCCAAGGGACATCGGTCGAAGGCCGCGGTGACCGACGACGGTTGGTGCCCTGAGTGCGAGATGCCGTTGATCCCTGACGCGCTCTTCTGCGTTGCCTGCGGTCAGTCGGTGCGCGCCGCTTCGGGCGACACGCGCCGACAACTGCGCTCTGCGAGCGTCGGAGGTGCGGCATGACAACGCCGCCTCCCGGCCCGCCCCCCGGCGGCGAGCAGCCCCAGCAGCCCACACAACCACAGCAGCCCGTGCAACCGACCCAACCGGTGCAGCCGGTGCAGCCGGTGCCGCCGGTGCCGCAGCAACCGATCCCGCAGCAACCGATCCCGCAGCAACCGATCCCGCAGGCAGTCGCGGCGCCCGCGCCCGTCTACTACGCGCCCGCGCCCGCCGCGGCACCGGTCGCGCCGACCAAGCTGCCGAAGAACATGCTCGTGGGCCTGGTCGTCGGAGGTCTCGTCCTCACGGGCGGCACGGGCTTGCTGATGGGCAAGGTGCTGAACAAGGACGACGGCGGCACCGCCGTCACCGAGAACACCGGTGGCAGCCCCGGTGGAGGTGGCGGCCCGATCGGTGCTGTCACCACGAGCACGACCCAGCCCTTCGGTGGCGGCGGCACCACGGCCACGACCCAGCCCTTTGGTGGCGGCGGCACAACGGCGACGACCCAGCCACTCGGCGGCGGCACGACGACGACGACCCAACCCGCACCCCAGCCGGGCAGCGGCCTCACGCTCGGCAACGGTGTCGTCACGGTGCCGGTTCCGTCCGGCTATTCGGGCGAAGGCACCGCCGAGTACGCCGTCTTGGGCAGCCAGAACGGTTTCGTCGCCTACGTCGACGCCGTCAAGCTCGACGGCCAGTTGGATGCGGTGACGGTGATGGGCGACTTGCTCAACAACTGGGTGGTCAGCAACGAGAACTACACCCAGGTGCAGCGCGCCGACCCGGCCGCGCTCGAGAAGTTCGGCACCGTCACGAGCATCGCCGTGATCGGCTACGGCGGCATGTATACGACGCAGAACGGCAGCGTGCCCACGTGCGGCTCACTCTGGCTGGCGCAGCGCCAGGACCTCTGGATCGTCAGGGTGCAGCTCGAGGGCTTTGCCGGCAACAGCATCGACGAGGCGTGCAAGGCATACGGCGACGAGTTCCAGAACGGCGGTCTCGGCCAGATCATCAACGGCACCATGGGCGACTTTGGTAGCCGGTAACACACCGGTCACTCCAGCTCCGCCGACTCCCGGTCCGGTCCAGCCGGGAGTTCCGCCGTACGCGGTGGCTCCGAGCGCGGGTGGGTCGCGGAGCAACGTCGCAATGGTGTGGGTCGCGGTGATCGCCCTGGTGATCGGCGTCCAGATCATGGTCGTGCTGTTCGTCGTGCACCGCAACAAGTCATCGTCGCCGGCCGCCGGCGACGGCCCCGGCGTTTCGGTCACCACCTCCGGACCCGGAGGTGGCGGATCCGGCCCGATCGCCGACGACGCGATCCCGGGTGTGGGGGGCGACGTGTTCCTCGCCGGGGGGCTCGCACGGGTGCCGGTCCCCGAGGGGTGGCGCCTGCTCGCGCGGGGGGATCGCCGCGACAATCCAGGCGGGTACTCGGAGAGCGCGGTCCTCGTGAACCCGCAGTCGGCGATCGCGATCGGCGTCTACCTCCGAGCCGACGCGATAAACCCCGCCGACGCGGTGGCCGCGGCCGACGCCGAGGTGAGGTCATGGGTGCGCGACGGCCAGGAAGCCCAGTTCCAAGCCGCGCAAGCGCTGCCGACCGGCGGATCGGTCGCAGGCGCGGCGAGCGCGCGCTACCGCTTCGTGCGCGGGTCACAGATCGACGGCGAGGTGCTCGTCGCCGTCCGTGGCGACGGCGCGACGCTCGTCGTGTTCGTCGACGCGCCGGCCGGGTCGTTGGATGCCGCGAGCTCCGTATGGGGTCCCGTTCGAGAAGCGTTGGTGAGCGACTTTGCGGCATGATCCGGCGAGCTCGGGAGACTCCGTAGGCTGCGGCGCCGTACTCGCGAAACGTCCGCCGAAGGAGGTCGAGGTTGCGGTGTGATCGCTGCGAAGCGGCGAACCCAGAGCTGGCAGAGTTCTGCTGGCGATGCGGCCGCGCGCTCAACCACGCGCACGACGGCGGCGACCGCGACGACGCGTACGCGATGCAGCCCTCGGAGCATGTCGCGCAGCTCGCGCTGATCTCGACCCTGCTGCCACACACGAACCGTCGCGTCGCGAACGAGTATCGCTGGGGGCTCATCGTCGGCGCCGCGATGGCTTTGCTGCTCGCGGTCGTCGGGTTGCTCGCCCCCGCGGTGATGATCGCAGCCTTCCTGATCCCGGTCACGTACGTGGTGTTCGCCCACGACGTCGACCTGTGGGAAGAACGCCCGGGCGGAACGCTCGCCGCCATGTACCTGCTCAGCGCGGCGGGCGCGGCTGCCGTGTCGCTCGTGTTCTTCCGGTGGTTCGGCGAGGACGCGTTCGCCGGGATGCTCTTCTCCGGCGCGGACACCGACCGGGGCGGCCTCGGCGCGCTGTCGGTCGGAGCGCTCCTTCTCTTCGGGTTGGCGTTGCCCGCGATCGCCGAGCTCGTTCGCGAGGTCGGTCCCGTGCTCCTGGTCCGCCAGCCCCGCTTCGACGACATGATCGACGGGTTCACGTTCGGCATGGCCTCGGGCGCGGCGTACGCGGCATTCGAAACCGTGATCACCTTCGGGGTGCTGTTCACCGTCGGTGTGCACAGCAACGACGCGCTCACGACCTGGATCGTGCTGATCCTCAACCTGATGATCGTGAAACCCGTGATCTACGGGTGCGCGTCGGGGATGGCCGTCGCCGCGTTCTCGGGCCGCGGTGAGGGTTACGACGGTTTCACGTTCCGCTACGTGCGCCAGCTCCTGGTCGCGATCGCGGTCAACATCGCGTACTGGTTGGGCATCCGGCTCCTGGCACCGGCACCGTACGGTTCGGCGCTCGGGCTGCTGTGGGGTGCGTTGCTCGCGGCAGCGCTCCTCGTGCGCACACGCGTCGTGCTGCATGCGGCGGTGCTCGAGGCCGCGGTCGAAGACGCGGCGCAGGGACGGCGATCGAAATGGGCGACGACCGATATTGGCTATTGCGCCGAGTGCGAGCACGCGCTGCTCCCTGATTCCCTGTTCTGCATCGTCTGTGGATCCTCGACGCGCGCCTCGTCGATCACGGCCCGGCGCGACGCTCGCAACCCGGCACAGCCGGCCGCGACCGGCGCCGACACGGCGGGTGCGCAGTGAGCCACGTTCCCTTCTTCCAGGTCGGTCCCGGCCGCCGGATGGCGATGGTCGTCGCCATCTTGGTGCTCGTCGGCGGCTCCGGCCTTGCCCTGGCGGCGATCCTGGGCGACGACGTCGACATCGCTGCGTACGTGCCCGAGCCCGGGCCGGACCGCGTGGAGCGCGAGGCGGTCGGCCCGACCGACGCGGTCCTGGCCGGCCTGATCCGCCATTCGCAGGTCGGCGACGCCGACGACCAACCCGGCGGTGTGCCGGAGCGCTTCGGGCCGGGCGACGAAGGCGTGCTGCTCGTCCCCGACGGATGGGATGTGTCGTCGCGTGACGACGACACGCTGCTGCTCGGCAACGGCGACGGCGTGTACCTCGCGCTCAGCATCGTGGAGGTGACTGCCACGACGCCGGCAACGCAGTTGCTGACCGAGGCGCAGTCGGAGGTCCTGTCGCCGACCGACGCCGCGCACCGCCGCGCGAGCGACGTGCTCGGCCTCCAGCCGTTCGGGTCGCTCGTGACGCGATCCACGGTCGGCTACTCGGCAGTGCGCACCGACGCGCAGGGCCTCACCTCCGTCGGCGGCAACATCTTCGCGTTCGTGCGCGACGACGGGCTGGCGCTGATCGTGAACCCCGAGGTCACGCCGGCCGAAAACTGGGATGCCCGGATCGCCGACTGGTTCCCGCTCTGGAACAGCGTGGTCTCGAACTTCGCAGGGGCCTCCGCGATCGGATAACCACCTGGCTTACCCCGCTCGCTCCGCTCGCTCCGCTCGCGCCCGGAGGGCTGGCTTACCCGCCGGTGCCGACGTCGACCGCGTAGGCGCCGCGGCCGTGGGTGAAGAGGTAGAGCTCGCTGGTGCCGGGCCGGAAGACGAGGTCCTGCACGATCGTGCTGGCCATATTGCCGTTGGCGGGGAACCAGGTCGTGCCGCCGTTGGGTGACTCGAACGCACCAGCGTCGGTGCCCACGAACACCATGTCGGGGTTGCGGGGGTTGATCGCGACCGCGGAGAAGGGGACGTCGGGGAGCTCGGTGCCGATGTCGGTCCATGTGGTGCCGCCGTCGGTGGTCTTGAGCAGGTGCGGGAGGCCGAAGGCGCCGATGGTGGCATAGGCGGTGCGGGGGTCGGCGGGATGCACGGCGATGGCGGTGACGTAACCCCCCTGGGTGGGGAGTTGGGTCCAGGTGGGTGGGCTCGCGGTGCCGTTGGTCGTGGCCCAGAGGTCGCCGGCGTTGGATCCGGCGTAGATGATGTTCGAGTCGGTCGGCGAGATCCCGATCGCGGAGACCGCCCGCCGGCCCTGGGTGAACTCCGGGCTCGACTGCACCCAGACATCGCCGCCGTTGGTCGTGCGCCACATGTAGTGGCCTCCGGTCCACAACACCGACGGGTTCGACGGATCGAGCACGAACGGCGTGAAGAACAACCCGCTGTCGTTCAGCGAGCTCTTCGTGACCTCGATGAAGTCCTCCACCTGGCCTGTGGACGATCGCAGGATGCGGATGCCCTGATGGCCGTACACCTCGCCGTAGTAGCGGTCGTTCGCCGGGGCGATGGCGACGTCGAAGCCGTCACCGCCGATCGCCCACCGCCACCCGTCTGCACCGGCGCCGCTCGGACGGATCCACGTCCCGTTGTCCTGGGTGCCGCCCATCAGCAGCGCGCCGTCGTTCGAGACCGTGCCCGCCCAGAACTGGGTGATCGCCAGGCCGTTGTTCAGCGGCTCGTACTGCACCTGGTTGTTCGGCTGGTAGCACTCGTTGCTCGGCAACGCGGCGCGCGAAGTGCGGGTCCGGAACACGCCGCCGTCGTTGCCGAAGTAGATCGTCTGGTTGTTCGCGCTGTCGTATCCGGGGTCGAAGGTGATCACGTGCTGGTCGGCATGCATCCCTGGTGACGGTGGCGTGACCTCGGGACTGAACCACCAGTACGAGGCGATGGTCACTGTCTGTCCTGCGTCGTCGGTGCGGAACATGTCGACACCGCCGAGCCAGACGCGATTGGGGTCGGTGGGATCGACCGCCACCACGTTGCCGTAATACCCCTGCCCGGCCGGATCTTCGCAGTAGCCGAGCCAGTTCGTCGTGCCGCTGTTGCGCACCGTCCAGGTTTGGCCGCCGTCGTCGGAGCGCAGGAGCGCGAGCGTGCCGGATGAGCCCGCCGGACTGTCGACGGTTCGCGCCACCGACGCGTACGCGATGTCTTGATTGCTCGGCGCGAACGCGATCGCCGCGCGGCCGGCTCGTTCACCGTTGACGGTGTCGATGACCTTCGCCCACGTGTTGCCACCGTCGCTCGAGAGGTAGACGCCGTCGGGAAAGAAGTCCGCGCAGCTCGCGAGCAGCACGTCGGGTGAACGGTCCGTGCGCAGCGCGATCTCCGCGCAACCGGATTCGCTGTCGACCTGGAGGACCACCTGCCACGTCTGGCCACCGTCGGTGGAACGGGAGACACCCGTCGTGGTGGAGGCGTACAGCACGTTGGAATCGGCTGCACTGATCGCCAGGTCGTGGACCACCTGGAAGTCGGCGTTGTTGATCGTCGCGCGGAGCAGGCGCCAGGTGGCGCCCGCGTCGGTGGTCTTCAGGATGCCGACGCCGTTCAACGGCGAGTCGGAGAACCGCGTGGCGATGAACTCGCCGGTGCCGACGTAGAGCACGTTCGAGTCGCGCGGGTCGATCACGATCGCCGAGACGCCGACGTTCGCGAATGTCTCGGTCAGCGGCACCCACGACCCTCCGGCGTCGGTGCTCTTCCACACCCCGCCGGACACACCGCCGGCGTACAGCACGTTCGTATTCCGCGGGTCGACGACGAGCGCTCGGACTCGCCCGCCGACGTCGCTCGGCCCCAAGAACGTCCAATCGCGTGCGAACGCGCCGGGTGCGACGGCGTTCGCCCGCACCATGCGCTCGACCTGTTCGCGGGCGGCGACGTACGGGTGGGTGCCGGCCGCTGCCTCGAACCCGGCTCGCATCTCGGCGAACGCGGCCGCGCCCTCGTACGGGTTCTCGGATTCGCCGATCTCCGGGCCCCCGCGCGCCACGACCGGTTCCGGTTGGGCCTGCGCCGCGCCGACGACCATGAGCAGGACCGTGACGAGCGCGACGCCCGCGATCGAGGTCCGCTTCGAGCTGGAGGCCACACCCCCTGGTTTCATGCGCAGTACAACCTCCGGCGCCGAGCGGCAGAGTAGCGGGTCCCCCCGCGGTGTGTGCTCCGCCGGGCCGTACGCTGACCGACGAACGACTGGAGCACAGCATGTTGTTGAACGGCGTGAACCACGTTGCGATCCTGACGAGCGACACCGACCGGCTCCATGCCTTCTACCGTGAGGTGTTCGACGCGACCGTCTCCCGCGACTTCCCCGCAGAGCCGGGCACGCGCTTGTCGATGGTCGACATCGGCCCGTTCTCCGAGCTCAACGTCTTCCAGATCGACGGCAACGTCGAGGCGGATCGCCAGACCCCGATGTTCGAGCGCGGCCGCATCGACCATCTCGGGCTGCAGGCCGCCTCGATCGAAGCGTTCAATGCGATCCGCGGCCGGCTCATGGACCGCGGTGCGACCGACGGGTTCGTCACGGACTTCGGCCCGATCCTCAGCCTGTTCTTCATCGATCCCGACGGGCTGGAGGGCGAGGTCTGCGTCACGAACCCCGCCGCCGAGCCGGGCGTGATGCACCCACCCGGCACCCCCGCCTCCGGCTACGAGAAGGGCAGGCGCTGAACCCCTTTCCGTTCCGCGGGAATCACGGTTCAGACCTCGTGGGCGTCGAGGATCGTGTACTGGTACCCCTGTTCGGTGAGGAAGCGCTGACGGTTCGCGGCGAAGGTCTGGTCGACGGTCTCGCGGGCGATGATCGTGTAGAAGCACGCGCCACCCGCGTCGTGCTTCGGCCGCAGGACACGCCCCAGCCGTTGGGCCTCCTCCTGACGGCTGCCGAACGCGCCCGAGATCTGGATCGCGACGTTCGCCTCCGGCAGGTCGATCGAGAAGTTCGCGACCTTGCTGACGACGAGTCGGGGGATCGTGCCGGCGCGGAACGCGGCGAAGCGTTCGTCGCGCACCCGTTGACTCGTCTGGCCGGTGATGAGCGGCGCGTCGAGGAGCGCGGCGACGTCGCGCAGCTGATCGAGGTACTGACCGATCACGAGCACGAGGTCGCCCGCATGCCGCGCAACCAGCCGTTCGAGCACGACGAGCTTCCCCGGCGCGGTCGCGGCGATGCGGTACCGCTGCTGCGGTTCGGCGACCGCGTACGCCATCCGGAGCTCGTCGGGGAGCTCGATACGGATCTCGGTACAGGTCGCGGGCGCGATCCAGCCCTGCGCCTCGAGCTCGCGCCAGGGCGCGTCGTAGCGCTTCGGTCCGATGAGCGAGAAGACGTCGGCTTCCTTGCCGTCTTCGCGCACGAGCGTCGCGGTGAGCCCGAGCCGGCGCACGGCCTGGATCCGCGCGGTCGCCCGGAAAACCGGCGCGGGAAGCAGATGCACCTCGTCGTAGATGACCAGGCCCCACTGCTGCTGGTCGAACAGCGCGAGGTGGGGGTGCCGTTCGAAGAGGTCGGCCTCTTCGCCGACACCCGGCTTCGCCCACGTGAGTACCTGGTAGGTCGCGATCGTGACCGGGCGGATGTCCTTGCGATCGCCCGAGTACTCGCCGACGAGGCTCGGGTCGAGGTCGGTCTTGTCGGCGAGTTCTCGGATCCACTGACGTGCCGCCGAGATCGAGGTCGCGACGATCAGCGTGTGCACACCGCATTGCGCGAGCGTGGCGAGGCCGATCACGGTCTTGCCTGCGCCGCACGGCAGGACGAGCACTCCGTTGCCGCCGGCCGCGCTGCCGTCGGCCCACCAGTGCTCGACCGCCTCCGCCTGGTAGAGGCGCAGCTCGCAGGTGATGTCGAGCGGCAGCGTGTCGCCCTCGGTGTAGCCGGCCTCGTCGGACGCCGGCCACCCGAGCCGCAGGAGTGCTTGCTTGAGCGGACCTCGGTCGCCGAGCCGGACCGCGAAGCGGTTGCCGTCGAGCCGCTCACCGAGCAGTTCGCCGACGTGGCGGTCGCGCACGATCTCGGCGAGCAGCGCGGGCTCGCCGCTCGTGAGCGCCAGCCCGCCCGAGTCGAAGTCGCGCACGATCCGCAGCCGGCCGAACCGGCCCATCTGGTCGCGTACCTCGTGGAGGACGACATCGGGGATCGGGTATTTCGCGAAATCGCTGAGCGCGCCGATGACCGCGGCCGCATCGAGCCCGGCGGATGCGGCGTTCCAGAGCGAGAGCGGGGTGATCCGGTAGGTGTGCACGTGCTCCGGCGACTTCTCGAGCTCTGCGAACCGGGCGAGATGCCCGCGCGCATCGTCGGCTTTGGGCGATGCCACCTCGAGCAACAACGTGAGGTCGCTCTGGACGATGAGCGGGTTGATGGGATCGCTCACTCGAGCTCGTCCTCTTCGAAGTCGTCCTCATCGAAGTCGTCGCTGATGTCGTAGATCGAGAACGAATCGCCGTAGAGCTCTCGACGTCGAGCGCGCCGCTGTGCATCGAGCTGGGCGCGTAAGCGGTGGATGTCGTCAGGCCGGCGCCGGTCGCCTACCAGTTCGAGTGGCGGGGGCGGCGCGTCGAACAAGCGCTTGGCGACCTCGTCGATGTCGGCGAGGTCGTGCACGAGCTGGGCGCGGGGCTCGAGAACCTGGCCGTCGTGGCGTTGCCGCACGCGTACCGGCGGTTCGGCCGTTGCGGTTTCCGTTCGAGCCGGCATGACACCCTTGCTCCGCAGCGCGGCGAGCACCTTCGCCTCCGGCAGCGGCGAGACGGCGGCTGTCGGCGTGAGCGTGGTGAGCTTCGCGGCCTTCACGGCGACGGCGTGGGCGAGCTGCACGGGGTCGTCACACGCGATCCATGTCGTTGCGCTGCCGATGCGCAGTTGGCCGTGGCGATCGGCGGCGTCGTGCACGGTCCGCTCGACGTTGGGTGTGACACCGACGGCGGAATGCGCGGCGAGGAACGCGAGAATCGCGCCGGCATCGAGGCCCGTGTCGAGCGCCGCCGCCACGCTGGCATCGGTGATGCGGTAGATGCGGGCGCCGGCGTCGGACTCGAGTGCGGCGAAACGGGCCAAGGTCGCTTCGACGTCCGGGGACAGCCCGGGCGGAGCGATCACGGTGTGGTCCGCCTGCACCGTGAAGATCGTCGCGCCCGCGAGCAACGAGTCGGCGAGCGCGACCTGATCGGTGAGCAACAGACGCGCCGTCGTGGTGAGCCCGATGGGTCCGTCGGCGGGGACGAGCCCGAGCACGCGCGCCTCGCCGACGATCTGGGAGACGATGTCGGCGTCGAACCAGAAGTGATGTCGGAACGCGGCCAGCGCCACGAGCTCCGGCAAGTCGAGCCCAGCACCTTGTCGCTGCTCGAGCAGCACCCGGATCAGCGCGTGACGCGCAACCGAAAAGGCAGCGTTCTGCGACGTCGATTCATAGCGCTCGATCGGGCCGCCGGTGAGTGGGAGTCGATCGGAGTCGAGCCACTGCTGGACGACGCGGGCGGCGCGGACCGGCGCGGGGAGCCCCCGCCACGCGGCGATCTGAGCCGCGTCGGGTTGCCAGCCCCGCTCGACCACCGTGTTGCGACCGCGCCCCCGCGAGCTGAGCACGACCATTCCGAGCAGGCCGAGCTCGATCGCGAGCGCGCTGAGCAAGCCGACCTCGACCGTGGTACGCCGTTGAGCCTTGGCGATCGTGCGCACCGTCTGCACGCCGAGCCCGCCGGTCTTCAGCGCGTTGACCGGCGTCGAAGCGAACGTGTCGACGACCGCGTCGAGCGCGCCGGTCGCTGGAGGTAGTGACGCTACGGCGGGCGCGGCGAGAGGTTGTGGCCGCGGTGCGGGTTCCGACCAATCCTGGAACAGGGAACCGCCGTGCAAACCAATCACAGCGTCGAGCCAGACCCAACAGCGCTGGTCGTGCTCGTTCACGCCGACGAGGCCGTGGTCGACGAGATCGTGGAGGGGGGTTCGGCCCACCTTACGGTGGTAGTAGTCGATACCGGCTGCCGCGACCGACACGACGCCGCGTTCGGCGAGCGACGTGAGCAGACTGCGGCTGCGCGGATCGAGCGCGGCGGCGATCCGCTGGAGCGTGTCGGGGTGGCGCAGCGCAGCTTCCCACGCGTCGACGAGCTCGAACTTGCGCGTGCCCGCCGCGGTGACTCCGATCGTCCGCAGGATCGCGGCGATCGAGTCGCGGGTGACCTGGTCCGTGCCCACCCGCACGGTCACGCCCGGGAGGTGGATCTGCTCAGCGACCCGCGGGAGGAGCGCGACCCAGCTTGCGCCGGGGTCGGAGAGCAGGAGCTCGCTGAGGCCGGTCGCCGCGCGCTCGAGGCGCTGTTGACCGGCGCGGTCGCCGCGCAGCCCGAGCGCGGCGCGGGTCTTCGCACGATCGAGGCGGCCGCCGTCGAGCGCGGCGAGCACGAGTAGCTGATGCTCGTTGCGGGTCGCGTGCATGATGCGTAGCCCGGTCGGGGTCGGACGAGCGAGGTAGTCGGCGAGCCCGGACAGGTCGCTGATTCTCTGCGGCCCGGGATGCGCCACGCCCCAATGGACGACGAGCGCGTACCGGCCGCGGCCGTCGATCGCGTCAGCGAAGGCCGGCACCCGCCGAACCAGTCGTGCGATTGACTCCGGGCCGCCCTTGCGCAACGCCGCGATCAGCTCAGCGACATGGTCGGCGGCGGGCATGGTGCGAGCCTACGAGAACGCTGTGACACGACCCGACGGTGTCACAAACTGTGCCAGACTGTGTCGTCGCGCGTTATCTTAGGGCGTATGATCTTCGTATGAAGCAGCGCATCACCATCAGCCTCGATGCCGAGCTCGTCGAGGCGCTGCGTTCGATGGGCGGCGCGAACGTGTCGGCGGTCGCGAACCAAGCGATCCGGCGCGCGGTCGAGGGCGAGCTGCACCGATCCGCATTGCTGCGCTGGCTCGACGAGCTCGACGCGCGCGAGGGCGCGGCGACGGATACGGAGCGCGCCGAGATCGGGGCGTTCGTCGACGAGCTCGAGGCGCAGGCCGGTGGTGCCTCGCCCGCATGAGGGTCGTGCTCGACGCGTCCGCGTTCGACGTCATCGACGGTCCTCAGGGTGCGCGCCTGCGTCAGCTGTTGCGCGACATGGCGACGCGCGGCCACAGCTGCTGGTGCAGCGCCGTGACCCTCGCGGAGGTCTGTCGCGGCACCGCGCGCACCCGGCGCGTCGAAGTCGCGTTGGCCCGCGATCGCGGTGGAGCCCGGATACGAGTGCAACCCACCGACGAGCTCGTTGCCAAGCTCGTCGGCTCGATCCTGCATACGGCGGGCCGTGCCAGCGACGCGCTCGCCGATGCGCACGTCGTCGCGATCGCCGCGGCCGACGACCTCGCCCTCGTGGTGACGGATGACCCCACCGACATCCTCGGGCTCGCGACCGCGATCCCAGCCACCAGAGTCGTAGTGCGCAGCCCCCTTCAATGAGTGCCGCGCCTCCCCACGGATGGGGCGTCAATCGACCCCGATTATCGAGGTCGATTGACGCCCCATTGGTGGGTGCCTCAGGTGGTGAGCAGTTTCAGGCGGGAGGCCAGGCGGGCGGCGTGGTCGGCCGCACCGGCGACGTTCTTGGCGTCGGTCGCGCTCCGCAGGTCGCGCAGCCTCGCGTCGATCTCCTGCAGGCCGGCGGGGTCGAGCTCGCCGGCGATCCGGTCGCGGATCCACTCGAGCACGGCTACCTCGCTAGTGACGCCGGCGAGATCCTTCGCTGCCGCGTGCACCCGCAGCTGCTGCGTGTGGAGCACGAAGCGCTCGAGGTCGATCTCGACACTCGGCCGGTACTGCAGCTCGAGGTCGAGCGCCGACCGTGCCACGTCGACCGCGGCCTGCGACGTCGGGCCGATGCGCTCACCGCCCACCGCCCGCTCGAGCGCCGCAAAGGCGTCGTTCATGTCGCCGGCGACGAGCGGCGGCAGCCCGCGATCTTGGAGCTTGTCCCACGCGGCGTTCATCCTGCGCAGGGTCGGTACCGCAGCGTCCCAATCCTCGAGCCGTGCGTTCTCGAGGATGCCGAACGCGCTCGTCGACAGGAACTCGAGCTCGGCAGGAGCTGGGCCATCGAGCGCATCGACGTGCACTGCGACGGCCAGGGCCTCCGTCTCGCCGTCGGAGCTCGTGAAGAACTCGCCATAGCCGGGCGCGAACACCTTGTCGGAGTGTGATCCGTCGAGGTGCAGCTCCTCGGCGATGATCGCACCGCGCACCTTGCCGCGAGGTCCGTCGACGGTCTGGCCGACGGCCTTGATCCGGACCTCTTCGAACACGATGCCGATGATGTTCTCGGGGCGGAACACGTCGCCGACCTTCGGATGCGCCGGCATGATCATCGCGGGCGGTCCGTCGGCGCCGGCGTGCCACGTGCCCTCGGTGACGGCCACGAGGCCGTTGCGGTAGTCGAACACGTCTTCGCCGAAGTACCACACGGATCCGTCGTCGGCCTGCGCATAGCGGTCGAGCGCGACCTCCTCGATGCGGCCGTCGGAGTATGCGGTGTACTGCGACACGAGCACCTTGATGCGTTGCCCGGCCCACTCGACGGTCGAGCTGCCAGGCAGCAGCGTCGTCTCGGAGCGGAACGGCTTGCCCTCGACCTCGCCGAGGAGCACCGCCGATGGCAACCGGCTGATCGGGAACAGCGGGTTGTCGATCTTCGTGGGGTTCGAGAACTTCGGCACCCTGAGGTCGACCCGCGCACGCGTCGGTGCGCAGCCGCGGCCGCTGAACGTGCCGCACTCGGTGATCGGCCAACCCGGGATCGACGCGCTGGCTCCACCGTCGGTGCCGCCGTCGGTGCCGCCGGCGACGCTGACGAGCGCTGCACCACCGATGCCGAGCGCCAGCACGACCGACGTTGCGAGCATGCCCTTCACCGTCTTGAGAGTCATCGTGTCCTCTTTCGCTGCGCGGTTGACCTGCGCAACATACGAAGCCAACCTGAGACGACGATGAGCGCGAGCGCGTCTGCCCGACGAGGTTGCTATGCGGGCGCGAGGGGAAACCACACGCGCACGCCTGCGAGCGGCCCCGTGAGGATCTGCGCGCCGCCACCGTGCGCCTCGGCGACGGCGAGCACGATCGCGAGTCCGAGACCCGCGCCGCCGCTCGTGCGCGCCCGATCGCTCCGCGCGAAACGCTCGAACGCGTGCGGCGCGAACTCCGGCGTGAAGCCGGCGCCGCCGTCGATGACATCGAGATCGATCCGCCCGTCGTTGCGCTGGGCGCGGAGCACGATCTCTCCATCGCCGTGGCGCAGCGCGTTGTCGACGAGGTTGCCCAACGCCTGGCGCAGGCGCACTGGGTCCGCGCGCATCTGCTGATCGTCGTCGGCGTCGACCACGATGCGGCGGCCGCGCTGCGCGGCGCGATCCTCGAAACGCTCCTGCACGCCCACGAGCAGAAGGCGCACCGGCACGGTCTCCGGTCGGACCGGCAGGCGACCCTCTCCCGCGCGGGCGATGACGAGCAGGTCCTCGGCGAGCTGTGCGAGCCGGTCGCACTCCTCGACGGCGGCAGCCAACGCTTCGCGCACCCCTGGCCCGTAGTCGCCGGTTCGCAACGCGCCCTCCAGCTCGGTCTTGATGACGGCAATCGGCGTGCGCAGCTCGTGGCTCGCGTCGGCGGCGAAGCGCCCCTCGCGCTCGAAGGATGCCCGCAACCGACCGAGCATCTCGTTGAGCGTCTCACCGAGCCGGCGGATCTCGTCGCGCGCGGCCGGCAGCGGGAGCCCCTCGTCGGCGCCCAGGAGTGACACCTCCCGGGCACGGCGGCGCATCGCCTCGACCGGTGCCAAGCCCGCGGTCGCGAGCACGTAGCCGATGGCCGACGCGAGCACGATTGCGACCGCGCCGCCGACCGTAAACGACGTGACGACGCTGCGCAGCGCGTCGTTGCGGTCGACGAGCGACTGGCCGACCACGACGACCACGGGCGTGCCGCCGTCGACCGCCGGGCGGGCGAGCACGCGCGCGGGCCCGTCGACACCCGGCACATGTCGATCCACGAGGACGATCTCGCCGGCAGCGAGCCGGATCTCGGCTCCGGTCAGCCCAGACGCCTCTGCCGTGCCGACGGCGTCGAGGATCTGTCCCGTCACCGACAGCACTTGCACGAAGCTCTCCTCGGGATCTTCGAGCGCGACGCCGTCGAGATCGCGCACCCGCGGGCGTTCGGCGACGGCAATCGCACGGTTGCGCAGGTGGGCGTCGACGGCGTCGTCGAGATCCGCTCGGAGCCGGAGCGCGACGAACAGCGCCGCGCACGTCAGCATCACCAACATCGCGAGCGCGAACGCCGCGGTGAGCTTGACACGGATCGGCAGGCGTCTCACACGCCACCGTCCACACGCAGCCGGTATCCCATCCCGCGGACCGTCTCCAGCGACCGCACGCCGAACGGCCGGTCGATCTTCTCGCGCAGGTAGCGCACGTAGACTTCGACGACGTTGGAGCGGTGCTCGTACTCGAAGTCCCACGCGGCGTCGAGCAGCTGCAGCTGGCTCAGCACCTGCCCGGGCCGGCGCATGAAGGTCTCGAGCAGCGCGAACTCGCGCGCCGACAGGTCGATCTCGTGCTCGCCGCGTTGTACTCGACGTGTCGCGGGGTCGAGCCGCAGGCTGCCGACCTCCACGACGGTGGGCCGCTCGACGGAGTCACGGCGCGCGAGCGCACGCAGGCGGGCGAGCAGCTCCGCGAGCGAGAACGGCTTGGTGAGGTAGTCGTCGGCGCCGTCGTCGAGGCCGCGGACCCGATCCTCGACGGCGTCGCGCGCGGTGACCATGATGATGGGGATCCACACACCGTCGGCCCGGAGCAGGCGGCAGGTCTCGAACCCGTCGATGTCGGGGAGCATGATGTCGAGCACCATCGCGTCGTAGCTCGCTGCACGCACCATCCACAGCGCGTCGTTACCGGTCGTGGCGATATCGGCCACGACCCCTGCGCCCCGAAGCGCCCGGCGGACCGCCGCGGCCAGGCGCGGGTCGTCCTCGACGAGCAGCACCCGCACGAGATGAGTATGACCGCGAAGATGAGACGAATCTGAGAGTTCGGGCGATTTCAACCGACGTCAACGCTCGAAGTCGGCGAGCGTTGCTTCGTCGAGCGGTGCATCGAGGTCGTTGGCGATCCGAACGCGCCCGGCGTCCGCGCCGAGCGTGCGCGGCGCGCGCCGGTGAACGCGCCCGAGCTTGGCGACCGGCTCTCCGCCACCTGTGATGACCTTGCGGGCGACGAGAAACAGGTTGGCCCGGTGGAAGTGCTCGCCGTCCCAGCGCAGCGGCGCGTCGAACGCCCGCGACAGCGCGCCGCGCGTCAAAAGCTGCGGCACCTGGAAGAACCGCCAGAACATATTGGCGCCGTCGCGGCGCGACACCTCGAAGCCGTGGTGGTGCAACCGCGCGATCAGCTCGCCGGCCCGGTAGTTCGTGTGCTCGTCGCGCTCGACGCTCAGGTCGCCGCGCAGCCCGTCGGTGAGGTCGGCGAAGCGCTCCGCGTAGCGCCGCCGGCCGTGGCGTGCGGTGTAGACGAGCCGGTGGAGTGTCGGGTGGCGCAGCTTCACATTGCCCGGATCGAGGAACGAGAACGCGTGACGGGCGGGAACGGTCACGACGAGCGTGCCGCCAGGCTCGAGCACTCGGCAGGCCTCCCGCAGCGCGACGGTCTCGTCGGCGACATGCTCCAACGTGTCGAGCAGCGACACGGAGGAGACGCTCCCGTCGCGCACGGGCCACGCGTCGCGGTGACCGATGCGTACCAGCGGGAGATCACCGTCGTGGCTTCGCAGCGTTGCCAGGTAGCCGGCATGCACATCGAGCCCGATCACGTTGTGGCGCGCGCCTGCCAGCGCGGCGAGGAACTCGCCCTCACCAACGCCGACATCGAGATATACACCTCCGCTCGTTGGCAGCGCGTCGAACGCGAACGCCCATCGGCGCGTCGGGTGATGCGCGAACGGATTCGACGGTGATGGGGGAGCGAGCTCGTCGGCGAGGCGCTGGCCTGCGAGCAGCGCTCGGCGGTACGCGCCGAGACGATCCGGTCGCTGGACGATCACCTGGTTCGCGGCGCGCGCGCAGAGACGCCCGACGACGCTGAGGGTGCCGGTGCGGGGTTCGATCCAAAACGCGCGGACCCCGGCGATACGGGCGCCGATCAGCCAGGCGAGCGCCCCGAGGCCAGCGGCGATGACCAGCTCGGGCCGGTGTCGCCGCAGCTCGCGCCGGGCGCGGCGGATCTCGAGCGGAGCGTCGACCTCGACCCGACGCACGGATACCGGCGGCCACGCCGCCTCGAGTGCCGCGAGATCACGGGTGGCGGCCGCGCCGGCGGCCACGAACAGCGCCGCGGGTCGGGCCGGTGCGTCGCGCTGGATGTTCAGGCCCCGAGTGCTCTCGGTGCGAGCGGGCGGACGTCGGGGAGGTCGCCCGCATTGAGCGCGGCCGCGTCGGCCGCGGCACGCCCGCCGGCCCAGCCGGCCGCGTCGACGCCGCCGCGCACCGTGCTCGTGACGAGCTCGCCGAACAGCTCGCGTACCTTCGCGTCGACCGCTGAAGCGTGTGCCGCGAGCACCGGCATGAACGACGCGCCGGTCTCGTGCTCCGCCGCCGCAATGACGTGTGCATTGATCTCCGCGAGCCGTTCGCCCACACGCCCGCCGTACGCGAACAGGAACGACGATCGGTAGCCGCGGCTGCGCGGTCGTGACCCGGCGGGTGCGGTCCGAGCGGCGGCGTTCAGCGCGGTTTGGGCTTGCACGAGCAGCGACGTGAAGAGCAACTCCGTCGCGGCGACGTCGTGCGCCATCCCGACGAGCGTCGACAGCGCGTGCCGGTCGTCCCACACGGCTCGACAACGCGTGTGCTCGGCGACGACCTGCACGAGCAGGCACTTGATGTCGGCATACGGGTCGTCGATCGGGATGCGGACCGCGATCGGTGCGTCGTCGCGCACGGCGGGCCCGGCGAGCAGCGCGTCGTCGATCGCATGCCGGGTGATGAGCTCTTGTGCCTTCGCGGTGAACGCCTCCGCCTCGGCCTCGAACGTGGTCGATTCGGCCTGCGCCAGCAGCGCGCGCACACGTTCGAGCACGGGATCGTCGGCCGGGCCGGTGAGATCGAGGAAGGCAGCGGGTGCTGAGCCGGGTGGCGGGATCAGCACGGCGAGCGGCAGAGCGGCGGCGACGGCCTGCAGCACCTGCACGATGATGTCGAGCGCGACCGGCCACGAGACGCCTTCGAGATCTGGCCATCGGCCCAGCCAACCGTTCGCCGACTTGGTCTGGGGAAGGTCGAGCCGTTCGAGCTGTGCTCGCCATCGCGGGTCGATCGAATCCGCCGCGCGGCGCGCGTGATCGGCGGCGATCAGCCGCAAGGTCAGCCGCGCGCCGGCTGAGGTCGTGTTGCGGCGGACATGACGGACGAGCTCGACTGGCTGCCAACCGTTGCGCCAGTTCAAGTCGACGATCTGGAGCAGGAGCCGCTCTGCCTCGGGCGCGACGATCGCCGGGTCGAATCGGCCGAGCCGTGACCGGATCGCCTCGGTCTCGGCACGGTCGCGGTGTACGGCCCGACTCGCCAGCACGACGAGCAATTCCGCGACCATCTCGACCGAGCCCATCCGCGGCTCGTCGACGAAGTCGCGGCCCGGCTGCGCCCGAGGGCCGGCCTCGCGCTGCGAGTGCTCGCGCTTCCGCCGCTTCGCCGCCCGTCGCTGGCGGTTGTTCTTCCCCATGCCGCGCACCCTACAGAGCGGGTGAGACACTCAGATCGTTTGGTCACTTCTCCTGCCATGGACCGGAGAAGTGACCAAACGCGCGGCGCGGTGAAAGACTCCGGGGCGTGCGACGGAGTCTGCGACGGGGGCAGCAGGCGTGGTGGTGGATGATCGTCGCGTTGGTCGCGGCGACGGCCGCGCCGGTCGGAGCAGCGGCATCGAGCGACGATCCGTGGTCGGTCGAGATCCCTGAGTTCGAGGTGCGAGCCCGGAGCCCGAGCCGTACGGCGCGATCCCGAGCCCGTGCAAGGCGATCGACTACGCGGATACGACGGGAGATGCGCCGGGCGCGGCGGACATCTTTGCCGCCCGCTTCGAGTGGCGGTGTGTCCGCAAGGAGATCAGGCTCTCGATCCAGATCAGAGACCTGCCCGTCGGGATCATCGGGAACGACATCTTCGCCTTCGCGCTCGATACCGACCGCAACCTGCGGAATCACTGCGGCGGCATGGAGTACGTCGCGGCCGGCGACACTGCAGGACTTGGGTTCGTCGGAGCGTTGTTCCGCTACGGCGCGACGTGCGGTGCGGGCCTGACGTTCGTACGCGACATCCCGGCGTTCGGGGGCGAGCCCCTGTTTAACTCGGGCGTTGCGATCCCCGCAGCGGCGATCGGCAACCCCACCGTGCTGCGGTTCCAAGGCGCGATCCTTCCTCCGTCGGGCCTCCCCCGCGACGTGGCGCCCGACGGCCTGGGCGTCTACACGGCCAGCGGCTTCAAGAACCTCGGGCTCAGCGACTTCACCAACTTCGTCTACGGGCCCCCGGTGTCGATCAGCGGCGCGTACTCGCACACCACCCCGGGCGACTCCAACGGCGACGGGTACGACGACATCGCGCTCGTCGGCAACGGCCCGCGCATCGATGCGGTCAAACGCGGCGGTCCCGACGGGCTTCACACCTGGACGGGTCTCGTGGTGAGCGGCAGCTACGACTGCGCGCTCGACGCCGACTTCGATGGCGACGGCGACGACGATCTCGTGCTCATCGGCGACGGCGCGAAGGGCGACGTGATCAAACGCGGCGGTCCGAACGGGTTCGCAAGCGGCCCTCCACTCGTGGTCGACGGTACCTACGACCATTGCGTGGCGAGCGATTTCAACGGCGACGGCTACGACGACATCGCGCTCGTCGGCAACCTCTCCGTTCCCGACCGGCTGTTGCGCGGCTCACCGAACGGCTTCGTCGACGGGCCGCATTGGACCATCGCGGGCGAGTACGACGCGGCCGCGACCGGTGACTTCAACGGGGACGGCCGGGACGACATCGTGCTCGTCAGCTGGGGCGCCGGCGCCGACGCCCTGTACCGCGGGACGCTTGGCGGGTTCAGCATGGGCGCCTACATCATCAACGGCACGTTCGCGTTCCTACGGGGCGGCGACTTCAACGGCAGTGGAGCGGCCGACCTGCTCTTCTACTCGCCCGGCTCCGCGGTCGATCTGGTCCGGCGCGGCGGCCCGAGCGGCCCCGTGTACTCCGCACCCGAGCTCGTCATCAAGGGCACGTTCGTGCCGGTGGTCGGCGACTACGACGGCAGCGGCACCGCCGACGTCGTCTGGTACGCGAAGGGTGCCGACGGCGATCTTCATCACCGCGGCGTGCGGTAGCCGGGGTTCGACGGCGACGCGGGGAACAAGCATCCGATAGCGCGTAAAACCGGCATCACAGCCCGCGGAAAAGCGGCATCGCCGCCGCGCCGATCGCGACTCTCTGGAGCTGACCCGGTTCACCGTTTGGTCACTTCTCCGGTCCATGACCGGAGAAGTGACCGAACGCGCGGCCGGTGGGAGACTTCGGTGCGTGGGCGGGTCGGTCGGGTTCGCGAACACGAACACCGGCGAACGGCTTCGGCTCGCGGCGTTCTTCGCCCGCCTTGCGCTCAAGGAGCGGGTCACGCCGCGGCTGCACGTGCGGCCGCTGGTCGCGGAGCTGTTCCTGACCGAGAATTGCAACTTGCGCTGCAACAGCTGCCAATGCTGGCACGAGAACACCCGCCAGGAGCTGACGGCCGATGAGTGGAAGTCGGTGATCGAGCAGCTCCGCGAGCAGGGGCTCATCAAAGTGAACTTCACTGGTGGCGAGCCGCTCTTGCGTCGCGACGCGGAGACGATCATCCGCCACGCGCACGACTGCGGCTTCCGTCACCTCCACCTCAACACGAACGGCGTGCTGCTCGACGCGCAGCGCCTGCGTGCCGTACTCGACGCTGGCGTTCGCTCGTTCAACATCTCCGTCGACGGCCCCGACGCCGCGACGCACGAAGCCGTCCGCGGCGTCGACGGCGCCTATGACCGCACGATCGAGGCGATCGAACGTCTCGCCGCGCTCCGGCGTGACCACGCGCTGCGGCTCCGGATGAACTTCACGGTGCTGCGCAGCAACGTCGCGTCGCTCCCGACGATGCTGCGGTTCGCGCAGGACCTCGACGTGCCCATTTACCTGAACCTCGGCACCGACACGACGTTCTTGTTCCGCGATCCGGCGATCGCTCCGCAGGTGCGCATCGAGCCGGACGACCTCGATGCCGCTCTGCGCGAGGTGGACTCGATGCTGCGATCGCATCGGCGCGGCCGGCCGCGCTACTCCGAATTCCGCTACCTCCGCCGCCATTTCGACGACATCGTGCAGCGCGACGTGCCGTGCGCCGAGTCGCAGCTGAAGCTGATGATCCACTCGACGGGCGGGATCGGCGGTTGTTGGGGTCACGACCCGCATCACAACGTGCGTACGCGTTCGATCCGCGACGTGATCGACGCTGCCCACTACCGGGAGGAGCACGCGCGCCTGTTTCGCAAGGACTGCGTGGGCTGCGGGTCGAACTACTCGCTGAACCTGCGCTGGCGGCCGTCGAGCTACGTACGCGACCTCCGTTGGCGCGCGGGCTGGGAACGGCTCGGAGATCCGGTTCGTTGAACGCCGAGGCGCTGTTCGACTCGCTCGCCGCCGACTACGAGCAGCACTTCGCCGCCCCACACCGGCGCGCCTACGACCTCCTCGCGTGGGAGATCACCTCGGCGCGTCTGCCCGACGATCGCGTCGCACGCGTGCTCGACATCGGCTGCGGGATCGGGCGGTGGGCAGAGCGCCTCCTCGATCTGGGACACACCGTCGTCGGCATCGAACCGGCGCCCGCGATGGCGAACGCCGCACGCAGCCGCCTCGCGGACCGCCACGGCTTCGAGCTCATCGAGCAGCGCGTCGAGGACATCGCCGACGCCGGCGGTACGTTCGACCTCATCCTGGCGATGGGTTCGCTCCAATACTGCGACGATCCGCCAGCGGTCGTGCGCAGCGCGGCACCGTGGCTCTGTCCGGGCGGGTCGATTGCCGTCCTCGTCGACTCCTGCGCCGCGCTGGTCGTCGAGCTCCTCCGCGCGGGCGACACCAACCAGGCGATCGAGCGGGCAGGCACCCACCGCGGCTGCTGGCGGCAGGGCGACCGCAGCGCCGCGATGCACTTGTTCGATCGCCGATCGCTGACCGGCGTGTTCGCCGACGCGGGTCTCCATCATGTCCGCGCGTACGGATTGCTCGTCGGCGCGACCGTCTGGGGCCGCGACGAGCTCGCCCGGCGCCTGAACGACGAACCCGATCACCTCGAGGTCGAGCGGCAGCTCGCGAACGTCGAAGCCATCGCTGATCTCGGCAAGCAGTTGCTCGTCGTCGGAGGCCGCTGATCAGCGCGCGGCGGCCCGCATGTCTCGCACTGCGATCCGGACCGCGAACGCGACGTGTTCTGCTTCTTCGGGCGTCATCTCGGAGCTCAGGGGCAGCGAGATCACGCGGCGGGCGAGATCCGTCGAGACGGGCAGCGGTGCCCGACCACTGCGCAGCCAGTGCGAGTGCCATGGTCCGTCGTGGAGAGTGGGGGAGAAGTAGCGGCCCGTGCGGACGCCGAGCCCGTCGAGCCGCGCTCGTAGTTCGTCGCGCGACAGATCGCCGGCGACGAGCGCGCTGTAGTGCACACGCGCATGCTCGCCGTCGGTGGTCACCTGCTGCGGGGTGAGCACACCGCCAAGGACGTCGTCGTAGAACGCGGCGACACGTGCACGGGCCGCCAGCAACTCGGGCAACACTGCGAGCTGGTCTACAGCGGCGACAGCATGTAGCTCCGACAGTGGCGACAGCCCGCGAGGGTCCGATGCCGCGTCAATCGTCGCGTCGACGGGCACGACCGCGGCGCCACCGGCCCCGCCGGCCGAGAGTGCTTTCGCGAAGCTCAACGAGAAGGCGTGACCGTCGGCCTGCGCGCCGACCGCACGGCCGCGATACCTCGCGCCGATCGCAGCGGCCGAGTCCGCAACGAAGGCGACACGCTGCTCGTCGCAGACACGGCGCAGCGAGCCGTAGTCCAACGGGTTGCCGAGCGTGTCGACCCCGACGACGACGCTCACCCGCGGCTCGGCCGCCAGCACGGTCGCGAGTTGCTTCGGATCGATGGTCCACGTCGAAGGATCGACATCGACGAAGCGCAACTCGTAACCGAGCAGCGCGAGTACCTCGGCGGTCGCGGGGTACGTGAACGTCGGCAGCACCGCGATGTCGCCGGGGCTGGCATGTCTGGCGATCGCGAGCACGGTGTAGTGCAGGGCCGCGGTGCCGGTGCCGAACAGCTCGAGCCGTCGATCGTCTGGGAGCGCGAGCTGTTCGGCGAGT
>Ga0247727_10006008_pt1 | contig 24107 bp, 25 predicted proteins | sample WisWelCaveWW1625_FD_202498 | JGI IMG/M metagenome (GOLD analysis project Ga0247727, IMG submission 202498) | Biofilm microbial communities from Wishing Well Cave, Virginia, United States - WW16-25 | ecosystem: Environmental > Aquatic > Deep subsurface > Groundwater > Cave microbial mat | place... | reverse complement strand
ACCTTGCAGTAGGAATTGCTGCAGGACAGATCAAGGCAGGAGCGCCCTGCCGTGGCGAGCGCCTTGCCAAATACAATCAACTTCTGCGTATCGAAGAACAGCTTGGCAAGAAAGCAGCATATGCAGGACGGGTGCTCCCATGAAAACGATTGTGGTTGGCGGAACAAATTCAGTGCAGCTTGCACGGAATGTAGCCCGATTGATCAAGGCGCCATACTCTGAACTTGACGTGTCTAATTTCCCTGATGCCGAGATCCGGCTCCGCTATCGTGAGGACGTCGCAGGCAAGCACGTCATTATCATCAACTCACTCATGCCCAAGCCGAACGAAAACCTGATGGAACTTGTCTTTGCAATACATACGGTAAAAGACCTCGGCGCGAAGAAAGTCACGGCAGTAGCGCCCTACCTCGCGTACATGCGGCAGGACAAGCGCTTTCATCCGGGTGAATGCATCTCGGCGCACGTCATGGCGAAGCTGCTCAGCGCTGCAGATCATGTCATCGCCATCGACCCGCACTTACACCGCATCAGGTGCCTGCAGGACATTTTCACGACCCGGGCGACAAGCCTGACTGCAGACCCGATCTTTGCGCACTACATCCACAAGACCCATCCAAAAGCGATCATCCTCGGTCCGGATATCGAATCTTCGCAATGGGCAAAGGCCATTGCTGACCGTATCGGACAACAATCCGTGATTCTGCACAAGAAGCGCTACACTGCGACCAAGATCCGCACCATCATCCACTGCGATCCGGGCCTGTTCAAAGGACGCGATGTCGTGATCGTCGATGACATCATCAGCACGGGCAATACCATGATTGAGCCGATCAAACAGCTCAAGCGCTTGGGTGCGAAGAAGATCACGTGCATGTGCGTGCATGGCGTGTTTGTGATGAATGCCCTGCAACGTTTGCGGAAGCTCGGCGTTCAGGTCATCTCTACGAATACCATTCAGAATCCTGTTGCCAAGATTGATGTCGCTTCTTTGATTGCTGATGCGCTATGAAACGTGTATGCTTGATCGTACTGGATGGTTGGGGGATCGCACCACCCGGACCGGGAAATGCGATCACGCTTGCCCACCCGCGACACATTGATACTTTATGGCAGGACCATCCACATACCCTGCTTGCTGCTGCAGGAAGTTCTGTCGGGCTCTTGCCGGGCTTTATCGGCAATTCTGAAGTCGGACACCTGCACCTCAGTGCAGGACGATTGGTCAAGCAAGACCTCGTGCGCATCATGGACTCCATCAAGAACGGCTCGTTCTTCAAGAACAAGGCGCTCGTGCAAGCAATGAATCGCAAAACAGTTCACCTGCTCGGACTAGTGAGTGACGCAGGAGTACACTCGCACATTGCACACCTCTTCGCATTGCTGAAGATGGCACACCAACGCAAGGTCCAGCAGGTCTACGTGCACGCGATTACAGACGGTCGGGACACACCGCCCCAAAGCGCAATCCCGTATCTCAAACAAGTCGAGAAAGAACTGGCCAAGTACAACAAGCAGTGGAAAATTGCGACAATTATGGGGCGTTATTACGCCATGGACCGCGACAACCGCTGGAACCGCGAACACAAGGCATATGACGCGATGGTCAATGGTATTGGGCACAAGCATGCGCGCGCTGAAGCAGCTGTCCTTGAGGCGTACAAACGTGGCGAGACTGACGAGTTTGTCATGCCCCGCATTGTCGATCCTGCGGGCATGGTCAAACCAGACGATAGCATCATTTTTTTCAACTTCCGCTCCGATAGAGCGCGTGAACTCACGCGTGCCTTTGTTCAAGGCAGGTTCAACAAGTTCAAGCGCAAAAAACTCATCAACCTGCACTTTGTTTGTTTGACGCAATACGATCCTGCCATCAAGGTGCCGGTTGCATTTCCTCCTGAATACATCCCCAACACGCTTGGTGAAATCATTGCGAAACACAAACTCAAGCAATTCCGTCTTGCAGAGACAGAGAAATGGGCGCACGTGACCTATTTTTTTAATGGCCTTTCAGGAAAGATCTTTCCCGGCGAAGACCGTCAACTGTTGCCAAGTCCAAAGGTCGCAACGTATGACAAAAAACCAGAAATGAACGCGTACGCGATCACCACGAGAGCAATCCAGATCGTGAATGACAAGAAGTATGCATTCCTCCTTGTGAATTTTGCCAATCCTGACATGGTCGGACACACGGGCAAGATTGACAAGACCGCCCAGGCCATCAAGACTGTTGATGAATGCGTTGCGTACATCGTTGCGACAGCGCAACGCATGGACGTGGACGTCATCATCACGGGAGACCACGGAAATGCAGAACAAAAACGTTATCCTGACGGATCGGTCTGCACGGCGCACACCACGAACAGAGTGCCGTTCATCCTGATATCGTCAGAAAAATATCGTTTGCGCGCGATCAAGAAGCCTGCGTTGTATCATGTTGCTCCGACGGTTCTCCAGCTGCTTGACCTTCCGCGGCCGAAGGAGATGGAGCCGGGGCTCGTACGGTAGTCTCCCGCTTTCTCATTTTGCGATCCTCATCCTTGAGCGCATTCTGCAGTCCATAGCGCTCACAGATCTTATCGTAGAACGGTCGCATGAGATCATAGGCTTTCCGGTCCTGTTCATCTGCTTCCCGCACAAGCACTTCGAGAATGTGTGCTGCGGTACGTGCATCATGCAGCTGAAACAAGGTGATTTCCATCGATGACAAGCGCGGATGCTTGAGTTGTTTGGACAGCGCAAAATATTCTGCCTGGGGGGTGATCAGGAGATTCTTTTGCAAGACGTCCTGGGAATGGTACTCTGTGCCTTCATCCATCATCGCACGCGCTCCACTGCCTTGTTGTGCGCTTCGACATACCTGTCCGCAAAGCGCTTCCAGTCTGCGGTTGCAGCAACGCGCTGCGCCATGATCTTATTCTCGACACGCTCGTGCATCGTGAAGTTCGCGTACTGCTCCATCATGTCTGTGAGTTCAGTGGTGATTTCTGCATCATTCCGGCCAAAACGCCGCAGCACAAAAATGCCTGGATATTTGCCCTGCTTGCATTCAGTGCAAATATACCTGCCAAAGCCGGCAAGATCAGTGGTGATCGAACTCACGCCCAATGCCGCTGCCTCGAGCGGCGTGTACCCCCACGGTTCGTAAAACGACGGGAACACGCCCAGATGACAGCCCTGCATGGATTCATAATAGCTCGTGTCCAACAAGCCGTCAGCCCCTGTCAAATAGATAGGATAAAAGACGACTTTGACTTTGTCATCAGGAGCATTGTCCAGCCCTGACTCCACCAAGGTGCGCATGATTGCATCATGGTCTTCATCATACAATTCATGCGTGCTCAATGCAGGCTTGATTCCCTTCCTTGCCACAAAGCGCTTGAGTTTTGGCTTCAGCTCGGCTAAAAACTCAGGATCAAGCAAGGATTCGTCAGTTATTTTTTTCTGGCTGACCAACAAGTACAGCAGCTTGTTTTTGATCTCATCATGCAGGTCATCAACCGAATCCCTGATGTCAGTGTAGTAGGTCTTGCTTTCAAGCAGGGACGGACGGATGGAACGGATGTTGCCCGGCACCCAGATGAAGGCAACAATAGTCTTGCTGTTCTCCTGTTTTTTCAGGCGCTCATTGAGCTCAGCCAATGCCTTGATGAACAAATCAATGCCCTTGTCACGGAACTCATACCGTCCTGCAAGGAAATAAAACAAGGTATTGTCCAGATCAAGGGAATAATAGGGGAAAAACGAATAGAGCAAGAATTCCTTCATGCGCGCCTTGAACAAGCGATGCTTAACTGAGGCCTGTTCGAACGTCGGGAATTTCTCCAGGTCAAGGCCGTTGAACAACAACACATCAGGCTTCCGGTCGAGGAAACGCTCTGCCTCGATGCCGGTGATCTCGCTCACGGTTGTGAAGACATCTGCGTTTTTGGCACACGCTTTCTCGAGCATGTGCTTTGCCCATGTGCCTGCACCGCGTTTGCGCGCTTCCTCATCGCCATTGAGCTTGTCCAACAATTGGTAAATATTGACTTCTGCGCTCGCCAATGCTCTGCCGACGGTGGTTGCGTGCGTGGTAAAAACTGTTTTTACCGGAATCTTGTTCTTGTGCAGGTACAAAAGACCTGCTCCTGCAAGCCATTCATGGAAGTGTGCGACCATGCCATCCTTCCACACGTGCTGAAGCTCTTCGAGCACTCGGCCGGCAGCCCACGCCCATATGACGGGTTCATCAACATCAAAATAGTCAGTGTTCAAGGAATCAATGCCGTAGGTCTCCCAGAGCTTGCGCTTGATGGCATCCTTGTTCTTGATGAAGCCAGAAAAATCAATGAGCATCACCCGCGGATTGCCTTTCACAAGCCAAATGCCTGTGTGCACTTCAATGCCTTCCTTCTTGAGGTCATCAAAGCATTCCTTGCAATGCTCAGGCGGCACGGTTTCCTCAAACACCCCAAGCGCTTTTGCAGGAAAGTACGGTCCAATCAAGAAATAACGCTCGCCCGGATACCGTTTGGTCATCTCCAAGGCCTTTGAGGCAACAACGGTGTAAATGCCACCGACCTTGTTGCAGACCTCCCACGACACCTCGCACACGACCTTTGCAGCAGCATCAACCATGGTTCAGTCCTGACGGAAAATCGTATATAAACATTTCACACTACTTGAAAATAAGAAATAAAAGAGAACAAGAAAAATCACTCGTCAGGATACGACATGCTTGGCTGCGGGCAGCAATAGCCCTTCGTCACGTACGTCTGGTCAGGAGCGCCGAAGAACTTGCGGTTGCGCTGATAGACCTCGACACGCATCTCGCTTTCCCTGCACGTCTGCGGGTCATAATGCGATCCTTGCACCCACATCTCGCCTGACAGGCAATTGCCCTTTTGTTCAGTCACGTACGCGCCTTCGCCATACGATTGGAAGCCCGGCCCTGTTTCACCCGCGAGAACCTTGCCCGGATAGAGCTTGGCTCCAGGAGGAACAACATTACCTGTGCCACCACTGAACAAGAGAACCAGTCCAACGACTGCAATAACAGCAACGATGCCGAGAATCGCTAATGCAACTCCTCGTCCTTCTTCTGCCATAATGATTCACCTCTTTGCTTCTCGATGGAACACTTCGGGTATATAAACATTATGCTCAGCGAGTAACCAGCTGCGCTTGAGGGTATGCCCTCAGACGCGTCTGTTCACGAATGTACGTGAACCGGCCACCGATGTTTTCGCACCTACTCTTGGATCTCTCCACACAGTCCTGCTGTTGTCCAACAGAACAACGCGCCTTGCATTCATCAATAACGCCATACCTGCATTCACGCTTCTCCATGTATTTGAGCTCGAACCCAGGAGGAAGAATGCATTGTACGAGCTCAACATGCGGTAAGCCGCAGTCCAAAGCCACGCGATCAGCACACTGAATGAAGTTCAGCCCTGCATTCGCGCGCTTGCATGCCTTGACGCCATTTTGGTAACAGAACGGCTCATCAGGATCAACATCCACGAAGGTGATCTCAATATTTTCGCGGAAGATCTGGCCTTGCGTGGGAATGCCCAAATAACTGCCAACAATCACCGGATTGGTGAGCTTCAACTGCGTTGCCGTAAGCATGACAAGACCAACAATAATGAGCACGGTGGTCATGCAGAACGCAGTCAGTGCAGTTTCAATCTTCATGCCAGCCTCTTTTTGCAGTTATGCGGTTCTGGAGGTATATAAACGTTCCTTTACAAAAAACAAAGAAATCAAGAAAAAGAAGATGAAAAAGTTTTATCCGTACGGGTTCAGGCCGAGCTTGGGGCAGCACATGCTGCTGTCATCAAAGCCACCAGGCACGCAGCGCGAGTATTCGTCGTCATCCAACGACTGCATTTCGCGCGAGCCCATGCGGTCAAGACCTGCAGGGCACGTTGTGAACTTGGTCGGCACACGAGCAGTTGCCTGGCTTCCACCAATCGCAACAACTTCTTGGCCTTCCCATGTCTGCGGTACACCCTTCACCCAACTTCCTTGGTTCGGGTTTGAAACGTAGCCACCCTTGTATTCTTCAGGATAGCCCACTGGACCTCGAGGAGCATCTCCTTGCGCACGATACCCGCCACTATAGAGCTTGTTCGCGCCATAGCCGCCATAAATATCATTCGTGACAACCTTGCCGGTCAAGCGGCCTGAGAATAATAGCACGAGGCCAACGACTGCTATCAAGGCAACAATGCCGAGAATCGCCAATGCAACTCCGCGTCCTTCACTCATTGGATAATCACCTCAACTTTTTTCCACACTTTGTGAGTATACACAATTGTGATACGAACTGGTATATAAATGTTATGGTAACAGAATCAAGAAAAAAAAGAAGAAAAGAAAAAAACAGGCTTAGACTGTGGGGCCATCAATCGCGTAGCATCCCGGATAGCCTGCGACTGCTCTCCAACCTTCACGCGTCCTGCGCGGGTCAGGCTGGCAGAAGCTTCCCTTCGGGCAGAATCCGCACGGCGAATTGTCATCACTTGCAATGCTGCGCGGACTCCTGTCCTCAGCTTCTTGAACAGTATATGCGTAACCATACTCCTTGTACGGGTCAGGTGCATATGGCACGTCGCCCGGCTGCGTTGCAGCTCCGTATGGCTTCTCGCCATGCACATTTGCTGTGTCCCATGCGCCACCTGGACTGCCATACTTGCCAGTTGCTTGGCGGCTCAAGGCTTCGCCCTGATATGTTTCATACGTGAAGCCGTAGTACGGGTCTTCCACGTCTGCCCTCAAGGCATTTGATTGGCGCGTGTACAGTTTTGCCATTCCCGAGCCACCGCCCGAGAAATCACCTGTCGCACCAGTGAACAAGAGCACAAGGCCGACTACTGCAATCACTGCCACAATGCCCAGAATTGCCATCGCAACTCCTTTGCCTTCTTCAGCCATCGATAATCACCTCATTTTTGAATGTATGAGTATTTGCCTCAAGAATGCACGCACTCCTATATAAATTTTATGTTAGTAGAGTAGTGAGAAAGAATGACAAAAAAGAAAGATGTAAAGAAAAAATGAATTTATTGCTGGCTTGCGCGCTGGTAGCACGGGTGTGCAGGCGCAGGGATCCAGCCACCAGACTCAGCACGGCCTGGGTCAGAGATGCAGTACGTGTTCTGCGGGCACCTGAATCCAGGATCACTCGGTCCTGCAGCACAGATCTGACCGCTTGGCGTATAGTATGGCTGGCGGTTGTATGTCGTGAACGCGTCACTGCCTGATTTGCTCTCGCCATAGAACTCTGCCTGTTCTTGCAATTCCAATGGCACAGGCTTTTCTGTGTAGTAACCAGCAGGGGCATAGACTGAGTCCAAGGGCGGGTCACTTGCCGTGCTCGGGAATCCACCTGAACTCCTATCAGTCAAGTAAGGGAATTCTTCGCCGCGGATCGCTCCGCCATAGACTTTTTGGAACGGCGCTGAAACTTGTGCAGTTGCGCCGGTAAACAACAAGACCAGTCCGACAACTCCAATGACTCCAACAATACCGAGAATCGCTAATGCAACTCCTCGTCCTTCTTCTGCCATTGTGATTCACCTCTTTGCTCTAAGATGCTAGTCGGACAAACTTGTATATAAATGTTTCTTTAGAGCAGAAGAGAAAAGAAAAAACTTAGTCGACGATGCCTGCGCCGCCAGCCTGTCCGCCAAGCCTGCAGCACCAGTAGACATCACGCGAAGCACTCGGGATGCAATCATTACGAGCCTTCATGTGTGCAGGCGTCGTGAACACCGGGTATTCCTTGTCTGGGCAAGCAGTCTGAATCAAGCTTTCTTCGCCCTGCCGATGCTGGTAGAACGTGCCGCCTTCCTTGGGAGGAACAGGACTCGTGTACCTTCCCGGCTCTTCGTAATACTGCCTGATGTCGCTCTCGCCCTGACGCATCTGACCGCCATAAATCCCGCGACCAGTTGCTCCAGAAAACAAGAGAACGAGCCCGACAACTCCAATAACCGCGACAATACCGAGAATTGCCAATGCAACTCCGCGACCTTCGTCTGCCATGAACGTCACCTCGTTTTAAATATGATAAGTTGGAGTTGGTGTGTCACGAGTATAAATATATTTCGGTGACTGTGCATTCTCCTTATTCGGGTCCCTTCGGGACAGAGCCCTCGCTCCTTCGTTCGACTCCTCGCTACGCTCGTCGTCTCATGAAGTCGTTCAGAACTATCTGCCGAAAAGTCTCTTCCACCACGGCTTCTTCGTTGGCGGTGGCTTGAGCTTCATCTCTGGCGTCGGCATTGGCGGCTCGGGCTGCGGATTAAGGCCCACCATTTCCTTGGGCGTGACGGGCTTCACGGCACCAGGCGTCCTCACATCCATCCCTGGCAGCGCAACCTTCCTCATCACCTTCGCAGGGCAGTCAATCGCATTCTCATTGAAATACTTCCTGAAATTTCCCCAGCCATACGTCTGCAAGGTATTCGTGTAGAAGAACGCAGTGTACTCGTAATTGATGTTCGCGGCATTCATCTTCCACTTCAGGGTTGAGTGGTATGCTACTCGGTTAGCATCAGAGAGTTCTTCGCACGTGCGGTAGAAGTTGATCTCGTCGCACGCCAGCCACATCGGCTTGATGAGTTCGTCAATAAGTTTGCAGTATTTGGCCGTGTTCTCAGTGATTGTCTGGAGCCAGTTTGTGTAGTACATGTTCTCAGGAGGGTACGGCTCAGATGGCTCTGAAGGCTCGGAACTGCCGTAGCTCGGGCAGCTTGCGATGGCGATCGTGATGTCTCCATCCTCTGCAGGCGGCGGAACCTCAAGCGCATCAACCTGCTTGTCCAGATCTGCTCGTGCAGCATTCACTGCCTTCCACGCAGCAGCACGATTGGCATTGCACGAAGCAGCAATCTTCTCCAATGCTGCGAGGTATGCCTCGATCTCTGCGCTCTTGCCAATCAAATCACAATCATTCTTTCCGATCGGTGACTTCGGCAAGCGCACCGCAGTCTTCGGCACTGTCGGGCACGTGAGCTTGGTCTTGTAGAACTTGATCGGTGTGATCGGTTTTATCGGCGTCTGCAAGGTCTTTTTGATCTCAGGCGTCGGCGTTGGCGCGATACCTGGTGCGAGAGTCATCGGCGTAATGCAACCTTTCGCAGTGCACTGCTCATTCTTCTGGCACCACCGAGTCGTGTGCCACACGCCATTTTCACAACGCTGGAAAAATACCCTTCCCGAACGATCCTTATTGCACCGCGTGTCTTTCTCCATGCACGCGGCTGTCACGACAGGCACTCGCGACACAACAGTTTCAATCATTGCTTCCTGCGGAATAGTTTGTTCAATCTGCGCGATCTGCTCAGGAGCAATTTGTGCCTGCGGGATTGTGATGAACTGCGCAGCAACACTGGGAAGAACCAGCAAAGCAACAATCAGTGCGATGATGCGCATGAGTCTTGAAAACAAGAGTGGGTATTAAAATGTTACTCCTTCTTCCACGCATGCCAGACCAGAATGATCACGCCAATGGTCAACGCAGAATCTGCAACATTGAACGCAGGCCAGAAATGGAAATCAATGAAGTCTGTCACGGTGCCGAGCATAATCCTGTCAATCACATTGCCGAGCGCTCCGCCCATGATCAAACCCCACGCAAGGAAATGCTCTTTCAACTTGTGATGCTTGCACGACCATGCAATTGCCACGACAACAGCAAGCGCAATTGCCACGAGCAGCCAGCGCATGATGTTGAATTGCAATAATCCGAATGCAATGCCGACATTCTGCACGTGCGTGATGCTCAGGAACGGTACTACGCTCATCGAATCGCCAGTGGGGAGAAGCGAGCGCACCACTGACTTGCTGAGCACGTCAAGAATCAGCACGACAAATGCAGTCGAGAACAATAATCGCGCACCGCGTGCTTTCTTCATCGCCATCGTCGCACACTGAGCGGAATTGTTTCAGCCTCTTCCCTTGGCGGTTGTGAGCGCTCAAGACGGTCAAGCTTTGCGTTAATGTTATCAAGCAATGCCTTGAGCGTGTCCAATTTTGCCTGCACGACCTGCATGTCCCGCGTCATGTCTGCCGGCGGTGCAACTGGTGCAGGCGCGAACGCGCTTGGTGCTAGCGGAGCACGCATACCCATCGGTGGTGACGGCGCAGGACCAAGCTCAGCAAGATGCGGCATGGGCCCACCAAACGGTTCAGCAGGCATTTCCGTCAAGCCCGGCCCTCCCGACGGACCAAACTCAGGCATCCGTGCACTCGGCGGACCAGCCTCAAGCGCAGGATACTGGCCAAGCTCAAGCGGCGCAGCTTCCTCACGCTTCCAGAACGCAAGCTTGGAAAAGATGCCCATGCGTTTCAGAAAAATCCTTTGGAGCTTTAAATCTTTCTTTTCCCCTCTTCCACAATCAACGCATGCATCTCATTGTAGATTTCTTGTTTTCTTGGTAACTGTTCGTGAAACATTTTTTGCAACTTGTGATAATCAATGTTCTCGTCGCACAGACCAAGTTTTGCGCACAAACGTTTCGTGTATGCATCGACGACAAAAACAGGTTTTCGTGCGGCATAGAGGAGCATTGAATCAGCAGTTTCTGGACCGATGCCTTTCAAAGACAACAATTCTTCTCGAAGTTTTTGTGTTTGTTGCGCAAACATCGTCGAGAAACCACCATGATTTTTCAGAATGTGTCGCGCAAAAATCTGCAGGCGCTCGGCTTTCTGACGAAAATATCCTGACGAGCGAATGAGTTGTTCGAGTTTTTCTCGACGGATTGTTGCAATTCTTTGTAAGCTCATTGTGTTTGCCGCAAACAAATTCTGCAGTGCTTTCTCGACGTTTTTCCAGTTCGTGTTCTGCGTGAGAATTGCTCCGATGCAAATTTCACATTGCTCTTCTTCAGAAAGTTTTCTCGTCTTGTTACTCGGGTGATAACTGCATTTTCTCGTCGGCCACCAGCCTTGCGGGCCGTGTCGTTTGAGCAGCTGCTTGTAGAGTATTTTTAGGTCCATCATGCACAGGATGTGTCATAATATTTATAACACTGACGGGCAAAAGGAAGGTTTCGCATTGGGGGAATAATGACTGCTATCCTTAGTGAAGTCCTCATCAAGAATAACCGATTGCTTCTGACACTCAAAGATCTTGGAAGTGTCTACGTGCATTGGCAGCACCCGTTCGCGAGCAACATCCTCTCGCCGCAAGAACGCGAACATGTGAAGACTGCATTTTCAGACTACGCACCACAACCGTTTGACCGCATTCCCAAATTTAATATTCTTCAAATCACTGGTCCTGTTGATCTTGCGGATCGACTGAATCCTGAACACAAAACGCTTTTCGACGATCATTTCGTGACCGGGCACTATACGCCTGTCGCGCGATGGCGGGTTGGCGTGCCGTGGTGGGCTGCAGACGTTGATCCGCGCGTGCTCGAGATTTTGGAGCACAAACGCCACCACGATGCAGCACTGACGTACGAACTCGAGCAGCTGACGACTGCACTGCAGCATTCTGATCGAGCAAAAAAACGAGGAATTACGCGTTTTGAAGACTACATCGCGACACATTGGGACAAGCTCGCGAGCGTCCTTGACGAAACAACCGTCACACGAGCACACCAGCTCGTCGATGAACACCAGCACACGCTTGAGCAACTCGTCAGCAAGAACTTTCCTGCAGCAGCGGTCGAGCGCAACCTCACCGACAAAGCATTTGACATCATCCTTGACTCGCATGAATACATCAAACCAACCCGTTCCTTAACCGCAGAAGAAATCCTCCACAACAGCAAGCTCTACATTTTTGATATTGAGAAACCATTGTTCGAAACACCTGAGGAAGAAGTCTCGTGGATCGCGTCTGTCATTGTGGACAAAGGGACCATCGTCAGGAAGAGCATCAAGACGTTGCGCGATCCTGGCATCACGCGCCATCATGATTGGCTTGTCGAGCGGTATGCGAGCGAGGGAGCGCTGGTCGATGCAGTGCGACGCGAGATCATTACACCTGACGACCGCAACAAAACTATTGATGCGATCATCGCCTATAACGCTCCGTATGACATCGAGCATACTGAAGAAGCAGGCGATTTCCTCATCGGCGAGCGCGAATCAGATCCCAAAGTCGAAGTTGCCTTGGACTTTTTCCGCAAACTCAAAATCCACGGCCGACTCATTCTCGATCCCTTGCCTCCTGCACGTATCAGATTCAGACACTTGCCCAACAGGAAGTTCGAGCTCATCCTTGCAGAATCGCTCGGCATTCATTCTTCCAAGCTCGTCAATTACGACCAGCTCGCGCAGCTCGAGCGCGTCGCAAAAGACAATAATGCACAACACTTGTCTTCCAACACCATCACCCTGATTGCACGCGAGTATGGCCTCCAACAGGAACAGGTTCGGTCACTTCCTGATCTGGACAAGCTCTGTGCCCAACTCGAACTCCGCTATGTCGCTGCTGATGTCGACAACCTGCACAAGCTGCTCTTCAGCGACTGGTTCAAGGAAGCCATCACCGACGCGACATGGTTGAGCAACACGTACAAGGTCGAACTCTCACGCATCCTTCACTCGACCAAAACCATCAATGACGCGCAGGAACGCAACTATTTCAGCTTTGTCGGCACCCATCGCGACATCATTTACCAAAAATTCAAGAAAATGATCCAGCTCCAGCAACAAGGACGACAACGCGTGTATGACAGGATCAGCACGTGGCTCTGCGCTCACAGCGAGCGCGGCATCCATGAAAACGTGCACAAGGTCTACCTGCCCATCGGTCTCTGGTTTGCGCCACACGTCGCAGGAGGCCCAACACAAGCGCGATTCCCAGAAATCACAAAACTCGTGGACTACGCGCACGACCACCGCGCGAACAAGCACCGCTATTTCACGCTCGTCCAATACCTCAACGCCTTGGCAGACTACATCCTCGTCGATTTCGGACTGTACGCGAAAACACGTTCAGAATTCGAGCAGACCCTCAAGCAGCACGGCATGACGCCAGCAGAATTCAGACTCTTCCACAACCAACTCAGCACCGACAGCCCGCTTGAGCACAAACTCAAGGAACGCACCATTCCTCCTGTGGCATTCCAGCGCGTATACGCGCATTTCTCTGACGTGATGCAGCACGAATCCGAATGGGGCTACAAGCACCTCGTGCGCGGCACGCTCACTGAATGCGGCGTCGCAAAACACGCAGATGATCGCATCATTGATTTCTGCAGTACTTACAACGTGACTGCCGTGCAATTCGCAGAACTGCTCAAACTCAAAGCACACGATCGGAAACAGTTTTCCCAGCAGAAACTCGAACAACGCCTCGACGCGCACCCGATCCTCGAAAAACACCATCTTTCCTTCGAGCAACTCAAAAAACTTCTTGACCTCGCAGCAAAACTCGACAAGCGCGAGAACAAGATCGCAGGACAGTACAACACCACAGTCACTGCCATCCGCGAAACGCTCAATGAGAAACTCGACGAGGTCAAACGCTTCTGTGAAACAAACCACTCCACAATCATCCACGCGCAAGGTGGCTTTCTCTACCTCGCCGGCGGAAATGCTGCAGCACTCCAGCACCCTGATGCTCCTGTGATTGTCGTTGACGAAATCCCCAAGGCATACGTTGCGATCAATCCTGTTGACGTCGGACGACGCATGCTCGAGAGCGAGCACGACCACAAGATCTACTATCCCACACACAATTATTTTGAAGGCATCAAAGTCACTGACCGTCCCACGACGACACTCACGCAGTTTGAGATGCGTTGTTATGCGCCCCTTCTCGAGCTCATCCTTGACGGAGAGCACGAGGAAGCACTCCATCATGCCAACACGTGCCTTGACCAATTGCGCGAAAGCCTTACAGCAAAACAGGCAGAGGTCACGATGTTCCAAGACCTCCTGCCCCGACAGCATGTCGACACTGACACGTACGAGGCACATCTAACGATTCCCAAGCGAGACCTTGTCTGGTATGCCAAGAAACCACAACAGTACCGTGGATTTGAGCACGGGCAACTCACTCGATTCGTCGTTGATGCGTCGCACGCAGAAGGCAGGGAACTCCAGACTGATGAGGCGACTGGCAGGACGTATTTTGTCGAGCCAGCACGCAAAAATAGCGAGAAAGAACGCATTGTCTACGTGATGCCACTTGAGCATTTCCAGCCGGACATCGCGCAGTACTATGAGCGCATCAAGAATCGCGTCAGAGATCTCATCGAGCCTATCACCGGCTTCCACGAGAGTTTTGATTTTGTCAAGAAATCACACCACGACGTGAGCAAGTTTCTCAAGCGTGATCCGGTCGAGCAGATGCTTCTGTTTTTCGGGCCCGGGCGCTCAGCATCGTAATCAGCGACGTGCTCGGACTGCGTCAAAGAATGACCTGATTCCTTTAACCGATTGCTTGTCTGAAATATGGAACAGGTCTTTGATTGCGAATACGTCCTTGCATGAAATGCTCGCGCCAACCAGAGCACGGTTGTGCACGTAGGCGTATGCCTCGCTGACTTTGCGACCCTGCGTTGCAGTGCCGGCATATGTCAGCATCGACGCGACCTCATCTGGAGTGAACGTGAGCGCGCGCTGGCGTGCAGGCGCGAGTTCAACCGTGGTGCCTTTGTGGGATGCACGCACGCCGTAATAATTCGTTACATCGTCGTGCAACCCGCCTGCATATGCAGTGAGATCGATCATGACTTTTTCGCCAGGATCAAACTGGATGCAATCCTGATATTCTTGTCGTGAGAACTTGCCTCCCTTGTCTGCTTCATACAAGAAGATGAGCTGAACCAAGCGCGAGCCGTCTGACCGCGCATAGTTTTGTGAAGCAGACACGGCGATGGTTCCCTTCGTTACCACATCCTTCCACGCGTCGAGCACGACCTGATCAATCAGTTGGTCACGCATGGGCTTGTTCATTGGGCGAGCTTCTGATATGCGATAATTGTCGGATGATCGTTAGGCAAGTATTCGGTCATGATGCAGAAACGTTCCTTCAGCGCGTCTCGTTGGTCTGAATCATCGGCGTGCGAAAGCTTGTACAGCACGGTATCGATCGTCTCGGGTTGCGCGCAGTACGCTTCATGCTGTGCCATTCTCTTCTGTGCATCCTCGACGGTATTGGCAAAAGCATGAGTAATCCTGCCAGGATGCTGGATCGTGTCAATCGGCTGGCGGCCGTCCTTGACGTTGAGGTTTTTGTAGCCGTATGCCTTCAATGCTTCCTTCTTGTGCTTGAGCGTGTCTTCAGAATATTCTGTGCCAAGCCGGCGTGCTGCCTCAATTAAGCGCTGATCGCGCTGGAACTGGTGAATCGTATAGAGCTTTTTCATAGTCGATATCACGCAGAACTGATATATAAACCTTTCTATATTAGTCACTTTGTAGTGACATTAAATAAGGATTGCGTTGACAGTGCCGTCCTGGCCGGGTCTTGACGTGATCCGGGCCTTGCCCTTTTCGGTTTCGACAATTGCGCCGCGCACCATGATGTTACGACGGGCATAGTGGCGGTTAGCCGGGCATTCCACGACTGACTTGACTTTGGTCTGCGAGAATGTCTTGGTCTTGGGATCAAAAAGGTTCACGTGATCAGCACGCAACACTTTTGCCTTGATGCCGCCATACTTCGTCTGCTCGACGACAATGCTCGTGGTCGGCTCGATGCGCGTCTCGATCGGCGCGTGGCCGATCTCAAAACGGCGCTTGCCACGGGCAACGCCTTCGCGGCCGCCGGTGGGAGTTCTTCCTTGTCCTCGTCTTTGGACGACAACCATGAACTGCAGAAGCACAGAGGGTGTTTATAAAGCTTTCTTGCCCGTGCGGAAAAGCATAAAAAGCAGGAGATCTCTGCAGGGCACATGCGTTCGGCAATGCTTTTGATCGCGGTCTTTCTGGTGATTCCGACCGCATTTGCGTATACGCTCACGAGCACTGCAACGCCTGGTTCTGAGCCCGCGATTCACGGCGATCGTCTCGCGTTTCTCACGTTTGAGGATGCTGTCGACAAAGACCTCAACAACGACGGAGACATGGCAGACAATGTCATCCAGCACCTCAAGCTCCGCGACCTCACCGTCGTGAACACGGGCAAGGAGGCCAAGCACTTCTCGCTCCACGGTTCAGTGATTGCATTCGAGGACAAGTCCCGCACGCTCTGGCTCCTTGACCTTGCCACGAACAAAGCAACAGACCTCACCATCCGCGGAACACTGCCCTCGCTCGGCGCAAAGCGCATGGCGTTCACGACACCAGAAGACGCTGTCGGCATCGACCTGAACAACGACAATGACAAGCTCGACATGATCATCCAGTATTACACAAAGGAAACGAACACGACGACCAACACCAAAACAATTGGCGCCAATCCATTGCTCCTCGACGATTATCTTGTCTTTGAAACTGCTGAAACCCTTGCAGGGCAAGACCTGAACAATGACAGTGACCGCGATGACACGATCATCCGAGCATGGAATTTCATGACCAACCGGCTTGTCAACACAAAGATCGCAGGAAAAAATCCTGTCGGGCTCGAGGACAACACGATCGTCGTGAACAATAATAACAAGCTCGTGCTGCTCGACCTTTCCACCAATCAACCAAAACCTCTCGACATCGCAGGCAATGATCCGTCGTTCTACAACAATGCAGTCGTCTACGAACGCAACGGCGTGCTCTACTCAACGATGACGGGTGGTGAGAAATCCCTTGGCATCGCTGGCAAAGAACCTGCCTTGTATGATAACACACTTGTGTTTATCGGAGAGAACAAGACCATCATGATCCTGCGCGGCGAAGACCCAGACACTGATGCAGTGCCAGACTTCCTTGACAATTGCCTCAATACAAGCAATGCTGACCAAGCAGATGCGGACAAGAATGGAGTTGGTGATGTGTGTGAGACTAACACGACGACGTCAGTGGTGAATGCGACTACCAACACCACCACAGCCACAAACACGACTCAGACCAATACCACTCCGAGCACGATCTCGTTCACGACGCAAAGCACGCCGCCCGCACCACAACCGGTCGTTGCTCCTGCGCCACCCGTGACTGCCGAGGCAGCAGCTCTTGAGCTAATGACTGAGCCTGTAGCCGCACCACGCAAGTCGTTGCCTGATGCGGTCGTGCTGCAGAACGAGAAGGATGATGACGATGATGCTGACACATTGTACTGGTTTCTCATTGCAGTCGGACTCGCGGTCATTGGCGTGATTTTGCTGCTTGTCGTGCCGCGCTGGCTCAATAGACGCAAGAAGAGTTACGGGTTTTGACCATGGGAATAGAAACTTCATTAGATGCACTGCTCCTGTCTTTTACGATCGGGCTCAAAAAGTGTGATATCCGGGAGCAACATTCCAAACCCGAAATGGCCACGTTCTCACTCGACGCCTTCGAGGTGGGTGATGCGCAGTATGAATCGACTCTTCGATGCAAATACGTGGATCCTGTTTCTGCGTTAGGCAAGCGCGTGGAAGTCAGGTTTTATCAGAACCTTGCGAACCACGTGCGGGATCCGAGTGCTCGTCTGCGTTCCCAAGGCATCCTCCTGAAAATGACTTCGGCAGCACACTATGAGCATGGCGATGTGCACGTCGCAGAGATACGATCAGAACTTCCACACTCACCACTCCTTACCTTATACGTGCCTTTCGACAACACTGCTGCATCGATGGCAAGGAAACTCAGCATTGAGATGCGGTATGTGGAACTCGCCTTCATCGGTTGCAGACGACCAATAGCTTTATAAACCACCTTCTGATTTTTTCGTCTATTATTTTGTTTTGGGGTGATCTTTATGGAATCAAGACCTTTGGATGCGCTCAATCGCGCACGTGATAAGAAAGTCATGATAGAATTGAAGAACGGCAAGCAGTTTCTCGGTATCCTGCGAGCCTTTGACATTCACATCAACTGCGTCCTCGACGATACTGAAGAGCGTGTCGAAGGGAACGTGACGCGGAAGATGGGAACAGTCTTCCTGCGCGGAGATACGATCATCCTGATTTCGCCACAATAAGTGGTGTGACTCATGAAAGGAACGTATTCGATGGGTAAGCGGAGCAAGGGAAAGTCGCACATCATGTGCCGACGCTGTGGTCGACACAGTTATCACACTTCCAAAAAGACCTGCGCCAGCTGCGGTTTTGGCAAGTCTGCGAAGCTGCGCAATTACGCGTGGCGGACGTCTTGATTATCGTGTTCTTCTGAACAATTGCTTGAGTAAAATATTAATACTAGCACTTCTGTCTTGTCTTTATGGCAAAACTGAACCCTGCCAGGGTGTCGCTTGCGTTGGGGTTCGTTGTTGCCGTGTATGTTCTTTTGTGGTCAATCGTGCTCGCCATTGGCGGACAAGCGTTCTTTGACTGGCTGCTTGGCATCCACTTCATCGGTGGCCTCACGCTCAAGCCGGTCACGCTCAGCACTGCAGTCTTCTCAATTCTCTATCACTTTGTTGTTGGGGCAGTCATCGGCTGGCTGTTCGCAACGATCTGGAACAAAGTCCAGAAGTAAGGACTCATTCTTCGTTACCTATATATAATAGGATAAATGTTCTTCTTACTCTGCGGCCGTGCCAGCAGCGGTCGACTGTGGTCGACCAGCCGTCACGTCCGTTCATTTCATTCGCGGCCGTGCCGGAGTGGCCAAACGGGACAGGCTTAGACAGTTTGTTGAAACTGAAGACACCTGTTGGCTTAGTGCCTTCCAAGGTTCGAATCCTTGCGGCCGCATACGAGCCCGAAAGGGCAAGTGAAGCGCAGCCGCAAGGCCCAGCCGGACCGCAGTTCGGCATGCCTTGCGGCCGCATGATTCTTCATGAGTAGTTGCCTTCTCCATGCTCGGTGGCTTCGCCACAAGGACACTCGCTCCTTACTTGCGGACAGAGTCCGCAAGTTCGTCGGCAACCTTTGGTTGCCGAGACGTTCGTCGCTTCGTTGCACTCAGCGCCTCACGAAGTCGCTCGGGAATCATGATGAAAGAGCACTATTTTGGTTGGTCTCTGTGCCGGAGGCACCCTCTCAGATGATCCTGTGTTTCTCAAAACTGGATCATTCGTCCAGACTACTTTTTGACCACTTTTATCGTCGATAAAAACCAAAACAGTATACTGGCTGGTTTGGCGAAAACTACGTGTCACGTGAAGTGTTATTGGGCAGTGACACTGTGCTAAAACGGCAGAATTCTGACATTATAGGCTGAGTCGGTATTTTCCCGACGGCGTGTAGGGGTGTGTTTGCGAAAAATTTATAAAAAAAACTGGTAAACTAACAGCAGCCAGTCAGCTTACTCGTATGGCTGACTGGAAACAGTAGGACGTATATGCTACGACATATATGTTCTCGTGAGTAAAAATTTATATAGGCGCGCTCAAAACAAAGCGCAGCACACAAGATAGCCAAAAAACACGGAGGTGTTTAGATGAAAGCAATACAAGCGGTTAAGAAGATGGTTGCTCTAGGCATGGGCATTACTATGGTAGGTGCAACAATCTTCGGAGCCTCGGCAGCGCAGCTGTCAGACTGGCCCGCACCGTTCGTCGTGGGTGGAACACCTGCTTCTAATCTGGCCGTAGTGGTCGGTGACGCAGCAGACGCGATTGACGTTGTTGGTATGGGAGACATCATCGGCGGCCTGCAAGCAGCAGCAGTGGTCAAGACCACGCTCTCGGCAGGAGGCGGAGGCAAGGGAGTCGTTGTCGAAGGCGACGCAGTCGAAATCGGCAGCACCTCGGACTTGCTCGAGCTCAACGAAACGATTGGTGACGTTCGTGAAACTTTGACGGAAGTCGACCTGGACATGCTCAAGGGCGGCCAGATCGTGACCGACGAAGGCAGCACGGAATACAACCAATACTTGCGATTCCCCACTGCAAACAGTGCGGACTACCCACCAAACGGTGCAGTCATCTTCGCAGAAGATGAGCGCGACCGTGTGGGACACTACCTGTTCTGGGACGATGGTAACGAATCGTTCACCTGGGAACTCGAATTCGAGGAAGGCCTCGAGTCTGAGATCGACGGCGACGACTTGGTTGACCTTGAAGATGAAGATATCATCATGCTGGGCCAGCCGTTCGTGATTGTCGACACTGACCTCAGGAACGTGACCACGACCACAGGAGACCTCACCCTCGAATTGATGGGCGGAGCAGTTTCGGCAATCCTCGGCGAAAACGACAAGGAAACCTATGTCGTTGACGGCAAGGAATACGAAGTCGAAGTGCTCGTCATCTCCGAGACCGCCAAGAACGGCGAAGGAGCAGTGAAGTTCCGCATCAACGGAGAAATCACTGACGAACTCGAGGACGGAGAGACCGATGTCCTTGCTGACGGAACCCAAATTGGTATCCGCGACATCCTGGCAACAGGAAAGGACATCCAAAAGTCCATCGTCCAGTTCTATCTGGGCGCATACAAGGTGGAATTCCGAGACACCAACACGGCAGACACCGTCTTCCAAACCGGTGGAACCGAGGTGAACGAGGAGACCATCGAGGACTCAACAGTCCGAATTTCCGCGGCACTGAGCTCGGGAGTATCGATTCAGACAGGATCTGAGTTCGAAGTTACGAGCATCAGGTACCGGTTGTTCGCAGACGCAGTTCTGGGAGATGTGTTCATCCCGCCAGGAAGCGGCTTGCGTGAACAATTGGACGAGCCCGAAGGCATGTTGACGCCGTTCTGGGACATCCGCTACGAAGGAATGATGGACACAGGAGTGACCATCATCCGCATCGATGCGGCAGGTGATGACGAGTATGACCTCGAATTCACCAACCAGGAAGGCATCTTCTATGACGTACCATTGGCAAGCAACGAAGTCGGCGTCTTCAAGTTTGGTGACGACGATGACGACCTATGGTTTGTTGAAAGGGATGACCAAGTCATCACAGACGATGACTTCTTCGTCCTGAGCAACTGCATGACCGCTGCGAGTGACAACACTTGTTTCTCGCACGTGCTGCGCTACGACAGCGTTGACACGACGAACAGGCAGTTGACCTTCACCGACCTGGGAACCGGCACTCGTGAAGTGACCTTCCAGAACAGCACTGGTGATTCGGGAACCGCAGACCTCGTGGTCGGCGGAGTAACGTACCGAGTCAACGTGTCGTTGACCGCAGCAGGAAACCCGATTGCGGTTGACCTGAACTCGGACGACAGCTCGACCATTTGGGGCACCGATGTTGAAAACAACATCTCGGTCTTCATTGGAGTGCAGGGCGAAGGACTGATCAGTATCTTCAACGGTACTGCGAACATCACGGACAACGGTACGAGCGCAGCAACCCTGCGTGTAATCGGAAGCCGTATTGCCACGGCAGCTGGTGTCGCACTGACATCGTTCGGTGTGAACCTTACGACTCTGTCAAAGGAGTTCGATGAGGCCACCACGGACGAAACCATCCGAACGACCATCGTGTCGCGAACAGGCAACGAGATCGGCATCGACAGCATTGTCAGAGCCCTCGGACAGCTCTTCGGACCCCTCGATCTTGAGGAGAACGAAGACCTCGAGCAGGCATTGTCAGTGTACGGTGTCTTCCTCGAACTGTTCGACCCGACAACGAGCGACGAAGCAGAGGACCTCACCATTGAGTACCCCCTCAGCCAGCGTGGAGCTCGTGTGTTCGTGACGGGCGGACTGGTCAGCACCAGCTCGGTGCAGGCCGGTGTGTCTGAGAAAGTGCAACCATTGCCTGTCGGCGTTTCGAAGCTGGCAAGCGAAGTGGCTGACATCACTCAGTACAAGGCAATCGTCGTAGGCGGACCCTGCGCGAACCCGATTTCCGCACAGCTCATGGGCAACCCTGAGCCATGTTGGGAGTCGATCAGCAAGGGTGTCGCCAAGCTCTACGAGCACGCCAACGGAAACGTTGCATTGCTCGCAGCCGGCAGGACTGGTCAAGACACGCGCCGTGTGGCACGTGCTCTCGCAACCGGTCAGATCGCCAGCGTGAAGAGCAAGGAAGCCGAAATCAGCGGCACGACGATGACCGACATAACCGTGAAGGCTGTCTAAGCCTTTACTTTTTTTCTTTTCTTTTTCTTTTTCTTTCATTAACTTTTTTATCTACTGGGACAAGTGGTCTCATAACAAAAGAGGTGAATAACCAATGGCATTTCAGCAATTTTTGAGCAATATTGGGGCTTCCATCGTGGATCCCTTCATGAGCATCTGGTATTGGCTTGTTAAGGCCGTTCCAGACATTATTGCAGCAATCGTTATTCTGGTGGTCGGTTATCTGGTGGCGCTGGCAGTGTCCACGATCGTGGAAGGCGTCCTGAACCGCCTCAAGTTCGATGAGTGGGTCTTTCACAAGACCAACCTTGTGTCAGCGATTGGCAAGTTTGATCTGACCCACTTCCTTGGTGTGGTCACCAAGTGGTACGTCATTGTGCTCTTCCTGAGCGCTACAGCTGCACGAATCCAGATGGACACGCTGGCAACATTCTTGTCCAGTCTTGCGTCCTGGATTCCCCAAGTCATCGTGGCAGTCGTGGTCGGCCTGATCGGCATCATGGCAGGCATGTATGTCGAGAAAAAGGTCACGGAAACCCGCGCAAAGGGGTCCAAGATCGTGGCATCCATTGCGAAGTGGGTGATTTACGTCTTCGTTGCCTTGCTCGTGCTGAACCAGATCGGCGTCAAGGTCGCGCTGGCAGAAAATAGCTTCATGATCATCCTGAGCGGCGTCGTCCTGATGCTCGCCTTGATGGTCGGCATCAGCTTTGGCCTCGGCTTCAAGGAAGAGGCAAAGAAGATCATTACTGATGTCAAGCGGAAGCTGTAAGGCTTCTTTTTTTTCTTATTTTTCTTTCTTTTTCTCATTTTCTCAGAAAGGCAATGCTACTCTTGAGTAGGCAATAAAGCTTTAATACAAACCTTGGCGATGCCTGAATGTGACGTCCAAACGCACGCTCATCGTGCTGTTCAGCATCCTTCTTCTCGCGCTCACCACAGGAACCGTTGCTGCAGCGATCACGACCTCACCTACATTCACCCAGATCTCGCCTCAAATTCTCACGAAAACCTTAACGCTCTGCGCACAAAGCGGTCAACGGCCAAGCATAGGTCAGGTGTGCTGTAAAGGACTTACTCTGGTTAGTGGCATTTGCCGCTCACCTCTTCTAACAGTACAGCTCTGCGCCCGAAGCGGTCGTTATGCTAAGGACTATAATGGAAGGTGTTGTGCAGGACTGACGCTCGGCAAGGACGGAATTTGCAGGGCGCAAAGCACAACTTCTGCTCAACAAATGCAACAATGCGGCCAAGAAGGCCAACAGGCGGTTGCCTTTGGCGGCACGTGTTGCGCAGGACTCACACAAGATCAATACGGCATTTGCAGGCCTAGTTCACAACCACCACGACCTGGATGCGCAGGACTTGCTGAGCCAGCAGCCAGCGCAGAACAAGGTTGCTGTCCTGGATATGTCGTACAAACAGGCATGTGTTATCCACCAACTTGTGTTGGAGCATACGCACCGGTTGACAGCGGACAATGCTGCGCAGGGCTCGTCATTGATAACGGTTATTGCATCCCACCAACGCCTTGTGTTGGTCTTATGATGCGTCCAGGGCCAAATCAAGAATGTTGCTCGGGCTATGTCGTTGATGCTCTTGGTTATTGCAACCCACCACTTGGTTGTGCTGTGACCGGAATGCGACCAGCACCTGGCCAAGAATGCTGTCCTGGATATGTGGTTGGTGCTGATGGGTATTGTGTTCCTCCTGTTCCTTGTGTAGGTCTTATGATGCGTCCAGGACCAAATCAAGAATGTTGCTCGGGCTATGTCGTTGATGCTCTTGGTTATTGCAACCCGCCATCTGGTTGTGCAGTGACGGGAATGATGCCAGCACCTGGCCAAGAATGCTGCCCAGGCTATGTCCTTGGTGCAGACGGTTATTGCGTTCCTCCTGTTCCTTGTGTTGGTCTTATGATGCGTCCAGGACCAAATCAAGAATGTTGCTCGGGCTATGTAGTTGATGCTCTTGGTTATTGCAATCCGCCATCTGGTTGTGCTGTGACCGGAATGCGTCCAGCACCTGGCCAAGACTGTTGTCCTGGCTATGTTCTTGGTGCAGACGGTTATTGCGTTCCA
>Ga0247727_10006007_pt1 | contig 24109 bp, 27 predicted proteins | sample WisWelCaveWW1625_FD_202498 | JGI IMG/M metagenome (GOLD analysis project Ga0247727, IMG submission 202498) | Biofilm microbial communities from Wishing Well Cave, Virginia, United States - WW16-25 | ecosystem: Environmental > Aquatic > Deep subsurface > Groundwater > Cave microbial mat | place... | reverse complement strand
CATGGTGTTTCTCCTTTTTCTCATTTGACGAACGGCCCCCAGGCCGGTTCGCGCACGTCCCCTGCCGACAAGGTGAGCCGCTGCTTGATGCGCCCGTCGGCCGATACGGCCGAGAGCACGCCGCGCCCCGCGTTGACGGTCGCGAGCAGGATCATGCGGCCGTTGGGGGCGAAACTCGGTGATTCGTCCTTGTCGCTGTCGCTCAGCACCTGCGTCTGGCGCGTCGCCAGATCCAGCGTCGCGACCTGGAATTTGCTGCCGTTGCGCGCGATGTAGGCGAGCACTTTGCCGTCGGGGCTGATGCGCGGCGACACATTGTAGCTGCCCTCGAAAGTCACGCGCTGCGCTTCGCCGCCGCCCGCCGGCATGCGGTAGATCTGCGCGCTGCCGCCCCGGTCGGAAGTGAAATAGAGGGTCTGGCCGTCGGGCGAGAACACCGGCTCGGTGTCGATGCCGGCCGATTGCGACAGCCGGCGCACGTTGCTGCCGTCCGGGTTCACCAGGTAGAGCTGCGAGCCGCCTTCCCGCGACAGCGATACCGCGAGGCGCAAACCATCGGGCGCCCAGGCGGGCGCCGAATTCGAGCCCTTGAAATTGGCCGCCACCTGGCGCTTGCCATCGAGCAGCGAGTGCACGTAGACCACCGGCTTCTTGTTCTCGAACGACACGTAGGCGAGGCGCCGGCCGTCGGGCGACCAGGCCGGCGATATGATCGGTTCGAACGAGGCGAGCGCGGTCTCCTCGCCGGCGCCGTCGGCATCGGCGATCTGAAGCTCGAAGCGGTTGCCGCGCTTCACCACGTAGGCGATGCGCGTGGCGAACACGCCCTTCTCGCCGGTAAGCTTTTCGTAGATCCAATCTGCGATGCGGTGCGCGGTATTGCGCACCTGGTCGCGCGGCAGCGTGTAGGCCACGCCCGACAGGTCCGCGCCCTTGACGGTATCGAACAGCTTGAAGCGCACTTCGAAGCGCCCGTCCGGGCGCGCCGCGACCGAGCCCAGCACCAGCGCATCCGCGAGCCGCGCGCGCCACTCGGCGTAGTTCACGTTCGAGGCCTCGGTCGGCGGCGGATTGAGCACCGGCAGCTCGAGGGGGCGGAACAGGCCGCTTCGTTCCAGGTCGGCGCGTACGATGGCCGACAGGCCTTGCGCCAGCGCGCCTTCGCCGGCGAACGGCACGATGGCGATCGGGACGCGCTGCGAGCCGGCGCCGGTGATCTCGATCGAGAGCTGCGCCGCGGCGGCGGTGGCGAAGCACAGCAGTAAGACCGCGAGCAGCCTCTTCATGCGCCGATTATATTTCAGTCCCTCGGCCGGAACGTGAGCTTCAGTTCGCGGCTGAATAGTTCAGGCCGCTCGGGCCTCGGCAAGGGCGAGGATTTCAGGATCGCGCGCTCGACCGCTTCGTCGTAGCCCCGATGGCCGCTCGATTTCACCAGCCTGCTCGAGAGCACTTCGCCGGTGGGCAGCTGGACGACGAAAAAATGCGCCTCCGGGTTGCCCTGCAGGTCGGGCGGCAGCACGATATTGCCGCGCACCTTGTTGCGGATCTTCGCTTCGTAGTCGGCGAGGCCGCGGTTGCGCGCCGCGTCCGCTTCGCGCGCGAGCTGGTCCCTGATTTGCTGGCGCTCGCGGTCGATCGCGAGCGAGGCCTGCTCGCGCGCCAGTTCCTCCCGGATGCGTTTTCGCGTTTCGTCCACCTTGGGCTTTAACGGCTCGGGCTTGGCAACGGGTTTCGGCAGCGGTTTGGGCGGGGGCGCCTTTTCCGCGATATCGGGATTCGGAATCACGGGTTCCGGCTTTGCCGGCTCTACCTTGGGCAAGGGCTTGGGGGGCTCGACCACGGGCGCAGGCACGGGTGCTTCCCACAGTTCCACCGCGATGGTATCCGGCGGGCGGTTCTGCCAGCGCACGCCGAAGACCAGCACCGCGAAAAACAGCAAATGGACCACCGCCGCGAGCAGCGCCGATGCGGCCTGGCCCGGATCGACGCGCTCCTCGAAGACCGCCGCCGCAGTCATCGCCGCCTCACTGCTTCGGCTTCACCTGCAGGCCGACGCGCTCCACGCCCTGCGCGCGCAGGTCGTCCATCACCTGCAGCACCGCCTCGTAACGCACGTTCTTGTCGCCTGCGACCAGCACGGGCACCTTCGGGTCGCTGAAGATCTGCGGGAATTCGGCGCGCGTCACCGGCCGGTCGGCTACGATGCGCCCGGCGGCGTCGCGCTGGCGCAGCGCCAGGGACCGGTCTTCCTTGATCACCACTTCCAGCGGCGCGATCTTCGGCTGCCCGGCCTTGCCGACCGACGGCAGGTCGATCACGCCGGGGGTCACCAGCGGCGCGGTGACCATGAAGATCACCAGCAGCACCAGCATCACGTCCACGTACGGCACCACGTTGATTTCGTGCATGGCGCCGCGCTTGGAGTGCAGGCGCGCCATTACTGCCTCACCGTCTGCCGCTGGAGGATGTTCGAGAATTCCTCCATGAAGCTCTCGAAGCGGATCGCCAGCCGGTCGATGTCGTGCGAGTAGCGGTTGTAGGCCACCACCGCGGGAATTGCCGCAAACAGGCCGATGGCGGTGGCGATCAGCGCTTCCGCGATCCCGGGCGCGACTTGCGCCAGCGTCGCCTGCTGCACGCTCGCGAGGCTCCTGAAGGCATGCATGATCCCCCAAACCGTGCCGAACAGGCCCACATAGGGGCTCACCGAGCCAGTCGAGGCGAGGAACGCAAGGTGGCTCTCGAGATGGTCCATCTCGCGCTGGTAGGTGGCGCGCATGGCGCGGCGCGCGCCGTCCACCATGGTGGAGGCGTCCGTCCCCCGCTGCGCGCGCAGCTTGGTGAATTCGCGGTAGCCAACCTCGAATATGCGCTCCAGGCTGCCGATGCTGTGGCGGCTGTTGACCGCGCCCTGGTAGAGCGCGTTGATGTCGTTGCCGCTCCAGAATTCGCGCTCGAACTGCTCGGTCTGCGCGCGTGCGCTGCGGATCGTCATCCACTTGCGGAAGATGAACATCCAGGACATGAACGACACCGCCAGCAGCAGCAGCATCACCGCCTTCACCACGAACGAGGCGTTCAGGATCAGGTTCCAGAGGTCCATGTCCTGCGTCATCGTCATGCGGCGATCCTTGCGATCAGTTCTTCGGGCAGCGGCTGCGGTTTCATGTCTTTGTGGCGCACGCAGGCGGCCTGGATGCGCGCCGCGGCGAGCCGCTCCTGGTTCACGCCCATGCTGCGCAGCCACTCACTGCGCGCACGCTCGAAGTAGCGCAGGTAGTTGGCATAGTAGACGACGCCGCCGACATCGACGTCCTCGTAGTAGACGCGCACCTGGCAGGCGAAGGTCCGACCCGGGTCTGGCTCTCGCGGCACCGGCGCATTGTAGCTTTGAACGCTCCAGGGAGCCGAAAGGGTCACAATTGCGAGCATGAGCAGCGAACCGGAACCGAACGAAGCCGCCAAGCCGCGCTTCAGGATAAGCTGGGTCGGCTCGCTGATGCTGCTCGCGATCATCGGCGTAGTCGCCGCAATCGTGATCCCCTCCTACGGCGACTACATCCACCGCTCTCAAGCCTCCGAGGCAGTTTCCCTGCTGGCCGGCGCGAGGGCACCCCTCGCGGAATATTTCGAAGCACAAAAGAGATGGCCGGATGCCATTGAAAAGGTCGCCGAGACTACGAGCGGCAAGTACACCCGATCGGTGGCGATCACCAAGGGCGCCGGCGGCACCGGGGAACTCGAATTGACCGCGACGATGCGTACCGAGCGCGTGGATCGGCGGGTCGCAGGACATACCGTCCGTCTGACCACGCCCGACGGGGGGAAGTCCTGGGTGTGCAGGCCCGGGACGATGCCGGCGAAGAACCTGCCTGCCGCCTGCCGGAACTAGCGTGCGCCCGGGTCCCGTTCGCCGAGCAAGTCCTGCGCGCCTGCCGGCGCGGTGATGCCGAAATGGCGGTAGGCAGTGAGGGTCGCCATGCGCCCGCGCGGCGTGCGCTGCAGGTAGCCGCACTGGATGAGGTAGGGCTCCAGCACGTCTTCGATGGTGTCGGCCTCCTCGCCTACGACGTGCGCGAGATTTTCCAGCCCCACCGGCCCGCCGGAGAACTTCTCGATTACCGCGAGCAGGAGCTTGCGATCCATCGTATCCAGGCCGAGCGCGTCCACGTCGAGCATCTTGAGGGCGGCATCTGCGACCGTTTTCGACACTGTGCCGTCGGCCTTCACCTGCGCGTAGTCGCGCACGCGGCGCAGCAGGCGATTGGCGATGCGCGGCGTGCCGCGCGAGCGCCGGGCGATTTCGGTCGAACCATCCTTGTCCAGCGAGACCTGCAGCAGGCCCGCCGAGCGGCGCACGATCGTCGCGAGTTCGTCCTGGTTGTAGAACTCCAGGCGCGCCACGATGCCGAAACGGTCGCGCAACGGGTTGGTCAGCATGCCCGCGCGCGTGGTGGCGCCCACCAGCGTGAAGGGCGGCAGGTCGAGCTTGATCGACCGAGCCGCGGGGCCTTCGCCGATCATGATGTCGATCTGGTAGTCCTCCAGCGCCGGGTAGAGGATTTCCTCGACGATCGGCGAGAGGCGGTGGATCTCGTCGATGAACAGCACGTCCTTCTGCTCGAGGTTGGTGAGGATCGCGGCGAGGTCCCCGGGACGCTCCAGCACCGGCCCGGAGGTCTGGCGCAGATTCACGCCCATTTCCCTGGCGAGGATGTGCGCGAGCGTGGTCTTGCCCAGGCCCGGTGGACCGAACAGCAGCACGTGGTCGAGCGCCTCGCCGCGGCCGCGCGCCGCCTGGATGAAGATGTCGAGCTGGCCGCGGATCTTGTCCTGGCCGACGTATTCGGCGAGCGTCGCGGGGCGCAGCGAACGCTCGATCTGCTCTTCCTGCACCGAGGAGGGCTTGGCCGCGATCAGACGATCGGTTTCGACTGCCACGTCAGGATTTTGCCAGAGCCTTCAGGGCGGCGCGGATGCCCTCGGTGACCGCCAGCCCCGCCGGCAGGCCTTTGACCGCGGCGAGCGCCTCTTTCTCGCTGTAACCCAGGCCCAGCAGAGCATTCAGCACATCATTGCCGCTGCCGCTTTTCGTGTCCGCCGGCAACGTGTCGGCAAGCTTTCCCTTTAATTCCAGCAACAGGCGCTCGGCGGTTTTCTTGCCGATGCCGGGAACCCTGGTCAGGCGCGCGGTCTCCTGTCGTGTCACCGCCTGCGCGAGCTCGGCGACCGAGAGCCCGGAGAGGACGGAAAGCGCGGTGCGCGCGCCGACCCCCGAGATGCGGATCAGCTTGCGGAACGCCGCTCGCTCTTGAAGCGTCGCAAAACCATAGAGCACATGCGCGTCCTCGCGCACTGTGAGATGGGTGTGCAGCGTCACCGCTTCACCGGTCGCCGGCAGGTTGTAGAAAGTGCTCATCGGCACGTCGATCTCGTAGCCGACCCCGGCCACGTCGAGCAGCAGCTGGGGCGGATTCTTTGCAATGAGCTTTCCGGTCAAGCGGCCTATCACTTCAAGCGGCCTTTCCGGAAAGCGAATCCTCTGGTAGAAAAACCACCCATTTGCCCTCCATGCGCGTGGCAGATCGCGCAGGCGAGCGCGTCGGCGGCGTCGGGGCTGGGGTCACCGGGCAGCGCGAGCAGCCTTCTCACCATGTGCTGCACCTGTTCTTTTTTGGCGTGGCCCTTGCCGACCACCGCCTGCTTGACCTGCAGAGCAGTGTACTCCGCGACCGGCAGCCCCGCGATCACCGCGGCGCAGATCGCGCTGCCGCGTGCCTGGCCGAGCAGCAGCGTCGATTGCGGATTGACGTTGACGAATACCTTTTCGATCGCGACCTGCTCGGGCCGGTTCGCCGCGATCACCTCGCCGAGGCCCTCCAGAATGACTTTCAGGCGCGCCGCAAGCTCGCCTTGGCCCGATCGCACGCAGCCGCTGCTGATGTAGCGCAGCTTGCCGCCAGACTGCTCGATGACTCCGAACCCGGTAACGCGCAGACCCGGATCAATGCCAAGTATTCTCACGCGTCATCAAGCGCAGCAGTAGTGTACACATTCTGGACATCGTCCAGCTCTTCGAGCGCTTCCAGCAGGGCGCGCAGCTTTTCCGCCTCGGCGCCGGCGAGCGCGGTTTCGTTCAAGGCTTTCATGGTGACTTCCGCTGCATCGGGCTTGAGGCCCGCTTTTTCCAGTGCCGCCTTGACCTGGTCGAAATCCGCCGGCGCCGAGACTACTTCAATGGAACCATCCGCGTTTTCCATCACGTCGTCGGCGCCCGCCTCCAGCGCCGCTTCCATCACCTTGTTCTCGCTCGCGCCGGGCGCGAACACGAACTGGCCGCAATGCTTGAACTGGAACGCCACCGAGCCGTCGGCGCCGATGTTGCCGCCGTTCTTGGTGAAGGCGTGGCGCACTTCCGCAATCGTGCGCGTGCGGTTGTCGGTGAGGCAATCCACCATCACTGCGGCGCCGCCCGGGCCGTAGCCCTCGTAGCGCGCCGCCTCGTAGGACACGCCCTCCAGTTCGCCGGTGCCGCGCTGGATGGCGCGCGTGACGCTGTCCTTGGTCATGTTGGCGTCGCGCGCCTTGTCGAGCATCAGGCGCAGCTTCGGGTTGCTGTCCGGATCGCCGCCGCCCGCTTTCGCCGCGACGGTGATTTCCTTGATCAGGCGCGTGAACACCTTGCCCTTTTTCGCATCCGCCGCCGCCTTGCGGTGCTTGATGTTCGCCCATTTGCTGTGCCCGGCCATGTGATAATTTTACCGTCATGGCCGCGCCGAACTTCCTCGCAACTGGCCGCGGCAGGCGCCGTTGAATCCTGCGTATCAGTTTTGGGGCATCGGTTTTGCCCTCGCCGGCACAATTTCGTTCGCGTTTCGGCCCATTCTGGTCAAGCTGGCGTACGTGGAAACTGCGGCAACCCAGCCCATCAGCGCCACCACGCTGCTGTTCCTGCGCATGACGCTGTCGCTGCCGTTCTTCCTGGCGATGGCCTGGTGGGTGCGCCGCATTGATCCTGCTGCCGCGCCGATCGCGCGGCGCGACTGGCTCGGCATCGTCGGCCTGGGCTTCCTCGGCTACTACCTCGCCAGCCTGCTCGATTTCCTCGGCCTGCAGTACGTCTCGGCCGGCGTCGGGCGCCTGATCATGTTCCTGTATCCGACGCTGGTGGTGATTCTGAGCGCCGTTTTTCTGAAGAAGAACCCGACATTCAGGGAACTTGCCGCCCTCGCCATTACTTACACCGGAATCGCACTGGTGCTGTCGGGCCAGATTTCCTCGGCGCCTGAGAACCGCCTGTTCGTTTTTGGCGCATTGCTCGTCTTTGCTTCGGCGATGTGCTATGCGGTTTACCTCGTGACGGGCAGCCAGTTGGTGAAACGCGTTGGCAGCACGCGCTTCACCGCGTACACCATGATCGTGTCGGCGGTCCCCGCGATCATCCAGTTCGCGATACTCGAGTCGCCGGCGGCGCTCGAGCTGCCGGGAAAGCTGTGGTGGATCGCGGTGCTGCTTGCCACTGCCTGCACCGTGCTGCCGGTGTACCTGGTCGCCGAGGCGCTCAAGCGCATCGGCGCCAACCACTTCGCGCTGATCGGCGCGCTCGGGCCTGTAGCAACGGTGCTCGCGGACTTCTTTCTGCTGGACGGCGCGCTCAGTGCGGCGCAGATTGTGGGAGGAGCGCTGGTAATCGCCGGCGTGCTGCTGGTCTCGGTCAAAAGGAGCTGAACATGGATCTGGGCATCAAGGGCAAGTCCGCGCTGGTCTGCGCCGCCTCCAAGGGGCTCGGCAAAGGCTGCGCGCTCGCGCTTGGGCGCGAAGGCGTGAACCTCGTCATCACCGCTCGCGGCAAGGAGGCGCTGGAAGCCACCGCCGAGGAGATCCGCCGCAGCACCGGCGCGAAGGTGCTCGCCGTCGCGGGCGACATCACCACCGCGGCGGGCCGCGCCGCGGCGCTGGCTGCCTGCCCCGACCCCGACATCCTCGTCAACAACGCCGGCGGCCCGCCGCCCGGCGATTTTCGCAACTGGTCGCGCGAGGACTGGTTGAAGGCGCTGGACGCCAACATGCTCGCGCCGATCGACCTGATCAAGGCGACGGTGGACGGCATGATCGCGCGCAGGTTCGGCCGCGTCGTCAACATCACCTCGGGCGCGGTGAAAATGCCGATCCCGGAGCTGGGCCTCTCGAACGGCGCGCGCACTGGTCTGACGGGGTTTGTCGCCGGCATCGCGCGCCAGACGGTGCAGCACAACGTCACCATCAACGGCCTGCTGCCCGGGCCGTTCGACACCGACCGCCTGCGCGGCAACTTCAAGTTCAACGCGGAGCGACTGGGCAAATCGATCGAGGAGCTGGCCCGGGCGCGCGCCGAGGCCAACCCGGCCAAGCGCTTCGGCACGATCGAGGAGTTCGGCGCCGCCTGCGCCTTCCTCTGCAGCGCGCACGCCGGCTTCATCACGGGCCAGAACCTGCTCATGGACGGCGGCGCATATCCCGGAACGCTCTAGAGCGTTGCCGGGCACGCTGTAGGAATCCGGTGATCGCGCGCTGAATTTATTCCGCCGGCGGCTGTCCGATTTGCTATCGTAGGGCACAGGAGGAATACCCATGGACCACCGAGAGCCTAACGAATCGCGTCGTCATTTTCTGGCCGGTATCGCAGGCGCCGGCGCCCTCACCGCGCTGGGCGAGGCGGCGTCGCTGCGCGAGGCGCTCGCGCAGGCCGCTGCCGCCCCTGCGGCGCCGCCGGGAATCGTTCCAAACGATGCGATCAAGGCCGGCAAGGTCCCGGCGATGCAGTATCACTCCGAGCGCCCGATTACCGGCAGCGTGCCGGCGCACGAGCACGACTTCGAATTCACCCCCACCGACCGGGTGTTCATACGCAATAACCTGCTGACGCCCGACTTGGACATCAATGCGCTCCGGCTGACGCTCAAGGGCCTGGTCGACAAGGAACTCACGTTCTCGGTCGCTGAGCTGCAGAAGGCGTTCCAGGTGGTATCCATGGCCGGCATGCTCGAATGCGCAGGCTCGGGACGCACGAACTACCAACCCAGGGCAAGCGGCACGCCCTGGGGGCCAACCGGCGGAATGAGCTGCCCGGTTTGGACCGGCGTACGGCTGAAGGATGTCCTTGCGGCCGCGGGACTGAAGGGCAACGCTGCGCATGTCGCCGGGCAGGGCGGCGATCCTGGCGCGATCGCGACCGCGGCGCCGGTGATCCGCTCCATCCCGATGGCCAAGGCGATGGACGAAAACACGCTCATCGCATGGGGGATGAACGGCGCCGCGCTGCCCAAGATCCATGGCTACCCGCTGCGGCTGGTCGTACCCGGATGGGTCGGATCGGCCTCTACAAAGTGGCTGCATACGCTTACCGCGCTCGATGCCCCGTTCAAAGGTACATACATGACCGGCAGCTACATCGTGCCGAAGTGGCCGGTGAAACCGGGCGAGAAAATGCCCCCCGACAACGTCTCGACGCAGGCTTGGCCCGTCAAGTCGATGATCACCTGGCCGGCGCCCGACCAGGAATTGAAGGGCACCGAGCGCATCACCGTGCGTGGCAAGGCCTGGGTCGGCGAAGGCTCGGTGGACCGAGAGGACATCTCGTTCGACGAAGGCATCACCTGGCATCGCGCCAGGCTCGAGCGCGAACGCGACAAGTACGCGTGGCGCACCTTCACCTACGAGTACACGCCGCAACGCTTCGGCCACGTCACCTTTCTCGCGCGCGCAACCGATGATCGCGGCAACGTGCAGCCGATCACGCCGTACTGGAACCCGCTCGGGTATTTCTGGAACGGCTTGCACCGGGTGGGGGTAATGATTGTCCCGGCCTGAGGCGATCAGGGCTGCGGCGCTTGCCGCCGCCCTGTGCTGCGGCGGCGCCTTCGCGCAGGACGAACGGCTCATATCCGGGCCGGGCAGCACCCTCACCGAGAACAAGTGCAAGATCTGCCACGAGCTGCAGCACATCAGGCGCGCGCAGCTCTCACCCGGCGAATGGGCCGACAACCTCCGTAACATGAAGGAGCGCGGCACGCCGATGACCGACGAGGAGATGCGCGTCATTCTCGAATACCTGGCGGTCTACTTCAACCGCGAAAACCCGGCGCCTGCGCCCTCCGCAGACACGCTCGCCGCGGGCGGCGACGATCCGGTCCAGAAGCTGCTCAATGCGAACGCGTGCAACGGGTGTCATGCCGTGGACAAGCGCATCGTCGGGCCTTCGTTCCGCGAGGTCGCGGCCAAATACGCCGGAGACCGGGACGCGCCGGCGCGTCTCGTGACCAAGATCCGCGGCGGCGGTCAGGGTGTATGGGGCGCGGTGCCGATGCCGCCGAATCCCGCGCTTCCGGAAGCCGAACTGCAGCGCATCGCGGCCTGGGTGCTCGACCAGAAATAGGCAGCAAGGACGAGCCCCCAGGGAGCTCGCCCAGCCAGCGGCAGCTTACTGGTTGACCGGCGAAGCCGGATCCATCAGCAGCGCGGTGAGGTCCTTCATCTGCTGCTCGGTGAGTGCGCGGACGTGGCCAAAGCGCGGCATCTGCGAGCATAGGCTGTAAGCCTTGGCGTTGTAGATCTTGCCGTAGGCGTAGCGCTGGATGTCCGCGCCGTACCCGCGCTTCTTGGCGAACTGGTACAGGCTCGGCCCCAACGTGCCGAAGGAGCTTTCGCGCGGCCCCACTTGGTGGCAGTTGTAGCAGCTGCCGCCGACGCCGCCCTTGTCGCTCCAGGCCATGCCCTGGCCATTCTGCGCGATGCGCTCGCCGGCTTTCCAGTCGCCGAGCAGCTTGCCGTCCGCCGGCCACTTGATGGCCGTGAACTCCTCTTTCTCCAGCTTGGCGGCAACTTCCTCCGGCGGGTTGTCCTGGTACTTGTTGCAGGTCGCCTGCACGCTATCTTCGTTCAGACGGTCCATGCCGGCGATGCCGCGGGCATGGAAGTCGCGCTTCATCATCGCCAGCGCGTCGGGACCGTAGTCGCGCTGCGGCGTGGCGCAGGAGGCAAGGAGCAGCGCCGCAAGGGCCAGCGCCCCTATAGATTCGAGTCTCATGGCGTGATTCTCCTAGCGCTTGATGCCGGGGCCGCGGTACACGTGGCCGTTGGCGTTCACGGTGAGGTAAGCGAGCAGCGCGCTCAAGGTTTCCGACGTATAGCCCGGCTCGGGGAAGCGCTGCTGGCGGTAGCAGTCGTTCATGCGCCACTGCAGCGAATGCATCACGCCACCGGTCATGCGGTAGCCCGGCCAGCCCTGCACGGCGCGGATCGCCTGCTCCGGCTTGGTGAAATTGGGCAGCGGCTGCGTGCGGATGCGCTTGTCATCCGCGCCATGGCAACTGGCGCACGAGAAGTCGAAGGCGCCGGCGCGGTAGTGGAAAATCGCCTTGCCCGTCTCGTAAGTGGCCCGCTCCTTCGGGTGATTCTGCGGCGACGCGAATTTCATGCCGCGCGATTGTGCGGCGACGTAGGTTACCAGCGACACCGGCTCCGGCGTGCGCACCAGGCTGCTGAAGGGCTGCTTGGCCAGTTCCGCATAAGTGAAGCCTTGCAGCGTCATAATGCAATGCACGATGCGCGCCTCTGCGTCCATCACCAAGTCGACGTCGGCGAAGTAGCGCGGCAGCTGCGCATAGGCCCCCTTCAGCACACCCGGCCCGAGGCCGAGGTCGCATTGCTCCAGGGAAGCATTCTTCGGGCCGCGCCGCGCGCGCCACAGTTCCGCGCCCTTCACCTCGAACAATTCCGCCGGGTTGTCCTGCTCCAGCACCTCGCGGAACTTGTCGAACTCCGCTGCAGTCGGGTCGGGGGCCTGCGCCGACGCCCGCAACCACGAAACTGCCGCAGCGAGCCCCAGCACGAGCGCATGTCTCATCTTGCTCTCCTCCAGTTGGTCGAGCGGGGCTTTGCGGCCCCTGGACGTCAGGATCAGGATCCGGCGCGCACCGTGGTTTCGTCGGTGCGCTTCTCGCCCTTGTTGTCCGTCCAGGTGATCACGATCTTGTCACCCGCCTTCGCACCCTTCACCTTGAAAGCGAACACCGGGTTGCGCGACACCGCCTGGCTGACGTCGGCGTCGAACACTGTCTTGCCGTTCAATTGCGCGGTGATATTCTGGATGAAATGCATCGGCACGAGCTTGCCGGCCGCGTCCTTGCGCTGTCCGGTCTCCATGGGATGTGCGATCAGCACGCGCACGTCGGCCACATCGCCCTGCAGAGTGGCTCGGATCTTCATCGGGTCGGCCATGTTCTCCTCCGCTCAGCCGCCGCAGCCGCCGATGGTGACCTTCACTTCCTTCGCGGTTGTATAGTGCTTGCCACCCGCCGTCACTACCACGCGCACGGGCGACGATTCGCCGATCTTCACGCGCAGGTGCACATAGGGCACCGCGCCCTGCGAGACGTCGAAAGTGCCCGTGTAGGGAAACGGGTTTTTTTCGATGAACACCGCAATGGCGGTAGTCCCGGGAATGCTGCTGGTAATGTCGATCGGCACCACCGCGCCGTTCTCGGCGATGTCGGGGGCGCGGATCTGGATGTCCTTGCTGTCTTCGGCGCTGCCCATACCCAGCGCGCGCATCGCGTCGGCGGTGCTCTTCGCTTCGAACGCGCCCTTGTTCCAGGCGGCCAGCGCGCGCACGGGCCCAAGCAGGACGGCGACGACGGCGCCTGGCAGCGCTCCGACCGCCCAGATTCCCTTCAGTACGGATCTGCGTCTGTCATCCATTCCAGTTCCTCCTGCCCAAGTCGAATGATTTTAAGTGTATGGTCGGGCTACGCCGAGTAGAGTACTCAAATACACCCAATATGCACAAGTTTATCGGCCGGCCTCGCCGGTGAACAAGTAAATTGCAGCGCCGGGAATTCTTTCGGCTCCTCGCGCTTGCCGCTGCGGCAGGTGCGACGCTGCGCCCCGGCGCGGGCGCGGCCCAGGTGGCGGGCGAACTCTATGACATGCCGCCGTTCGGCAATGTCTCGCTGTTGCACTTCACCGACTGCCACGCGCAGCTGCTGCCGACGTATTTCCGCGAGCCGAGCGCCAATATCGGCGTGGGCGACGCCGCGGGGCGCGCCCCGCACCTCGTCGGCGAGCATCTGCTGCGAAGCGCGGGCATTGCCGCTGGCAGCGCCGAAGCGCATGCCTATACTTACCTGAATTTCGAGGCGGCCGCGCGGCGCTACGGAAAAATCGGCGGCTTCGCCCACCTCGCCACCCTGGTCAAGCGGCTGCGGGCGTCGCGGCCCGGCGCGCTGCTGCTCGATGGCGGAGACACCTGGCAGGGATCGGCGACCGCGCTGTGGACGCGCGGCCAGGACATGATCGAGGCGCAGAAGCAGCTCGGCGTGGACCTGATGAGCGCGCACTGGGAGTTCACCTACGGCGAAAAGCGGGTAGAGGAAGCGGTGCAGAATCTCGCGCCGATCGAGTTCCTGGCGCAGAACGTGAAAACCGCCGACTTTGGCGACCCGGTGTTCAAGCCGTACGTGATGCGCGAGATGAACGGCCTGCCGGTCGGGGTGATCGGCCAGGCCTTTCCCTATACGCCGATCGCTAACCCGCGGCATTTCGTGGCGCAGTGGACCTTCGGCATCCAGGAGGCCGAGCTGCAGAAGATCGTCGAGGAAGTCCGCGCCAAGGGCGCGCGCGCGGTGGTGCTACTGTCGCACAACGGCATGGACGTGGACCTGAAGCTGGCCGGTCGCGTGCGCGGCATCGACGCCATCCTCGGCGGCCACACGCACGACGGCGTTCCGGTTCCCGTGGTGGTCGCCAACGGCGGCGGCAGGACCGTGGTCACGAATGCGGGCAGCAACGGCAAGTTTCTCGCGGTTCTGGACCTCGAGGTCAAAGGCGGCGTCGTCGCCGGCTTCCGCTACCGGCTGCTGCCGGTGTTTGCCAACCTGCTGCCGCCCGACGCCGGCATGCAAGCGCTCATCGAGCGCGTGCGCGCGCCGTTCAAGGCGAAACTGGCAGAGCCGCTCGCGGTCACCGAGGGCCTGCTCTACCGCCGCGGCAACTTCAACGGCAGCTTCGACCAGCTGATCCTCGATGCGCTGATGGCGGTCAAGGGCGCCGAGATCGGCTTTTCGCCGGGCTTCCGCTGGGGCACCACGCTGCTGCCGGGAGATGCCATCACCTTCGAGCACGTGATGGACCAGACCGCCATCACCTATCCCTACTCGACGCTCAATGAGCTTAGCGGCGAGCAGATCAAGGCGGTCCTGGAGGACGTCGCCGACAACCTGTTCAATCGGGATCCCTACCTGCAGCAGGGCGGCGACATGGTGCGCGTGGGCGGCATGACCTACGCTTGCGCGCCGCTGGCGCAGATCGGCTCCCGGATTTCAGATATGCGATTGCAGGGAAAGCCGATGGCCGCCGACAAACGCTACAAGGTCGCGGGCTGGGCGCCGGTGGCGGAAGGCGCCGCGGGCGAGCCCGTCTGGGACCTGCTCGCGCGCTATCTCAGGGACCGGAAGACCGTCGCGCCGAGAGTGCCCAACGTGCCGCGGCTCCACGGCATGGAACGCAACCAGGGGCTGGCTTGAGATATAACATCTGCATCCGCATGCAAGGAGGGGACAAATGAGCAAGTTCATGGGCGTTCTGGTATTTCTCGCCATCGCCGGATGCGCCACCGGCGGCGGCCCTGTTGGTCCGGATAAAGTGGTCTACCACTTCAATTCCGGCCTTGACCAGGCCAGCAACGGCTTGCGTAACATCCGCAACCATCTCGAGGTCAATCCGAAGGCGCAGATCGTCGTCGTCGCGCACGCGCAAGGCGTGGATTTCCTGATGAAGGGCAGGAAGGACGCGAACGGCAACCCTTACGAGGTCGCGGTGCAAGATTTGAAGAGCCAGGGCGTCAGGTTCGACGTCTGCCAGATCACGCTGCGCAACCGCAAGCTCACGCAGGACCAGTTCATCGAGGAATCCACCTGGGTACCCTCGGGAGTCGCCGAGATTGCGCGCCTGCAGCAGCGCGAGGGCTACGCTTACCTGCGGCCCTAGTCAGGCGGCCGGAACAAGGGTGCGCAGCAGCTCTTCCTGCACCACGCGCCCCTTGCCGCGCTTCGGCGCTGGCGCCTCGTAGATGCCCTCGGAGTTCATGCTCCAGGCCTGGCCAGCGTCGTCGAGGTACGCCTGCAGGCCCTCGCGGATGACGCGCTGCTTGAGCACCGGATCGAGCACCGGGAAAGCGAGCTCGATGCGGCGGAAGAAATTGCGGTCCATCCAGTCGGCGCTGGAAAGGTAGACGTCTTCGGCGCCCTCGTTGCCGAAGTAGAACAGGCGCGTGTGTTCGAGGAAGCGCCCGACCACCGAGCGCACGCGGATGTTCTCCGACAGGCCCGCGACCCCGGGCCGCAGCGCGCAAACACCGCGGATCAGCAGGTCGATCTGCACCCCGGCCTGCGAAGCCGCGTAGAGCTCCTCGATCAGCTCGGGCTCGAGCAGCGCGTTCATCTTCGCCATGATGCGCGCCGGCTTGCCCTCCTTCGCGAGACGGGCTTCATTGCGGACCGCGGCGACCACGCGCTTGTGCAGCGTGAAGGGCGAGAGCCACAGGTGCTTCATGCGGCTGGAGCGGCCGAGGCCGGTCAGTTGCGTGAACACATCGTTCACGTCGGAGCAGATTTCCTCCCGCGCCGTGAGCAGGCCAAAATCGGTGTACTGGCGCGCGGTGCGCGGATGGTAGTTGCCGGTGGCAAGGTGCGCGTAGCGCCTGAGCACGCTGCCCTGCGGGCCGTCTTCGCGCCGCACCACCAGCGCCATCTTGGCGTGCGTCTTGTGGCCGACCACGCCGTAGATCACGTGCGCGCCGACCTCCTCCAGGCGCGACGCCCAGGTGATGTTCACTTCCTCATCGAAGCGCGCCATCAGCTCCACCACTACCGTCACTTCCTTGCCGCGTTTCGCCGCCTCGATCAGGATCTCCATCAGCTCGGAGTCGGTGCCGGTGCGGTACACGGTCTGCTTGATCGCGATGACGCGCGGATCGGTCACCGAGGTGCGGATGAAATCGATCACGGGCGTGAACGATTCGTAGGGGTGGTGCAGCAGCACATCCTGCTTCTTCAACACCGCATAAATATCCTTCTGGCCCGCCAGCGCGGGCGGCGGCGCGGGCTGGAACACCGGGTATTTGAGCTCCGGTCGGTCGACCCGGTCGGTCACCTCGCGCAAGCGGTACAGGTTCACCGGGCCGTCGACGCGGTACAGATCGGCCTCGGACAAGCCGAACTGCTGCTGCAGGAATTCGGTCGTCTGCTGCGAGCAGTTGTCGGCCACCTCCAGCCGCACGCCGTCACCGAAATGGCGCTGCAGCAATTCACCCTGGATCGCGATGCGCATGTTCTTGATTTCCTCGTCGTCCACGAAGAGGTTCGAATTGCGCGTGACGCGGAACTGGTGGCAGCCCTTGATTTCCATGCCCGAGAACAATTCATCCACGTGCGCGTGCAGGATCGAGGACAGGAACACGAATGCGTACTCGGCGCCGGCGACATCGGCAGGCAGCCGGATGACCCGCGGCAGCGCACGCGGCGCCTGCACGATGGCGGCGCGCGACTGGCGGCCGAAGGAATCGCGGCCCTCCAGTTCGATAGCGAGGTTGAGCGATTTATTGAGCACGCGCGGAAACGGATGCGCCGGGTCGAGGCCGATCGGCGTCAGCACCGGGAGCAGTTCGCGCATGAAATAATCGCGGATCCAGGCGCGCTGCGGCTCGGTCCAGTCCTCCCGGCGCGGGAAGATCACGCCTTGCTTGGCAAGCGCGGGCAGCAGCACGCTGTTCAGCAGGCGGTACTGCTCGCCGACCAGGGCGCGCGCCTGCGACGAGACCAGCTCGTAGACCTCCGCCGGGCTGCGGCCGTCCGGGCTGGTCCCCTTGATGCCGATCTTGATTTGCTCTTTCAGGCCGGCGACCCGGATCTCGAAGAATTCGTCGAGATTCGAGGAGACGATAGTGAGGAAGCGCAGCCGCTCGAGCAGCGGCACCGAGTCGTCCGCCGCCTGCGCCAGCACGCGGCGATTGAACTCGAGCAGGCCCAATTCCCGGTTCAGGAAATGCGACGGCGGGAGGTTTTTCTTGACCATGGGAAAGACTGAGGAGTACTTCGGCTTGGACCAGCCTACACGACAAACATTGCAGCAAAATGAAAGCAACTGAATCCGCGACTTGCCGAGTTATCCACAGCGTGTAAGCTGGTCCCGCCATGGCCCGCCCCGATCTGCTTGCTGCCGTTGACCTCGGCTCGAACAGCTTTCACCTCCAGGTCGGGCGCGTGGTCGGGGGACAGATCTATCCGCTGGATACGTTGCGCGAAGTGGTGCGCCTGGGCGCCGGCCTGACCGCCGAGAAGCGCATCGACCGCGCCACCCAGGCGCGCGCGCTGGAAGCGCTCGAGCGCATCGGCGAGCGGCTGCGCGGCCTGCCGCGCAGCGCGGTGCGCGCGGTCGGCACCAACGCGCTGCGGGTTGCGAAAAACGCGCCGCAGTTCCTGCGCGAAGCGCGCGCCGCGCTCGGCTTCCCGATCGAGGTGATCGCCGGCCGCGAAGAAGCGCGCCTGATCTACCTCGGAGTCGCGCACTCCATGCCGCCTTCGACGCAGAACAGGCTGATGGTGGACATCGGCGGCGGCTCGACCGAGTTCATCATCGGCCAGGGACTCCAGCCGCTGCTCACCGAGAGCCTCTACATGGGCTGCGTCAGCTACAGCCTCGCCTACTTCCCGGACGGCAAGGTGGAGAAATCGCGGATGAAGAAGGCGGAACTCGCCGCGCGCCAGGAGCTTGCCGGCATGGTGCGCGAGTATCGCGAGCAGGGCTGGCAGGAGGTGGTCGGCTCCTCGGGCACCGCGCGCGCGCTGGAAGGCATCCTGCGCGAAAACGGCTTCACCGACGAGGGCATCACTCTGGAGGGCCTCGAGCGCCTGAAAAGCCTGCTCATCAAGCACGAGCGCGCCGACCCCGACCGCATCGCGGGCCTGCGCAAGGACCGCGCGCCGGTGCTGCCGGGCGGCCTCGCCATCATGCTCGCCGCGTTTGCCGAGCTGAAGATCGTGCGCATGGCGGTGTCCGACGGCGCGCTGCGCCACGGCGTGCTCTACGACCTGCTCGGGCGGGTGCAGCACCGCGACATGCGGGAAGCCACCGTCGCCGAGTTCATGCGCCGCTACCGCGTCGATACGGCGCAGGCCGAAAGGGTGCGATCCCTGGCCCTCAAAATTTTTGACTCGATAAATGCAGAAAAAGAGGAACAGGAAACAGAACGGCTCCTGCTTGACTGGGCGGCGCGGGTGGCCGAAATAGGGCTGTCGGTGGCGCACGCCCAGTATCACAAGCACTCGGCCTACATCCTGTCGAACGCCGACATGCCCGGCTTCTCGCGCATGGAGCAGCAGCGCCTGGCGCGCATCGTGCTCGCGCACCGCGGCAAGCTCGGCAAGATGCGGGACCTAGGCTTGGAGCGCAGCGATTGGACGCTCATCTTCGCGCTGCGCATCGCGGCCCTGGTGCTGCGCAACCGCACCGACGCGCGCTTCCCGCTGCACGGCGTGGCCGGCGACGAGGCAGGTTTTGCACTCGACCTGCCGCAGGCCTGGCTGGAGGAAAATCCGCTCGCCGCGGCGGCGCTGGAAACAGAGACCGGGCACTGGAAGGCGGTGGATCTGCGCTTCTCGGTCCACGCGCTATCCGAGAAAAAGGTCTCGCAGCTGCGTGGCTAGAGTAAATCAGGCGCGATCACCGTGCGCACCACGACCTGCGCTTCCTTGCCGCGCTCGCGGCTCTCCAGCCACCACAGGCCGCCCTTCTTGATCGTCCAGCTATTCCGTTCGCCGGAGACGAGAAAAGCGGCCGCGCAGCCGAGATCGGGCTGGTGGCCTACCACGACCACCGGCTTTTTGCCGGTGGGCCAGTTCGCGGCCAGGAGTATTTCCTCGACACTCGCACCCGGCGCCAGCTTCGAGACCGTCTTGAACGTAACCCCGAGCGCCTCGGCGGTCTCGCGCGCGCGCCGCGCCGGACTTGCGACAACGGTAAATTCTGAGGGCAGCCGGCGCCGCAGCCACTTCGCCACGCGTGCGGCTTCCCGATGGCCGGTGGCGGTGAGCCTGCGATTGAGGTCCGGGCCGCCATCCTCGGCCTCTGCATGGCGCCAGAGGATTAGGTCCACGTAATTACGTCGATCAAACGCATCGCTATTTGCCGGGAATCAGCCCGTACTCGACGAATTTGGCCTTGTACTCGTCGGGCGCGGTCGCGGGGTCGAGGCCCCGCTCCTTGCCGATCTCGATGATCTTCGCCAGGTCGGTGCGGGCCTTGTCGCGCTCGCCCAACGCTTCCAGGGAAAGCGCGCGCCGCAGGTAGATGCCCTCGAAGCCCGGCTGCTTCGGGATGCCCTTGGTATAGGCGTCCACCGCCTCGGCGAAGCGGTGCAACTCGTGCAGCGTCCAGCCGAGATGGAAGTACGCGGCGAGGCCTGGCCCGGTGCCGGGGCCGTCCTCGTCGAGAGCGAGCGCGCGCTGCAGTGCCTCCAGGCTTTCGGCGTGCTCGCCCGCCAGGCGCAAGTAGATCCCCAGCGGGATGAGGTCCCAGGCGATTTCCGGGGGTTTGATACCCAGGCTGCGACGGTAGTCCTCGGCCGCCTTCGACGGCGCGCCCGTATTCGCGTGGGCCATCGCACGCAGGTGCAGGGCAGCGGCGACAGCGCGCATCGACAAGCCCTCGGTCTCCAGGCATCTCGTCAGGTGCGACAGCGCGGTCGAAAAGGCCCTTCTCTCGATCGCGTCCTGGCCGCTCCTGCACGACAATTCCTGCGCTGCACCGTCGCCTGGCATCGCGGCCAGCGCCACGGCCAGTGCGAGCAGGAATGGTCGCGGCTGCCGCATTTCGCGAAATTGTCAATCGCTACTAAAACGGATAAGGCGTTGCGCGATCCTGGATGGTCACCCACTGCCACTGGGTGAACTCCTCCCAGTTGGCCGGCCCACCGTGCCGGCCGCCGTTGCCCGAGGCGCCGCTGCCGCCAAATGGCACCCAGGGCTCGTCGCCCACCGTCTGGTCGTTGATGTGCACGATGCCGGTCTTGAGCTTTGCAGCGAAATTCATCGCGCGTTCCAGCGACTGCGTGATGACGCCCGCCGACAGGCCGTACTCGGTAGCGTTGTTGAGCGCGATCGCTTCCTCGTCGGTGTCGAACGGCACCACCGCGATCACCGGGCCGAATACTTCCTCCCGCAGCACGCGCATGCCGGGCTTGACGTCCTCCAGCACCGTCGGCTTGTAGAACAGGCCTTCGTAGCTGCCGCCCGCGCGCAGCACCGCACCCTTGGCGATCGCGTCCTTGACGATGCCGTCCACGCGCTCCAGTTGACGCGCATTGATCAGCGGCCCGAGCGCCACCTGTCCCGCGTTCGGGTCGCCTACCGGCAGGTGTTTCGCCTTCTCCACCAGCCGTTCGATCAGGTCGCGCGCGACCTTGCGGTGCGCGAGCACGTTGCCCGTCGCCATGCAGATCTGCCCCTGGTGCAGGTAGGCGCTCCAGGCGACGCAGGATGCGGCGACATCGAGATCCGCATCGTCGAGCACGATGGTGGAATTCTTGCCGCCCAGCTCGAGCGTGACCTTCTTCAGATGCTTGCTCGCGAGCTCGCCGACGCGCCGGCCCGCCGCGGTCGAGCCTGTGAAGGAGATCATCGCCACCTCCGGGTCGGTGACCAGCGCCTCGCCCGTCTGCGCGCCGCCGGGCAGGACTTGCAGCAGGCCCGCGGGCAGCCCCGCCGCTTCGAACAGGCGCGCGAGGATGAAGCCGCCGGTGACCGGCGTTTGCGGATCTGGCTTGAGGATCACCGCGTTGCCCAGCGCAAGCGCCGGGGCCACCGCACGGCTCGAGAGGATCAACGGGAAATTGAAGGGCGAAATCACGCCGACCACGCCATGCGGCACGCGCCGCGCGAAGCTCATGCGCTTGGGGCCGCTCGGCAGCATCAGTCCTGGCGGCTGCGTCGCGATCGCGGCCGCCTCGACCAGGATGCTGGTAACGAAATGCAGTTCGAAATCGGCCTTCGGCGGAATGCAGCCGGTCTCGCGCACGATCCAGGTGCGAAGCGCATCCGCATGCGCTTCCAGAAGTTGCGCTGCGCGCCGCAGCACCGCCGCGCGCTGGTCGGCAGGGGTGAGGGCCCATTCCTTCTGCGCCTGGGCGGCCGTCTGCGCGGCCTCGCGCACGTCCTCGGCGTCGGCGACGCCGACCTCGGTCAGCACCTGGCCGGTCGCGGGTTCGATCACCTCGCGCGCGCCGCCCCTGGACAATTGCCAGCGGCCGGTGAATATTTTTCCCTTCCAGGCGTTCTCGGCGGCGATCGTCACCGCGGTGGTTTGCTGCGTGGTCATGAAAAGCCCTCCTTGCCAGCTCATGGCGCCGGGTCTTGCCCCGCCGCCGAGATAGGTCTCGCGCAATTTCTCCGAGCGCAGCAGCTTCGCCGCCGAGCCCTTCATCACGACGGCGCCGCGCTCAATCACATAGGCGCCGTCCGCGATCGCGAGCGCCTTGGCGACATTCTGCTCCACCAGCAGTACCGTCACGCCGTCCTTGCGGATGCGCTGCACGATAGTGAGAAGCTCCTCGACCATCTTCGGCGCCAGGCCGAGCGACGGCTCATCCAGCATCAGCAGCCGCGGCCTGCCCATCAGCGCCCGCCCGACCGCGAGCATCTGCTGCTCGCCGCCCGACAGGGTGCCGGCGAGCTGCTCACGGCGTTCGGCCAGGCGCGGAAAGAGTTCCAGCACCTTCGCGTAGCGCTGGCCGCGCTCGTTGCGCGGCACCAGGTAGGCGCCGAGATCGAGGTTCTCGCGCACCGTCATTTGCGCAAACAGCTGCCGGCCCTCGGCAACCTGCGCCAGGCCGCGCGCCACGATCGCCGCCGGAGATTCCGGCAGCGGCTCGCCGTCAAAAGTGACGTCCCCGGCGCGGGGAAGAAGCCCTGAGAGCGCTTTCAGCAGCGTGGTCTTTCCCGCGCCGTTCGGGCCGACCAGGACCGTGATCTCGCCGGCGGGCGCTTCCAGGCTGAGGTTGTCGAGCACCCGGATGCCGCCGTAGCCGGCGCTGAGCCCCTGGATGGAAAGCGCGGCACTCATACGGGAAGGACGGCACTCATGCCGTGGCTTCCTCGCCCAGGTAGGCCTCGATCACGGCGGGGTCCTTCGCTACCTTGCGCGGATCGCCATCGGCGATCTTCGCGCCCTGATGCAGCACCGCGACGCGCTCGACGTGGTCCATCAGCACGCGCACCGCGTGCTCGATCCAGATCACCGCCAGGCCCAACTCGTCGCGCACCCGTCGGATCAGTTGCGCCGTGAGATCCAATTCGGCGTGCGTCAGGCCCGCCGCAACTTCGTCCAGCAACAGCACGCGCGGCCGCGCGCCGAGCGCCATGCCGATCTCGAGCAAGCGCTGCTTCGAGGGCGTCAGGCCGCCCGCCGGCACCGCCGCCGCTCCGGCCAGGCCGAGAAACTCGAGAATCGCCCGCGGATCTTCGAAAGCGTCGTGCGCATGCCGGCGCGTGCGACCGGCGAACTCGAGCCCGAAACGCACGTTGTCCAGCACCGGCATCTCCCTGAACACACGCGGGGTCTGGAAGGTGCGGGCGACGCCGTGCACGGCGTAGGCGTGCGGTGGTTTTCCGGTGAGGTCGTCGCCCGCCACCATGATGCGGCCCGCGCCCGGCGCCAATACGCCGGAAAGCGCGTGGAAAAAAGTGGTTTTCCCTGCGCCATTCGGGCCGATCACGCCCACCAGCTCGCCGCGGTGCACCTCGAGGTCGACACGATCCACGGCGAGGAGCCCGCCGAAGCGCACGGTGACGCCTTGCGCCGAGAGCAGCGCCTCAGGCATCGCTCTTCCTCCAGCGCCAGCGTTCGCCAACGCGCCCGCGTTCAATAAGCGACGCAAGGCCGCCCGGCAGGTACAGCACCAGCAGGATCAGCATCAGCCCGAGCAGAATCAAGAACAAGTACGGGAATTGCAGCCGCAGGAACTCGGTCAACAGGCTGAACAGCACCGACGAGGCGATCGGCCCGATGATCGTGTGCGCGCCGCCCACCATCGCGATCAGCACGGTCTGAAAGCCGATGAACGGGTTGAACACCGTGGGCGGGTCGATGTAGGTCCAGCGCACCGCCATCGCCGCGCCGAGCGCGCCCGCGAAGAACGCCGACAGCGCGAAAGCGAGAATCTTGACGCGCCGCGCGTTTACTCCCAGCGTCTGCGCGCGCTCCTCGTCGGCGCCGATACCGCGCAATGCCAGGCCCAGGCGGCTTGAACGCACCAGCAGCGCCGTGACCACGGCGAGCGCCGCGAGCAGCAGCACCGTGTGGTAGATGGTCACCGAATCCGGCGGCTCGGCGATGATGCGCCCGACCGTGCCCTCGTAGGCTTTCTCGTAGTAGGTGATGGCATGGCGCACCAGCTCGCCAAGGCCGAAGGTGATCACCGCGAAGTAGGCGCCTCGCAGGTGCAGCACCGCGCAGCCCACCAACCCGGCGAAAGCCGCCGCCGCCAGGCCGCCGAGCAGCACCGCCATCCCGTAGGGCAGGCCTGCCGCGCCCCAGGCGGTGACATAGGCGCCCATTCCAAAAAAAGCCGCGGTGGCGAGCGACAGGTAGTTGGTCGCGCCGCAGAACATTGCCCAGCTCACCGCGAGGCCCGCGTACATCAGGCAGGTCAGGGTCAGCGAAAGGCCGAAATCCGAGAGCAGCCACGGCATCACCGAGAGCAGGAGCGCCGCAAGCAAGGCGGCGAGGATCGAGTCGCGCAGCTTCATCGGGCGAACAGGCCCTTCGGGCGCGCAAGCAGCACGCCAGTCAGCACCGCGTAGGACAGGAGCATTTTCAGCGAGGGGCTGGTGAAGTGCATGCCGAAGGTCTCGACCAGGCCGAGCACAAAGCCCCCCAGCAGGCAGCCGATGGCGCTACCCAGGCCGCCGAGCACGATCACGATAAGCGCGGTGATCGTGTAGGGCTCGCCCATGCCGGGCGAGATCTCGTACACCATGGAGAGCAGCGCGCCGGCGACCCCGGCGAGCGCGATCCC
>Ga0247727_10006006_pt1 | contig 24109 bp, 22 predicted proteins | sample WisWelCaveWW1625_FD_202498 | JGI IMG/M metagenome (GOLD analysis project Ga0247727, IMG submission 202498) | Biofilm microbial communities from Wishing Well Cave, Virginia, United States - WW16-25 | ecosystem: Environmental > Aquatic > Deep subsurface > Groundwater > Cave microbial mat | place... | reverse complement strand
GATGGGGCACGGCACGGCATCGCCGCTGCAGGTTTGCTAACCCCAGTAAGCCTACGGCTTACTGGGGTGGAGAAGAACCAACTACTATAAAAAGTGTCAACCATTTTCAGGACGTGACACTCTTTGCGCCATGCCCTCCGCTCTCTGCTCTACGCGCTCTGCGATTAGCATCGAGCATCTCTTTCGCGCGACTTAAAAGTCACGCCACTAAACTTCATGATACCGAAAACACTCCACGACATGATCATTCACCATGCCGGTGGCTTGCATGAACGCGTAGCAAATCGTCGAGCCGACGAATTTGAAGCCGCGCTTTTTCAAATCTTTGCTCATCGCGTCTGATTCAGGCGTCTTGGGTGGAATTTCTTTAAGCGTCTTCCACGAATTAATCTTCGGCGATCCGCCGACGAATGGCCAGATGTATTTATCGAAGCTGCCGAACTCTTTTTGAATGGCCAGAAAAGCTTTGGCGTTTTGAATGGTCGCGGCGATCTTGAGGCGATTGCGCACGATGCCTTCGTTGGCGAGAAGTTGTTTTATTTTTTTCTTATCATACGCCGCGATTTTTTTAGCGTTGAATTTATCAAAAGCCTTGCGATAGTTCTCGCGCTTTTTCAAAATGGTGTACCAGCTCAACCCGGCTTGCGCGCCTTCGAGAATCAACAGCTCGAAGAGTTTGCGATCATCATGCTTCGGCACGCCCCACTCACGATCGTGATATGCCACGTACAGCGGATCGGTGTTTACCCAGCCACATCTTTGCTCCATGGGTGCTCCAAATTGTTAAGAATTTTGAGAGACGGACTTTTTACTTGCCTTTTGTTAAAGCGGTTGTTATTATGCAATCAATTTGTAACAAATTTTTGTCGCAATGTCAACAGCCAATTACTGATTTTTCCTCGTAAGCAACAGAAGGTCGGCGTTCTAAGGGATAGAATTTTGACTCGCGCTTTCGCATATCTTTCCCCAAAAAATATTCCCCAGGTCGGCGTTGAATGGGATGGGAAGTTCTATAACTTTACCCAGGCCTGGGAAATCTTCAAACAGATAAAATTGGACGGCAAAGCGCCGGAGCTTGGCTTCATCCAAATCATCGTCGAGCTGGATCTTTTTCACACCGAGACTTTTGACGAAGTGTTCAACACCTTGCGCGAGTATCGCCCGCTGAACGATCTGCTTTTGTCTCCGCCGTTTACTTTTCAGGTACCGATCGAGCGGCCGCAGAAAATCATTTGCATTGGTCGCAACTATCGCGAGCACGCGAAAGAGCTGGGCAATGCCGCGCCGAGCGAGCCGGTTTTTTTTGCCAAAGCGCCTTCCTCTTTATTAGCCCATGAACAAACCGTGCGGTTGCCGTCCGGCGTTGGCGCCGTCCATCATGAAATCGAGCTTGGCGTGGTCATCGGCAAAACCGCTTCGAATATTGCAGCGGACGGGGCGCTCGACTTTGTTGCCGGCTATACAATACTCAACGACATCACCGCGCGTGAATTGCAGAAGAAAGACATTGCCGCCGGGCTGCCATGGTTTCGCGCCAAGAGCTTCGATACGTTTTGTCCAATCGGGCCATATTTAATTCCGCGTGAGTCGATTGCCGATCTCCAAAACCTCAATATCGAACTGCGCGTGAACGGAAAAATTCGCCAAGAGGCTTCGACCGCCGAGATGATTTTTCCGGTCATCGAGCTGGTGAGTTTTGTCTCGCGATTTTGTACGCTGTATCCGGGAGATATTATTGCCACCGGCACACCCGCCGGAGTCGGCCCGCTTCAAAGCGGCGATGTCATGGAAGGGGAGATCGAGGGATTGGGTGTTTTGAGAAATTCCATAAGTTGATATTGTCAATGTAGTGACCGTGTTCAGTGATCAGTAATCAGAAACTACTGAACACTGAATACTGGTTACTGCTCACTGATTTGCAGCTCACCATACGTTGGAGGACAAGATGCAAGGATCAAAAAGCAAAGGGCAAAGGGCAAAGAGCAAACGACTAAGCGCAAACGGCAAGGCGCTGTTTGCTGTTTTCTTTTTGCTTTTTGCATTTTCTTACGCACTGGGCCAACAAAGCATCAAGGGAAAGCCGCGCTTTGTGCAGGGGCAGGTGCTCATCAAGTACAAGCCCGATGTTTCCGTAGCTGACATAAATGCCAAATTTGGAACTCACCCCGTGGTGCGCAATGAGCGGTTGGATCTTGTGCGTTGCCATACGACGAACCTGGACTCGTTGCTCGCGGCTTGCAAGGCGGATCCGGACGTCGTGTATGCCGAACCGCTCTATCTTTATTACGCGCAGGATATTCCCAGCGTCGGAGAGCAGGCGCATCGCGGAATGACCGCGCTGATGGAGATGAACAGCCCGCAATCTCCGGTCATCCCCAACGACCCGCGATTCAGCAGTTTGTACGGCATGCAAAACGCCAATGACAACGACATCGACGCGCCGGAAGCCTGGGGCAACCAAACCGGCAGCGCCAGTATCCTCGTCGCGGTGATCGACACCGGCGTTGACTATGATCACGAAGATCTCAGCGCCAACATGTGGCGCAATCCCGGCGAGAGCGGCGGCGGCAAGGAGAACAACGGCCTCGACGACGACGGCAACAGCTACAAAGATGACTATCGCGGCTGGAATTTTGTCTCCAACAACAACGATCCTTTTGATGACAATCAACACGGCACTCACGTGTCGGGAACCATCGGCGCCATCGGCAACAACGGCAAGGGGGTCGTGGGCGTGAATTGGACGGTGAAAATCATGCCGCTGAAGTTTTTGAGCCGGGAAGGCTCCGGCACGAGCGAGGACGCCGCCGATGCGATCGTCTACGCGGCGAACATGGGCGCGGTGATTTCGAGCAACAGTTGGGGAGGCGGCGAAAGATCGCAAGCCATCGAAGACGCCATTCGCTATGCAAATACCAAAGGCCAATTGTTCGTAGCCGCCGCCGGCAACGAATCCTCGAACAACGACGCCACCGGAAGTTATCCGGCGAATTATGATTTGCCGAACGTGATCTCCGTCGCTGCGAATGACCGCAACGATAACTTGGCGAGCTTCTCCAATTATGGAAGAACCAAAGTGCACCTTAGCGCGCCTGGCGTCGACATCTTGAGCTGCCGCCCGAATAATTTGTATCAATTACTGAGCGGCACCAGTATGGCAACGCCGCATGTCTCCGGCGTTGCCGCGTTGATTGCTGCGCATTTTCCTGGCATTACCACGACGCAAATCAGGACCCGCATTCTTGGCGCGGTCGATCGCAAATCGCAATTCACCGACAGGGTCGCGACCGGCGGCCGGTTGAACGTCAACAATGCGCTGACCACCTCGCCGTTGGTTGGCGGTACCACAGTTCTCGGCAACACGCCGAATACCACCGGTCCGTATGTTGTGAACACCAACATCGTTGACGACACGCCGGGCGTGAGCGGCGTCTTGCATTGGGTTATTAATAACGCGACCTCCGACAGCATGGCGATGAGCGCGCTCGGCAACGACGGATTTCGCGGCGAGATTCCCGGCCAAGCGCTGAACACGACTATTTCCTATTACATTACGGCGCGCGACGCCGGCGGCAATCTTGCGCGCGACCGGACTTATACATTTCGTATTACCACCGAAACCGATCAGCCGGGCGGCAGTTGCTGCGGTAACGGCGCCGTCTCCGTTGGATGGAACGGCAACAGCAACAAAGCGGTCGAAGTGCCGGTCAACTTGGCGATTTTGATTTTGCCGGTTTTGGTTTATGGCGTGTGGAGAAAAAGGAACAGGTAGTTCGTGAGTCGAAATGAGTGGCCGGTGACGAGAGAAAGAAATCGACTAAGTTCTCGCTACCGGCCATTTCGTTTCGTGCTACGACTTTTATGAAGAAGCTTGGCGCATGAAAATTCTTATTCTCGATAATGCCGCCATCGAAAAACTCCTCGGCGAAATATCTTTACCGTCGTGCAATCGATCTAAATGAATGAAGTTGAGTGAAGTTTTAATCAAGCTGGGGGTTGTATCAATTACTTTGAAATGTTCACGTTATTCTCAAACCGGCTCGGAGGTGAAACCATGTTAAAACCCATTGTAACTTTGCTTGGCGGCTTGTTGCTTGGCTATTCGACCCAATCGTTGGCGCAACATCACGATCATACGGCCGGCGGCCAGACAACCGCGACAGCCTCCACGCCGCAGGTCGATGAAAAACTTCCTCCCGGCGAGGAGCAGGCAAAGGCAGCGCTCGAAAAATCCCCGCGGCACGGAGAGTATGTCGATATAAAAGTCGAAGGAGTCGATGTTCCGGTTCGAGCCTGGGTGGTTTATCCTGAGCGCAAAGACAAAGCCGGCGTTGTGATCGTCATCCATGAAATTTACGGACTCAGCGATTGGATTCGCGGCGTTGCAGATCAACTCGCTGAAGATGGCTTCATCGCGGTTACACCGGATTTGATTTCCGGCAAAGGGCCGAACGGCGGCGGCACTGACTCCGTGCCCACTCGCGATGACGTCGTGATGCTCATCCGCGCCTTGACGCCCGAGGAAGTAACCGTTCGATTGAACGGCGTGAGGGCTTATGCCATGAAACTGCCGTCGGCAAACGGCAAGACCGCGACCATCGGATATTGCTGGGGCGGTTCGCGCAGTTTTGCTTATGCGTGCGCGCAACCCGGATTAAACGCAGCAGTGGTTTATTACGGCTCCGCGCCTGATGTGAAAGATGTAGCCACGATCAAAGCGCCGGTGCTCGGCCTCTATGGCAGCGACGATGCGCGCGTCAATGCAACGATTGATACGACACAGTCCGAGATGAAAAAACTCGGCAAGGTTTACGATGTAAATATTTTTGAGGGCGCCGGCCACGGATTTCTTCGCAACCAAACCGGCCGCGACGGCGCAAACCTGAAGGCAACTCAGCAAGCCTGGCCGAGGACAGTGGAGTTTTTGATGAAGTATTTGTGAAGACAGCTTGCACACAGCGCAGCATATTTGCCCACGAATCACACGAAAAGCACGAATAAAAGTTGAGAGAAAGTTTTTATTCGTGTGATTCGTGGGAGACAATGAATAGCTTCATAGGGAGAAATGGATGAAGTCGCTTTTATCCTTATCATTGTTCTGCTTGATCATCAATTCGTGCGCGGCTTTTGCACAAGAAACCGCCAAGCCTAATCCCTCGAAGATTATTGTTGAGGAAATCGCCCCGCGCCCCGAAGATGTCGGCACGCTCGACGGCATCATCAAGGCTTACTATGAAACCATCACCGGGCCGGCGGGACAAGCGCGGCAATGGGCGCGCGACCGCACGCTGTACACTCCCGGCATGAAATTCGTCTCGATTGAAATTCGCAACGGCAAACCATTCGCCAACGTCATGAGCCATGATGAATTCGTCGAAAGCTCGGATGCCTACATGGTCAAGAACGGATTCTTCGAGCGCGAGATCCATCGAGTAACGCGCAGCTTCGGCAGCATGACGCAGGTGTTTAACACCTATGAGGTGCGCAATACCGCAGACGGTCCGGTGATCGCGCGCGGCATCAACAGCCTCGAGCTATTTTACGACGGCAGCCGCTGGTGGATCACCGCGGCAATGTGGGAAGACGAGCGCCCGGGGAATCCGATTCCGAAGGAATTCTTACCGTAAAACGTAATCCGTAATGTGTGATCATTTTTTCTTACTTACGTATTACGTTTTACGAATTATTCTCAAAGTATTTCAGATGGCACAACCTGAGAAGATCGCCGTTGAGAAATTTGTAGAAGAGATTGTATCCCGCGTGCGAGAGCTGCACCCGCACAACACCGCCACCCTTCGAAATCTGCGTAAAGAATTTTCAAAACGCCTCGCCAAATCATCACCGCAGGAAGTCGTTGACATTGCGTTGCGACTTCTTGAATTCAGCGGCATGGACTACCGCTTTATCGCTTACGAGCTGGTTTGTCGCCATCGCGCTGCGCTGCAAAGCCTGCGGGCGAATAAGCTGAAACGTCTCGGTCGCGGCATTGACAACTGGGGCGCAGTGGACGCCTTTGCGTGCTATCTTTCCGGCCCGGCGTGGCGCGAGAAACAAATCTCTGACAGCTTGATTCTCGAATGGGCGCGCTCAAAAGATCGCTGGTGGCGGCGAGCGGCGGTCGTGAGCACCGTCGCGTTGAACAACAAAGCACGCGGCGGAAGAGGGGACACGCCTCGCACACTCCGTGTTTGCCGTATGCTGGTGAATGATCGCGACGACATGGTGGTGAAAGCCCTCTCATGGGCGCTGCGCGAGCTGGCAAAACGCGATGTCAAAGCTGCCCGTGATTTTCTGAGACAATATGAAGACAAGCTTGCGGCGCGCGTGGTGCGGGAAGTACGAAACAAGCTAAAGACCGGTCTAAAGAATCCACGACAGAAGTGACCACGCAGCCATGAATATTCTCATCACCGGCTCTTCCGGACAATTGGGCGAAGAGATAGCGCGCCAGCTTTCCTCAGAGCATCGAATCACCGGCGTTGATTTGAGAGCAGGCGAGTTTACGACACATGCCGGCACCGTCACCGATCGAAAACTCGTTTTTGAGCTTGTCAAAGGAATGGATGCAATCATTCACACGGCTTCTCTGCATGCCCCGCATGTCGGTCGGTTTACAAAAGAACAGTTCATCGAGGTCAACGTCAAAGGCACTCTTCATCTGTTGGAAGCAGCGGTTGAACACAAGGTCCGGCGATTCATTTATACAAGCACCACGTCGCTTTACGGCTTCGCCATGATTCCTCGCAACAAAGCCGTGTGGGTGACCGAAGAGCTTGTTCCGCAGCCGCGTGACATCTACGACATTACAAAACTTGCGGCAGAGCAGTTATGCAAAAACTTTGCTCTTGAACACGGCCTATCCTGCATTTGTTTGCGAACCTCGCGCTTTTGGGATGAGCCGCCGGCGCTCAAAATGATTTACAGATTGTATCGCGGCGTGGATGTGAGGGATGCAGCCGCAGCGCACTGCTTGGCTTTGCATAACACCGACATTGAGTTTGAGATATTCAACATCTCGGCGCAATCACCTTTTAATGAAAACGATACCGACGAATTATTGCATGACGCTCGAAAGGTGATTAATCGCTATTATCCAAGCGCAGAAAAAATCTTCGGCGAGCGGGGATGGGAGATGCCGGAGAGTATTGATCGGGTTTACGTGATCTCGAAAGCAAAGAAGCTGCTAGGTTATGATCCCCGGCATAATTTTGAAGAACTCATGCAACAATAAGTTCGGGTCTATCTAAAAAATCGAAATTATCAGAAACCGTTCCTGCATCCCGACGCTTCGGGATGCATTCATATCATTTGTGTTCACGCTTGAATAATCCATGGAAACCTCGGCCAAGCCGAGGTTGGAGCATTTTCGGACAGACACTAACTTGCGCTGAGTCACGGACTGGAATGCCATACCTATGAACATTACCTACAAACTCGGCAACGATCTTAATCTTGATGAAGTCATCGATCTCTACAAAGCCTCGACGCTCGGCGAGAGAAGGCCGGTAGATGATCGCGACTGCATGGCGCAGATGATGAAACATGCCAATCTCGTGATCACCGCATGGGATGGCGATTTGTTGGTCGGCATCTCGCGCTCGCTCACGGATTTTTGTTACGTCGCTTATTTGTCTGATCTCGCGGTTCGCTTGTCGCACCAGAAGCAAGGCATCGGCAAAGAGTTGATGCGACGAACTCAGGCAGAGTTGGGGCCGAAGGCGATGATAGTGCTCCTCGCCGCGCCTGCTGCAAAAGATTATTACTCGCACGTTGGCTTCACGCATCATCCCCGTGCGTGGGTGTTGCCATCCGGTGAGCGAATCAAATAACTTCGCCAATTCCCTCAGATCATTCTCCCCTCCGAGTGCTAACCTACAGAAATTCGATCCGAGAGTAGCCGAATTTTTTTTGCTTTTTCTCAGCGAATCTCGGTGGCTTCGGTGACTTTCGGTGGGAGTAATGCTTTAAAAACTACGTAATGCACCCGTTCCCAACTTTCGAATGGAGAGAGTCGCCGTGTGTAACCGGCGCGAGCCGGCTCACAGATAACTCAGCCACCAGTCTTTCCTCTTGGCTTTCAGATCGGCGAACCAGCGGCAGGCGAAATAGAGAATCACGATGGCCACCGCCCACACCAAGTAGAGCAGCGAGAGGCTCCAGATGTACCCGTCAGGCGGAGGGGGATTCCCCATCGGATGGTTGGCAAAGAGCCAGGGGCTTATTTCGCCCATTCGAATCCTCGACACCACCAACGCCAGCGCGTGAATCAACGGGATGTGGAGCATGTAATAGAAAAACGGCACGCGGCCGAATACGGTGATCCACCGCGCAAGAGCGCCCCGCGCTCCTTCGAGCAACGGGATCAGCGCGATGGTCGGACCCAGCGTCATGAGCAAAAAGTTGAGCGACGCCGGATACTTGGTGGTGTTCAGGAACGCGAGGAGCGCCGGCATTGGTGGCGGGCCGTTCGGTTGCGCCGCGGTAGACCACGGACGCGGATCGCCGTAAAGATTGAATCCACGCAGCACCAGAAGGAGCGCAGTAGCGCCGAGGCCGAGACCCAAGCAAATCCGGTTCCGCCGCGACGGTTCAAGCGTCAGAACTTTCCCGAACGCGTAACCCGCCGCCATGACGCCGATCCACGGAATGATGGAGTACAGCACGATAAGGTTCGGCCCGTCGGCCCCAAACTGGATCGGTCCCGCGAAGAATCCTACGTAGAGAATTTTCCAGAGACCGGAGAGGCTACTGTCGCCAAGCGTCGGGATCAACTCGCCGAGGTAGGGATCAATCAGATTGTGGCCGGCGATGATGACGACGCCGATCGTCCCGACCGCCGTGAGCGGCAGTTTCACCAGCCCCGCCAGCAAGATCATGCACCAGCCGATGACCCAGATAACGCCCGCCATCTCGTAGTGCGCGAAATCGAAGTTGAAAGTCCAGGCAAAGCGGAAAAATGTAAGCTCGAGAAAGACGAGCCAGGCGCCGCGGGTCAGTAGAAAGCGCGAGAGGTCGGCATGCCTTCGGCCATAGAAGAAGGCGCTGGTTCCAGCCAAAAAAAGAAACGCCGGCGCGCAGAAGTGAGTGACCCAGCGGGTGAAGAAGATTCCCAGCGTGGGGCCGCCGGCGGGGAGGCCGGAATAAACCCGCACGTGGTCGATTGCCATCAAAATCATAACCGCGCCGCGGATCAGATCGATTGACGCGATGCGGGATGTCGGCTCGGCGGGTGTCGCCTGGGAAAGGGGAGTTGTGGTCATAGACAATCTCCTGGCCGGTCGAAGTCAGGCTCATGCGAGCCGGACAACATTCCAATGAGGCGATGATGAAATTCGAAATGCGATGAAGCGGGGGGAAATATGTGGAAACTTTCACGAAAAGGCAAGCACGAATTCTGCTTGATGTTTTCAATCTGCGGAGCGGTTCACTTTTCCTGAACATAAGTCCATCGAAAAGGTGTATTTTTTTATATCTCAGTCTGCGGATAAAACCACGCCTTACTTCGATTACACCCCATTTGTAGATGGTCAACCGATTATTTTCACAAATCGTGAAAGCTCTTGTTGTCGGCTTGGGTATTGAATTCATCGATTACTACGTGCATGCACTGAAAGGAATACCGGAAAAGTGGAGGTTGTATGCGGTGGGTGGCTAACGCTGCCGAATGAGCCGCGCGCCGCAGCGAGATGATACTCGTGACAGCAGGCGCGCCGGCTCCGTTCGGTTGTTAGCCAGCCGTTCAATGTTTGCTGCACGTTTCGGCTGCTTTGCGATCTGACTCGCGGCCTCTTCGACTTTGACGATGTCTAGCGCGTATGGACGCAGTTCGGCGCTGATTGTTGCCATGCTGTCGCTGATGACTAGAATGTTTCACGAAAGGTGCTCCAACCATGACCGATGAATTGCGGAAACAGAATTCCATACGGGCGCCTCAGAATGAAGTGATGCCAGAGCCCATAGACTACGAGGAGGACGGAGATAGGCCCTATCTGCTCCCATACATTTCCTATCCGCTCAATGAAACGCGTGAGCAACGGGACCTGTGCCAGATACGGCACCGTCATCGTCAACCATTCCCAAGGATGCATTCTGCCGAGCCACTCGATGACCTTGGGTAGGCAGACAAACACGATGAAGAACAGCCAGACCGCATCATAAACGCGCCTGAACCAGCGAAGGCGCCGATGAAGTCGGTTGATTCTAACAACATCGGCCTCCACAATCTGCTTCACAAGTTCCGCCCACTTGGAACCCGCAATCCACAAGGTCGACGCCAACACGACGCCGTTGCTGTGACATTTAGCCAGCAGAACCACGGGCGGCGGCGTGACCAGACGCTTCCAGATTGACGGTTCGAACCCAGGGCGACGAACGGCAATCAGCAATGGAACCCAGTCCTTTTTCCATGTGTTGAACCACCCGTTATAGATGGACTGTTGATACTTGTTCCAATAGAAGTCGTCGCCGCCGCTTGGTCTCGACGTAAACGGAAAGAGATGGGCATCACCGAAATGTCTTGATGCGAATGTCTTTTCCAACCCCTTGGTAATTGGATGCCACCAGTACCTCTTGATGCGTTTCACCGCGGTGTAATTCCATTTCTCTCCATCTTTCTGGTGACTCGTGGCACCGTTTGTTCTTTCTGGTCCAGCGTCAGCTTCGACAACTTGCACCTCTCCAACTCCGAACAGTGCGTCGTAAGCGCCCTGATGAAGAACACCCTTTCCCGACTGGAACTCACAGCAAAGAATGCCGCCGTTACGAAGGAGCGCGGCGCGTCTATCTGTACGGGTTTGGAAGTAAGAGAGAACGTCATCTGAACCGCACACGTAGTCGCCGTTTGCGGCATCCCAGTTGATGAACACGCGCTGATAGCTGTCAATCCGAACTGCCTCTGGCGGGTCATGGTGTTTCTCATCAGAAATGCTGATCTCTTCGTACGACCCAGACCTCAGAACGTTACTCCACAGCGAGAGCCGCGTACGGTCCGTCGGCGGACTGTTCGAGGGGTCGTGCGACGTACGGACCGCTGCACTATTCGGCACGAGGCGGTCCACGAGCACCAGAATACGCTTGCCTTCGGTTTCGTCTGCCACCGGTTTTCTCCGTTGTCGTGCGGCCGTTTATCTGGCTAATATTAGAAACATTTCTTGGGAAAAGTCTAATAGTAGACATCTGAAAATGTCTGCTATTAGTTTAATGCATGCCGGCATCTACCATCCCCTCGATAAGAAACATGAGTGTCACTGCTGATGAAGCAGCGCACACAGCTTCTTTTCCGGCTCTCAATTTCTCTGAAAGATCTATTTCAAGCCTTCTGGCATTCCACAAAAAAACAGAGCCTGTAGCCGCAGAGTACAATTGTTAAAAGTGGATTTAAATGCGAGATGGATAACGTGGTGGGAATATGTGCAAAACTTCACTAAAAAGTCAAGCACGAATTTTTGCGGCCAGCGGGTTCCGACTAAAATCATCTCGCCCCATGTTGTTTGAGCAATTCGGCAATCTCGCTGTGCCCACGCCGAGTCGCCCATGCCAGCGGTGTGGCCCAGGGTGGATCGTCGGGCAGGTTCGGCTTTGCGCCGCGACTCAGGAGCAGCTCAACCATTCTGATCTGTCCAAACTTTGCCGCCCACGCCAGCGGCGTCGAACAGATGTCTTCATCGCGCGCATGCAGATCGGCGCCGTGGTCGAGGAAGAGTGCGGCCTTTTCCACGTCACCTGTTCTGGCGAACTGGTGCAGCGGTGTGATGCGCAGCCAATCTGGTTGGCTCGGATTCATGCCGTGCTTAAATAAAAGCTCGTTCAATTCGCGCGTCTTCGCGCCGACCGACCAGGAAGGAAAGTTGATGCGCTTGGGCAGCTCGGGCTGGTAACGCAAAATTAAACGCACGAAGGCTTCATGACCTTCTCCCGCCGCATTCGTGAGCGCTTCGGGATCGTCGGCCAACGCCGGATTAGCCGCGAAGACCGCCGCCGCCGTTTGCACGTCGCCGTAGTAAGCCAAATGATGTACGGCTCGTGCAGCACCATACGAGCAGAGCAGCTCGACCATCTTTTCGTCCTTGTTCAGCATAGCGATGCTCAGAGCATCCGCGGAGCTTTCGACTTCCGGATTCGGGTATGCGCCGTGCTCCAGTAGCAGTTTGGCAATTTCGAAGTGTCCATTGGAAACGGCCGAGTAAAGCGCATGACCGTGCGGGGCGATCCCTTCCTCCGGTAAATTCGGATCAGCGCCTGCCTCCAGCAAGAGGTTCACGATCTCGATTTGGCCCTTGGCAGCAGCGTTCTTTAGGGGTGTTCCGGAGCCCAGGTAGCCGGTGACGTAGTCCGAGACGCGGTTTGCCAGGGCGGGATCTTCATCCAGCAACTCTCTGACGCGATTCAAATCGCCGGTGTGCGCGGCGGTGCAAATATCGACGTACGCGCCGCGTGTACGAAGATGCGCGAGCACTTCTGCAGGAGTGGTCGTAATCTCCTTGGGCACGTCGCGCCAACCGCGATAGTGGTAGTCGCCGTTGGTGAGCTGAATCGGACGCGCGCCATCTTGACGTGGCGCATTGATGTCCGCACCGCGGCCCAGCAGCTCGGCGATCATGTCGAGCTGCCGCGTCTTCACCGCCCAATGAATCGGCTGATTGCCACGCTCATCGCCGGCATGCAGCAGCTCGGGCGCGGCGTCGAGCAGATTTCGCACCTTCGCCAAGTCGCGCTCACGAATCGCCGCGGCGATGCCCTCGCCTTTGGATGAGGCGCCATGGAGACTCGCAAGTTTGGCCTCCAGCAGCTTTTGCATCTCTCCGTACACGCGGTCACGTGCGATGTCGAGGAAGGTGTCGTTGACCGCAAGGCCTATTGGATCAGCGCCGTGCTCGAGCAGAAATGCAGCGACTTCGACTTGGTTTTCCCGCACGGCAAAATACAGCGGCGTGCGGTAGGCATGATGGCAGCGCACCAGCGCAGGGTCTTTGTCCACCAGCCGCTTGATTGTTTCCAAGTCTCCGGTGATGGCAGCGCAGAACATCTCCCAAACCTCCGTTCCCATTCCAGCCGACCAAGTCAGCGGCTCGTTTTTCTTCAGGGCCTCGGGTTGAATCATGCGTTGCACCTTCTCGGCAAATTTCGGATCGCTCGACGGCCGCGCGGTTTGCAGATTTTTCTCGATCAATCCCATCTTCTTCCTTAATCGTTGACGCGCTGAATACAATCTGGTTTTTACCGTGTTGGGCGTGATCTCCAAAAATTTGGCGATTGCCGCATGAGAGTGATCGCCCATGTAGTAGAGCAGCACGACTTGGCGCTCGGCCTCGGACAAGGCCGCGATTGCCTCCCGAACTGATGCTTCAATATCCTGCGTCTCCAGAATTTCGTCTGGTGATGGTTCTGGAGAAGCCACTTGCAGCGCCGCTTCCAAGCCGGTAATAGGATGGCGCTTGCGCCGCGTCATGCGGTCGCAGTGCTTGAAGATGATCGTGCGAAACCACGCGCCGAAAGCCGCTGCTTCGCGCAATGACTTCAATTCCCGATACGCCTCGACAAAGGCTTCCTGCGCCGCATCCTCGGCAAGATGGAAATCGCCGAGGATCGAAGTCGCGTAAGCCACCGCGATGTCCTGATACGCGCGAACCAATTCCGCAAATGCGAGATCGTCGCCGGCCTGCGCCGCGCGCACCAACGACGTTATTCTTTTCTTATCAGGCAAATCCATAAGTGTCAAGCCAGGGAGTTTTGCAAATCCTTTTTCCACATTTCCAACAGCAACTCATCCCCTAAATCCCCTTCTCTTAAAAAGAGAAGGGGACTTTTAAAACCTCAAATCAGGTCTCCCCCTTCTCTTCCCAAGAGAAGGGGGCTGGGGGGATGAGTTGCCGTGATACGAAAGCCCTTAGCTTCACACCTTTGCACGCAAACCTTCTCCATGTATAAAGACCCAGATTGGATGAGCAGGGTGTGATGCTTAGTGCTCCATTGTTGAAGCGAGGGGGCGGATTCGGTGATGGTCGGTGGATATTTCTTTTCCCGTATAGTGCAGGCTCGTTCGGCTTACGGCGTCTCTTTCCGTTTATGGGTTAAAGTGACGGTCTTTGCCTCATCACCTTCGCCGTAGAACAATTCGAGTGTAAAGAAATCCTTGTATCGATATTTTGGTCTGCTTCGCGGCGGCCTCCCATTACTCCTCGACAAAACGGTAGCTCGCATGGCTATCGTAGTCGATGCCGTGCTTCAGTTTGAGTTCTTGAATGTAGTTGAGAGTTCTTTTGGTATGCAGGCTGGCAACGCCGTCGCCAAAAGGCTCGCACGTGTGAAGGAGTATCTCTTCGAGGCAACTATTCACGGTCATACGCTTATGGTCGGCCAGATCCTGGAGCAGCGCGGCGAGACGTTTCTCCAAACGCACGGGAACATCCACGCGCTCAATCTTGAGAGCCGGGCCCGCGTTGAACAGGTGATGTCCGAACACGAGGTGGTACCCGTGCAAATCCCGGACTGTATAGTCGCGCAGTCCCCAGGGCCTGTCCCCAGGCGGCTCGACGATTTCGACGCCGTTGGCGCGTTGGAACTCGTACAGTTCGTCGGCGTCGCCCACGACGAAATACACCGAGCACCCTTTGGGATTGGGCGTGCCCTGCTCCAAGAATATTTGCACGCGACCCAAATTCACACCCGCCATCGTCGGCGGGTCGCCCCAGGTGAAGGCCTGTTTGAAGCCGAGCTTTTTCGTGTAGAACTCGGCGGCTGCGAGGACGTCGCTGACCGGCAAGCCGGTGTGATGTTGCTCGCAGTCAACCTGGGGGTTGATGAGCTTGTCGAATCAATGGTGGGCTTGGTCATGCATCTCCTTATCTAAGCTCAAGGATGTTCGTTCGGGTTCTCGGTGCGTCAATTGAGAATATCGTGCCTCATCGAACGCCATCGTCCACCCAACTTGGTATCCAACGAAACGGGCGTCTGAAATCCAAGATGCCGGAAATATCCACAAACTTTCACGAAAAAGTCAAGAACGAATTCTTGCAGCGCGAAAATCGACAGCACAACGTTCTCAAGAACTGCTTGAAATTCTTCGCACGATTCCTTATGTTGGGCAGGCCAATTTACGAAACAAAGGTTCGATGTTCGACGAAGAAAGAATCTATCGACAATTTTGAGGCTTCTCGATGAATGCCATTACAACGAAACAAGCGCGGCTGTCTCTCGACCGGTTGATTAAACGAGTCATCGCAGATGTTGAACCGACAATCATCTGCAATGATCAAGGCGAAAGCGCGGTTCTGCTCTCTCTCGACGAATTTAATTCTTGGCAAGAGACGCGCTATCTGCTGTCCAATCCGGCCAATGCCGAACATTTGCGGAATTCGATTGCTCAAGCGAAACGCGGAAAAGCGAAAAAGAGAAAGCTGATCGAGCCGTGAATATCCTTTTCACCGACGCGGCATGGAAAGAATTCTTTGGATGTTTGAGATTTGCCAACCCCGTCAGGGGTGGCGATGTTTATAGCTTCGATACCCATCCCGTTGAAAACCGCGTAGCGGTGAAATGTAATTTCGTTTACATGTCACTCCTGACGGAGTTTAGATTTCAAAATCGATTAAGTCTATAAACATTTCACGCCTCTGGCGTTTAGCGATGATAGCCAGTGGAGTTCGACGCCGTAACCGACTGCGAATTTGGAGCATCCAACGTATGCAGTCAATAGCAAATAGAAATGTGAAGTCTTGAAAACAGAAGAAGGATGCTCATCATGTCTGATAAACGAAAACTCATCATCATCGGCACCGGCTCGGCGGGATACACCGCGGCCATCTATGCGGCGCGGGCGAATCTCAAGCCATTGATCTTCGCCGGCCCCGAGCCCGGCGGCCAACTGACCCTGACCACCCAGGTGGAAAATTATCCCGGTTTTTCCGAAGGCATCCTCGGCCCGGATTTGATGGATGCCATGAAAAAGCAAGCCGAGCGCTTTGGCGCTGAGTTGATTTATGACGCCGTCACCAAAGTCAATTTCAAAACTCATCCGTTTGAAATGTTCGTCGGCAATGACAAATACACCAGCGACACGGTGATCATCAGCACCGGCGCCTCGGCGCAATTGCTCGGTCTTGATTCCGAGAAAAAGCTTTTGGGTCACGGCGTCTCCACTTGCGCCACGTGCGACGGCGCGTTCTTCCGCAATCAAGAAGTCGCGGTCATCGGCGGCGGCGATACGGCAATGGAAGACTCCACGTTCATCACCAAGTTTGCCAGCAAGGTGACCGTTGTTCATCGCCGCGATACGCTGCGCGCCTCGAAAATCATGCAGGAGCGCGCGTTCAAGAATCCCAAAATTCAATTCATCTGGAATTCTGCTATCGAGGAAATTCATGATCCTGAAAAAAGCACGGTCACCGGTGTGACCTTGCGCGATGTGAAGTCCGGCAAGAAAAGTGATCTGGCAGTGAGTGGCGTCTTTGTCGCCATCGGCCACAAGCCGAACACTGAAATCTTCAAAGGCCAGATCGACATGGACGAGCAGGGATACATTCGCCATCACCAGCATACGATGACCAACATCGACGGCGTGTTTGCTGCCGGAGATGTCGTCGATCATTACTATCGCCAAGCCGTCACCGCCGCGGGCATGGGCTGCCAGGCAGCGATGGACGTGGAGAAGTATCTTGAGGCAAAAGGACATTGATTAACGAAACTCTTACTCATACTCTTTCTCTTACTCTTACTCGCCGTTTGTTTTTCTAAAAGCTAAAAGCGAGTAAGAGTATGAGTACGAGTAAGAGTATGAGCAACGAGAATAATTTTTCCATCGACATGAAAATCAATCTTCGCTGGCTGGTACAGGCCGCTTCACTCATCCTTGGCATTTATTTTTTTAAACTGCTTTTTGAAAATAGCAAAACCCTCTTTTTCAATTTCTCGGTCAATACTCTGTTCGCTTGGCTCGGCTTATTTTTGCTTTTCGCGCTTTGCTTTTTTCTCCTGCTGTTTACAAGTTATCTCAAAGAACGGGGCGGCAACACGCTCAAGCATCGGATCGCATTATTTGAGCGATTGGTCACGCTTTTGAGTTTGAATGACTTCACCGAACGCCGCGCGTTGGCAAAGAATCACCGCAACGGGAAGATGATCGCAGCCGATGCAGAGATTGGAAACAGCTCCGCGGAAAAAAAGCGATGAAACTCGGCGCGCATATTTCGACAGCAGGTGGTGTTGAATTAGCGCCGGAGCGCGCCACGGAAATCGGCTGCGAGGCGATGCAGATTTTTTCGCGCAATCAGCGGCAGTGGAAGGCAAAGGCGATTTCTGATAAAAGCAGTTCTGCGTTCCGCTCCAATTATCGGCAGCAGAAGTTGAAGGGCGCGTGCATTCACGCCAGTTATCTGATCAATCTCGCCGCACCGGAGGCGACAACGTGGAAAAAATCAATCGCCACGCTGATTGACGAGCTTGATCGCGCCGAGCAGTTGGGTGTTCCCTATGTGGTGTTGCATCCGGGCGCGCACAAGGGCAAGGGCATTGCCGATGGATGGAAACGCGTGAATGAGGCGCTCTCGCGTGCTTTCGAACAAGCGACCGCGCCGAGTGTGATGCTACTTTTGGAGAACACCGCAGGCCAGGGAAGTTATCTCGCCTCGACGCTTGAGCAACTCGCTGAGGCGTTGCAGCTTTTGAAGAATCATGAGCAGATTGGCGTGTGCCTCGACACGTGCCATTTGTTTGTCGCTGGATATGATTTCCGCACCGAGGCGGGCTATCGCGCCTTGCAAAAAGAAATCGCCAACACCATTGGCAAGGCTGCTGTGAAAGTGATTCATCTGAACGACTCAGCCAAGCCCTTCGCCAGCCACGTGGACAACCATGCGAACATCGGGAAAGGATTTATTGGGGCTGAGCCGTTTGCATTTTGGGTAAAGGGCTCTGCGTGGCGGTCCACCGCTGGCATTTTGGAAACGCCCGGCGGGCGCTATCAGGAGGAACTCATCTTGCTTACAAAATTTGTGAAAGGAAAATTGGCATGATTGCCTTACTCGCCGAAATCTCATCACTCAACGAGAAGGTAAAGATCTGTCACGCTGATCTCGATTCGTTGCTGCAGCATTTGCAAAAATTCGAAAACGCTTACAAAATGTCATCGCAAGAGTTTTTCAGAAGGTTTGCAAATGGTGGCTTGCCGCACGCGACCGACTTTTTTGAGTGGTACGCGTATCTTGACATGAGCAAGAAACTTGTGGGACGAATTCGCGAAATGGAGCGCGAGCTTGGCGAGACTCTTGAGCAAAAGCTACTTGCGTCAGCTTGAGATGGAATTAAAAATATTTCGTGAGGTCCCAATGCCACACGTTTACGCAGACATCCTCGATTCCGTTCAAAAGCCGGTGCGCTACATCGGTAATGAGTGGAATGTGATCAAGAAACCGTGGGAGTCGGTGAGCAAGCACGTGCTGCTCGCTTTTCCCGACAGCTACGACATCGGCATGTCACATCTGGGCTTGCGCATTCTGTATTCTTATTTGAACAAGCGGCCAGATACTGCTGCCGAGCGTGCATTTTGTCCATGGCTCGACATGGAAGCCAAACTACGCGAAAAAAATCTTCCGCTGGTGTCCATGGAAACTCAGCGACCGTTATGCGATTTCGATGTCGTTGGATTCTCGCTGCAATATGAATTGGAATACACCAACGTGTTGACCATGCTCGATCTCGGCGGGATTCCGTTGCGCAGTAAAGAGAGAACGGAGCGTGATCCGCTGATCATCGGCGGCGGGCCGTGTGTTTATTCTGCTGAGCCGATTGCCGATTTCTTTGATTGTTTTCTAATCGGTGAAGGCGAAGAAGCGTTTCCGCTGGTGATTGACAAATTTTGCGAGCTGCGCGCCACCGGGATTCCACGCCAAGAAATTTTGCGGCATATTGCGAAGTTGCCGGGAATTTATGTACCACAGCTTTATGAAACTTCCATCGATCCGGCAACCGGTTTTGAAGTGGTGACCGGGCCTCTTCACGACGATGTGCCGTTTCCGATAAAACGGGTTTATGTTGATGATCTCAGCAAGTTTCCGTTTCCATCCGACATTCTGGTGCCGCACGGAGAGATCGTGCATGATCGTGTTTCGATTGAAATCGCTCGCGGTTGTACTGAAGGCTGCCGCTTTTGCCAGGCCGGGACGATTTATCGACCGGTACGCGAACGCAACCCTAAAGAGTTGGTCGATACAATCCTCAAGAGCTTGGAAGAGACAGGTTACGACTCGGCGTCGCTGACCTCGCTTTCGACCGCCGACTACTCCTGCATTTCTCCGCTCGTGAAGAACTTGATGGAAGAGATGGAAAAGAAAAACGCCGCGATGTCGGTCTCTTCGATGCGCGTGTATGGTTTGACCGAGACGCTCGCCGAAGAAATTTCCAAAGTGCGCAAAACCGGTTTCACCATGGCACCCGAGGCCGGCAGCGACCGCATGCGCGAAGTCATCAATAAAGGCATTTCCGAGCAGGAGATTTTGACCGGCGCGCGCACCGCGTTCTCGAAAGGCTGGAGCCACATCAAGATGTATTTCATGATCGGCTTGCCCACTGAGACCGAAGAAGATTTGCGCGCCATTGTCGATCTCGCAAAAAAGATTCTCGACATTGGCCGCAAGGAATTTGGCAAAGGCGCGACGATCACCGTCAGCGTCTCGTCGCTGATTCCCAAACCGATGACCCCCTTTCAGTGGCTGGGCATGGAAGACATGGATTCGCTGCGCAGCAAGCAAAAACTTTTGCTGGAGTTGATCCGGCCACACAAGCAGATCAAATTCAAATGGCACGATGTCAAGCATACCTGGCTCGAGGGCATTTTCTCGCGCGGCGACCGGCGCTTGGGCGAGGCAGTTCTCGAGGCCTGGCAACGCGGGTGCCGCTTCGACGCCTGGACTGACGAGTTGAAATTCGACACCTGGGTGCAGGTGTTTGAAGATTTGCAGATGATGCCGCTTATAGATGTATGGCTAAACGACATTCCACTATATGCTCCATTGATTTGGGACCATCTCGATTCTCTGGTCACGAAAGACTTTCAGATTCGCGAGTTTAAGCGTGCGCTGGCTGGAAAATTTTCTCCGGCGTGCGAGAAGCCGTTCAAGCGCTATGGCGAAGATCGCGTCGATTGGGGCGATCCGTTGAAGGACAAAGGACGGCCGTACGTGTGCTATGCCTGCGGACTCGAGTGCGATCTCGAGGCGATTAGGAATGAACGGCATGAGGCGTGGAGCGACATTCATGTCGCCGGCGTTTCGGCATCCGCAAATGAAAGGGAGAAAGGGGGAACGAGTGGCAAGTTGCAAGTGGCAAGTGATCAGTTATCAGTGATCAGTAATCAGTTTTCAGTAGTCAGTGATCAGGCTCAGCTCGATGGGCACAAAGACAGCCAGCAGACCGCATCGGGCGTCAATCGCTTTGATGCGTTGAACGTGGCGCAGCTTGTCGAGCTGTCGAAAGCCAATCCCGCCAAGGCGGGAGAAGTAACCAGCGTGAAGTATCGTTGCGCCTATAAAAAAATTGGTGAATTCCGTTATCTCTCGGCGTTGGATTTGACGCGGACGTTCACGAGAGTATTTGCCCGGGCACGGATTCCATTGAAATATTCGCAGGGCTTTCACCCGGCGCCGCTGATTTCATTCGGGCCGGCGCTGCCGGTGGGCATGGAAAGCGCCGAAGAGTGGATGGATTTTGAAACGATCGTCAAAGTTCCCACTGATGAATTGCTGACACGGTTGAACAAAGAATTGCCGGAAGATTTGCACTTCATCACGATTCGTGAAGTCGATCCTCGCGCACCGGCGCTGTTCAATTTGATTTCGGCGGCGGAGTATAGCGTGAGCCTCGACAAGCCGGAAATCGACGACGCTGCACGAGCGACATTAAACGGGACCTCTTTGGATTTATCACGCGCCGAGATGCACGCCAAGTTGATGGAAAATTTCCTGCAACAGGAGAAAATTCTCATCACCCGCATTCGCAAAGAAAATGAAAAGCAAATTGATATTCGCCCGTTGGTCAAACTCGCTGAAGTAAAAAATGGCTCACAGCCGCTTTCGCTCCGGTTGATTTTAGGCGCAGGCTCTTCGGGCACGTTGCGTCCGGAAGAATTTCTGGAGACACTGTACAAGCTGCCGCGCGAGCATTTTAGAATTCGACGCGAGAGGCAGATGGCGGAAGTGGGTGCCAGGTTCGTAAGTCCGAATGAGTCTTGAACATTCGATCGGGGGTGACTGTTGGCACGATTTGTCCGCTTCAAGGAGGTTGCGAAAAATGACAACGAATGAAGCATTTTTCAAGAATCATGAACTTGCTTGTGAATTTGATCGCTATATACTCGAACACCCAACTTTTGCCGACCAGATTCCTTTAGATGCTTTGGTTGTTCTATTACCCAAGTATGACCGAACGCTTCCTGAATACAATTTAAGGGTTGCCAAAAAGAATCGCGAACCAGACCAACCAGTCGTTTATGTAGAGATTGATCGCATAAAGCCGCAGAAGTCGCGATTAGTCCGCCCAAAGTTAAGAGTGATTGAGAATGGCAGAACTGCACGAACGCGAATGCAGAAACGGCGCATTGCTGCGAAGACAGCATGAAATATTCGTATCTCGGAGGGGAAGATGAGCTACTATGTTCACGGTTCCAGCCTGTCGTGGAGCGATTACCTGCAAGCCAAAAGCTTTGTCGATGACGTTTCATCGTCGTCGCGCGAGGCGGGACACCACGTTTCCATGGAGATTTCGCGACAGACTCGTGAGGTGATTGCCTCCAACGAGGCCTTGGCGCGCGAAAACATTCGAAAGATTGATTCGACTTTGAATGCTGGTTTCGACCGGCTCTCCTACGATTTGCAGGACATCTCTTCCGGCATTTCCGAACTTAACGCGACCTTCCATTGGGGCTTTGGCCAACTGATCGCTGGCATCGGACACATGAATGATACTCTGTCTGAATTGGTGAAGATTGCCAAGACGCCAGTGCAGACTGTGGCCTTCAATCACTTTGAAATTGCTCGTGATGCTCATCGTCAGGGACTTTTGCAGGAGGCGCTCGAAGAATTGCAGAAGGCCATCCAAGGCGATCATACCTCGCCGGGTTATAAATTGGAATGGCGGTTTCATAACTTGGTTGGTGTTATTCGTCTTGGTGATATTGAGTATTATGAGCGTGTCTTGATTGATTTGACGAAAGCCAGAGAATCGTTTCTGCTGGCGGCGCGTTATGCCAAAACCGATTATCCCGAAGACTCCGCTCGCGCCTTTCTCTCTGCCGGTTGGGCCGCATACTGCCAGGGCAAAATGAAAGAAGCCCTGGCTCACACCGAGCAGGCGCTTGCGCTGCACCCCAAGCTGAGTGAAGCGTTGTTTCAAGCCGCCAAAGTGCGCATGGCATTGGGCGAGGTGGACAAGGCGCTGCCGGCGCTCGGCAAAGCTATCGATCTCGACCGCTTCTATGCCTTGAAAGCCGCCGGCGACGGCGATTTTCAAAAGCATGATGATCGCTTGCGCGAGTTTCTGGAAGCGATGAGAAAAGAAAAGTACCGCCAAAGCGTGCCCAAAGTGGAAGCCGCATTCGAAAAAATTAAATTCTGGCGCGAGCATGTCGCAGGAGTCAAGAATAATCCATATGCGCTACGATTGGAAGCGTTCTTGAAAGAAGGATCGCATTGGCCGCTGATGGATATGCTTACCGTTGTTCAAAGTATTGATGCGGAGATCGTGAAGCTTGAGACGATCGCAGAAAAGCTGACTGTCATGATCTCAAAAGTGGAAGCGGCGTTAGAAAAAGTAAAATTCTGGCGGGAACATACCGCCGCCGGCAAGAATAACCCACTTGTATTACGAATGGAAGCGTTCTTGAACGAAGGCTCGAGTTGGCCGTTGTTGGATATGCTGCCAGTTGTACAAACCATGGAGGCGACTATCGTCTCAATTCTGGCTGAAATCAAAGACCAGATTATTGTTGTTTCTTCCGTCGTTCCTGGTGCGACTTTTACCGAACAAGAGAAGTACCAGGAATGAGGAAACCTATCGGGAAGAAGCGGAGATTCAGCCCGGCGGGCTGTTTCGCAAGCCGGTCACCGAGATGCAAACCAAAACCCGCATCGTGACCAAATCGCGCACCGTCGAGCGACGCATTGACGCCATGCGCGACGACATCTACGACAGTTCCGGCAAGTTGATCACGAGTATTGACTTTTGTAAGATTCCCGCCGGTCGGTTTATGATGGGTGAAAAGGGTAGCCAGCGCGAAGTGACAATCGCCAAAGATTTTTATTTGGGCAAATATCCGGTAACGCAAGCACAGTGGCAGGCAGTGATGGGCAACAATCCAAGCCACTTCAAAGGCGATCCCAACTTGCCAGTGGAGAGTGTGTCCTGGGATCATTGCCAGCAGTTTCTGAAAAAATTGAATGATGAGATCGGCAAAAAGCTCTTCCGGCTGCCCACCGAAGCCGAATGGGAATACGCTTGTCGCGCCGGTTCGACTGGCGACTATTGTTTTGGCGATGACGTCAACAAGTTGCGTGAGTATGGTTGGTGTAGAGAGAACTCCGGCAGCAAAACCCAACCGGTTGGAAAACTCAAACCCAATGCGTGGGGGCTTTACGACGTGCATGGCAATGTCTGGGAGTGGTGCGAGGATTGGTACGATAACGCCAAAACGCACCACGCTCTGCGCGGCGGCTCGTGGGTCAGTACTTCAGACCTCCTGCGTTGTTCTGAGCGCATCAACTGGAATCCAGGCTACTGGGTCATCTGCTACGGTTTTCGTGTAGTGTGCTCCCAGTCCATTTTTTGATACTCTGAAACTCTGTCCATCTGATACTCTGAAAAGTTGACCCGCGAAGCGGGTCGAAGATTTTTTCGTAACACGACATGCATGTCTTGGCTTTCAACATAAATGTTGAGAGACAGAATATTCTCATCATCTCGGACATCATGGTTGGATTGCGATGAGAAAACGAAGCCGCTTTCCGCGCCAGTTGTGATTTGCTGCTAAATAGCCCCGTAAGTTATGCGCATGTCTTTAGCTATTCCGAACGCGGCGGCACGGCGGCGGTTCGCTTGCCCGAGAAAATTTCCCCGGCGCTGAAAA
>Ga0247727_10006005_pt1 | contig 24111 bp, 22 predicted proteins | sample WisWelCaveWW1625_FD_202498 | JGI IMG/M metagenome (GOLD analysis project Ga0247727, IMG submission 202498) | Biofilm microbial communities from Wishing Well Cave, Virginia, United States - WW16-25 | ecosystem: Environmental > Aquatic > Deep subsurface > Groundwater > Cave microbial mat | place... | reverse complement strand
ACTGCGGCATCAACGCGCTCACCGCGATTTTGCGCGCGCCGAACGGCGAATTGCTCGCGCGCGCGGACGCGGCAGAGTTGATGGTGCGCGCGGCGCGCGAAGGCGCGGCGGTCGCGCGGGCGCGCGGGATCGCGCTGCCGTACGCGGACGCCGGCGAACGCGCGCGCCAAGTTGCGCGCGTGACCGCGCAAAATCGTTCCTCGATGTTGCAAGATTTTGCGCGCGGCGCGCCGACGGAAATCGAAGCGATCAACGGCGCCGTCGCGCGCGAAGGCGCGCGGCTCGGCGTGCCGACGCCGACAAATGAGATGCTGTGGAAATTGGTGCGCGCGCTTTTGAATTCGTCCGCCAACTAATCTTAATCTCACCGCCAAGACTGCGAAGAAAAAATGCTTGTCTTCTTTGCGCCCTTTGCGTCTTTGCGGTTCAAAGGGATTTTTCATGCAAGTCGTGACCACACTCGAACAATTGCGCGCGGCGCGTGCGGCGTTGCGCGGAACTTTTGGACTCGTGCCAACGATGGGCTATTTGCACGCGGGACATCTTTCGCTCGTGCAACGCGCGAAAAGCGAATGCGATCATGTCGGCGTCAGCATCTTTGTCAATCCGACGCAATTCGGTCCGCACGAAGACCTCGCGAAATATCCGCGCGATCTGCCGCGCGATCTCGCGATGCTCGAACGCGCCGGCGTGGATGTGGTGTGGACGCCGACGCCGGAAATTATTTATCCGCCAAATTTTCAGACGTACGTGACGGTCGAAGAGGTCACCCAGCCGCTCGAAGGCGCGCGGCGTCCCGGTCATTTTCGCGGCGTCGCGACCGTGGTCGCAAAATTGTTCAACGCCTTCACGCCCGACCGCGCGTACTTTGGGCAAAAAGACGCGCAACAATGCGTCGCGATCAAACAGATGGCGCGCGATTTGAATTTTCCGGTCGAGGTGATTATTTGTCCAACTTTACGCGAGCCGGACGGATTGGCAATGAGTTCGCGCAATGTGTATTTGAACGCGGAGGAGCAAAAAGCCGCGCCAATTTTATTTCGCGCGCTCAGCGCGGCGAAAGCAATGTACGACGGGGGTGAGCGCGACGCGGAGAAATTGCGCGCGCGGATGGCGGAGCTGATCGGTACGGAACCACTCGCGCGCGTGGATTATGTGAGCGCGGCGGATCCGGAGACGCTGATCGAATTGGAAAAAATCGAACGCGGCGTTTTGCTTTCGCTCGCGGTGCGTTTTGGCAATACACGGCTCATTGACAACTTTCTTTTAGACTAAACCGCAAAGGCGCAAAGAACGCAAAGCCAATCGAATCACGCGCTGTTGGAAAGGAATTACGAATTATGAATTATGAATTTCCTTCGCGTCTTGGTGATATTTCCCTTTGGCGATCGGCGCGACACTGACCGCCATCAGCAATCCCATCGCGCCGACGGCGATGAAGGGCGCGGCGTTGCCGCCCAATATGATGAGCCACACGCCGAGCGTCGGCGCAATTCCGCCGGCAAAACCGGAAATCGTCGCGATCACGCCGATGACCGACGAGCGCGTTTCTTTCGTCGTAATTTCTGCTTGCATCGTTTGCCGCGCGATCAAGAATCCTTCAGCGAAACCAAACGCGAGCAACAGCGGCACGATGCCCCACTCCCACGACGGCGCGATGCCCCACACCGCCGCGGCGATCCCAAACCCGAGCGCATTCGTCCACACGACGCGGCGCGCGCCCCAGCGGTCGGTCAAACGTCCCAAGCCGATTCCTAAAAACGACGCGAAACTGCCGAGCGAAAAAAGCAAATTGATGTCGGTCTCGCTCAACTGCCACGCATCGCGCGCAAAGATCGCGAAAAACGGACCAAAGACAATCGAGAACGCGGCGGCTTCGAGACACATGAGCGCGATGAACCACAACATATTCGCGTTGAACGCCGCGCGAACTTGATGCACGCTCGCGCCGCGCGCGGTGAGCGCGGTTTCGCGCAATGCCACCATCCGCACGGCTCCCATCGCGAGCAAGACAATTCCATTGATCGCGATCAAGCCGGGAATATCGAGGATGCCGAGCAACGCCGCGCCGATGAGCGGACCGCCGATCAACCCGATCAGCACCGCCGCTTCGATCCAGCTGTACGCGCGCGCGAGTTGATCGTTGACCGCGGATTCCGCCGTCATCGCAGCCAGCGCGGGCCATTGCAACGCGGCGAACGCGTTCGCGAGCACGAGCAACGCGATCAAGAGCGCGCGATCCGTCGTCGCGCTCGCGGCGATGAACAACGCGCCGATTGCGAACATCGGCAGTGCGAGTACCGCGCGGCGACCATAGCGGTCCGCGAGCGCGCCGCCAAATATCGAAAACAGACTGCGCGCGAGTGTCATCAACGAAAACGCGACGCCAATTTCAAAATCGCTCGCGCCGAGCCGCCGCAAATAAAGCGGCAGGAGCGGATCCCAGGTGAAGCGAGCAAAAACATTGACAAAGATCGTCGCGCTGAGAACCGAGAGGTTGCGATTGAGACCAAAGCGGGTGAGCATGTGGGTTGAGAAAAAAATTGCCGCCGGCGCACTTTTGCACTGGCGGCAATCATCTTGGGTTCCGTTATTTAATTTAGATGGTCAAATACTTGCGCCACGCGTCGTGCGAGTTCGTTTCGCCGAGCAACGCAATCGCAAGAAAGCGCGGGCGCACCGGCGGAGTGGCAAGCGTCATCCGCGCTTCGGCGGGCGTGCGATCGCCTTTGCGCCGATTGCAGGGTCCGCACGCGGTCACGACATTTTCCCACGTCGTCGCGCCGCCGCGCGAGCGCGGCAAAACGTGATCAATCGTGAGTTCCTGTTTGCTGGGGTGCGTGGCGCAATATTGGCAAATGTAATAATCGCGCGCAAGCACCGTGCGCCGCGTGAGCGGCAGAGGCAGGCGGCGCGGCACCGGCACAAAAACGACGAGTCGAATCACGAGCGGCACATCCAACGCGATTCGTTCGGCGCGAATTTTTTGCCGCGCGGCTTCGACGACTTCGGCTTTGTCTTTGAGCAACAGTACGATCGCTCGATGGACACTCACAATGTTGAGCGGCTCGTACGTGGCATTGAGCACCAGCACCGCGTTCACAGTTCAATCACCTCGGGACGAGGATCAGGCGGCTTGTTCTAATGCCCCCTCACCCTCGAGATATTCATCCACTTCTGCCCGCGCTTTTTTGTACGCGAGCACGAGCGCGTCATCCGCGCCTTTGTAAGAATAAATCGTGCGCTTGGCGCACGCCGAACATCCCATTAATGCCTTGAAGCGATCCGGGTTGCAATCGAGGCATTGATTCAAGCGAATCATCATTAGCGCATAGCCCATCGCGTCCGGATCATCTTCGGGCAAACGCGCAATGCGTTTCGTCAATTCGCGGAATTTGGGTCCGCGCATTCCGATCATCGCGTTCACGCTCGAATGGGGAAACAGAATTTCTGCACGCATCACGTAATTTTCGTTCCTTTCTAATTTTGTTTTGGGCAAACGAAACGGCAAGCAAGTCGTACCCCCGATTCTGTTCCTTCCGTCATCTCTCTCAATCATCGAGCGGATGATTGGTGCTGATTACGTTGTCGAGTGTTGCTCGACATTCACATCAACACTGCGACGGGAATCAACTGCGCGGATGCGCGAGCCGATCCCACCCGCCTTGCTCCCAGTTGGACATTCACCTAGCCGCCGCGATTACTCGCGACGCTGGTGGGCGCTTACTCCACCGTTTCAGCCTTCGCCGCCGCTTGCGCGGAGGTGAGGTTTGCTTTCTGTTGCAGTTGTCGTCATCCCGCGTCGTGCGCGGGACGCCCTCGCTTGCTTTTTCGCGAGGCAACCGCGCTCGATGCTAGGCATCGAGCCGGGAGTCGGGAAGTTCCTCTCTCTCGCGCAGAGCGCGAAAGAGCGACGGAACGCTTGCCTGCCGACGACGCGCGATAACCAGAGCGATGGACGCGATTTTTTGTCGCGAAAAGGATTGCCACCGCGCGTCGAGTGAGCCGCCAGGGAATCGAACCCTGAACCCACAGCTTAAAAGGCTGTTGCTCTGCCAATTGAGCTAGCGGCCCTCAGGTAGTTAAAGTGCGGCAAGAAAAGAGGCGTGGGCGAAGACGCCTCACGCCTCAATGGGTGAAACGAAACGCTCACTGTCGCCAGAAGAAATCGCCGCGTTTACTTGAGATGAACATTGAAAATGCTTTCAGCATCGCCTAACCCGACAACGGTCGTCAGTTTATCATATTTACGGGGAGATTGTCAAGCATCGCGCGTGCTGGCGGCGCAACTGTTTTTCATTCAAAAGTACAAAGGCATTTACGCCCATCGCGTAAAGACGGACGTAAACGCCCTCCCACGTTGTGTCCAAAAGTAAAAAGGCGTTCACGCCTTTCCACAAATTTATTATGCTCTTGCTCTTTGTAACTGCGCGTTCGCTTGTCGCGCCAAATCGCGCATCGCTTCGTCCACGAACGGAAAGAGAAACCACACCGTCGTCACGCCAAACAAAATGCCGGTGATCCAGCGCGCATTGGAATTGAACGAGCCGAGTGCGTCCCCGGCGTAAAAAGAGGCGGGCAACGCATTCGCGGTCAGCGCGGCAAGCCACGCGTTCGTATCGCGAAAGCCCGCGCCGCTCGTGCCGGCAAGAATGTCGTTGAGAAAATGTGTAAAGCCGTCGAGTCCGACCGGCAACATGCCGAGGAACACCCACCCGGTAAAAGTGATCGGCTTGAGCCGTCCGCGCGCGAGCGCGAACAACAACGCGCCGAGCCAGATGCTTCCGTAAAAGGAAATCATCCGGTCGCTCCACGCGATTTTCCAACCGAATTGCGCGTTGCCGTTGAATTGCCGCAGACCATCAAAGCCGTCGAGATTCCAAACCGATTTAATTTCGTCGAGCGAATACATCGGCTTGTCGCCGAATAAAAAAAGCGAGCGTTGCGGCAATTGGTGGCAAAAGAAACTGTACATGCCGTACGTCGCGTCGGCGAACGGCGTCGCGCCGGCGCGCGCAAAAAAAGGCGCGAGAAACGGCGCCAGCACCCACGCGCCATAAAGCGCGATGAAGAGCGCGAGCCAATGCGCGGCAGTCCACGCGGCAAAGCGATCAATCGCGAGAATTAAATTGCGCGTGCGTGCGTTGGAATGAGTTTCTTGCATATTAACTCCTTGTCGGATGCGAAAGAGGCAGGCGCTTGCCTGCCTCTTTGCCAGCGATCACACTGAAAGTGCTTTCAGCATTATAACACAATCAGTTGACGACAATTGTTCCGACCATGCCGGCTTCCTTGTGACCTTGCACCGCGCAGAAAAACTGGTACGTGCCGGGACGCGTCGGCGTGAACTCCATCGTTGCGCTTTTGCCCATCATCACCGCCATGTGAATCTGCGCCTCATTCCCCATCGCGTTCATTTCGTGTCCGCCGCTTGCCGTTGGCGGTTTGTAATTCGCGACCGGCATTTCCGTAATGCTCCAATCATGCTCAATGGAACCCGTATTGCGTCGCGTCACTCGAATCGCCTTGCCGGCGGGAACCTCGATTTTCGCGGGAGCGAATTTGAATTCGTTCCCTTCGAAAGAGATTTCGCGCGGCGCGTTCGTCTCCGCCGGCGTACACGCGCCAAGCCCCAGCGCGACGATGCCGAAGCCCAAAACAACTGTGAGTTTCATTAAAAGTGCTTTTAGCATTGAATTTTCCTCCAAGGATTTTTCGCGCGATGCGGCGCGGCAGACGCGTGGAAAAAACGCGCCTCGCGCCGGTACATCGCAGAATTTTGAGAGTGCGTCAGAGGGAATGGACGCGCGGGGGAGGATCGATCAGATAAAGCGGCGCGCGCAGATTGTGGCGCGGCATAGAAGAATCGGACTCGCCAATGGACGGAAGCCCGCCGATGATTGCCAGTCCATTCAGAAGCGGCACGACGCCCAGACAAATCAAGTGGATGTCAGAATGGACACTGAATGATTGCAACACATGCGCTGGATTCGGGATGACATGCCATTGATCTGTCGGGCGATTATCTTCCATTCCCATTGCCGAGCAGAGCAGTAGAACCGCTTGACCCAACAGTAACAGCACAACCATAACACTGAGCACAATTGCGATTGCTCTCATCAAGTTTTATTTTATTCGCGACTTGGATAATGTCAAAGTAAGACTCAAAACAATCTTTGACAATATCCGAACTTGCTCTTATAGTGAGCCGGTCTCTTTTCCTCCGCATAAGAAATCAAATCACAACGGAGTCATCTCGGTGGCAAAGACGCTATTGATGCTTGCAACATTCGGCTTGGAGATTATCGAAGTCGGCGGTACGCTGGCGTTGCACGCGCAAGCCGGCGATGACGTTCACGCCGCGGTCCTCCTCTCGCGCGCCGAAAGCCGTCCCCAAGTGAAAGCCGGCGCGGAAATTCTCGGCGTCAAGACAACACAATTCTTGGGTTTTAATTATGGCGAAGTGATGCCGGACGTTCCCTCCAAATTGAAACTCGTACGCCTCTTGCGCGAGATTCGCCCCAACCTTCTCATCACGCAAGACCCCGAACATTCCTATCACGATCTCGATCCCGACCGCCGCCTCGCGATGTTGCTCTATCTCGAATCCATCGCGCTCGCCGGCCGCGATTGGCGCGTCGAAGAATGCGGCGGATTCGCGCCGCACCACGTCGGCGAGATTTACTATATGTCGCCCGAAACGCCAAACTGCGTCGTCGAAATCGGCGCGACGTTCGCGCTCAAGCAAAAAGCATTGAACGAATTAGGATTTCAACTCGCGTTCACCGCGCAATCATTGAAAGGGCGGTTGAATGACGGCGTGCTCCGGAATATTCTGCCGAATTACGACGCGCTCAAAGAAAATAATCTCGAACTCGGCCGCGCCCTGCATCACGAAATGGACAAGGCGCTCGCGATGAATCACGGTATTCTCAGCCATTCCGGCGCGGCGATGGCAGAAGCGTTTCGGCATCAAAATCCGTTTCGGTTGGATCGGCTACTCTGACGTATGGGCGAAGCAATTGCTAGAGTCTGGTCTTTGAGAAATCAGTCTGGCTTTATGCCGACCAGATTCTTGCAGAATTACTGTTAGGCAAAGCTTCACCCCTACCCAATAATGCAACTCCACAACATGGGAGGGAAAATATCGGCGCACGCGCGCTCGCCCCGCAATCGGTTGATCCAGATTTATTCTCAGGAGGAGAAGAAAATGTTTGCATCACGACTCGTGATCGCCCTATTGTTGGTTTTGTTCACTGCCTTGAGCGCGTGCGCGCCCGCCGCATCACCGGCGACCGCGCCCACATCCGCGCCGGCGGAAACCGCCGCGCCAAAAGCAACCGCACCGCCCGCGCCGACGGCAACGCCCAAGCCGGTTTCTTTGCGGATGGCAATTCTGCTCGACGAAAGCACGCTCCAGCCGTACACGTACGTCAGCGGCTATCCGGGCTGGAATATGCTCAGTCTGCTCTACGATACGCTCTTCATTATGGACGTGGACAATTTGCCCAAGCCGTGGGTTGCGAAAGAAGACAAAGTAAGCGCGGACGGCAAAGTTCACACGATCACATTGCGTAACGATGTGAAATGGCACGACGGCAAACCGCTCACGAGCGCGGACGTGAAATTTTCGTACGAGTTTTACAAAAAGAATACGCACTCGCGCTGGACGCCGCCCGTCCGGACTTTTGTGAGCATCGAAACGCCGAATGATACGACAGTCGTCATCACTCTACCCGCGCCGGCTCCTTCGTTCGCGATTCAGCCGCTCGCGGATGTGCCGATCGTCCCCAAGCACATCTGGGAAAACGTCGCCGACCCCAGAAAATTTGAAAACAATGTCGGCTCGGGTCCCTTCAAACTCGCGGAATACAAAGCCGATCAGTTATATCGCTTTACCGCGAACGCGGATTATTTCGCGGGCAAGCCGGCGGTGGACGAACTGCTGATGCCCATTATCAAAGACCCCACGACGATTTTCTCTGCGCTCAAGACGGGTGAGATTCACGCGACCACGCGCGATCTTTCGCCCGAACTTGTTAAAGACTTTCAGGCGCTCGCGGACATGAAAGTTTCGCGCGGACCCGGTTTTGCAACGACGTTGCTCCAATTCAACGCCGAACGCGCGCCGTGGGACAAGAAAGAAGTACGGCAAGCCGTCGCGCTCGCGATTGACACTCAAAAATTAGTAGACACCATTCTGCTCGGCTATGGCACGCCGGGCAATCCTGGATGGTTGCACCCTGCCTCGCCGCTCCACGATCCTGCGATCAAAGGCGAATACAACATCGCGAAATCGAAATCCTTGCTTGACGGTCTCGGTTACAGAGACAGCGATGGTGACGGCGTTCGCGAAGCGGTGGGCAAGAAGATGGAAGCCGTTCTGCTGGTGCAGTCTAACAATCCGACGCGCATCCGCGCCGCCGAATTGATCGCCGCCGCGATGAAAGATATCGGCATCAGTATCAAGGTCACGGCGATGGAAGCCGAGAGTGTCACTGCCAAAGTCTGGCCCGACTTTGACGTGGCAAAAGGGCGCGATTTTGACTGGAGCATGTTCGGTTGGTCTGCGCCGGTGCTCACCACCCCCGTGCGGATGGTTACGCTGGTCCATTCTGATCCTCTGGTCGGCAGCATCAACATTGGTGGGTACAAGAATCCAACCGCCAACAAAGTGGGCGACGAACTGAACGTCACCACCGACGCCGAAAAACAAAAGACGTTGCTGCGTCAACTCGAAAAAATCGTCGCGGAAGATTTGCCGTTCGTGATGCTCTGGTACGCCGACGGCAACTATGCGTATCGTCCCGCCACCTTTGACAAATGGGTTTTTCAAAAGGGACAGGGCGTGTTCCACAAGTTGTCGTTCTTCCCGAACGTCAAGCCGTAGGGAACAGTAAACCGTAATCAGTAAGCAGTGAACAGTTTCAACAATGCACCGATCACTGACCACACTGTTCACTGCTTGCAGTTATCATCATGCTTCAATTTTTCGTCGGAAAACTCGGACAATATCTGCTCGTGCTTTGGATCGCGGTGACGCTGAATTTCGCGTTGCCGCGTCTGATGCCGGGCAATCCGCTCGCGTTGCTCGCCGGCGAAGAAGTGAATCTGCTCACGCCGCAACAGCGCGCGCAACTGATGGCAAGCGTCGGACTCGATCAGCCCCTGCCCGTGCAGTACTGGCGCTATTTGCAAAATCTCGCGCGCGGCGATTTCGGCTACTCGTTTCAAAAAAACAAACCGATCACGACGATTCTCGCCGATCGCTTACCGTGGACGTTACTGCTCACCGGCACGAGTCTCATCATCTCGACGATCATCGGCGTTACGCTCGGCGCGCTCGCGGCGTGGAAACGCGGCGGACGCGGCGATGTGGGCTTGCTCGGCGTTTTTGTTTTTCTCGAATCACTGCCGGCGTTTTGGGTGGGGATGTTGCTCGTCGCGTTTTTCGCCGTGCTCTTTCCGATCTTTCCAACCTTTGGCGCGGTGACGCCGTGGGAGACGAAACAAGGAATGGAACTTGTACAAGATATCTTGCGCCATCTCGTTCTACCGCTTTCGACGCTGACGATCGTCAGCGTGTCCGGCACATTCCTCGTTGCGCGCTATTCGATGCTCGCGGTGCTCGGCGAAGATTTCATCACCGTCGCGCGCGCGAAAGGTTTGCGCGAGCGCGAGATATTGTTTCGGCACGCGATTCGCAACGCGCTCTTGCCGGTCGCGACCGTGTTCACGCTCAATCTCGCGTTCGCGTTTGGCGGCGCGACGGTTGTCGAGACGGTGTTCTCATATCCCGGCGTCGGACGCTTGATTTTCGAAGCGGTGCTGGCGCGCGATTATCCGGTCTTGCAAGCCGCGTTCTTGATGATCACGGTGATGGTCGTCGTGGCAAATATTCTCGCGGACGCGATTTATCCGTTCCTCGATCCACGCGTGCGGCACGCGCAAGAGCGCGCGGGAGGAAGCGCGCGATGATTTGGAATTCCATCAAACGCAATCCGCTCGGAATAATCGGACTGGCCTTGCTAATGACGATGCTCTTTCTCGCGCTCGCCGCGAATTTCGTCGCGCCGTACGATCCGACCAAGCAAACCGGCAAGCCGTTTGAAAAGCCGAGCGCGGAACATTGGCTCGGCACGAATGACATTGGTCAGGATATTTTGAGCGAACTGATTTACGGCACGCGCATTTCTTTGCTCATCGGCGTTTTGTCCGCCGCGATTGCGATGGTCATCGGCACGAGCGCGGGGCTGGTCGCCGGCTATTATCGCGGCTTTCTCGGCACCGCGTTGATGCGGCTGGTGGACGTCGTGCTAGTGATTCCATTCGTGCCGCTGATGGTTTTGCTTGCCGCGTATTTGGGGCAGAGCCTTTGGAATTTGATCGTCGTCATCGGTCTCTTGGTTTGGGCGCGCCCGGCGCGCGTGATTCGTTCGCAGGTGCTTTCGCTCGCGGAACGCGATTACGTTACCGCCGCGCGTTCCGTCGGCGCGCGCGATGGGCACATTCTCGTTCGCCATATTTTGCCGGGCGTGCTATCGCTCGCGCTCGCGCAGTTCGTGCTCGCGACGAGCGGTGCGATTTTGCTGGAAGCCGCTCTCAGTTTTTTGGGGCTGGGCGATCCGACGCAAAAAAGTTGGGGCACGGTTTTATTTTACGCGCAGGCGCGTAACGCCTTCTTGAGCGGCGCGTGGGTGTGGTGGGTGATTCCGCCGGGATTGATGATCACCGCGTCGGTGTTGGGATTTGCTCTGCTCGGCTTCGCGTTGGAAGAAACGCTCAATCCGCGCTTGAAGGCGCGCGTTGCCACCGCGAGTTATCGCGCAGCGCCAACGAAAAGCGCGCCAGCCCAACTACAGCGCGCGAGCGAAGCGAGAGTGGAAGCCGCGGTTGGTTCTAGCCGCGAAACCTAATGCTTACTGAAAGTATTTTCAATATTCAAGAAATTGCGGAGCCAGTTCTTGTCGTCGCCGCGCATCCCGAAGACATTGAAATTCATGCGGGCGGGATGATCGCACAATTGAGCGCGGCTGGAAAACGCGTGGCGTTCGTGCTTTGCACCAGCGGCAATCGCGGCACGAGCGACCCGACGATGACGATGGAACGGCTCGCGGAAATCCGCGAAGAGGAACAGAAACAAGCCGCGCGTATTCTGGGCGTGAATGAAATCATTTTCCTCCACCACGCCGATGGCGATCTCTCAGACGTTCACGCGCGGTTGCGCGCAGAAATCGTGCGGCTGATTCGGCAGTATCGTCCGGCTTCAATCATCACGCACGATCCGTTCCCCGGCAATGGCGCGCTCGATTCCTGCTCCATCTATCCCGATCATCGCTGTGTCGGCGAAATTACTTTCGAAGCCGCGTTTGTGCGCGCGCCCGGTCCGCTTTTTCATCCCGAACATTTGGCGGAAGGATTACAAACGCACAAACCGTCCGCGCTGTACTTGATCATGAGCAGTCAGCCCGACGTTTTTGTGGACATTGGCGCGGCGTGGGAAACCAAAATGCAAGCCGTGCATCAATATCGCAGTCAAGGGCGCGATCTGCCAACCGTCGAGCCCTATTTCCGCAACATCGCGCACGCATTGGGCGCGCGCGCGGGTTACGCGCTGGCAGAAGGATTTCGAAGACTAGTCCCTTCCTAGCAAGTTGTCGGAGAGGGCAAGTCAGAAACCCGTTTTCTTTGTAACCCCCGAAGCGAAGCGGAGCGGGGCGCAGAAAACGGGTTTCTCTGCGGCTCTCCGACAGACTGCTAGAATCATTAAAAGAGAAATTACGAATGTCTGACGCAACCCATCCCGATCATTCTCACGAGCATAACGATTCACACTCGCACACGCCGCGTCCCGGCATCATCGGACTTGTCACCGAAAGTTTGATGCATCTCACCGGCTTGCATCGCCACGCGCCCGTGTCCGACGGCGTTTTGCAAACGAGCGCGCGCGGCATTTGGGCGTTAAAAATTTCGCTCGTTGGCTTGCTCGTCACCGCGCTGTTTCAAGTTTTCGTCGTCGCGTGGAGCGGCAGTGTCGCGTTGCTCGCGGACACGATTCATAATTTTTCGGACGCGCTCACCGCGATTCCGCTGTGGATTGCGTTCGCGCTCAATCGCCGCGCGCCGAATCGCCGCTATACGTACGGCTATGGCCGCGCCGAAGATTTGGCGGGCGTGCTGATTGTGCTGATGATTTTCGCGAGCGCGCTCGTCGTTTTTTATGAAGCCATTCAAAAGATGATCGCGCCGCAACCGATCTCGCATCTCGAATGGGTCGCGCTCGCGGCGATCGTCGGATTTGTGGGCAATGAAGCGGTCGCGCTCTTTCGTTTGCGCGTCGGTCGCGAGATTCAATCCGCCGCGCTGATCGCGGACGGAATGCACGCGCGCGTGGATGGCATTACGTCGCTCGGCGTGCTGGTCGGCGTTATCGGAGTGTGGCTCGGATTTCCGCTCGCGGATCCAATCGTCGGATTGATCATCGGGTTTGCGATTCTCGTCGTCGTGCGCGATGCCGCGCAAACGATGTGGCAACGGTTGATGGACGCGACCGATCCGGAAATCGTTCATACGATCGAACACACCGCCGCGCATATCGCCGGCGTGCAAAGCGCGCACGATATTCGCGCGCGCTGGGTGGGGCATCGTTTGCACGCGGAAATGCACGTCGAGGTAGATTGCGAATTGACGCTCGCGCAGAGCCACGCGATTGCGGAAGAGGTGCGCCACGCGCTTTATCATCAATTCCCCGCGCTCGGCGCGGCGACAATTCATCTCGATCCATGCGATCACGATGGACAAGATCACCACGCGCAGACCGCGCATCACCGCGCGTGAAGACAAACGTGCGCCGCAAAGTGCAGCGCACGTTTTTGTTTATCCCTCACGCGTATTGATTTTTCTAGCCGCGCCCCGCGCGCTCGGCGTTCCTCTCGGAATCTCGCTTATGCCGTGAGCAACATCTTTTTCATTTCAGCGTATTGCTCTGTGGTGATCTCGCCGCGCGCGTATCGCGCTTTGAGAATTTCCAGCGGCGATTCGCCGGCGGGCGCGCGCTTGCCAGCATTCCGGGCGACCCAAACCGCCGCCATCGCGATGCCGCCGATGACGAACGCCCACAGCGCGATCATCCCGATCCATCCAAGCGGATTCGCGTTCAAGCCATAGCCACCCATCATGCCGCCCATTATTCCCGATCCCATCTGTCCTCCTCCGAATCCCATCATCCCGCCTCCAAAAATAAGCGCGATGAAAAGAACTAGAAGCGCGACCCCGATCACGGTCAAAACGTTTTGCATTTCTGCCTCCTTAATCATTACTGAAAGTGTTTTCAATATTCTGCTTGCATTCTAACAAGCCGTTGTGAAGAATGTATGAAGGGATGCGTCGGCGCCGCGCGCTCACTCCAGCCGCGTCTTTTTCAACAACAACGCATTCACCGCGACGATGAGCGAACTGCCGCTCATCGCGATCGCGCCGATTTCCGGACGCAGAATCAAACCGAACGCGGGATAGAACACGCCCGCCGCGATGGGAAACGCGATCGTGTTATAACCAATTGCCCACCATAAATTTTGTTTCATCTTTGCGACGGTCGCTTTCGATAACTCGATCGCTTTTACCACATCGAGCGGATCGCTCTTCATCAGCACCACATCCGCCGTCTCCATTGCGACATCCGTCCCCGCGCCAATCGCGATACCGACGTCCGCTTGCGCGAGCGCGGGCGCGTCGTTGATGCCGTCGCCGACCATCGCGACCAACGGCGCAACGGCGTGCGCCGCTACATTGCGTTGCAATTCCTTCACCTTGTCGGCTTTTTGCCCGGGCAAAACTTCGGCGAACACCGTCTCGATCCCTAATTCATTCGCGATTCTTTGCGCGGTCGCGCGATTATCGCCGGTCAGCATCGCGACTTGGATGCCCCGCGCGCGCAATTTCGCCACTGCCGCTTTCGATGTTGCGCGCGGCGCGTCCGCAATCGCGATCAAACCCGCGAGCGCGCTGTCAATAGCCGCGTACACGACTGTCCTCCCCGCGCCTTCCAACTCATCCGCCGATGTCTGCAAATTGCCGAGCGCAATGTTATTATCGCGCATCAGTTTGCGATTGCCGACGAGAACTGTTTTTCCGTTGACGCGCGCCCGCGCGCCGTGTCCCGGAATCGCTTCGAAATTCTGCGGTGCGGTCAGCGCGATTTTTTCTGCTTGCGCTTTCGCCACAATTGCCTGCGCGAGCGGATGCTCGGAGGATTGTTCGACCGAGGCGATGAGGTGGAGTAAGTTATCAGTTATCAGTGATCGGTGATCAGTCTCACTGATTATTGACGACTGATTACTGTTCACTATATCTGTTACTTCCGGCTCTCCGCGTGTCAGCGTGCCGGTCTTGTCGAAAATAATCGCGCTCACCTTCGACGTTTGTTCGAGCGCGGTCGCGTTCTTGAAAAGAATTCCATTCTGCGCGCCGAGTCCCGTGCCAACCATCACTGCCGTCGGCGTCGCGAGTCCAAGCGCGTCGGGGCACGCAATCACGACAACGGTGATCGCGAGCGTTAGCGCGAAAACAAATGGCGACATTCCACGCGGCACGTACGCCGCGCCAAAAAAGTACCATCCAAAAAACGTCAGCAATCCAAATCCAATCGCGGCGGCGACGAGCCACTGCGCCGCGCGGTCGGCGAGCCGTTGCGCCGGCGCTTTGGAATTTTGCGCGGCTTGGACGAGCTTGACGATTTGCGCGAGCGCGGTCTCCGCGCCGACTTTGGTCGCGATGAATTTGAACGCGCCGGTTTTGTTGATCGTCGCGCCAATCACCAAATCACCCAATTTCTTGGAGACCGGCAGACTCTCTCCCGTAATCATTGACTCGTCTACCGACGATTCACCTTCGATCACCGCGCCATCCACCGGAATTTTGTTGCCCGGGCGAATCACGACCACGTCGCCGCGTTGCACCTCCGCCGTTGGAATTTCGATTTCGATTCCATCGCGCATTACGTTTGCCTGCGGCGGCGCGAGGGTGAGCAGTGCTTGAATCGCCTGCGACGCGCCGGCGCGCGCGCGCATCTCCAGCCAATGCCCGAGCAAAACGAAAACGAGCAAGAGTACGGACGCTTCGTAAAAAACTTCGCTTTCAAATAAAAACATCGCGGCAACGCTGAAAAAATAGCCCGCCAACACGGACAGCGCGACGAGCACCGCCATATTCAAGACGCCGTTCTTGAGCGCGCGCCACGCGCCGACGTAAAAGACCCAGCCGCTGTACAGAATCGGCGGCGTCGCGATGAGAAACGCAAACACCTTGATATTCAAACCGAACGGCACGGGCAAAATGATTTTGAAGAAATCGGTAAAGAGCGGCGAGTAGAGAAAAATCGGGACGGCGAAGACGAGCGCGAACAAAAAACGCTGGCGCATATCGCGCACCATCGCATCCATTGACATCCCAACGCCATGCCCCATCTCGTGCGACATCATCTCCGCCTCGCCGTGCGCGGCGTGTTCGGTCTGTTCCATTTTTTTCGCGGGAGCGGTAGGCTTTGGCATCGTGTGACCCGCGGGCGCGGCGTGCGCGCTCCCCTCTCCATCCTGAGCGGAGCGAAGCGGAGTCGAAGGAAGTAGAGGGGCAGGGGGCGAGGTCGGCTCGCTTGGCGTGATCAAATGTTGCGGCGCGGATTCGCCCGCGCAATCGCAACCGCATTGCGCGACGAATTGTTTCAAATCTGCGAGCGACACTTGCGCTTCGTCGTGATGAACCGTCGCCGTGCCGCTCATAAAATTCGCTTCGACGTGATGCACGCCGCGTTGCGCCATTAATTTTTTTTCGATGCCGCGCGCGTCAAGGCACGACATCCAGCCGTGAATTTGAAGTATGGTACTCAGCATTCGCGAATCTCCCTGAATATTTCGAGTCCAAAGCTCATAGAGGCACCGCCGCCATTAATGCCACGAATCAAATCGAATTTCAAGAGACAAATGCCCCAATTTGCGCGGGACAGATAAAAAATACGACGCGTCCTCTTCACAATGGATGCGTCGTTGGGGGTTTTGGCTTTTTGTAATCGCGCCGCGCTTTGCCGGTGTAAAGCTGGCGCGGGCGTTGAAATTACTTTCCTTTGACGTATTGGTCGAACCACGCGAGCGACCTCTGCATTGCGCGGCTAAAACTTTTTGCCAGGTTGTGATCGTCGCCGGCGTACGGGTAATATTCGATGGGTTTCTGCGCGCGCTTGAGTTGTTGCGCGAGTGATTCGGAAAAACGCGCGGGGACGTGCGAATCGTCAACGCTATGATGCAATTGCACCGGCGCGACGATGTCGGCGACATAGGCGTTCGGCGAAATGGAATTCCAAAATTCCGGATTCTCCTGCGGCGTGCCGTACTCGTTCATCAACGATCCGCGCCAGCCGCGCGCGCCAGGCGCAAATCCGCCGCCGCTCGGCGCGCGCCAACTCTCAATGATGTCAGCATACGAAGCGACGACGCCCGCCCAAATGACTGCCGCTTTAATGTCTTTGGAAATGACGAGCGAGCGCAAAGTAATTTGCCCGCCCATTGAATGTCCCCACATCCCAATCCGGTTTGGATCCGCATCCTTGTATTGCTTGAGCGTGGCGAGCGCGTGGAGCACGTCAATCGTGTAATCCGGCGATCCGTACCCGCCACTCGCAATGCCTTCTGAATTGCCGTGTCCGCGATAATCGGGCTTGAAGACAACATAGCCATTGCGCGCAAACGCGTCCACATAGTCCACATATCGCTCGGTCGTGCGATACGCCGCTGGCGGTATATAGCCGTGATTAAAAATAATCACCGGAAATCCGTTGTTGGGTTTCGCTCCGTTTGGAACGGTGAGCAGTCCAAAGATTTTCAGCCCTTCCGATTGATACGATGCAATGAAACGCTTATAGTTACTGCCGGCGGTTAGCGTTTGCTCGATCACCAAATCACTTGCCGGATATTTCTGTTCGCGCATCCAATCAATGCTCAAGCGATTGACCGGCTTGGGCGTCGGTGTATCGGTCGGGGCGGGGAGGGGCGCGGCGAGCGGCGCGGTGGATTCCGCGCGCGCGGTTTCGTTTTCCAACGCGGGCGCGTCGACCGTGGCGCACGCGCTCGCACCGAGCAGGAAAAAGAGTCCAATGATTCTTGGCATCACGGCTTTTTGTAATCGCGCCGCGCCGCGCCGGTATAGATTTGCCGCGGGCGCGCGATTTTTTGTTCCGGGTCGGTAATCATCTCTTGCCACTGCGCCAGCCAACCAATGGTGCGCGGAATCGCGAACATCACCGCGAACATCGAGGTCGGAATGTTGAGCGCTTGGTAAATAATGCCCGAATAAAAATCTACGTTCGGATACAGCTTGTGCGAAATGAAATACTCATCTTCCAGCGCGATGCGCTCCAGCTCAAGCGCGAGATCGAGCAACGGACTGCGCCCCGTGATTTCGAAAACTTCCTCGGCGGCTTTCTTGATGAGGCGCACGCGCGGATCGTGATTCTTGTAGACGCGATGTCCGAAACCGGTTAGGCGTCTTTCGCCGGCTTTGACCTGCTTGAGCAATGCCGGAATATTTTTGGGGTCGCCGATTTCGGCGAGCATTCTCAAAACTTCTTCGTTCGCCGCGCCGTGCAAAGGACCATACAGCGATGCCGCCGCGCCGGCCATCGCGCTGTACGGGTCGGGGCGGCTGGAGCCAATCGCGCGCATCGCGTTCGTGCTGGCGTTTTGTTCATGATCGGCGTGCAGAATAAAAAGCACGTCGAGCGCGCGTTCGAGAACCGGATGCGGCTTGTATTTCGCCTCGCTCATCTTGAACATCATGCTGAGAAAATTGCCGGCGTACGAGAGATCATTGTCCGGATAAATGTACGGCAAGCCGCGCACGTGGCGATACGAGAACGCCGCAATCGTCGGCACTTTGGCGATCAGCCGGATGATTTGATAAAGCCGGTTGCTCGCGTCGTCCACGTTGCTCGCTTCGGGATAAAACGTCGAGAGCGCGGCAAGCGTACTGATGAACATTCCCATCGGGTGCGCGTCGTAGCGAAATGCCTGCATCACTTGCTTTATGTTTTCGTGCACAAAAGTGTGATTGGTGACATTGTCTACCCACTCGGACAATTGGTCCTTGGTGGGCAATTCGCCATATAGGATCAGGTACGCCACTTCAAGGTAAGAACATTTCTCCGCGAGTTGCTCGATCGGATAGCCGCGATAAAGCAGAATGCCTTTGTCGCCGTCAATGAAAGTGATTGCGCTCTTTGTGGACGCCGTATTCATAAACGCCGGATCGTAATTCAGCAAGCCAAAATCGTCTTCACTTGCTTTGATCTGGCGCAAATCCATCGCGCGGATCGCGCCGTCTTGGATCGGAATTTCAAAGGTTTTGCCGGTGCGGTGATCGGTAACGCTCAACTTATTTTCAGGCATTCCTACCTCCTGTGAAAATGTGGGACCATTTGTCAAATTGTCCTAACTCGGACAAGCCGAAACCAAATTAGGACGCGGAGACGCGGAAAAATCAGATCAGGGATTCATGCGATCCGTTCTTTCCGCGTAAACACTTGCGCCGCACTGCGTGCGTTGCAGTGCAGGTGTCCGCGTCCAAAAAATCTTTGCTTTTCGCTTCGCGCAAACATTTCACTCGTCAGGTACTACTGCTGGAGCGCCGCAAGGCGGCAAATGGGCAACTCTTGTGATATTAGCCATCCCCATTATATTCGATTGAGGAAAAATGAAAAGCGCACCGGGTTCCACGCGCGACGCTAACGGATAGTTTTTCTGCCTGACGAATGTCCCGGCATTTCCGTGACATTTGTCCCTCGCCTTTGCGAAAAAAATCGCGTAAGATGCAATCACCAAATCAGAGCGAGCGAACAGGTTTTCCTCCCCTCCCACCTGTTCGTTCGCTCGTTTTATTGGGAGGATAAGTGTCCTTGCCAAACGAGGACAACGCATTGGAAAATGAGGACATTTAACATCTTGCGCCGCCAATTAAATTCTGCAATAATGCAGGCAGAAAGGAGAGGAAAAATGAAAAAAATTATTCGGCAAGAGGTCGTGGTTAGCGATCCGCCCATCGCCAAATTTATTTTCGGCGACACGCGGTTCGCGTGGGTCTGGCTGGTGATGCGCTTGTACCTCGCGTACAGCTGGCTCACCTCCGGCGTCGGCAAGTTGTCCAACCCGGGGTGGATGGAGACCGGCGTTTCGCTCAAGAACTTTTGGGCGAACGCGCTCAAGATGGAACCGCGTCCCGTTATCACTTTTGAGTGGTACCGCGATTTCATCCAGTATCTTTTTGATATGCAGGCGTGGACGTGGTTCGCGAAATTGATCGTCATCGGCGAGGTCGCGGTTGGGTTCTTTCTCCTGCTCGGCGCGTTCACCGGCATCGCGGCAGTCTTCGGCGGATTTTTGAACTGGAACTTTATGATGGCAGGCACGGCGAGTTCGAATCCGCTCTTGTTCTTCTTCGCGGTGCTTTTGGTGATGGCGTGGAAGACCGCCGGTTATTGGGGCGCGGATCGTTTCTTGCTCCCGTATCTCGGAACGCCTTGGCGGCCCGGCTTTAGTGTCGGCGAAGCCAAGCCGGCGCCAGCGCGATAATTCAAGCGTAATCGCCACGATGAATGCGGTCGCCTAACCAGCGACCGCATTTCTTTTTTTCTTTAGCAAATGCGCGGGACAATCGTCCCATGCGGCGAATGCCATTTGACCCTAGCCGCGCACAGAACGCGCGGCTATAATCGAGCCAAATCTGAAGGAGGCAAAGGAGCATTTCAATGGAAAAAATCAATCGCCGCAAGTTTCTCGCGCTCGCCGGCACCGCCGGCATCGGCTTGGGGATCGCCGCGTGCGCGCCGAATACGCAAGTCGCCGCGACGCCAACGCACGCGTTGCCCGCCGCGCTGGGCGCGGGTGATATAGACGCCGCGCATGAAAAAGGCGTGAAGGAATTTGTCGCGAATATCGAAAAAAATTCGCAGACGTTTTGGCCCAAACGCTTGCCCTTTAAAACGGACGGCAATGCCAAAGTTTTTGAAGTGACTTGCAGTGAGTTCGATTGGGATACCGGCGCCGGGCAAAAAATTCCGGCGATGGGTTACAACGGCGTCGTTCCCGGTCCTGAAATTCGCGTGACGGAAGGCGATCTGGTGCGCGTGGTTGTCACGAACAAAATGAAAGAAAGCACCGCCGTGCATTGGCACGGCGTACATACGCCGAACAAAATGGACGGCGTTCCGTTCGTCACCCAACCGCCGATCAAATCCGGCGAAACGTTCACGTACGAATTTATCGCGAAACCGATCGGCAGTCATATGTACCACTCGCATCACAACGCGGCGGAGCAAGTGACCAAGGGCTTGCTCGGCGCGTTCATTATCGAACCGAAAGATAAAAAAGCCGAGCCGGCGTTCGACAGCGATTACCTTATCATCCTCAACGACACGCGCATCGGGCTGACGCTGAACGGCAAGAGTTTTCCGGCGACCGCGCCGATCCTCGCGAAAAAAGGCGAGCGCATTCGCGTCCGTTTTATGAACGAGGGCTTGCTCGATCATCCAATGCATTTTCACGGCGGCTATATGCAAATCGTCGCGCAAGATGGCTGGGTTCTGCCGACGCCGACGATGTGCGACACGCTGAACATCGCGTCGGGTCAACGCTATGACGCGATCATCAAGATGGACGAGCCGGGCGTGTGGGCATTTCACTGCCATATTCTCACGCACGCGGAATCGCCGCACGGAATGTTTGGGATGGTGACGGCGATTGTGGTCAACTGAATTCTAAACCAGCCGACCTCTCGTCATTCCTTGGCGGATTCATGAACTGGAACTTTATGATGGCGGGCACCGCGAGCAGCAACACGGTTCTGTTGTTGCTCGCCGTGTTTTTGCGGTAGGGTCTTTTACGTTGGATTGTGGCACGAATACCTGCCAGCCAAGTGCCTGGGAAAAATCAGTTTGCAGGTTTCCAAAAACCTAGCAAGTCTCCTAGAGGAGCAAGATGAAATTCAAATTCCAAGCCAAGCCCGCCCCGTCGTTCGACTTTGAAGAAATCATTTATTCGAAACAAGACTGGATTGCGCGTGTCACGATCAATCGTCCCGCCGTGTACAACGCGTACACGACGCAAACGATTCGCGAACTGATGGCGGCGTTCAAAGACGCGATGTGGGACGATCAGGTCGCGGTGGTCGTCTTGACCGGCGCGGGCGATAAGGCGTTTTGCACCGGCGGCGATGTGAAAGAGTACGCCGATGTCTTTACGCAACGCCCGCGCGATTATTGGAAATGGATGGGCGAATTTATCGAATGCCACGATCTGCTGCGTAATATCGGCAAGCCGGTGATTGCGCGCATCAACGGCATCGTCGCGGGCGGCGGCAACGAGTTCAATATGTCGTGCGACCTCGCGGTGATGGCGGATCACGCGACCATTCGGCAGGTCGGCACGCGCGTGGGTTCGGTCGCGGCGGGCGGCGCGACGCAATGGCTGCCAATTATCGTCGGCGACCGGCGCGCGCGCGAAATGTTGTTGACGTGCGACGCGATTGACGCGCCGACCGCGCTCGATTGGGGCTTGGTAAATCGCGTCGTGCCGCTCGCGCAGTTGGACGACGCGGTGAACGAGCTCGCGCAAAAGTTGATTGATAAATTTCCGGAATGCACACGCTATACCAAAACGCAAGTGAATTTTTGGAAAGATATGGCGTGGAGCCAAACGATTCGCCACGCGCAAGATTGGCTCTCGCTCCATTTCGCGACGACCGAGCCCTACGAAGGGATGACGGCGTTCGTCGAAAAGCGCGCCCCGCGTTATCGCGCGTTGCGCGAAAAAGCGGTCGAAGGGTCGGCGGAGTTTCTGTTTGGGCCGTACGCGCAAACGTGCGCGCAATGCGGAACGAAAGGGCTGCCGGCGGAGTTCGAGTTTTGCGGAAAATGCGGCGCGGCGTTGAACGGCGCGGAGAAAAAGGAAAAGGCGAAAGGGACGTAGAGAGGAAAGCAGCAATGCTTTGGGACGCATGGAAAAATAAATCACTCGACGAAACGATTGGGCTGTGTCGCGATTTGGTCGAAGACACCGACTTTCCGACCGTGAAAAAATGGAAAGCGGCGGGCGGCAAAACGCTGGGGCATTTTCAAGTTTATTTCCCGGAAGAAATCGCGCATGCCGCCGGCATGTTGCCGGTCAAATTGCGCGGCTCGCAGGTGGACCGCAAAAAAGCCGACGCGCACTTCGGCTCGTACATCTGCTCGATTCCGCGCAGTTCGCTCGAGTTGTGCCTCAGCGGTACGCTCGACCTCGATATGTTCGTCACGCATCCCATTTGCGACGTCGCGCGCAACCTCGCCGGCATTTGGGCGCGCAATTTCAAATACCCCGCGCAAATTCTCTATCTGCCGCAAAACGCCAACTCGGCGTACTCCGTACGATACTTGCGCGATGAATACGCACGGCTCGCGCGTGAACTCGAAAAAATCACCGGCACGCCGATCACGGACGATGCGCTCCAAAACTCGATTCGCGTCTTTAACGAGAATCGCCGCGGGCTGCGCCAAGTGTACGATATCAAGCGGGAGACGCCGTGGCTGCTCGGCATTGACGAAGCGTTTGTGCTCATCGCCGTCGGCGCGATGATTCCGCGTGAGGAGCATAACGCGCTGCTGGCGCAAGTTATTCCACAGATTCAAGCGCGCACTGCGAAAAAGCAGGACCGCATTCGCGTCGTCTTTGAAGGCGGCTTTTGTGAATTGCCGCCGCTCGATCTGCTGCGCGTGATCGGGCAATCGTGCTATGTCGTGGACGATGATTTGCTGATCGGCTTGCGCTGGATTTTGGAAGATGTGCCGAGCGACGGCGACGCGCTGCACAATCTCGCGGACGCGTATCTCAATAAATCGTCGTACAGCCCGGTGCAGCACGATCTCCGCAAGCCGAAAGAAAAAATGCTGATGCAGCGCGTCAAGAACGCGAACGCGCAAGCCGCGATCGTGACCGCCGCGAAAATGTGCGAGCCGGGTCTCGACGAGCAAGTCGCGTACAGCAAAACATTCGACGAGCACAACATTCCGTATTTCATCAGCGAGTTCGAAGAGAAAATGACCGGCTTCGATCACGTGCAGATTCAATTGGAAACGTTTGTGGAGAGTATTTTGTTTGAGTGACCTGTCATTGCGAGAAAGGCGATCTTTGCCGACGAAGCAATCCCCAAGTTGGAACGTGGAGATTGCTTCGCTTCGCTCGCAATGACACACAGGTCGCGGAGAGGACATCATGCCAGACAAAACCGACGGCAAAGAAATCATCGGGCGCGGCGCGGCAGAAGGCGCGCGATTGTTCCGCGAATGGTTCGCGGAATTGACGACCGCGGCGGAACGCGGCGAGCACACCGCGTATGTTTTCGTGATGGGCAGCATCGCGGAAATCTTGTGCTCGTTCGACATTCATCTCGTCTTTCCGGAAATCACATCGCTGCAAACCGCCGTGCGACGCGTCGCGCACGAATATTTGAACGCGGCGGAAGATTACGGCTACTCGCCGGACATTTGCGGCTATGTCAAAGCCGAGGTCGGCGTGCAGTTGAAGAACGGCGAGCATCCGATGGGCAAAATTCCGCGCCCGACCTTCGGCGTGCTCACGAATGCATGCAACACGTACTTAAAATGGGGCGAAATCTGGGAGCGGATGTATCAGGCGCGCACGTTCGCGTTCGATGTGCCCGGCTCGCGCTCGCTCGGTGGGCAGACGTGGCAGGGCGATCCGGATTTCGAGAATGACCGCAAGTACGTCGAGTTTCAACTCCGCGAACTTATCACGCTGTGCGAAGAAATCACCGGCAAAAAATTCGACGTGGACCGCTTGCGCGAGACGATGCGATATACCAATGCCATGAGCCTGGCGTACAAACAGTTGCTCGCTGTGAACATGGCGCGCCCGGCGGTTTTCAATGCGATGAGCGAAGGCACGATCTATCTCGGCGTCGCGAATGCGCTGCGCGGCACCGCGGCGGGCGCGAAATATTTCGAGGACCTCGTCGAGGAAATGGAATACAAAGCCGCCAACAAAATCGGCACCCTGACGACCGAAAAGTATCGGC